>Ga0209980_10000238_pt1 | contig 29024 bp, 44 predicted proteins | sample CR02metaG_FD_183611 | JGI IMG/M metagenome (GOLD analysis project Ga0209980, IMG submission 183611) | Deep subsurface microbial communities from Mariana Trench to uncover new lineages of life (NeLLi) - CR02 metaG (SPAdes) (version 2) | ecosystem: Environmental > Aquatic > Marine > Ocean trench...
AACCAAGTACAGAAACCGAGCAAACAGTAGACAGCGAAACCGAAAAATTAAGCGATGAAACAGAAAAAGAACATAAACCAAGTACAGAAACCGAGCAAATTTTAATTGAAGAGGAAAAAATGAAAAAATTAGAAACATTAGAAGAAGAAGAGGAGGAATTAAAGTAATGGCCAGAATTAAAATGAAAACTGTTAAAGCATTAAATGAAAAAGATCTTTATGATCGAATGCAACAAACAAGAGGCGAACTTAGAAAATTAAAAACCGAAGCTGCAAAAGGGACATTACGTAAAGAAAGTGGCAAAATGAAACCATTAAGACGTGATATTGCAAGAATTTTAACAAGACTAAGTGAGTTAAAAAAACAATGATCACACCTGAAAATATTGTAGTACATGAATTGATTGGCTTAGAAACTGAGATAGTTAATTCTTCAAATAAAGAGATACTGGGATTAAAAGGGATTATTGTTGATGAAACAAAATTTATGTTTGTAATTAAAACCTCAAATGGTTTCAAAAAAATTCCTAAAGAACAAAATGATTGGAAATTTTCTGTTCAAAGCGAGGAAATTGTTTTGCATGGCTCAAATCTTTGTAAGAGGCCTTTCGATAAAGTAGGGTTTAAGTTTTGACAAAAAACATTGGTCTACAAATAAAGGCGCCAAAAAATGAATGCTCTGATATGCATTGTCCATTTCATGGCAATTTGCCAGTTAGGGGAAAATTATTTGATGGAAAAGTTTCTAGTGCAAAGGCAAAACAAACAGTTACACTTGAAAAGGAAAACCCAGTCTATATCAGTAAATTTAGAAGATATGCCAGAGGTAAGAGTATGATTCATGCACATTTACCTGCGTGTATAATCACAAAGGAGGGAGATCACGTTCTTGCAGCCGAATGCAGACCAATCTCAAAATCAGTATTTTTTGTCGTAGTGGAGGTTAGAAAGTAGTGTCACAAGGTAGGAGTCGTGGAAAAGTAAAGGGAGTTGAAGAATTTAGACACTATGTAACAAGAGCATTGCCAGTTGGTGCACAAATCACCTGTGCAGACAATTCTGGAGCAAAAATTTTAGAAATTATTATGGTTCACAAAATAAAGACAAGGGTTTCAAGACTGCCAGCTGCAGCCGTTGGAGATTATGTTAATGTGGTAGTAAAGAAAGGACCAGCCAAACTAAGGAATGAAGTTCATGGTGCTATAATTGTTCGACAAAAATATGCGATTCGAAGATTAAATGGGGTAAGAGTTACTTTTGAAGATAATGCTGCAGTTCTTGCTACTCCTGAAGGCGAGATGAAAGGAACGGTCATTAAAGGTCCTATTGCTATAGAGGCCTCAGAAAAATGGCCAAGATTAGCAAATTTAGCATCGATGGTGGTATAATATGAAACCTACTAAAGCACGAAATTATCAAATTTATCGTGCTCCTCACGCAAGAAGAAGCAAGCAGCTTGGCAGTCCGCTATCACAAGAGCTTCGTAAAAAATATGGAAAAAGATCAATGAGGGTGATTTTAGGCGATACTGTAAAAGTTCTACGAGGAGAATATCGTGGCATTGATGGTAAAGTATCAAAAATCTCAACTCAAAGTGGAAACCTTGCGATTGAAGGAGTAAAGAAAGAAAAAAGTAAAGGCGAAAAATTTGATGTTCTCATTAAAACCTCTAAGGTAATAATTACTGGTCTAAACTTGGATGATCATTGGCGCAAAACAAAATTACAAGGAAAGGAACCAAAAACAACACCAAAAGAAACTAAGAAAGAACTAATAGAAACTAAGAAAGAAGAACCAAAAGAAACTAAGAAAGAACTAATAGAAACTAAGAAAGAAGAACCAAAAGAAACTAAGAAAGAACTAATAGAAACTAAGAAAGAAGAACCAAAAAAAGAAAAGATAAAAAAAGAACAGCCAAAAAAACCCGGAAAAACAAAGAAGAAAGAGCCTAAAAAAGTAACTAAGTCAAAACCTCGAAAAAAAAAGAAAGATGAAAAATAAAAATGGTTAGCATAGCTGGAAGTAAAAAACTGAAAAGACAAATGGCTCCATCATTCTGGGGGATCTCTAGAAAAAACAAAAGATTTGCCATTACAGTTAGGCCTGGATCACATTCTAAAGCTCGCTCCATTCCTACCGCAATCCTATTACGTGATATCCTAAAGATTGTAACCACACTAAGAGAAGCAAAATCAACAATTTATGGTGGAAAGGTTACAATTGATGGAGTTAAACGCAAATCTCTTCATCATTCCATTGGGTTGATGGACGTTGTTGAACTTGAAAATATATCAGATGTTTATCGATTTGTACCAAAGGACAGTAAAATTTTAAAACCATTAAAAATCAACGAAACTGAAAAAACAAAAAAACTTGCCAAAGTCATCAGTAAAACTTCGATTAAAGGTGGCAAGACTCAACTTGGCTTTCATGATGGTCGTTCCATGATTTCCGATATTGATATTAATGTAGGGGATTCATGTTTGTTGGAAATTCCAAAACAAAAAATTCTTCAAGTCATAAAATTAGAACAAGATTGCCAAGTAATTGTTACGCGAGGAATAAATGCTGGTCAGATTGGCACAGTCAAAAAAATTGAAGGGGGCACGTTCAATCTTCCAAGACGGGTGTTGCTTGAATTGGGTGAAAGAAAGATTGAGATTTCAACAGAAATGACAATGGTAGTAGGGAAGGAAAAACCCGTTATACAAGTAGGATGATATCTTGACACAAGAAATTCAATCAGTAATGAAAAAAATTTCGCTTCAAAAAATTGTATTAAATATTGGTGTGGGTCAGTCAGGCGAACCCATCGAGATTGCAAAAAGAGCACTCAATCAAATCTCTGGTAAAAAATCATCAGAACGTGCTGCAAAAGCTACGCAAAGAGATTGGGGAGTAAGAAAAGGCGAACCAATTGGGGTCGCTGTTACAATTAGAGGTGATGATGCAAAAGCTCTTCTAAAACGTCTTTTGGAGGCTAAAGAAAATAAAGTTAGTAGCAGATCCTTTGATAATTTTGGCAATTATTCATTTGGAATTAAAGAACATATTGATATTCCAGGTATAAAATACGACCCACAAATTGGTATTTTAGGTCTTAATGCCTCAGTTTCACTTTCAAGACCGGGATTTAATATCAGAGTAAGAAGCAAACACAAAGCAAGCGTAGGAAAATCACACATAATTACAAAAGAAGAAGCACAGGACTTTTTTGTAAAAGAATTTGGAGTCGAGGTAGAATAATTGGCAAAAAATAGATCATACGAATTTACTGGAAGAAAGGAACACAAATTTGGACGTGGCTCAAGATGGTGCAAACGTTGTGGTGATTATACAGCTGTGATTCAAAAATACAAACTGATGATATGTCGCAGATGTTTCAGAGAAGTAGCTGAATCATTAGGATTTAAAAAATTTATGTGAGAATAATGCCAGCAACTAATATTTTAGCAAATTTGTTTGTAACATTATACAATAATGAAATGAGAAGAAAAGATGAATGTGTTGTGTTGCCAACTTCAAAGATTGGAAATGAAGTTCTCAAAACACTACAAAAAGATGGGTATATTGGGAAATTTGAGCACATTGATGATAAAAGAGGAGGAAAATTCAAAATAAAATTATTGGCAAAGATTACTAAATGTGGTTCAATATCGCCAAGATTCAAAGTAAAGAAAACGCAATTTCAACATTGGGAACAACAATACTTGCCCTCATATGCAGTAGGGATGTTACTTGTTACCACAAATCAAGGGGTTATGTCACATCATGAAGCAATTAACAAAGAGTTAGGAGGGTTTTTGATTGGATATGTCTACTAAACAGGTCGAAAAATTCCAAACTACTGTAGAAATTCCAGATGGAGTCACTGTTAAACTAAATAAAAGTATGCTGGAAATACAAGGACCGCTTGGTAAAACTTTCAAAAGCTTTAAAAAAATTCCTGTAAAAATTGAAATTAGTGGCAAAAAAGTTTTACTTAATGCACTAGGTACTAGAAAAAAAGATTATGCAATTCTCCATACGATAAGATCAATAATTAGAAATCTTTGTGAGGGAGTTGTTGAGGGATATACTCTAAAAATGAAGGTTGTATTTGCCCACTTTCCAATAACTGTAAAAACTAAAGACAGTCTTGTTGTGATAGATAATTTCCAAGGTGAGAGAGCACCAAGAATTGCAAAAATTGTTGGCAAGACAAAGGTTACACCAAAAGGTGAAGATGTCATAATCACTGGTCATGTTCTCACAGAGGTTACTCAAACTGCTGCAAACATTGAACTAAAAACAAAAATAAAAAACAAAGACGCTCGAGTTTTTCTTGATGGGATTTACGTTTTCGAAAAAACAAAAGGTATTGAAAAGTAGACATTTTTTGCCAGGTTAAATTAATTCAAAAATTATGGTTCTCGATCAAGAATTCAAAAAGCAAACTGTTCAATTAATTGAACAGACATTAAAGCTTTACAAATCTGCTGGCGCGTCACCAAGAATTGGTCAAGTTTGGAATGTCAAAAACATCGGAGATTTTCTTTGTGGTTTTTTTGTTGGAGAGATGATTGGGTCTGCCTTGAGTGCATTTCAAGTATTCCATAAGAGAGAGCCAACTGATGTTGAACACATGGAAATTGTTGATTTGGTTGAAAATTATTCTAAACTCATTCAAGAATTTTTTTTAAAATTCAACTGATCAAAGCAAAAAACAATCTTAGCAAGGATTAAATCGCATTTACCAAGGAACAAATCTGTTGCCGCCCTAGCTCAGCGTGGTAGAGCGTCGGACTGTTAATCCGTTGGTCGCCAGTTCAAGTCTGGTGGGCGGCGCTATATTGTTTCTAAACTCGAATTTTGAAACATTGATTATCTAAGGTCTTGATTTATCCGAAAGATTCTAAAAAATATATTTCTAAATTCGAATTTAGAAATATTGATCGTTTGATACCATTTAGTATATACAGTTAGACTAGAACGATCTAATATCTGATCGCATATTAGGAATAGTGCAGAAGGTTTACTTTGGCCAGAATTAGAAGGGCCAACAGATATTGTGTTGATTGTGGCGCAAGGCTTGTGTATTACCCGCGATTATCAAATCCAAAAGCCCCAAATGAATATAGAGTATTGGTGTATGCGTGCCCAGATTGTACTGATGATTTTGAAAGACCAAAAATGTTCTCAATAAAAAGAAACCAGGTAGAAGAACCACTAGAAACAGTAGAGATAGAGATAAATCAAATTAGGAAAAAGTTAGAATCTAAATAATTCCAAGGAATAGATAAGCATGTATCCAGAAAAAGGCAAAAGCAATTTGTGGTTTTTGTTGCCCATTTTTATGGGATTAATTGGCGGGGTAATAGCATATTTTGTACTAAGGCGAGATGATCCCAAAAAAGGAAAAAATTGTCTTTACTTAGGAATTGTTTTGGCGATTATTGGAATTGCAATGAACATAATTTTTGGTGCTCAATTAATGGAGCTTGATCAAGAATTTGGTATAAACATATGAAAAATGATAGAATCAGTGTAGAACGATGGCTAATTCATGAAAATTATAAATTTTCAGACATTAAAAATGAAGAAAATAATTTTCAGATTGGAATCAAACATGCCGGATCTTTTGGGACACCAATTGAGATTTTTCAGCCTAAAAATCAGCCGGATGTTCTTGTTGTAGGAGGAAAAATTCCATTAAAGAATAGGCAAAATGCCAGATATCTGAATCACAATGAAATAGAAAAAAGAAATTTTGAGAAAAAAGTTGGAGATTTTTGTAATTCAATTCAGGCAATTCACAAGTTTTTAGATGAAGATGGAAAGAAAATCGTTGGCGTATACGTGGTTCTTGATGATGAAAAAAAATTTAATCAGCAAGATTTTGCAAATGTAATACAACAAGTTATAGAAATGAGTGAAAAAACTAATCAATTTTTAATGAAAACCTTCTAAAAATAATTATTTCAATTTTATTCCTAAAAGCTAAACCCCCACCATATGATCAATGGTTTAGTCATAACGTGATATTTTCAAAAACCGTGATTTTTTGGGGGGGTTTAACACTTGTTCGTACATATAGCAAACAAACCCAAAACCACCTAGCTAGCCCAGCTAAAGTGGTATGATCTTTTTTTGTTACGAATAAAAGCTAAACCCCTAACACTTCATACGGTATTGTTGAATTCGACCAAAATTTATAATGCATTTCTACCCATTCTTTTTCAGAAATAATACCTGCATCACGATCAGCACACATTACGCTACAGTATTTTGCCAAAATTGTGGTATTTCGAATACCACACATCTTGTTTTGACAATAAAGAAATCTCCTAATCGGAATTTTTTTCTCTTTAATTTTTTCAGTTCCCTGGGCAGAGAACTGATCGAATTTTATGCCCAATGCCCTCATATGCTGAAGGATTAATTGGTAATTAAATATGATTAACTGTCATATCCAAATAATACACTACTATCAATAGTTGGAACAAAACAACAATCGACAAAGGACATTAACATTATTTGTGTGACAAATTATTAAAACGATATTAGAAAAATTTTAGATTCTAAGAAATTTGCCTAAAAAATTGAATCAGATAGACAAAATTTGGTGACTTTTACTACATAAGACTTATGAATCTAGGATCACATCGATGGCAATTTCAAGAAGAGCAGCGTCTCTAAAAGCTGCTAGAACTCGAAAAAGAAACGCCAAACTTAAGGCTGAAGCTCAAAAGAGATCTAGAGCACCAAGTCGAAGACGTGCGGCAACAAGGAAAGGAGTTGCTAAGAGAAGGCGTTCAGCGTCTCGATCAAGTAGTGCAAGGCGTAGTTCTAGTAGAACAAAAGGCAGCAAACAAAAGGCAAAACGTAGAAGACGTTAAGCTGCCTAAATTCCCTTTTTTCATATTGCAGCAGAAGAAAATTAATCTATGAAAAAATTTACTGGTATGAAAAAATAAAAAATGATTTCATCTAATGGAAATCAAGTACAAGATGGTATGCACAAATTAACTAGTTATGAAATGATTCGAAATATCAAAAAACAATGTTTCTAAACTCGAATTTTGAAATATTATAAATCTTTACTTATAATTCATAGGTAAATCTGGCAAAACAAAAACCTTCTCAGGTTTAATTTTTAAAACAATTCTTTTTTCACCTACTTGACGAAACGGATAGTTTTCTACGCCCATGTATTTTTTGGTTAATTTGTTAATATGCACATAATCATAATCTGGAACAATTTCAATAACTTTCCCCCTAATTGTTGTCATATCAAGAGGATTATTTTGCGATACTACAGATATAGCTACACGCGGATCACGAAGAACATTTTTGTGTTTTACTCGCCCTTCTGCAGTATTTACCAGTATATGCCCGTTGTCATAGTTGGCCCACACTGGTGATAATTGGGGAGAGCCATCTTTCATTATCGTTGCAATAAAAACCAAATTTTTGTCCTTGAAAAGTTTTTCAGCTTGGGGTTCCATTTCTACTGAGTTCTCCAAATTGTTTGCATGTGTTTAGTTTTTTGTTGATAAAGTAAACTAATCACATATTGAAATAGTCATAGAGGTACTTTAGGATAACTAAAATCTAATCGGTTATTTTGATTTTTTTTGAATTTCCATTTTCAAGAATAATAGTCATTGCTCTATTCACAATTTCCATCAAAAGGTATTGTGAATATGCTTCGGATTTTGAGATTTTTTCATTTTTAGTTTTTCTTATTGGTTTAGGAATGATACTTTGCAGTAATTTTTCCATTTTAGTTGAGGTTCTTTTAATTATGGTAGAATATTTGGATTCAAAATCGTCGGGTATTTCAAATCCTAGTAGTTTAGTAGATGTGCCATAAAATTTTGTAATTGCGCCTCCGGTTTCTTCAATTTTTACTAACTCTATTAATCCAGTTTTTTTAAGAATTTCAATGTGGTGTCGAATTGTGGTTAATGCCTTCTTATATCCAGTTTCCCGGAGTGAGTTTGCGATTTGTTCTGCGTTAAGTGCCTTCTTATACAGGGTTTGTATAATTTTTACACGTATAGGATCATCTATTGCCCGAGCCTGTGTAACATTCATAGCAACAATCCGATTAACTTGTATTTGTTTTTCTAATAATGTTGACATGTACTGTTACTATATTATTAAGCTAAAAGTTTGTCATATCATTTTTTTTGTCCTATCGCATCAATTTTTTATCGTTATGAAAAAAATTAAAGCATTATGTTTTAAAAAAATTAGTTACTATAAATTTAGTTATACTATTATGTTCCTTGTAATAAAACTAAATTTATAGTAGTGCTATGAATTATTTCCAAAAATTCATCATTCAAAAGTAAATCGGAATAAAGGCCTTTCAATAAGCAAAAACAGACCAAAAAAGAAAAAATCATGATTCCTAAAAAACAAAATTCGAGCTAGAGATGCTTGCCCGTGAATTTCTCATATGCAATGATATATCGTTCGGTCATTTTTTTTATTAAATCAGTCGGAATAGAAGGAGCAGTTGGTTCTTTCCCTGCTGCCCTAGCATCGTCAAATTTTTTTTGATATCCTTCTGTAGTTAACCAATCTCTTAAAAGTTGTTTGTCATATGCTTCTTGAATTTTTCCTACTGAGTGGTTTTTTTTCGGCCACAGTCGATATTCATCAGGACCAATAGAATCCCCCAGAAGTATTTTCCCATCTAAAACCCCAAATTCTAATTTTAGGTCAGCTAGAATAAATTCAGCCTCATCAGATATTTTTGTCATTTTTTTATAAATGTCAATAGAATTTTTTGATAACCACTCATATTGCTCATCATTTACAAGGCCTTGCTCTATTGCTTGATGCTTATCAATTGGAATATCATGTGTTGATTTTGTTGTGGGATCGAAAATTGGTTCGGGCAATTTTGCTGCAAGTTTGGTGTCTACACCATTTTGTAATTTTATTTCCCCTTTTTGCCATCTATTAAACAGATTTCCATAAAAGTATCCTCTTACAATACATTCTATCGGGAGTATTTTCATTTTTTTGACTATTATTTCTGTGTCAGATTTTCTTTTTACAAAATGATTTTGAACATCAAGTTCATTGAACCAAAATTCTGCAAATTTACAAAGAATTTCGCCTTTTTTTGGTATATCCTCTTTGAATTTTACATCATAAGCAGATACTCTATTACTAAATTTAAAAAGAAGATTTCCATCTTCAAGATCATATATGTCCTTTACTTTTCCTGAACCTAAAAATTTCATTTAGGAATCTTTGTTTTAATGTCATTTAAGGGCTAAGAAAATTTCTAAGAACCCATCATTCCAAATAATTTAGGCGGAGTTCTATAGATCTTGCTGACAAAAATATCAGGATCAGCAGAAACCTGAACAAATTTCATTTCATTTTCTTGTGGAGGGGAAACAAGAATTTTTTCTCCGGCATCAAGGGTGCCAATCTCAAGAATGTCACCGCCTCCAAAATTGACCTTGACGTTTGTCAATGGTTTAAAACCAGTATTTTGGACAGTAACTCTAGCCATCACAAAGAGATATTGGTCATCAATCAGCGGATCTACAAAAATATCATAATCTTGTGTAGGTATAGCGAATTTTGAAATGTCAAAAGCAATTATCGTGCCAATAATAGCTATAATTCCAATACCTGCACCAATAAGAACAGTATACTTTTTCACTATCAGGTATACAAAATTATAATTATTAAGAGTGTTTAAAAGCCTACTTAGCCCTACTCTAGAATAACTGAAAGTGTTGTAGTCGATAAGGCAAATTTTATTTTCCTGATTTGTTTTGTCACAACATCCTCAATTTCTTTCGGGGAATTTGCCTCAATTTTTACAAAAATATCATAAACACGAAAGGTTCCCTTGCCTCTTTAACTAAATCTAACTTTAACAATTCTCTCATTACATCCATTTCGTGAGAAATTTGGCTTTTGCCAAAACGTATGCAATGTCCAAAACTATTCACCCTTCATTTCTTCTCTTGTCCTAAATTCAGGTTTTATTCCAAGAGAATCATAATTTCCCGTTGAACAGGTAAAACAAAGAATGTCTTTTGGCATGCCAATTGCCGCTGCCAAGTTTTCAGCGTCATTATAACCTAGAAAATCAGCTCCTATATCAGAGCGAACTTTTTCAATTATTTCTTCTTCACTTAGCTTAGAACCATCGACAAATGTTGCTAGTTCATTCATTGATGGAAAGTCAATACCAGCATAACAAGGAAAACGAATTGGAGGATATGTAATCAACATGCTAATTTTTTTGGCGCCAGCTCTTCTTAATGCTTTGATTATAGCCCTTGAACTAGTTCCTCTAACCAAACTATCATCTACAACAATTACATGATTCCCTTCAATGATTTCTCTGATTGGAATAATCCATCTATTAATTTCTATTCTGTCACTTTGGTGAGGTTCAATAAAACTACGAAGCGGTCCCTTTCTACTATATCGATCTTTTAATAGACCTTCATCAAACGGAATTCCAATTTCTTGGGCATAACCTAAGGCAGCAGGCCTTGCAGAATCAGGGACTGGGATTACAAGATCAGCATCTTTTATTGGAAACTTTTTTGCCATAAACTTTCCAATTCGTTTTCGTGCAAGATAGATGTTTGAGCCTTCGATTACACTGGTTGGATGTGCAAAATATGTATATTCAAAAGAACAGTGAGCTTTTTTAGAGTTTTCAGAAAACATTTCAGTCTCTAAACCGTTTTTACTTAGTTTAATTAGCTCTCCAGGTTTAACATCACGCTCAAGCTTTGCACCAACAGCTGAAAGTGCAGATGATTCAGAAGCGATTATGTGTGAATTGTTATCCTTCGCATATCCTAATACCAGCGGTCTGAATCCCTTTGGATCACGTGCAGCATAAACAGAATTATCATCAGACAAAAAAGTAAAGCAATATGATCCAATCATTTCATTTTTTAAAATGGAAAGAGCTTTGCCCATATTACCAGTCTCTGCAATCAGAGAAACTAATTTCTGGACAGCAACCAAAGTATCACTTGTTTTTTGAGGTGTAAAAGTACAGCCTCCTACCAAGTGAGATAATTCTTGAACATTAGCAATTGTTCCGTTGTGAGCTACACATAGATCTTTTATTTTGAGTGGTTGAGCATTCTCAAGATTGCTTTTCCCAATTGTTGAATATCTTACATGACCAATAACTGAAGGAGAGGAATATTCATCTGCAATTTTTTTAAAATCAGAGGAAGATGCTGAAACCAAGCCCAATTTTTTCAATGGTTGCTTATTAGGAATGGCGATTCCCCATGCCTCCTGACCTCTATGTTGAAGTGCTCTTAATGCATCTATTACCATAGGAATGACGCTTGAACCGTCATAGCTGAAAATTCCCACTACGCCACAGTTCTCTTTAACCATGAAGCACCAATTCTTCCAATGAATTCATCCATGATTTTTGTGCTTTATCAACGCTTAGTTTTATAACAGTTTTAGAATCTTTTTGAAATAAAATATGATCGCCTACAAATTTACCTATCACATTGAATAATACGGTTTTTCTTTCCAAAAAACTTTGAATTTGTTTTAGGTTTTTTCTTTCTAGTACAAGTAAATATCTAGAATGGCTTTCAGAAAAAAGCAATCTGTCTTCAAAAAGTTTGTCAGATGGTATTTTTTCTAATGAAATATTACATCCGATTCTTGTCTGCATACACAATTCAGAAACTGCACAGGCCAATCCGCCTTTTGAACAATCATGGGCAACTTTTATCCAACCCTTCTTTATCAACTCAAGTACCGCATTCATGTTAGCCTTTGAGGTTTTAAAATCAACGACAGGACAGTGTCCTCCAACAAAATTGTGAGTGTATTCAAAATATTCAGAACCGCCTAATTCGTTTTTTGTTGTCCCTATCAAAACAATCAAGTCATCATTTGAAATTGTTTGTAATTGATGATGTTTCTTGTCCATTAATCCTAGAACACAGATCAAGGGGGATGGTTTGATTGGTCCTTTTGGTGTTTCATTGTAAAAACTAACTTTTCCGCCCACACATGGAATTTTAAAATATTTTGCAAAGTCAGTTAGTCCTTTAAGAGATTCTAAAAATGTCCAAAAAATTTCTGGGTTTTCGGGATTACCAAATTGAAGATGATCAACCATTCCTATTGGATTTGCCCCACTACATACCACGTTCCTACATGCTTCCTCAAAACATCCAATTGCGCCTTCTCGTGGGTTAAGATAACATTGTTTTGGGTTTCCATCCAATTTAGCTGCCAAAAATTTTCCATTATCTAATCTTAAAACAGAAGCATCATGTCCTGGCTTTACAACAGTTCTGATCCCTACCTCATGATCATATTGGCCATAAACCCAATTTTTGTTTGCCATATTTGGAGAAGACAATATTTTCAAAAGAATGTTAGAAAGATTTTTGGGAGTTTTAAATTTTTTTTCCTTTTGAATTAATTCTAGATATTTTGGTTTAATTGCTGGCCTATCTAAAAGCGGAGCATGTGCAACCACACTTACTGGCAAATTTGCAAATGATTTTTTTCCTTTTTTTACTTTCATAATTTTTTTGGAAGTGACTTTACCAATCACTGAACATTTTATTTGGAACTTATTGCAGATTTCTTGTAGTTTTTCTAGTTTTGTTTTGTCTGTGATTATTAACATTCTTTCTTGAGATTCTGAAGTCATAATCTCATCTGTATTCATATTTGGCTCTCTAGAATGAACTTTGTTCACATCAAGTTCTATTCCAACAGAAAGAGAATCTGCTATTTCTGAAATGGCACAAGAAAGACCCCCTCCGCCTAAATCTTTCATTGCTTTAATCAATTTCTGGTTCCTCGCTTCAAGAATTGCTTCAATGATTAATTTTTCAATAAACGGATCAGGGATTTGAACTGCGGACCTATCATCAGATTGAAGGGAGTCCGATGCGAATTGAGATCCCCCTATCCCATCTCTGCCGGTTGAACCTCCTAGTAATATTACTATATCACCTTTTTTTGCACGGTTTTTTATCAGTCTGTCTTTTTTACCAAATCCAATAGCAACAACATCAACTAATGCATAGTTTGTATAACAATCATCAAATTCAACTTCGCCTCCAATTGTTGGAATTCCTAAACAATTTCCATAATCTGCAATTCCCATGACTGCATTTTTGAAAAGCCATCTTGCATGTGAGTCCTTTTCGATGTTTCCAAATCGTAAACCATCCAATACAGCAATTGGTCTCGTTCCAGTAGAAAGAATGTCACGAATTACGCCACCAACACCAGTTGCTGCGCCACCATATGGTTCAACTGCAGATGGGTGATTATGACTTTCAATGTGAATGGTAACTACATAATCATCACCAACATCCAAAATTCCAGAATCAAAACCCTTCTCAAAGATTACCCTTGGTCCGGTCATCGGTAGCATTTTGAGATGTATTCTTGATGATTTGTACGAACAGTGTTCAGACCATTCTGCTGCCACTATCTGAAGCTCAGTTTTGGTAGGCTTTCTCCCGATTTTTGATTCGAGATGAATTAGTTCTTGTGGTTCTAAACTCAATTTTGTATACCTATTGAATTCAAAAGAGATTCGAAGATTAACGCAGATGGTTTATTGTCGATAGGATTGATTTCAGATTCTATAGCACGTTCTGGATGTGGCATCATACCCAAAACATTTCCATTTACATTGCATATGCCAGCAATTCTCAGTGATGAACCATTCACCATTTCACTATATCTAAATACAATTTGATTATTTTTTTCGAGTTTTTTTAAGGTTAGATCATCTGCATAGTATCTTCCTTCTCCATTAGCAATTGGGATTGGAATTTTTTGGTGTAATTTCAATTTGTTAGTAAATGGTGTCTTATTATTTTCAACAATCAAATTAGTCCATTGACACATAAAACTTAAAGAATTATTTTTTAGAAGAGCACCCGGCAATAAACCAGATTCTACTAAAATTTGAAACCCGTTACACACACCTAAAATAGGAATTCCGCTAGATGCAAGTTTTTTCACATCTTTGATAATAGGACTGTGGGCTGCAATTATACCAGCTCTAAGGCGATCACCATACGAAAAACCCCCAGGCAAGATTACGGCATCAATTTCCTTTGGCAAATTTTTTTCATGCCAGAAGAATTTGGTATCAAGGTTAAAGATCTCGGTTAACACATGATACATATCTCGATCACAATTACTGCCTGGGAAAACTACGATCCCGACTTTCACATTTATTTTAAGTTTATGTGGTATTTAATTGAAATTAAACCAAAAAATTTTATTTCTACAAAACGTGGTGAGTGCAATGGGTCAGATACGGGATATTATGGAAAAGAATGTAGTTACCATAGAACATGATAGCACTGTGCTAGATGCAGCCAAGTTACTCAAAGAAAAGGAGATTAGTTTTCTTGTAATCATGAAAAATGATGAACCTGTAGGCGTGGTTACCGAAAGTGATTTTGTAAGAAAATTTGTGGCTGATGACAAAGTGGATTCCAGTATACCATTATCAGAAATCATGTCATACAAATTCAGATCAGTAGAACCATTTACTAAGATTGAGGATGCTGTGCAGAAAATGCTCAATCACAAAATTAGAAGACTTTTGGTTATTGAACAAGGAAAATTAGCAGGAGTAATCACACAGACTGACCTAACTGCATTTCTGCGAAGCAAACTGTTGATTGATGGAACAATAAAGAATCTTGAAGATGAAAATTAGAGCTCAAAAACCTGTACTGTTAGTTTACTAACCATAGGGTTGTAAATTCTTAATTCATCACAAAGTTTTTGAATTTTTTTCTTTGCAGTGTTCTTATTTTTTTCTTTGATATCAAATTTTAACATTTTTGCTGAACGAATTTTTGAAACTGAGGGAAAACTTGCTTTTAAAACCAAATCATGAAGAATGGTATCTCCTTCAGGATCACTTATTCCAGGTTTGTTTTCAATTATTATGTGAACTTTGTATAATGGCACAGAATTTTGTGAGAATAAAGTCATAATTAATCTATCTTTATGATATTCAATTTGTGAAATATTGATTTGATTTGTTTATCTTGATATCTAATGTTAATTAGACTTGGTGTTCTTTTTAGACAACCATCATGGTTATGGCAGATTGAATCTTGTCTATTGGTCTTAACTTTTCTAATATGATTTGTCTAAGATGATCGTCGCTTTCTGCTATGATCTTCACAACAATATCATAAATTCTGTAAACTTCCTGTACTTCAAATTTAATCGAATTTTTTCCAAGAATATTTTTAATTTTTTCAATAACTTCAGTTTCGTAGTGGATTGTAACATTATCAAAAAGTAAGCGGTGGGCATGGTTTTTTTATGTAAATTTTTCAAATAAATTTTGTTTGGAATATTGAAGAAATTTCTTAAATTAGAAGCAATTTTGCCCTCAATCAAAGATTAAGGATGGTAAATGAGTAGTTTGACAACAACACTAATTATTTGAGCTACTCTGCTCTTTTCATTTTCAGTATAAAATACGAAAATGTACCATGTGTTTTTAACTATGCTTGAATTTTTTTAATCCTTCTTCTGTTACTCGATTCAGGACGTAAGAAAAACTTACAGACTTTGTAGAACCCCGAAGCATCTTAGCTTGAATTCCTCTAAGCTTTTCTACGTTTAAATTGTCAAGGACAACAGTAATTCTAACACCCATAATTTAAGAACTTCATAATAATATTAAAGATCATCTATATCGGATGTATAAATTTGTGGGTAATCAACAAATAATTAGCTGTAAATTTGTCAACATTCTAAATTGAGTAGATCAAGATATTGGAAATTAACTTCAGACGAGGTTGAAACATTCACCTATAATGAAGGCAAATTACTAAATTGGGAAATTAAAGCGATTAGAGAGCCTAATGAAGATAACATCTTCATCGGTATTTTCCTTTTTAGAAATGGAACTCCTTTTGATTATGAATCAATAAAAGGAATTACTTATTATTATAATAATATTCAAAGTTCAGAAGTATCAAATATCACCAAGTTTTTGAAAAATAAATTTGGCGGAAAAGAGATGAAGAAAGGAGAAAGAATATTTCTTAGTGGCTCAAAGGTAATCTATTCGGGTAAAGAAATCGGCTCACTTGCAAAGGAATTCGACTCTAAATTTAATACAAAATCAATAATCTCATTAGAATTCGAAAACTTAACTGATGATGAACGCCAAGAATCTGGATTACCAGATTCAAAACTTTTGCCTATAGCCAGCAAGTAAAAAGGGAAAGCCCCCCGCTCACACACAAAAACGGCGCATTGACTAAAGTTATGGCGTGAGGGTTAGTTGTTGGAGACTGCTTTTGTATATGACAATTTCATAATGTTGCATGAGTTTTGAAAATGATTTGAAAAATCTTAAACGGCTTTTTCGTGATTCCGGATAAGAATTAAAAAAATTCAATGAGATTGTCCCGTATGAACATAACCCAAGTGATATCTATTCTCCAAAATTAGTGAATTTACTATTACAAATTGGACCTCAAATTGAAGGTGTGACCGATTTGATAGCATCAAAAAAATCTCTAAAATTTAATAGTGGTGGAGTACCTTCTAGAATTAAAAGGATAAATCGTAATGGAGTTTTAAGTGGATTTGAAATCACATCACTTCTTCATGAATCACTGTTTACTCCTTTTTCTCAAAAAGCATCTTGGTGGGATACATACAATAAAACAAAACATAATCTGGCTCAATCACAATTCGATATAACATATCTATCAGTTATGGATGCACTTGCTGCTTTGGCTGCACTATACAGATTATCTGATGCAATCAATGGGACAAGTACAGAAAATTTGGAATATGTTCTTGACAAACAATACTGGGAAAAAACTTTCGAAATTCAGGTAAGGCGCAAGACATCTACAGCAATCGGCATACCTGGCCCTTGGAAATCAAAAACTTTCAAAATTTCAAACTATTTCGTTTATAATCCTGATTGTTAATTGACGAAAAAAGGCCAATCAACTAATCACCGCATAAAATTCCTCAAGGGTTACGGCTTTTCTGTAAAAGTAAAAGACAACAAGATTGTTTTGAAAAATGCTTACAATATATTGTAGTAAAGTGTAATATGATTTTATATGTCAGAGCTTGAAGAAATATCAGGACATCTTGAAGAATTAAGAAAACGCGTTTTACGAATTGTCATTATTGTTATTGCCATTATGGCTTTTCTCTTAACTTTTCATGCTGAACCAATAGAATTTGCAGGCCTTGTGTTCTACTACCCAACCCCCGAACCACTTCACAATATAGCAGCTCAGATTACGGATTTAATGAGAATGAAATTAGTGCCAGAACAAGTGGATTTAATTCAAACTGCGCCAGGCCAAGCGTTTTTTGCTCAAGTTTACATTGCGGCTCTTGTCGGAATCATTATCTCTATGCCAATCATTATTAGAGAAATAGCTGAATTTCTAAAACCTGCACTTAAGGAAAATGAAATACATATTGGAAGATCAGTTACTTTACCAGCTTTAGGATTATTTATTGGAGGCTGTTTATTTTCTTACTATCTTGTTATTCCATACATACTTGAATTTCTTTACAAGTATGGTGAGTCCTCAGGACTAGTTACATTTCTTAATATTATGGACTTCATAGCATTCGTTCTTCAATTCTTGTTAGCTTTTGGGATTTCATTTCAATTACCATTGATAATGTATGCAGCTACAACTTCGGGAATGACAGATGCGAGTTTTTGGCGAAAAAACATCCGATATGCAATTATAATAATTGTCATATTTGGTGCCATAATCACACCAGATGGAAGTGGTGTGACAATGTGGTTTATTGCGGGACCGATGATTGCGTTATACTTTGCAGGCATGGGAATTATTGAACGAAGAGAACGGAAAATTAGAAAACCTAACACAGTTAAAAATTTATGATTTAAAATAAATTGTTAATAATCACATAAATCAGAAGGAGAAATTACCTCCTCTAAATGAAAGACTTGGATTATTCTCTTTCAAGTTTAATTGTAATTTTGCCTTTTCTTGCAGTGTTTACCGCATTGAGAGCTCTTGTCTTAATTCCCATACCAAGTCTTGTTAATTCGGATGCAGAAATAGTTATTTCCTTTCCTTTGCTTGATTTTTCAGTTGTTTTTTTCATATCTTTAGAATTGTGAGTTTTGAATATAAGAGCCACGTAGGAATGATACATTATTGTCCAATTGTTGGTACTTAATTTTTTTGAAAACGTTTTAGCGTAAACTTTATGAAAACTTATGGTAATACGACGGGGAAAGGTAAAAACAAACGGTGCAAATTTTGTAATAGAGATTATAATTCTTGGTCTAGGATCAATGGGAGTCGTGAGATTAAAACGAATTAAGAATTTTCAGGATTAAACGTACTTTTTAATTCTATGAATAACGATTGCAGGTGCTACAAAATACATTCCAACATTCAATATGATCAAGCTAATTCCATATCCGAGAACTTCAGATTCTGAGTCCATATCTACATAGTTTAGTAGAGATAGTGAGGACAGCAATGGAGTAATTGAAATTTTTACTATTTCCTTAAATACAGGATTTTCACGTTCTAAATCTGCAATAGTTGGGCTAAATGAGTAATAGAACTGGTTAAATGATTCCATAAATGCAGAACCCGATTCTGTTTGTAAAAGTGAATTGTCTCTAATTTCTCTTAGTTGTTGAACTTGGGGAGCTAGCTCAGAATCATATGTTGCAGTAGCGATTAAGCATCCACCACCTTTTGTTTGACTATTGGTTGATTTTTCTGCTGGAGTGTCTTCCATCATTTCTTCTTCCATTGGGTCTTCCATCATTTCTTCTTCCATGGCTTCTTCTGTTGCTTTCATTGGATCTTCCATCATTTCTTCTTCTATTGCTGAACCGCCATTATCGACACCAGTATGCTCAACGGAAAAAATGTCTTGAGCAGAACCTAATATTCCTAGAATTAAAACACTAACAATTATTGAAATTATAGAACTTGTTTTGATTTTTTTTTCGCTCATTGAGAATAAATTGAATAATCCTACTTAAGTGATCATTAACATTTCATTAAAACTATCGATTAAGAATTAAGAATTTTCAGTATCTTGCTTATTTTTTGTCTTGGGCAGAAGAATCATTTTGAGATTTGAATAAAAAAGAAAAAAACTATGGCTTATTTTTCCTTGAGCAGGAACTCTTTGTCCATTACCCTGATTGCTACTGGAGGCCCAGGTTGTCCTAGCCAGTTCGCCACACTGGTCCTCTTTCACAAGAATGCGGGCTCACACCACTAGGATTAACAGAAGGATGGGATGAGATGAATCGTTGCCTTATCCATCCCCCTGCATTACAGAAGGAAGGATGGTAAAACACAAGATCACTTGCCTCCCCTCTGGGAAATGTACGGTAGCTAACCGTACTTTGTATAGGTATTCATCATGTTTAAGGTATTCTTTACTTTTGTATCGTAATAAATCTCTCTCCTTGAAATATGTTCATATTAATCCATTTTTAATGAATAATCGTAAAATGAGGAGAGTTGGAATAAAGCGGTGGTAAAAATTCCACCGGAAGCTGTTACAGTATGAGTTTGCTTTATTCCATAATAGGATAGGTAAGATGGTTAATGTTTAGGCGTATGTTTAATCTGAACAAACTGCTAATTTTCAAGTTCTTTTCTTAGTTTTATGCTGAAAATCCACAATTTAATGAATGGGGATATGGATATGAGGAGATGGTTTTAGAATGTGGAAAGATAAAAAAATGGGATCTTGATCCAGTTTTTCAGATATGTCTCGATTTAGCATATGAGAATCCTGATTCTGCTCAAAAATTCCTTGATGAGTATGTAGCTAAACAAAACCCTTAGTTACTAAACCCTTTTTTAATCCTGAAAATTCTAAACTAAAAAGCATTTTGTGGAGTAGAAAGTTAACCATTGTTCAATTCTCATCTAGAATTATTATTTCATGAGCGACCAAGAATTTAATGGAAACTTGAAAGATAATGACGGATCAGTCACCACTACAGGAACGATTGCCACACTGACAGCAGGAGCATCAAAAGGCCTCTACCTTGCCACTGCTAAAATTAGCTGGCGTAGAGCTAGTGGTTCAGGCACTGAGCAATTAATTGTTAATTTACTGCAAAATACAGTTACAATCGAATCATTTCAAGTTAATGCCAGTTTAAGTGTTTTTGGGAATTATGATTTTTTGAACCCCGATACCCAACGTAGAATAATGATGATACTAAGAATTAAGAATTTTCAGGATTAAACATTTGATATGAACTGTTAAGATCTGATTTTTGAAAAGTTTTCTGATTTAACTATGTACACGATAATGATGCATAATGTATTCTTCTTTTGTTGAAAATTTAAAACTAGAACATCCACAAACCCAATACTCGTTTCCCTTTTCATCGATGTTTTTTCCATCATGATGGCGACTGAGAATATCTTCAATAATAGAATCATCTACACCTGCTCTTTTTAGAAATATTTTGAAATCAATAATGTCCTCTTCCACAGGATCACTTTTTGCCCATCTTTCTTGATTTATTCAATTTAGTTCCTCAACAGTATGTTTTCTTTTCCAAAACATGCTGAATAATTATCGAGTTTTTCAGGTATGAATTGTAGTATGTAAAATTGTGGAATTACTATTTGATACGAACTGAAACTTGTAAAATACTTAACAGCTCAAAAAACGCAATTTAAGAAAGAGATTTAATACCAAACATCAGCTAAAAATTACGATATAACATTGGTAGAAGGAAAGTTTGGAACTGTAATAAATTGCATAGATGGTAGGACTCAGCTACCTGCTTTTAACTGGATTAAGGAAAATTATTCTATAGACTATGTTGATACAATTACAGAACCAGGTCCAGATAAAGTAGTGTCTGAAGAAAAAGTTGAAAAAATTGAGCAATTAAAATCCAAAATAAATATCTCCATCAAAGCACATGGTTCAAACTTGGTGGTTATTGCTGGACATCATGATTGTGCTGCAAATCCCATCTCAAAAGAAGAACATCAAAATCAAATAAGAAAATCAATTAGCGTTATTAAATCCTGGAACATGTCAGTTGAAGTGATTGGAATCTGGATAAACGATGGATGGGAAATAGAAACAGTAGAAGAATAATCGGTCATATACACAAAATTACATTTAATACTCACAGTAAATTATGGAACATTTAAATCTCAATTTAAAGGATTAAGATTTAATGCTAGAGCAGATCACAAACTTTGTTGCAGGCCCAGAATGGATCTGGATAATTGTTATTGTTGCGGTTCTACTCTTTGGTGCAAAAAAAATTCCTGAACTTGCAAAAACCTTTGGAAAGGCCAAGGGAGAATACGAAAAAGGTAGAATTGAAGGTGACAAAGAACTAGAAGAATTTAAAGGAAAGAAAAAATCTCAAGGCGATTGAGTTTCTGCAAATTTTGCAAATTCATCAATTATATTTGCAAAACCTCTTGATATCTTTCCCTTCATAAAAAAATCTGTCATTCTTTGTATACCGTTCAGTTTTATATCTGCATCAAAGGTAATCTTAGTTCCCTGCTCTATGGTGTCATATTTTTCCACAATATGACTTCCCTTCATATCCCCGCCGATTACAAAGATCTCATGTAATTCTGGATATTGGATCACATGTTTTGTCATCATTACTAATTCCTTTCCAGATATTCTGACGTGTTCTTCAACCACTGCTACATTATCTCTAATTGATATTACTCTAATTGAAGGAAAATATTCGGGTAGAATTTTTTGAAATTCTTTAAAATTTGTTGCAATATCAAAAACTTTGTTCCTATTTGCTTTGACTATTTTTTCAAAATTTATTTTGGGCAATTTTTTTCAAAATGTGCCCCATCGAGGGTATAAATCATGTTCTAGATCAAACTGATCAAGGCATTTTCCCACACCATGGTTTACAATATCATCTATGGTTTTTGGGCGAGTATAAAATTCCGTAACGGGTGGCAAAATTACCACGCCGAGTCTTGCTAATTTCAACATGTTTTCAATATTTATTGCACTAAGAGGAGTTTCTCGAACCATTAATATCAATTTCCTCCCTTCCTTAATAGTTACAGCAGCTGCTCTAGCTATTAGAGTTTCATCGTAACCATTTGCAATAGAGGATAATGTTTTCATACTGCATGGTGCAATGATCATTCCATTAACTTTATGGGTTCCGCTTGAAATGCTAGCGGCCATATTTTTTTCATCTGAAACTGTACCAGCTAATGATCTAACATGCTCAGGAGTAAATTCTGTTTCCATTCCAATGCATTTTGTTGCCCATTCAGTTATTATCAAATGAGTTTCAACATGCAATTTTTTTAGAATTTCAAGAAGTCTAATGCCATAAATTACTCCTGTACTTCCTGTAATTCCAATAATTAGTTTCAATTATTATTGTAATACAAATACACTATTTTATCTATTAGTAACAAGAAAAAATTAGCACTAGAAAGATTATAGGTTTGATTCCTCATTTTCAGATTGTTCCATTTGTTTGATTTGAGCATTTCTTCTCTTCCACCATAGGCTAATACCACCCATAGTCATTGCTGTCAAGAGAATAACTCCCACTAGAAAAAGCTCAAATTGATAAAACATACTAATTGTTAAAAAAGGCAAGTGATAACTCTTTCATGGTTAATTGAAGTTATTGTTTCTTTTTTAGCAGATTACCAAATGATGGAGCTAAAATTATTCTCTACAAGCAAAGAAAAATTTGAAAAAAATTCTCTAAAGAAAAATCAGAATAATAGCTATATTAGCTCCTCCAATTAAGCAGGAATATGATCAAAAGATCAGAAATAAAGAATATCATAAATGGTTATTCTGATATACGAATAGGTGTTCTTGGTAGCCATTCAGCCTTAGAAGTGATGGATGGTGCCAAAGATGAAGAATTATCCACTGTTGTTTTATGTCAAAGAGGACGGGAAGAAACCTACAAACGATTTAGAAGATTAGCTGATGAAATAATTATTCTTGAAAAATTCAAAGACATGGTTTCTGCCAAAATTCAAAAAAACTTGAGAGATACTGGTACCATTATAATTCCACACAGATCGTTGACAGCCTACTTAGGATACAAATCAATTGAAAATTCCTTCAAGGTTCCAATATTTGGGAATAGAGCATTATTTCAGGCTGAAGAACGTTCTCACAAAAAAAATCAATATTATTTGTTAGAAAAAGCAAGAATCAAACACCCAAAAATTTTCAAAAATCCAAAAAATATCAACAAGCTTGCAATAGTTAAGGTACAAGAGAAAAAACGTAAACTTGAACGAGCTTTTTTTACTGTATCCTCATACAGAGATTACAAGGAAAAATCAGGAAAAAAAATCAAACAAGGAATGATCTCAAAAAGCGATCTTAAAAATTCCACCATTGAGGAATTGTTAATTGGCACCTACATGAATTTTAACTATTTTCATACTCCAATTTCAGAACAAGTGGATTTTATCGGCATAGAAAGAAGACTTCAAACAAACTTGCATGATTTTAATTCCTTGCCAGCAAAACAACAACTAGATTTGAATATAGATTTACAAAATATTGAGGTAGGCCACACGCCTGTTAGTATTAGAGAATCTTTACTAGAAAAGGTGATTTCTATGGGAGATAAATTTGTTCGTGCTGTTCAAAAAGAATACCCGCCAGGAATTATTGGTCCGTTTTCACTTCAAAGCGTAATTACAAAAGACTTGGAAATAATAGTTTATGACGTTTCATTACGCGTACCTGGCAATCCAATTGTTGCGACCACCTCGCCATACACAAAATATCAGTATGGTCAAACATTTGGAATTGGAAGGAGAGTTGCGATGGAAATTAAGCAAGCCAAACAAGACGATAGGTTGGATGAAATAGTAACTTAAGCTTCCATTCTTTCTTTAAGCAATGATTTTCTAACTAAAATTGGAATGTCGTAAAATGCAGCAAGAGCCATTGCATCAGAAGCTCTATAATTTCTTAGGACAAGATCTTTTTTTCCAGTTAAGTAAAGATTTGCTCTAAGAACACTACCGCTCTCATAAACTTTGACTTTTACAAGCATCTGTTCATTTTGTTCACAAACCTCTTCCAACATTTTGTAAATTGTTGGAACTGAATCTTTTATATCTTCATTAAAACTCGCTATATGTCTTGCCACTTCTCCAGAAAATGCTCTCATATGAAATTCACGTCCGTCATCAGCTTTCAAAACAAGCATTCCCTCAACTGCATATGGATCAACGAATCCAACATAATCTATTCTTACAGATTCGTAATCAGGTTCTTGAGCTTGGTTAATTTTCAATAGAGGGTACCAAACAAAGTTATTACATAGTGCTTATAAAGATAAACGAAATTAGAGTTCATTAAATGTGTATATAAAAACTTGTAAAAAAAGACTTTTTTGAAAGCTGTTTGAAAATATATTATGGTCTTGGGTGATTCAAAGAAATTTAAAGATTTTTCCAAGGAAATATTCAAACTAAATGTCAACATCAAATATTTCGCATTAATAGATCTTGAAGGACACATCATTGTAGAAAATTCTAAATCCTCAATGTCTTTTATTGAAACCGATGCAGATCGAATCATGTTTTACCACCAGATTGGCACACGTAGAACAAAACGAGAAGATTTTGATGATATTTGTGGAGAAACTTTACATATTCATATTCAAAGAAAAAAAATTCAACAATTAATTGTGTATTTACCTGCTACAACCATTTATTTGATGATTGGCAACAAAGCAAAACCAAATGAAATGATTGACCTTGTTCATGGATTACAAAATATAGATATGCAAACCTTGATCATGTGTTAATTAGTATATTAATGCACGAAAATTTCTAGATCTAGGTGCTTCTTTTAAGATTTTTAACTCTAAGTTGGATCAAAAACAGCTAAAAAATTGTGCGTAAAAGATCAGCACAGTAAAGTAAAAGCATATATCGTTTAGGTATACGGGATAAATTCATTCATGTCAATGGAGGCAAGAAAGTCGGTATCCTACGTTCTTTTAAAACCAGTCACTGCATATATGGACAATGATGTCCTAATTTTGGATCAGACCACTATGACTCGTGATGCTACACGCATGCTTCAGAGATATAAGAGAGACGACATCGTTGTAACTGACGAAAACAAAAAACCAATTGGAATTGTTACTGATGAAGATATTCTAAGCAAAGTTAGCGATGTAAACGAATATGCTGAAGCAACATATCTGAAAGACATCATGAGTTCTCCTTTAATTACAATTGAGGAAAACGCAACACTACAAGATGCTTTACACATAATGCGCGATAATAAAATACGAAAATTGCCAGTAATTGCAAAAAAAGAACAAGTTATTGGGATTATTTTACAAGTTACAATTGCAAATGTAATTAGAAATGCGACTGCAATTCAACCACGATTGTTGAGTCCCCCTGTCAAGGCAATTTTTGGAAATTTGGGTTTTGTACTTCAATTTGCAGGAGTGTTATTATTTGTTCCAGCAATTTTGGCGACTGTTTTAAATGATACACTCACCGCCACTGGCATTTATCTTACTACAGTACTTTTGCTTGTGACGGGATTTTTCCTAAATTCTTATGGAGAGAAGTCAGGCCTAAATCTTCGAGATGCTTCAATACTGGTATTTTTGAGTCTCTTTATCCTGTCATTATTTGGGACGATACCATATCTTTACGTATCCACATATACAGCTGGCTCAGAAATAGAGCTGTTTGCAAATAGTTTCTTTTCTAGTGCAGCTGGTTTTACCACAGTCGGAATTTCATTGTATGATAAACCAGAAGAATTACCACAGAGTTTTACTTTCTACAGAAGTTTCACACAACTAGTAGGCGGAATGAGTTTCATTTATCTCGTAATGACTGCGTTTTATCCAGAAACGAAGTTACAAGCAATGAGAGGTTTCATTTCAGGCAAAACCTTACACATGAGGGAACTGTTTGGAACCATTACTATCATTTTCACTCTTTATATTGTGATAGTTGCGCTATTGTTGTACTTATTTGGAGAAAGAAACATCATTGATAATTTCTCTCTTGCCATGAGCACTCTTGCTACAGGTGGTTTCCTTCCCAATTCCACAATTCTTCAAAATCTAGTCTGGGAAGAACACATTATTCTAATGGGCGCAATGATACTAGGCGCACTGCCATTTACTTTCCACTATGCATTTGTTAGAAAGAAATTCATGTCACCGAAATTAGGCAAAGAAGTTTTAGTTTACTTTGGCGTTTTAGGCATAGCAATTGTGCTTTTTACATGGTCTAGTGGTCTTGAACCACTTTTTGGAGCATTTTATTCTGTTTCAGCAAGTACTACTGCAGGATTGCAGTTAGAGCCTCTTAACACACTTAATGAAACTTCGCAAACCATTTTGATTGTGTTAATGTTTATTGGAGGATGTGGCTTCTCAACTGCAGGAGGAATCAAAATTTATCGATTTTTCCATCTCAAAAATTTTAAAAAAATAATCAAAAAAGGAACAAGAAAAACCCTAACTTCTGAAAACAAAAAGGAAATTGTAACTACTATAATTATTCTAATTTCATTTCCTTTAATTTCAGCAATCACTGCTTTACACCTTAGTGAAGTGTCAAATGCAGATTTCGCTGACGCATTTTTTGATGCTTCAGGAGTCATAACAACTGGCGGTCTTTCAGCAAATGTGATAACAATAGACACTGATCCTGCCACAAAGATAGCACTAAGTTTTCTTATGATAATTGGTAGGCTTGAGATTATTGCGATAGTTTACATTTTCGTTCGTAAACTCACATAGATTTAGAATTTTTATCAATTTCATGGATAGGGTTTAATTTAACTTTGGAGCTTTTTGGATGAATGGAAAAGCAGACTACAAAACGCAGTTCAACAGGCAAGACATTAACCATTTTAGGTTTTGTTAGCATCGCCATTCTCTTTTTAGTCTATGCACGTTACCAAGATTCTGAATTAATCACTCCTAGTTCAATAGATTCCATCCAGCGGATAGCGCTTGCTTTTTACCTTACCTTATTGATGGCATTTGGTGCCATTTCTTTTGGGCTATATCAATATCACAAGCATAAAGTAGAAGAAAAAGAAAAGGGGGTACTGTCAATTATTGCATTATCAACGTGGAGTAAAAAATCAAAAAAAATTTTTGTTGTTACTTTTATTATTTATGGAATATTTTTTTCATTAGCTTCAGGTATGCTTGTTTATCAACCTCAAGTTAGCTTTTCTCAGCACTATGGAGCTGAAATTCCATCGGCCTTTATTTCTCCTTGCTGTGGTCAACCTGGATACATGCCTAAAATCATAATCTATCTAACAGAACACGTTGGGCTCCAAATTATACCAATAAATCTTGTTTTACAAGTTACTGTGACCTATCTCGTTGGCCTTAATGTTGCTATGGCTTTAACTGCATTTTCTATTTCAAAAAAAAGAAAAGGAATTAGTTCTATTGGAGCCGCAACAGGATTATTTATTGGGTGTCCTACATGTGCCGGATCCTTTCTTTCGTTGTTTATAGGGACTGCTAGCGGAATCGCTCTAACAATTGCATTAATACAATTACAAACATTGTTTATTGCAATTTCTATCCCTATTCTTTTTGTGACACCAATAATTATGGCACAAAAACTGAGAAATCCTGATGGTAGTTGCGTAATAGACCTATAAAATAATTTTATGCTTGAGATGTTTTTCAGTCCTCATTTTCATATCCATCACTGTCATTCATAATCATCAAAACTGTTTTAATTTTTTAACAACAATTTTAAAAATTTCCTCGTTATCAAGAAGTATGTAAGGCAACTTGTTTTCTTCACAAGCTTGACCACTTTCTGTATCTCTTGTGATTAGAATCATATTGTTTTCACGTGCATAATTAATTACAGAATAATCAGTTCGTAATTTTGTTCCATCAGATCTTAGCTTTTTTACACTATATGCATCATAACCAATTTCTCTTAACCTTTCATCCATACCATCATCCATCTCATCGACAAGAATTTTCAATTTGTTTGTTGGCATGTTATTTCATAATTTACAGAGAATATGAGCGTACAGTTTAAAAATCAACTTTAAAGATGTGAAGTCATTTTTTTGATTTTGTTAATAATTTGTAATTTGTTTTCTATGGTCATTTCGGGTTCCATGGTAAAATAGATCGTAAATTGCGGGGTATAGATAACCATCTGAGTGACTTTCTCACGTTCAACGTGAACATACCGTACCTTACCTAGGGATTTATCAAATTGATTTCTCATTTGTCTTCTTTGGGAAACCTGTTTGCAAAAATGTTCTTCTTCTTTTTGTGATTCTAATGAAGTTTTTCCACTCTGCATAATTGATTCAACTATATTTCCGCTATGATCAATGATAGCCGCAAATCGCATTTGTGGATCTAAATTAATGATATCTTCAACTATTGTCACCATATCAAGTTCCTTGTAATAATTCAATCTGGATGCACAGATTAATTTACTAAATATAATTGATTGATTTTGTCATACCTGAATAATACCATTTTTAACCATGTATTCAATTCCATTTGCAAAATCTTCATCAGAGATTTTTCTTTCTGACCACCATCTTGCATTATTTTTTATCCAATCAGGAATTTCCAGATCTACCTTTTGTTCAGATTTTCCCAAATCCGGAATGATAATAATTTTTTGTTCTATCATGAATTGAATTCCCCGAACAAAATCATCATCATTTATTTGATCACTGGCCCACCAATTTGCATTATTTCGTATCCAATCAGGCATAGTCAATTTGACTTGTTTGAAAGGGGAAAATTTTAAAATTCTATTTGCGATTGAATCTGCCGTAAAGACATTACCATCAGAATCAACTGCTATGCCTGAAATTTCCAAAAACTGTGCATAACCCGTTCCAAAAGTTCCCCACTTATTAAGAAATTTTCCGTTGGGATCTAAAACCTGAATTCTATGATTACCAGAATCTGCTACAAAGATG
>Ga0209980_10000241_pt1 | contig 28627 bp, 26 predicted proteins | sample CR02metaG_FD_183611 | JGI IMG/M metagenome (GOLD analysis project Ga0209980, IMG submission 183611) | Deep subsurface microbial communities from Mariana Trench to uncover new lineages of life (NeLLi) - CR02 metaG (SPAdes) (version 2) | ecosystem: Environmental > Aquatic > Marine > Ocean trench...
AACGCTCTGGAATCTGGTAGGCGCGAGTGGGATCGAACCACCGACCCCCACCATGTCACGGTGGTGCTCTACCACTGAGCTACGCGCCTGGATCGATGGCCACCATACCTATTTCGAGCACACGAACTCAAGTAGCTGAGGTATTTTCTTTCCCGGCTGCGGCTTTCTCGGGGAACCCGAGACCTTCCTGGCGAACAAAGGCTATCTCGTCCCTCGCCTGGGCAGCCTGCTCGAATTCCAGGTCGCGTGCATGCTGATACATCTTTTTCTCCAGCGCCTCGACATGGCGTGAGATCTCGACTGGCGTCATCCGCCGATAACGATCGGCATCTCGGCGTCGGCCTTTCTGCTTGCCCCGCCGGAACAGGCGTGCGCCCTCCATAATGTCCAGGACGTTCTTGCGAATCGTCTTCGGTTCGATGCCATGTTTTTGGTTGTAGGCGAGCTGCTTTTGACGCCGGCGGTTCGTCTCGTCTATCGCACGCTCCATTGATCCGGTCACTCGATCGGCATACAGAATTGCTCTCCCACGAACGTTTCTAGCGGCGCGACCGACAGTTTGGATTAGAGCACTCTCGGATCGCAGAAAACCCTCTTTATCGGCATCGAATATGGCTACCAGCGACACTTCCGGCATATCGAGGCCTTCGCGTAGCAAATTGATGCCGACCAGCACATCGAACTCCCCCAGTCGCAGATCGCGGATTATTTCCGTGCGCTCTACAGTCTCTATATCCGAGTGCAGGTAACGTACGCGAACGCCATGCTCCTCGAGGTAGTCGGTCAGATCTTCCGCCATGCGCTTGGTGAGCGTAGTAATCAATACCCGCTCGTTAAGGGCGGCGCACTCGTTGATTTCCGAGAGAACGTCGTCGACTTGAATGCCGGCAGGCCGGACCTCGACTTCGGGGTCCACAAGCCCGGTCGGGCGCACAACTTGTTCCACCAGTTGATCAGAGTGCTCGTGCTCATAGGGACCGGGCGTCGCAGAGACAAAGATCGTCTGCGGTGCCAGGCGTTCGTACTCATCGAAGCGCAGGGGCCGGTTATCGAGCGCCGATGGAAGACGAAAACCGTATTCGACCAGGGTCTCTTTGCGGGATCGATCGCCTCGATACATGCCGCCCAGTTGCGGGGTGGTCGCATGACTCTCATCCACGAACAGCAGCGCGTTCTTCGGCAAATAATCGAACAGCGTTGGTGGAGGCTCGCCGGGTTCACGTCCAGATAGGTAGCGGGAGTAGTTCTCGATTCCTGCGCAATAGCCGATCTCTAGGATCATTTCCATGTCAAAGCGGGTACGCTGTTCCAGTCGTTGTGCTTCAACGAGCTTATTCGCAGCTCGAAGCTCTGTGAGCCGGATGCCGAGATCTTCACGAATCTGATCCACGGCTGCCGTCAAAATCTTGCGGGGCGTGACGTAATGTGTCTTCGGATAGATGGTTGCGCGCGGCACCTTGCGAATTACTTCTCCGGTCAGCGGGTCGAAATGGCTGATGGCCTCAATTTCCTCGTCGAGCAGCTCAACTCGGACTGCCTCGCGCTCGGATTCGGCCGGAAAAATATCGATGACATCGCCCCGGACCCGGTACGTGCCCTGGGCAAGATCCATAGGATTGCGCGTGTACTGAAGTTCGGCGAGGCGCCTTAAGATCTCACGCTGATCGATGGTTTCGCCACGTACGAGGTGCAACACCATTCCCAGATAGGCTTTCGGATCACCAAGCCCATAGATCGCGGACACCGTCGCGACGATAATTGTGTCGGGTCGCTCCAGAAGCGCCTTCGTCGCAGACAGTCGCATCTGCTCGATGTGCTTATTGATAGAAGCGTCTTTTTCGATGTACGTATCCGATGACGGTACGTATGCCTCCGGCTGGTAGTAGTCGTAGTAGGAGACGAAATACTCTACCGAGTTATTCGGAAAAAACTCGCGCATCTCCCCGTAAAGTTGCGCCGCGAGCGTCTTGTTATGGGCTAAGATCAGCGCAGGCCTTTGCAATTCTGACACGATGTTGGCCATCGTGTAGGTCTTGCCCGAACCCGTGACACCGAGCAGCGTCTGCTTCGCCAGGCCGTCTTCCAGGCCGTCCACAAGCTTACGGATAGCCTGAGGTTGATCACCAGACGGGTGGAAGTCTGCTCTAAGTTCGAAACGGCGATCGGGCATCTGGGCAGAAACTGAAAGTTTGGACGTTGGGTAGCACCGCTTTAAGATAGGTTGCCAACCAGCTTTTATGAAGGTCGCAGCAGATGAGTCTCCGTTTGGCCCAGCGAGTTCAGCGAATTCGCCCATCTCCAACCGTGTCGATTACGGCGCTGGCCGGGAAACTCCGCGAGGATGGCAAGGATATCATCGCCCTCAGTGCTGGTGAACCTGACTTTCCGACTCCCGAGTACATTCAGGAAGCAGCCTGTGACGCAATTCGGGGCGGTGAGACGAAATACACGGCTGTTGACGGCATACGATCGCTGAAAGTAGCTATCCAGGAGAAATTTCGCCGCGACAATGACCTCGATTTTCAGTTGGACGAAATTCTAGTTTCAAGCGGTGCCAAACAAGCCTGTTACAACGCCTGTCAGGCATTGCTGGAAGCCGGTGACGAAGTCATCATACCGGCGCCGTACTGGGTCTCTTTTCCCGATATGGTGCGGCTCGCCAACGCCGAAGTCGTAATCGTTCGCACGACCGCTGAGCAGGGTTTTCAGATGTCACCCGAGCAACTGCAAGCGGCCATCACCGAACAGACTCGAGCGCTCATCATTAATAGCCCATGCAATCCGACGGGGGCCGCCTATGCGCGTGCGGACTGGTCGGCGCTTGGCGCGGTCTTACGCGAGCATCGGCGAATCTTCATCATCACGGATGATATCTACGAGCATATCCATTGGGGTGAGAAGCCTTTCTGTAGCCTGCTTACCGCCTGCCCCGATCTTCGCGAGCGCGTGTTGACAGTGAATGGTGTCTCCAAGTGCTATGCGATGACTGGGTGGAGGCTTGGTTATGCGGCCGGTCCGACCAAGCTGATTCACGCCATGACCACGATTCAAAGCCAGAGTACGACCAACGCTTCCAGCGTCTCGCAAGCGGCGGCGCGTGCTGCACTAACTGGCGATCAGAGCTTCGTCGCGGAGGCCTGCGCCGTCTACAAGGAACGTCACGACTTTGTGATAGAGCGGCTCAACCAGTTGCCTGGTTTCGAATGTCGTCCGGGTAATGGCACTTTCTATGCCTTTCCGAATGTGACGGAGGCAATCGAACGGCGAGCCGTCGCCGATGATGTGATTTTCTGTGAACATCTACTCGCGGAGACGGGTGTTGCGTTGGTCCCGGGTTCGGCGTTCGGGGCAGCGGGCTTCCTGCGCTTGTCGTTCGCAGCCGACCTGCAGACATTGTCTACGGCGCTTGATCGGATTGCCGAGTTTATCGGGGCGGTGTGACAACCACGCTGGTGTGCCGAGTAATGCCGTGACCCGTCGCTGGGAATAGAGCGCTGAGGCAAGTAAATGTAATTAATGTATATTGTGGGAATATCTTATAAATACATGATAGATAAGAGTTTATTTATCATGAAACTGTTGACTTGCTCGGCAGCTTCTTGCAGAATGCGCTGGCCCGATTTCGGCACTGTTCCCCGGTAGCTCAGTTGGTAGAGCGGTTGACTGTTAATCAACTTGTCGCTGGTTCGAGTCCGGCCCGGGGAGCCAATTTTACGTCGCCCATTCGAATTCCTCTCTATACAGGTGGCTTTCATAGATTAAAGCGGAACTCGAGTTACTGCCTTCGGGTAAAGCCGCCCTTCGGTGACGCTCTGTGTGCGTCGTTAGCCCGATCTCCCGCCCATGACTAAGAAGACTCGGAATCCTGTCGCACGCTCGCCCCTGCTCGGAAAGGGTGGCCGGCATGAGAAATCGAAATCCGCGAAACGAATGAAGGACAAAAAAGCACTTCGTTCGGAGGTTCAACAGGCCGACCGTGACAGGCGCAAACGCGAGCCGGTAAAGGTTACTGATTAGACATAACCCGGCCGCTCGGCGGGTCAGCAGTGGGCTCTGTGAAGCCAGTCACTGTAAGTGTTTGCCGCTTTCCCTAAGGTACCTATCCCCCATTACGTAAACCGGATGTTATGAAGCGAAGTATCTTGCTCATCGGACTGGCAGCGCCACTGGGGATATTCCTACTTCAGTCTCGCCCCGTGTCCGACGAAGTGCACGCTGCCCATCTCGCGGCTATCGCAGACCTTGAGCGCACTGCGGAGGATTTCAGCTCTCTGACAACCACTCTGGAGTCAGCGTGGGCGAGTGTCGAAGATCCAGGCGAGAACGCGCGAACGCTGGCGGCTCGTGTGGCGGAGAGCCCCGAGCGATTGTCCACTTACATGCCTCAAGGAACCGATAGCGGCAGCCAGCAGGACCCGTATCTGGATCGCTACGAGGCTTACACCAGAATAGTGAATCAGACCGAGCCCCTGATAACGGAGTTCTTCGCGGAGCAAGCTGTCTACCTGGAAAGCATTACGTTCATTCAAGAGTCCGGTCCCCGGATTATCGCGGAGATGCGGCGAATCCGGATGGATAGAGCCGCAGCCGAGACGTCTCAACTCGTGGTTGGCACGCTCGCCTACGCAACAGGCGACGCTAGCGTCGAAGAATTTAATCCGCGTTTCTTACTTGTCTCTCTCGGCCGGGATCTGCGAATCGATGCGAACATGCCCCGCCAAACCCAGACACTTCTAGACTCCGTGACCACGGTTTTGGATAACAAGTCGATCATCCAATCCAAGGTGACTCAGATTGTACTGATGCCGATACCCGATAACGTGAGCAGGCTCATCCAGGCGGAAGAGGAACTCTATCGAAGTAGTTTGCTCTCGGTCGGCCAGGGACGAACATTGCTGTCGATTTACGCAGTGCTATTCGTGGCCACGGTCGGTTTTGTCATGTTTCGTCGCAGGAAAGGTTACCGGTAGCTCGAGCGGGCGAACAGCAGCCTCGGGGCATCCTGGAATTTAGCTGATTCTCCGTGCAGCTAACTAATCATGGGGACGAAACCGCTGTACCCCGTCACCGTTCTGGAGCACGAACTTCTGAATTCGTTTGCCGTAGTGCACTTCACCGGTATAGAGATTTCCGTAAGAATCCATGGCGATCGCATCGATCCAGTAAAATTGCCCTGCATTCCGGCCGAGGCTGCCGATCTGACCGACCTCCTCCCCGGTGAAGCGATCGTTGATCCAGATACGATGGTTGGTCCCGTCTGCGGTTAAGACGTACTGCTGGCCCTCGTCATGAGAGAACGTCAGGTTGTAGGTCGAGCCACACATTCCGTAGGTCGCATGACCGGGGCCGCCGCACTCCGAGCCACGGGATGGCGTTGACGGTGCGACCTGAAATTCTGATAAGAACTCACCCTGTTTGGTGAAAACTTGAATACGGTTGGTGCCACGTTCGCAGACATAGACCAAACCGTCCACCGCGATGTGGACGCAATGCAGTGCCGGTACGAACTGATCGACCAGGGGTGGGGGCCCCGATCGCCAGTCATAAGGCGGTATAGGGTCATTCGTGATCTCGTTCAGTGGCATGCCGCGACCACCCCAGCCGCGCTTGAAATCACCGTTGTCCATGTCATAGACGAGGACACGCTTCCATGACACCAAGTAGATTTCGCGCGCGTCTTCATCGAGGGTAAAGATAAAGACACCGTTCGGGATCGTGTCGGTGTCTTGATTGTCTTCCACTAACGGCGGCAGATCCTCTCCAGGAACCGGCCTCGGTCCCCGATGGCCGAAATCCCAAATGAAGTCCCCTTCTCGCGTGAATTTTAGAATTCCGTCGCCGCGCCCACGCCCGGACACCCAGACATTGTGTTCTCTGTCGACGACTACCGTGTGCGGATTTGACGGCCACAGCGGATGATGATCGGGTCCGCCCCAGGCGCTGAGTAAATTACCGTCGGTATCGAACTGTAAAATTTCCGGTGCCGCGGCGCAGCAGTCGCCGCGAGGCGGCGTCACGGCCGCCATGGATTCATCCGGTTTCAAGTCACGTGAACGACTCAGCACCCAGATGTGATCGTCGTGATCGGTCACCATGACTGGGATCGCCTGTATCAGCCAGTTATTCGGCAACGGCACTTTGGGCCAGGACGCATCGACCTCATAGATAGGCACCGGGACGTCCTGGGCTTGGGACGTTGCGATGGATAATGCGATTCCGGCGCAGCAAACACTGCTCAATATGACGACTGACCGCACAAGGTTTCGCCCGCACGTCGTCGGTCGCTGATCGTTTGAGCTTGCAGTCATCGGATTCCTCGTAGTTGTTATTAGCGTCATTCTGCCGTGACGTTCAGAGAATTTCCGGCGGTGGACCCTATAGTGCGCGGGTGGCGAGAGAGGCTTGTTCTGAGATTTCCTGCCATGGGCGGGAGATCTCCATAAACGCCCGATACGATGCCCAGATTTTGGCGAACTTCGCGTCCTCAGCGGCGATTTCATCCAGAACCTCCAAAGTCAGTGACTTAAGACCGGCCAGCACAGTTTCCGGGAACTTCAGGATCTGTACCGTATCGTCCTGAGCCAGTTGCGCGAGCGAAATGGGATTGCGCGCCATGAATTCAGAGATCATGTCGAGCGTGACCGCCTGGCAGGCGACCCGGACGATGGCCTGAAGATCCTCTGGCAGTGTGTTCCAGGCGTCGAGATTGACTATGCACTCCAGCGTCGGCCCCGGCTCCTGCCAGCCGGGGTAGTAATAATAGCGCGCCGCTTGATGTAGACCGAGGGCGAGATCATTGTAGGGGCTAACCCACTCGGTGGCATCGATGCTGCCCGTCTGCAGCGCAGTGAAGATTTCAGAATTCGGTAGATTGACGGGCGTACCGCCTGCGCGGCGCAAAACTTCTCCGCCAATTCCGGGAATACGCATCTTCAGGCCGCGAAGATCTTCCATACTGTCGATGGTCTTGTTGAACCAACCACCCATCTGGACGCCGGTGTTCCCGGCAGGGAAAGGCAGCAGATTGAAAGGCTCATAGATTTCGCGCCACAGTTCTAATCCGCCGCCGTAATACAACCAGGCGTTCATCTCGTGCGCATTCATGCCAAACGGAACAGTCGCGAAAAACTGAGCCGCCTGCGTTTTGCCGCGCCAGTAGTAGGCTGCGCCGTGACCAAGCTCGACAGCTCCCTGTGAGACGGCATCGAATGTTTCGAGCGCAGGAAGCAACTCTCCTGCACCGTAGACCTGCACCTCGAAGCGGCCACCACTCAATTCTCCGATATACCGTGCGAGTGTGTTGGCGCCGGTACCAAGGCCTGGAAAGTTCGGGATCCAGGTGGTCACCATTTTCCACGAGAAATGCTCGGTGGAACGCGTGTTGCTCTGAGTCTCAGATTGTGGTGCGCAGGCGGCCAGCGCAGCACCGCTACCCAACCCGCCAATAAATTCGCGACGTTTCATGATCTTGTCCCCTGCCGTCGAACGGTCAAGTCCGGGACGCCTGTCAGCCGGCGAACCGCTTTATTTCGAAAAAGTCTGCTCGCCATCAAGTTTAACCCGGTGAACAGCGTGTCACCACTTCGGAGCCGGTAGGGTGCAGCCATTGACAGCTTTGTTCGAGGGAAACTAGACTCGATCAAGGCACGGTCTCGAGTAAGAATCGTGTTATCTTCGTACCCGGTTGGCAGGGTGTTGTGGACGCTCCGATCGATAACGGATTTCAATCCGAGCGATGAACCGGCTAAGGGGAACAGATGAGATCCAAACGTGTCGCAAGAAGAATCGCCATCACCCTATTCTGCTTTCTGACGTTGATTGCGGTTCTTGGGGCCTTGGTCATGCTGCTCTGGAACGCTCTTTTGCCCGAGCTTTTCAATGCCCCCACACTCAGCTATTGGCAGGCGGTCGGTGTGCTACTGCTTTCTCATCTCCTGTTTCGCGGCACACCGTTGTATGGGCTGCGGGCGCGGCGTCATGCACGCCGGCGCTTGCGCGAGAGGTGGGCCGCAATGACGACCGAAGAACGTTCGGCGATCAACGACGAACTCGGCATCCCGTCGGACGGGACGTAACTAGTCGACTTCTCCAGCATAGGGATTGCACGCGCCCATGATCCGGAGGCCATTGTCGACTTGATAGTCCACGTCATTAGGCCCGCAGCCGAGTTCTTTTGACCATGTGACGAGCGTCGTAACGACCTCGGTTCGATCAGTTAGCTCGAATTCCTGGAATTGGCCGTCGGGCCCCCAAAGCTTTAAGTTCAAGGTCTCGCTCATCGTGTTATTCACATCTTACCCAATCACCTGATGTCGGAGTAGATCTTTGGACGCAGCCGGGCCTCTCGAAAATATCCGCGTCCTGGAAATGACCGAGGCGTTAGCCGGACCCTATTGCGGCATGATGCTAGGAGATCTGGGCGCTGATGTCATCAAAATCGAGCGCCCTGGTATCGGTGACCAGTCTCGTCATTGGGGCCCTCCGTTCGTCCAAGCAGAGAGTGCGTACTTTCTCTCGGTGAACCGGAATAAACGCAGTCTGGAATTGGATATCAAAGCACCAGAGGATCTCGCTGTCCTTCATCGACTCGTGACACGCAGCGATGTCTTTATCACGAATATTCCGCGTATGACTTCTCTGAAGAATGCCAAGATCGATCCTGATTCTTTGCGCCAGATCAACCCGCGACTAATCTATGCGGCTATCAGCGGTTATGGTCACAGTGGACCCAAAGCCAGTCGCGGCGGCTACGATATCATCGCGCAAGGGGAAGCAGGGCTGATGGCATTAACCGGAGAGCCTGAAGGCGTCGCGAGTCGTTTCCCCGCGCCGATGGCCGATATCACGGCCGGAATCTATACCGTCATGGGAATCCAGGCCGCACTGTACGCCCGTGACACTCGAGAGCCTGGCGTGGGCCAATTTATCGACGTGTCGTTGGTTGATTCACAGACGACATGGCTCACCAATATCGGTGGGAGTTATTTTGCCGACGGCGAACGTCCCGCTCGACTCGGCAACGCGCATCCCACTATTAGCCCATATCAGCCGCTTAGAGCCAGGGACGAGGTGATCATTGTTGCCGTCGGCACCGAACGACTCTGGGAACGGTTTTGCGGTGTCCTGGGCGTTGCCGGCACACTCATGGTCGATCCTCGGTTCGCAACGAATCAGCTGCGCAATCAACACCGCGAAGAGTTGATCATTCTGCTGGAAGAGATCTTGAGAACTCGTGATGCTCACGAGTGGCTCGAGGACTTGATTGACAACGGTATTCCGTCAGGCCCGATAAATTTTCCGGACCAGACGTTGACGGATGAGCATCTGATCGCTCGTGGCATGATTGTTGAACTCGAGCACCCAACGTTAGGGGTCATCAAGTCCATTGGCAACCCGATCAGGATGGCCGAGAATGGGCCGACGTACCGGCGCTATCCCCCGAGACTGGGTGAACACAACGCGGAGATCAGAGCCGAACTAGCTGCCGACAGCGATGCAGAGGAAAACCGATGACAGTTCTCGCCTCTCGACGTGCGTTCCTGGGCTACCTTGCCGCTAGCCCTGCGTTTACGCCCATGAGTTGCGCGTACGCGCAGCTCGCAGGTATCGGCGAGGATCGGGTTATCGATAACGCGGCCGACGCTATTAACGTCTTCGACTTCGAGCCCGTCGCAAAACGAAACTTAACTAGTGCCCACTACACCTATATGGCGATGGGTGTGGATGATGGCGCGACGTTGCTAGCGAATCGGCAGGGTTTCGAGCACCTTCAAATTCGGCCACGGCGCTTAGTCGATGTCCGCAATATCGATACCCGGATCGAGCTGTTCGGGATCAGTCATGCCTCGCCGGTGATTATTGCGCCTTGCGGTACTCATAAGATGTTTCACCCGGATGGTGAGCTCGCGGTCGCTAGAGCCTCAGCGACGCGTGACTGCCTGCAGATACTCTCAACGGTAACGACGACTAGCGTGGAGGACGTCAACCGGGCTAGAGGCGCGCCCGTGTGGTACCAACTTTATCCAACGGAGGACTGGCGCATCACCGAAGCCCTAGTGAAGCGTGCAGAGGACGCGGGTTGCCCGGCGGTTGCCGTGACGGTCGATCTGCCGAACAGTAACCGCGAGGCGATCGATCGGTTCCGGCGGGCGATCAATCCCGAGTGCCTCGCGTGTCACGAGCCCGGTCTAGAAGGGTCCGTTAGACGCAAGCCGATGTTCGACGGTTTGGACCTATCCGCGATCAGCAACACACGCGCACCTCAGATGGACTGGGATTTTGTCGAGCGACTCAAGAATCTCACCTCGATGAAGGTGCTACTGAAAGGGATTGTCACGCACGAGGACGCAAGCCTCGCGCTGCAGCATGGTGTCGACGGACTAATCGTCTCCAATCACGGGGGGCGAGCGATCGACAGCCGTCGGGCGACCATCGAATCGCTGCCGGAAGTCGTCGACGCCATCGGCGGCAGGATACCCGTGTTGGTAGATGGCGGGTTCCGGCGTGGCACGGACATTTTCAAGGCGCTGGCAATCGGAGCAGACGCCATCTGTATCGGCCGCCCGTATCTATGGGGTTTGAGCGCTTTTGGCCAGGATGGTGTTGAGAGTGTGCTGGATCTCCTCAATCGAGAACTCGAGATCATGATGCAGCAGGCCGGCACACCCAATCTCGGCGCCATCGCCAGAAATTTCCTGGTTGTCTAAGGCGGCATCTCGAGATTCTTCAGGTAATCGCGAAAATCACCGCCTAGCTCCGGGTGACGCATCCCGTACTCCACCGTCGCTCGCAGGTAGCCCAGCTTGCTACCGCAGTCATAGCGAATACCTTCGAATGGCAGGGCATGGACCGGTTCATCGGCGATTAGTCTCGCAATGGCGTCTGTCAGTTGGATTTCATTTCCAGCTCCTCTTCCCGTCGATTCGAGTTTCTCGAATATTCCCGGAGTGAGTACGTAGCGCCCGACCACGCCTAGAGTCGAAGGCGCATCCTCCGGCTTGGGCTTCTCAATAATTTTCGTAATGCGTTGTACTCCGTCTGCTACGGACTCGACTGCCACAATGCCGTAACTTTCAGTCTGATCCTTCGGTACGGTTTCGACGCCTAGAACACTGCAGCCATGCCGACCGAAGTGATCCTTCATTTGCTTTAGGCATGAAATCTCGCTGTAGATTAAGTCATCCGCCAGATGGACGAAAAACGGCTCATCGCCGACTGCGGGTCTTGCGCATAGAACAGCGTGACCGAGTCCGAGCGGCACGCCCTGGCGAATGTAGATGCAGTTCACGCCACTCGGAACAATATCGCGCACCACGGCCAGCAACCCGTGCTCGCCTGCCTTACTAAGCGCTCTCTCCAACTCGACATCCGTATCGAAATGGTCCTCGATCGCCCGCTTAGAGGAGCCTGTGACGAATACTAACTTCTGCACACCGGCCGCCAATGCTTCTTCCACGGCATATTGAATCAGCGGTTTGTCCACGATCGGCAGCATCTCCTTCGGAGAGGCTTTGGTGGCGGGAAGAAAGCGCGTTCCTCGGCCGGCAACCGGGAATACGACTGAGCGAATTGTTGACATCAACGACCGATCCCTCCTCGATATTTAGCGCTCGATGCCGCCAGGCAGGCTGATCGTCGTAGCGCACAGAATCATGATACCGGAGAAGTCTGATTAGCATAAGAGAAGCCCGAGCGGATGGTGATCCGCCGGGCTTACTCCCGAGGACGCAGTCGATGCCGAAAACTTTTGCGGCTGAAGCTAAAAGTCGCTGATGAGGATATTGATCCTGTTCATCTCGACGATGCGTTCTCCGATACCAGTGACTCGAGTGAGTGCCTCCGGAGTCGCGAAGTCGCCGTTTATCTCTCTATCTTCGACAATAGCGGCAGCCAGAACCGGGCCGACGCCGGTCAGCTCGAGCGCCAGCGTTTCAGCATCTGCCGTATTGATGTTGACCGGTCCTGCGTACAGGGCTGCAGAACCCAGACCGAAGACCAACAGGCATAGCAACTCTCTGCATTTCGCTCTCATGAGCCTTCTCCTTAAACGTTTCCAGATAGTGGGAGGGAGGATGCTAACGAGTGAGAGATGATCCGGCAGCCCTCTAATTGGGTGGCTTCGGCTAGAAATCAAGAGATGGTTTACGCAACCAGTCGCTCGAACTGAAATGCCTGAATCGGCCTGATGGTTTCCCAGGCCTTGCAGCTAGGGCAGTGCCAAATAAGTCGCTGGGTACTGTAGCCACAACTCGTACATCGATATCGCGCGCTCGACAACGCGAGTTGCCGCAGGCCCCGGGTGATACGCAGAATAGCTTGCTCGCGGTTCGCTTGCGGTAACTCACTGAAGTGGACCGTGTCGATTAGAGTTGCAATGACACTGTGCTGAAGTATGAACGCTTCGACACAGTCACGGAATATCGGTGGCGCGGTCAGGCCGTTGATGATAACTGCAAAGGCTAAGTTCTTTTTTACATCGTCACTCTTGGCGATGAGCCTTTCCAGATAGCGTTCTAATTCCGGTTGCCGATTCGTGGCCTCGTAGCACGCAACGAGCTGAGGTAGCACCTCGACCATGAGTCTTTGGTCTGCTTCCAGGACCTGTTCGTACAGGCGCAGTGCCTGTGCGAAGTCCTCTTCCTCTTGGGCGATTGCAGCGCGGATCAATGTGCCACGAAATGCACCAGTTTTGCTCCTGACCGAACTCTTGAGATGCTGGCGAGCTAAATCAAGGTTGCCGCTGAGTCGAGCTCGCTCGGCAAGCTCGCAGTAGTAATGGGCGACTTGAGACGACTTCTCACCGGTCATAACTTCCAGTTCTCGATGGGCCTCTATCGCTTTGGTCCAGTCGCTCTCGCGCTCATAAATATCGACGAGGTTCTCCAACGCCGCCTGCCCTAGCGTGGGGCTGCCACGCAACTCGGAGAATAGTTTCTCGGCGCGATCGAACAGGCCAGCGCCCAAGTAGTCCTGTGCTAATGAGAATAATGCCTGATGTCGCTGAGATTCGTTGAGGTTCGGCCGCGCCAGAAGATTCTGGTGGACGCGGATAGCGCGCTCGACTTCACCACGCCGCCTGAAGAGATGACCCAGCGCAAAGTGCGTCTCCAGCGTGTCATCGTCGACCTTGGCCATGCGCATGAACAGTTCCAGTGCGTCATCGGTCTGGCGATTCAGGACGAAGTTCAGACCCCGTAAATAGTCGGCGTTTACCGGAGGCGGCGGTGGTTCACCGTGATTGCGAACAGAATAGCGGGCAAAGAGCCAGCCTAAGCCTGCCGCCACGATGAATAGCCCAGCCAGTATGAATGTTGCTTCAGTTGGCATCTTGCAGCGGAAGGCTGCGCAGGCTACTGACCTCCGCCTCGGCAAGCTTCAGATTGCGACGCAGACGCCGTTTCTCCCTGGTCATGCGGAATAAGGCCAAGCCGGCAGTCATGAGTCCGAATAGCCAACCGATGCCAAAACACACGGCGAAGGCAAGTGCTATGGAGACATCGTCAAGGCGCGTAAAACCCACATCCACGGATACTGTATCCGGATTGTTGTAAGCGAATACCGCAGCCAGCAGCGCTACAAGGAGTAACGACATTAACAGTACGGTCTTGCGTACCGTGGTCAAGTTCTATGTTCCTGGATTCAATCTGCTGCTAGCTGCGCACCGGCAAATGACGGCCCCCGTTCACACGCTCTCTGAGATCTTTACCGGGCTTAAAGTGCGGCACATGTTTGCCAGCCAACGCAACCGCATCGCCCGTCTTCGGGTTCCTGCCCATCCGTGGCGGACGGTAATGCAGTGAAAAGCTGCCGAAGCCGCGTATCTCAATACGCTCGCCAGTAGCGAGTGATTCACTCATCAGCTCCAGAATGTGTTTCACAGCAAGTTCTACATCTTTAGCGGGCAGATGTTTTTGCTTGCGGGCGATCGATTCAATCAGCTCAGATTTTGTCATGGAAGGCCCCATCCTTTTTGGTCGCAGCGTGCCCTTGTTATTGTTATCGGGACTCCGTGGCTACTCCGGAGTTAAATGTTTCTTCAGCAGGTCACCCAGCGTTGCTCCGGCAACTGATTTGGTTGCGTCGGATTGATAATTCTGAATAGCCTGAGCTTCTTCGTGAGCCTCCTTGGCTTTGATCGATAGCGTGACGACTCGTGTCTTTCTATCGAACCCGGTGAATTTCGCTTCCAGTTCTTCGCCTGGCTTGAGAACCATGCGAGCGTCCTCTACTCGGTCCCGAGAGATCTCAGAAGCTCGCAACTGGCCAATAACGCCCCCGTCTAACTGAACCGTTGCGCCTTTAGCGTCCACTTCTTGAATGATACCCTTCACGATCCCGCCTTTCGGATGTTCTGCCAAGAATAACGACAGCGGATCCTTATCGAGTTGCTTGACTCCCAGCGAGATTCGCTCTCGTTCCGGGTCGATGGCCAGTACGATCGTCTCCAGTTCTTCACCTTTCGTGTAGTTGCGCACTGACTCTTCGCCAGGGATCTCCCAGGACAGGTCAGAGAGATGGACCAACCCATCGATGTCGCCGGGAAGACCGATGAATACACCGAAGTCGGTGATGGACTTAATCTGTCCGGAGATCTTGTCACCTTTGTTGTAGCGTTCGGCGAAATCCGCCCAAGGGTTCGCTTTGCATTGTTTCAGGCCAAGAGAGATACGCCGGCGTTCCTCATCGATATCGAGCACCATCACTTCGACTTCATCACCAATTTGCACGACCTTGTGCGGGCTCACATTCTTGTTAGTCCAGTCCATTTCCGATACGTGGACGAGACCTTCGACGCCCTCCTCGATCTCAACGAAACAACCATAGTCGGCGATGTTTGTCACTGTGCCAAACAATCTGGAGTCAGGAGGATAACGTCGCCCGAGATCTACCCAGGGATCATCACCGAGCTGTTTCAAGCCTAGCGATACGCGATTGCGTTCGCGGTCAAACTTCAAAACCTTGACATCCATCTCGTCACCGACATTGACCACTTCGGATGGATGCTTCACGCGCTTCCAGGCCATGTCAGTGATATGTAGAAGGCCATCGATGCCACCGAGGTCCACGAAAGCCCCGTAGTCGGTCAAGTTCTTCACGATGCCCTTGAGTATTGCGCCCTCCTGCAGGTTTTTCAGCAGTTCTTCGCGCTCAGCGCTGTACTCTTCCTCGACGACGGCGCGGCGGGACACCACTACATTGTTGCGTTTCTGATCGAGTTTGATGACTTTGAACTCTAGGGTGCTACCCTCCAAGGCGGTGGGATCTCGAACAGGGCGAACATCCACGAGAGATCCGGGCAGAAATGCACGAACAAAATCGATGTCAACGGTGAAGCCGCCGCGAACACGGCCACTAATCGTGCCGGTAACGACTTTGCCCTCTTCGAAGGACTCCTCGAGGCGTCGCCAGGTCCGAGCACGTTTGGCCTTCTCTCTAGATAAGCGCGTCTCGCCAAAACCGTCTTCTACGGCGTCGAGCGCCACTTCGACTTCATCGCCTATCTGGACTTCGATTTCGCCACGCTCGTCGAGAAATTGGTCAGCGGGAATGACGGCCTCGGATTTCAGGCCCGCGTGGACGACGACGACATCCGAGTTCACATCAAGCACGATCGCCTTCAGGATGGCGCCGTGCTTCATCTGTTGATTAGCGAGACTTTCTTCCAGTAACTCCGCAAAAGATTCGGTCATTTAGTTTATCCGCTGACGCGGCACCCTCCGAGACGTCGTCTGTCCATCCTAGACCGACGGTTGACAAAACATGGCTTCAAGCATCCTGCCAAAGCCGCTTAACTTCTAACTCGCTGACTGGTCCAATCCCGCAAACCAAGAATGGACCCGCGCTACGACCTGTTCCGGTGTGATTCCGGTGGAATCGAGGACTTGAGCCCCTTCCGCGGTCTTCAGCGGCGCTACCTTGCGGTTTGCGTCGCGCTCGTCCCGCTCGGCAATCTCTCGGGAAACGGCCGGCAGGCTAACATCAATCCCCTTTTCTTTCAACTGGTTATAGCGCCTCAAGGCTCTTTCCTTTGGCGTTGCGGTGAGATAGACCTTCAGAGTCGCATCGGGAAACACGACACTCCCCATATCGCGTCCGTCAGCGACGAGACCGGGAGGTTGAGCGAATGCTCGCTGGCGCAGTAATAGCGCTGCTCGAACGAGCGGAAGCAAGGCTACTTGCGATGCCGCAGCAGCATGCTCCTCGGTGCGTAGCTGCGTAGTCACGTCAGTCCCGTCGAGAAAAACCTGTTCCGCATCTTCGGCCGGGGAAAAATTCACAACCATGTCGGCCGCCGCTGCCGCTAATCCCCGCTGATCATCAAGCGCGATGGATTTTTGCGCGGCAATCAGCGCCACCAATCGGTACAGCGCACCGCTATCGAGTAGATGCCAGCCCAGTTTGCGTGCCAGGCCGCGGCTGATAGTCCCTTTACCCGAACCGGTCGGACCATCGATCGCGATCACGGGCACCCGGTCAGTCATGCTTGATTCCTGTGGTCGCCTCCAGCCGGAGCCCGCTAAGCGCTGCCGTCGTCAGGAAGTCAGGAAAGGATGTACCGATCTGGTCCGTACCGAGAATCTCGATAGGCTCTAGCGCCCTCAGGCTAGCGATCGCGAACGCCATCGCGATCCGATGATCGCCATGGCTGTCGACACGCCCACCTAGCAGTTGGCCAGCCTCGATCGTCAGCCCATCGGGCTGCTCGTCGACGCTAACGCCCAACGCCCGAAGTCCTGCTGCCATGACGGCCAGGCGGTCGCTCTCTTTATGTCGCAGCTCTTCGGCACCGGTCACGACGGTTCGCCCTTCTGCACCGGTGGCGGCAATGAACAATACCGGTAACTCGTCGATACTCAGAGCGACGAGTTCGGCGCCAACCTCGACTCCGTGCAGTTCGCTCTGCTCGACGTAAATGTCCGCAACCGGCTCAGCGCCACATTGTCGCTTGTTCCGGAGCTCAATCCTCCCGCCCATGTTGTTCAGAATCGTCAGCAATCCGGTTCGAGTGGGATTGATCCCGACCGCAGGCAGCAACAGGCCGTCGGTGGCGCCGAGAAGACCCGCAACGATGAAAAATGCGGCGGCAGAGAAGTCACCCGGGATCTCGATCGCGGTGCCGGTCAAAGTTGCGGGCCCGGTCACCGAAACGATGTCGTCCGACTCCTGCTGTAGCGGTACGCCCATGGTCAGAAGCATCCGCTCGGTGTGATCGCGACTCGGAGCGGGCGATTTGACCGTCGTTCGCCCGTCAGCCCATAGAGCCGCTAACAAGATCGCCGATTTCAACTGTGCGCTGGCGACAGGTAACGTGACGTCGACGGCGCGAAGTGGTGTCGTGCCGCGAATGCGAACAGGTGCCCTCCCCTGATCGGTTGTGACCTGAGCACCCATAGTGCGCAGCGGCTCAGCGACGCGCTCCATTGGTCTTTGCCGTAAGGACTCGTCGCCCGTCAGCACCGAATCGAAGGGCTGCGCAGCCAGCAGGCCCATCAGCAACCGCATCGAGGTGCCCGAGTTACCGAGATCCAATGGTGCCATCGGTTCGGTGAGCCCGCCGGGACCCACGCCCGTCACGTTCAGCTGCGCGCCGTGGTCGTCGATCGATACACCCAGCGCGCGCAGTGCCGCCAGAGTCCCGAGGCAATCCTCGCTACGGAGAAAGCCCGAAATCACTGTCGATCCCTCGGCTACCGCGCCTAGTAACAGGGCCCGGTGCGAGACAGACTTATCACCGGGTATGGCGATCGTGCCACCGACCCTTGCGGTTGGGTGAGCGAGATAGACCTCTGAAGAAGGATCTAGAGGATGCTGGCGCACGCGACCTCTGCAAGCCTAGAGAATGGCCTTGGGGTAGGCTCCGAGGACTCGAAAGAGGCTCGCCTGCGCTTCGATTTCGCGCAATGCGTCGCTCACTCCCTGATCCTCAGCATGGCCACTGATATCGACAAAAAAGACATAGTCCCACTTGCGCCGCCTGGACGGCCGGGATTCGATTCGTGTCATGTTGATTCCGTGTCGTGCGAGCGGATCCAGCAACTGATGCAGCACGCCAGGTCCTTCGGTACCGCTGGCGGACAACAGCAGCGAAGTTTTGTCTTCTCCGCTCGGCGGGAAAAGTTTGCGACCAACGACTAGAAAGCGAGTGGTGTTATCTGCGTGATCTTCGATGTTCGCGAACAGTATGCCTAGTTTGTAGATCTCGGCTGCAGCGTCACCGGCGATTGCTGCGGTGCCATCTTCGTCCCGCGCGCGACGTGCGCCTTCGGCATTGCTCCCGACGGCGATCGTTTCGATACCGGGTAAGGACTGCGCCAGCCACGCGCGACATTGCGCCAGCGACTGAGGATGTGAGCAAATCCGTTTTATATCGCCGATCTCTGCCATTCGGCCCATGAGGTGTTGGCAGATGCGCAGCTCCACTTCACCGCAAATCTTCAGCGGCGAGGTTAAGAACATGTCCAGTGTGCTGTTGACCGTGCCCTCACTCGAATTCTCCACTGGAACGACACCGAAATCGGCAGCACCACCTTCGACGTCGTGAAACACTTCCTCGATCGTTCGCAGTGGCAGTGCGTGTATGGAATGGCCGAAATGTTTGAAGACAGCAGACTGTGTGAAAGTCCCCTCCGGACCCAAGAAACCGACCTTCAACGGCTCTTCCTGCGCGAGGCAGGCCGACATGAGTTCTCTGAACACACGGACCACCTCTTCGTCTCGCAACGGTCCTTCGTTGCGCTTTACGACAGCGCGAAGTACCTGAGCTTCTCGTTCCGGTCGATAGAAGTCCACCGCCTGAGTCAGCCCTTTGGTAGCCCCGATCTCTTGCGCACAGCGAGCTCGATCCGCGATCAGCGCCTGGAGATCGACATCGATCGCATCGATTCGCTGTCGCAGTTGCTCCAGCAAAGCGGCATTGTCAGAGCTCGTTTTTTTATTCATCACGCAGCATTCATGTGAAAACTATTAGCAGGCTTACTCGATGATTGGTAGAACTCTTAGCGAGAGTATGCCATCGATAGAGCGTATCCGCTTCAGCGTAGTCTCGCTCGCCGGACCATCCAAATCCACGAGCGTGAATGCGACATCGCTTTGCGAGACATTCAGCAGATCCGCAATATTGATGCCCTCTTCCGCTAGCGCGGTCGATACCTGGCCGACCATGTTAGGGACGTTCGCATTCGAGATCGCGAGACGGTGAGGTCGAGTACGTCGCAGCATTGCTTCGGGGAAATTAACGGCATGGCGAATGATGCCGTTTTCCAGAAACTCCCGGAGATTATCAATAACCATCACGGCGCTGTTTTCCTCGGCTTCTCGGGTCGAAGCGCCGAGATGAGGTAGGCAAATGACGCCCTCATGGTTCATTAGTGGCCGCGTCGGGAAATCGGTAACGTAAGTGCTGATTGCGCCGGAGTCGAGAGCCGCAACCAATGCCTCGTCATCGACGATGCCCTCGCGCGCGAAATTCAACACGACAGCACCTTTCGGTAGAAGCGCAAGTCGCTCTCGGCTTAGCAATCCTTGCGTACCGTCGTTGTACGGCACGTGGCTGGTGATGATATCGGCACGCGAACACAGCTCGTCTAAATCGGCCGCCTGTTCTACTCCCGACGAGAGTTGCCATGCGCGTTCGACCGTAATCGCTGGATCGTAACCGACCACGTTCATGCCCAGGTTTAACGCTGCATTAGCAACCTCGACACCAATCGCGCCAAGGCCGACGACGCCAAGCGTGCGTCCCGGTAACTCGAAGCCGACGAACTGCTTCTTGGCGGCTTCGATGATGGGTGCGATGTCCCCATCATTATCTTCAAGATCACGCACATAGTCCCACGCAGCGACCAGATTCCGTGCTGCCAGAAGAATGGCCGCAATGACCAACTCCTTCACCGCGTTGGCGTTCGCGCCCGGCGCATTGAAGACTGGAATGCCCAGGCCGCTCAGCTTCGATACAGGAATGTTGTTCACCCCGGCACCCGCTCGACCAACCGCGTAGAGATCGGCCGGAAACGCCATTCCATGCATGTCGAAAGAACGCAACAATATCGCGTGGGGTTTGGTTACTTTCTCACCCACCTCGTAACGCTCGCGGGGCAACCGATCTAAGCCCTTGCTCGAGATATTGTTGAGTGTCAGAATTTTGAAGGTATCCGTCATGTGACTCAACCGTGTCGCGCCTCGAAATCCGCCATGAATGCGACCAATGCGTCAACGCCCTCCTCGGGCATCGCGTTGTAAATGCTGGCACGAAGCCCGCCCACCGACCGATGGCCCTTGAGGTTGATCAAGCCGGCCGCCTTTGACTCTTTAACAAAGATCGAATCCAACGCCGCGTCCGGTAGCGTGAATGGAATATTCATCCGGGATCGGTACTCGAATTCGACGGGATTCGTGTAAAAGTCCGTAGCGTCGATCGCTGAGTAAAGTTTCACTGACTTAGCGTCATTACGTTGTGCCATGGATTCGAGTCCGCCTTGCTCTTTCAGCCATTTGAATACCAAGCTCGCCATGTACCACGAGTAGGTCGCAGGCGTATTCCACATCGAATCCGAATCTGCCATGACCCGATAGTCCGCTACACCGGGTGTCTGTGCGACTGCGTGTCCGATCAAATCCTCGCGCACGATCACGACCGTCAATCCTGCCTGCCCAATGTTCTTCTGTGCACCGGCGTATATCAGACCAAAACGGCTCACGTCTACCGGTCTCGATAGCAGCGTCGAAGACATATCCGCTACGACGGGCGCCTCGGAGACCTCCGGGATGCTGTGCATCTCCACGCCGCCAATGGTCTCATTAGGCGTGCAATGCAAATATGCGGCATTATCGGTGACCCGCCAAGTCGCCGGGTTCGGCACCGTCGTGTAGTGACTCGCCGTGGCATCGGCCGCGACATTGACCTGAACGAAGCGCGATGCCTCGGTTTTGGCTTTCTTGCCCCAACTCCCTGTTACGACGTAATCGGCCACCTGATCCGGTGTCGCCAAGTTAAGAGGTACAGCGGCAAACTGTAGCGTCGCACCACCTTGGAGAAACAGGACCTTATAGTTCTCAGAGATCGCAAGTAGTTCCCGCAAATCAGCCTCTGACTGCGCTGCGAGGTCCATAAATTCGGGGCTGCGGTGACTGACTTCCATGACCGAAATACCCGTGCCGCCCCAGTCTAGAAATTCCGCCTGAGCTTGTTCCATAACCTGCGGCGGCAATACCGCGGGACCGGGGCTGAAGTTATAAACGCGACCCATTTGTACTCTCACTGTCCCTGTACGCAGTTTGCCGTCAGTCCGGCCCCGGTTCGCGCAAGACCTCCACACGTTCTAACCCGACTAACTTGTCACCCTTGTCTAGCCGGATCAGTCGAACTCCCTGCGTGTTTCTACCCATCACAGATATCTCCGCGGTCGGTGTTCTTACCAGCGTGCCGTTGGAACTGATCAGTATGATCTCGTCTTCACGCGAGACCTGGAGTGCACCGATGACACGGCCGTTACGAGCCGAGGTCTGAATAGCGATGACTCCCTGCCCACCACGACTCTGCACCGGGAAATCATCCAGTCGAGTCCGCTTACCATAGCCATTTTCTGTGGCGATGAGCATGAGATCTTTATCAGGAATGCTAAGAGCGATCACCTCGTCATCAGCGTTGCTCAGGCGGAGCCCACGGACGCCGGCGGCGGTTCTACCCATTGTACGAACATCGGTTTCAGAGAACCGAATCGCTTTTCCTGAACGGGCGAACAGCATGACATCCTGGTCGCCGAGCGTGATGGCCGCGCCGATTAAGCGATCATCATCGCGCAAATTGACAGCGATGATACCGTTGGCGCGAGGGCGCGAGAATGCGGTCAGGGGCGTCTTCTTAACCGTGCCCCGTTTGGTCGCGAAGATCACGTGCTTATGATCTTCGAACTCCTTGATCGGCAAGACCGCGTTGATGCGCTCGTTTTCCTCCAACGGCAACAGATTGACGATGGGACGCCCTCTCGCACCTGAGCCCGCTTGTGGGACTTGATAAACTTTGAGCCAATACGTCTTGCCTCTGCTCGAGAAACACAACAGCGTGTCGTGAGTGTTGGCGATGAACAGTTGGTCAATAAAATCTTCGTCTCTGACCCGTGCGGCAGCTCGACCGCGTCCGCCTCGACGCTGCGCCTGGTACACATCGACGGGCTGAGCCTTGGCATAGCCGCCGTGGGACAAGGTCACGACAACGTCTTCCTCCGGTATCAGATCCTCGATCGTTAGATCGGTATAGTCTTCGACGATCTCCGTTCGGCGGGGATCAGCGTAGCGCTCGCGTATCTCATTGAGCTCCTGGCGAATCACGGCTTGCAGCTTGTCGGGTTCCGCAAGAATTTCTTGATACTCTTGAATTTTATCCACTAAGTCCTGGAATTCTTTAAGTATTTTCTCTTGCTCTAAGGCCGTCAGGCGGTGCAGACGGAGATCCAGGATTGCCTGGGCTTGGACCTCAGAGAGACGATAGCCGGCGGCGCTCAAGCCACAGCTTTCCGCCAGCCCTTCCGGACGCGTAGCCTCGGCACCGGCGCGTTCCAGCATCTCGACGACGGCACCCGGCGCCCAATCGCGTTCGGCCAATCTAACGCGGGCTTCAGCGGGTGAGGCAGAGGTCTTAATGAGTTCGATGACGGCATCGATATTTCCCAGCGCAACCGTCTGTCCCTCCAGCACATGCGCGCGTTCGCGTGCCTTTCGAAGCTCATAGAGGGTTCGACGAGTGACGACTTCACGACGGTGTCGAAGGAACGCCTCCAGAAGCTCCTTGAGCGTGAGCACTTTGGGCTGCCCATCTACAAGCCCGACCATATTGATGCCGAACACGCTCTGTAGCTGCGTTCGTTTATAGAGATTGTTTAGGACAACGTCGGAGAGTTCGCCGCGACGCAGCTCGATCACGACGCGCATCCCGTCTTTATCGGACTCGTCCCGTAACTCGCTTATTCCCTCTAGACGCTTTTCACGAACCAGCTCCGCGATCTTCTCGATCAGCCGGGCCTTATTGACCTGATACGGAAGCTCTGTGATAACGATCGCTTCGCGGCCAGATTTTCCTAGCGGCTCAATATGGGTTCGCGCCCTGACATAGATTCGACCACGTCCCGTCGTATAGGCACTAATGATCCCCTGGGCGCCGTGAATCAATCCTGCTGTCGGGAAATCCGGTCCCGGTACCAACTTGATCAAATCGCTGATACCGAGTTCGGGGCTGTCAAGCAGCGCTAGGCACGCATCAACGATTTCGCCGAGATTATGCGGCGGTATATTGGTGGCCATGCCGACCGCGATACCGGAGGAGCCGTTAACCAATAGGTTGGGTACGCGCGTCGGCATGACGGTCGGTTCGTACTCGCTCTCGTCGTAGTTAGCAGCGAAGTCGACGGTTTCTTTGTCGATATCGGAGAGCAGGTCGTGGGCCAGCCGAGCCATACGAATCTCGGTGTAGCGCATAGCGGCCGGCGCGTCGCCGTCCACGGAGCCGAAATTACCCTGCCCGTCCACGAGCAGATAGCGCATGGAAAACGGTTGCGCCATACGAACGATCGTCTCATAGACGGCGCTATCCCCATGGGGATGGTATTTACCGATGACATCGCCCACCACACGGGCCGATTTCTTGTAGGCCTTGTTGTATTCGTTGCCCAACTCACGCATCGCATACAACACTCGGCGGTGGACCGGTTTGAGCCCATCTCTTACATCCGGTAACGCCCGTCCGACGATTACGCTCATGGCGTAATCCAGATAGGACTGCTTCATCTCGTCTTCGAGATTGACCAGAATGATTTCTTTGGCGATTCCAGCCATGCTATTTACCACAAATACCAGCCCCTCCGAGCCTGCTAAAAGGCACCGGGTGAGCTATAACGCGCCGAGAGAGAAACGGGTCATCAAGCCACTGTGGCCGTGTATTTCGAGGGCCAGACAAGCTCGACAAATCAGGTTCCGAGTACTCAATAATTCGGTCAAATTCTACCATACGGAGGCCCTTCCCCGTAGGGTTCCAGGGCGGTCAAACGGCTATACTTCGCGTCGAAGTTTAGGTCGCCTATTCCACCGGGCTAACCCCCATGAGTGAGTCATCCGGATAGTGAGTCAACGTATCGATGCACTGATTTGCCCCCGCTGGACTATCGCGGTGGAGCCCGATACCAAGGTGCAAGAGGATCTCGTTGTGGCGATCGACAAGGGTCGAATTCTGGCGCTGCTCACTCGTGCGGAAGCGACCGAGCGTTTCGAGCCCGACGCGCTTCACGAGCGCCCTGACCACGTACTTTTGCCGGGCCTGGTCAACGCACATACGCATGCTGCGATGTGCTTGATGCGGGGCTATGCTGATGATGTGCCGCTCTCGGTTTGGTTGAAGGAACGCATCTGGCCGGCGGAAACAAGTCTGGTCAGCCCGGATTTCGTCGCCGATGGCACGCGCCTGGCCGTGGCTGAGATGCTTCGGGGTGGCACGAGCTGCTTTGCAGATATGTATTTCTTTCCGAACAAGGTGGCTGACGTTGCGGTGGAGACCGGCATCCGGGCCGCCGTCGGCATGATCGCGATCGAGTTTCCTTCGTCTTGGGCTGCGACGCCCGATGAATACATCAGCAAGGGCTTAGCCGTTCACGATACCTATCGAGCAAATCCGCTCGTTAGTACTTTCTTTGCGCCTCATGCGCCCTATAGCGTCTCCGATCAGACCTTGCGACGCATCCGTCAACTTGCCGACGAGCTAGAGGTCCCTGTACAGATGCATGTCCATGAGACAGCACAAGAGGTGGAGGACGCTATCTCTGAGTCTGGACAACGACCGTTGCAGCGCCTGGAGGAATTGGGATTACTGAACTCGGCCCTGATCGCGGTGCACGCGACGCAGTTACTCGATAGCGAGATCGAAGCGCTGGCGCTTGCCGGGTCGAGTGTCGTGCACTGCCCGCGATCCAATCTCAAGCTCGCCAGTGGTGCCTGCCCGGTCGCCGAGCTGCTTGCGGCTGGCGTTAATATCGCGTTAGGAACGGATGGCGCGGCCAGCAACAATCGGCTGGACCTTTGGGCTGAAATGAACACGGCGGCTCTGTTTGGTAAGCAAATTGCGCAGAACCCCGAAGCGATACCTGCATCGACCGCCTTGAAGATGGCGACGATTAACGGTGCGCGAGCCCTGGGCCTAGCCGATGAAATCGGGTCGCTCGTTGCCGGTAAGTCGGCGGACATGATCTGCGTTGAGTTAACCGAAGCGGCCGTGCGGCCGGTTCTCAATCCATTATCCCAACTGGTTTACTGCGTCGGTCGCGAGCACGTTACCGATGTCTGGGTCGCCGGCGAGCATTTACTCGCGGCCGGTTCGCTCACACGCATGGAGTTGGAGCCAATTCTCGATCGTGCAGATCAGTGGGGAGAACGGCTTCTCGACTCATGACCCAGACCCCTCAAAACTCGGACCCTGCAGAAGTCGCCAAGTTTGAGGCTCTTGCCGCGGAGTGGTGGAATCTGGATGGGCCGCTGCGGACCTTGCATGAAATTAACCCACTGCGCCTGAGCTACATCGAGGAGCGCGTGACAATTAAAGGTGCGCGTATTTTAGATGTCGGTTGTGGCGGCGGCCTTCTCAGTGAGGCGCTGGCTGCCCGGGACGCAGATGTCGTGGGCATCGATCTCGCCGGGGCCAGTCTCGAGGTCGCCCGGCGTCATGCGGCCGACAGCGAAACAGACGTCGAATATCGGCAGATCGAAGCCGCACGCCTGGCCGAAGAGCAACCAGGACAGTTTGATATCGTCACCTGTCTTGAGTTGTTGGAGCATGTCCCGGATCCTGAAGCGCTGGTTGCGGCATGCTCGCTTGCGGTACGGCCCGGCGGTTCGGTATTTTTCTCGACGATCAACCGTAACTTGACGAGTTTCCTGCTGGCGATTATCGGTGCCGAGCACGTCCTGCGCATGGTTCCCCGCGGTACTCATGAGTATCTGAAGCTGGTGCGCCCAGCGGAGCTCGCCGGTTGGTGCCGCCGAGCAGATCTGGACTTGCGCGACATCACCGGGCTGCACTTCAATCCGCTTACCCGAAGCTATCGCCTAGGCGGTAATTCTGCCGTGAATTATTTCGCTTACACCGTCCGTTGATCGGCCGCATGAAGATAAGCGCGGTATTGCTGGATCTAGATGGAACGCTGGTGGATACAGCGCCGGATCTGGTGGCGGCACTCAATACATTGCTTGTCCGGCATCAACGGCCGTTGGCGCCTTTTGCCATTGCGCGCAACGAAGTATCCAACGGTGCGCTAGGCTTGATCAGACTCGGTTTTGGCGCCGCTTATACGGCTGCTCAGAGCGATGATCTGCGTCGGGAATTCCTCGAGATTTATGGCAGTCAGGTAGCAGTTAAATCGTGTATTTTCAATGGAATAAGAGAGATACTTAATGACTTATCTGATTATGGGATACTCTGGGGTATCGTGACCAATAAGCCTGGCGCGCTGACGACCCCATTGCTCGAGGCGCTGCGTCTACGCGAGCCGCCCGCATGCGTTATCAGTGGTGACCGATTACCACAACGCAAACCCGATCCGGCACCATTACTCCTGGCGGCACGGGAGCTCGGCGTGCCTGCCGGGCGCTGTGTCTACGTGGGCGATGCGCAGCGTGACATCGATGCAGGCCACGCTGCTGGAATGGGCACGATCGCGGTGACTTATGGCTACATCAGACCCCATCAAGACCCGTATAGTTGGGGGGCGGACTGTGTGATCAGGCGACCGAACGAGTTATTGGACGCCGTTAAGCAATTAGAGACCAAACCACAAGCCCATGTTGCCAGTTGAGCCAACGTTCGTGTTCTACTTCATTGCCTGTGGTGTCGCGGGTTTGATCGTTGGACTGTTGACTGGATTCGGCCTGAGCCGATCACAAGCCACGAGTCTCCGGCACGAACTGGACCTCAGGGAAACCGAGATCAAGAACCGGGGGAGTCTGGACGCCGAGCGTGAACAGGCCTTGGCGCTTGCGACTGAGCGGCTCAGTGCCACGTTCGGCAAGCTCGCCAACGAGCAACTCCAAAGTCATTCGGAAACATTTTTGAAACTTGCCCGGGAGAGCCTGGGCACGCACCACGAGCGTGCGAAAGCCGAGCTCGCTGCCCGGGAACAGGCGGTGGAACACCTCGTGAAACCTATCCGAGATGCGCTGAGCCGGACCGAAGAGCAGATTACCGCGCTGGAGAAGACGCGGCACGAAGCGCACGGGAGCATCACGACACAGCTGGAAGCCATGGCAGCAGGCCAAAAGACCCTCACTGCGGAAACTCGCAATCTCGTCAACGCGCTCCGGCGCCCCGAGGTGCGCGGCCAGTGGGGGGAGATCACGCTGCAGCGCGTCGTCGAGCTCGCTGGCATGGTGGAGCACTGCGACTTCGTCACTCAAAGCCACACGACCACGGAAGACGGTGCGATTCGGCCCGACATGATCATCAATATGCCGGACCGACGGCAAGTGATCGTTGATGTGAAAACGCCGCTCGACGCCTATCTCGACGCGATTCAGACTGACGATGAAGCAGCCCAGGCGACGGCGTTGGAGCGCCACGCGGCCAATGTCGCGAAACGAGTCCGGGAGCTGGCCAGCAAGACGTACTGGGCACAGTTCGAACGCAGCCCGGAGTTCGTCATCCTGTTTATTCCGGGGGATCAGTTCCTGAGCGCAGCCCTCGGGCAGCGCCCCGATCTATTGGACGATGCCCTGCGCCAACACGTCATTCTCGCGACCCCGACGAGCTTGGTCGCCCTGCTGAAGGCGATCGCTTACGGTTGGCAGCAGACGACGCTGACCGAGAATGCCGCGGAAATTCGCGGTCTGGCGGTGCAACTCTACGAACGGCTGAACACCTTCGCCGGCCATATCAGCACCATGGGCAAGGAACTCGCGAATAGCGTGAAGGCCTACAACCAAGCCGTCGGCTCCCTCGAACATCGCGTTCTTCCCAGCGTACGGCGTTTTACCGAACTCGGGGTGAACCCAAAGGAGCCCATCGCGCCGGTGAAACCGGTCGACGAGACGCCCCGCGAACTAGCGGCCGGGTCGGCCGACGGAGACGATTCCGTAACGCCTGGCGAGAAGCGCGAGCAGTCCGGTTGAGCGGCGCAGCAATCGCCGTCGCTGACCGGTTAGGATTCTGGACATGAAGGATTGGGATCAGTACGAGCCTGCTCCCGATCTTCTTCAGAATCGAGTGATCTTGGTCACCGGTGCGACATCCGGCATCGGCCGAGCGGTCGCGCAGGATTTGGTCCGGCACGGGGCAACGGTCGTAGCGCACGGACGAGATGCTGCGGCGCTGGAGACGCTCTACGAAGAGCTCAAGGATCTCGGTCCGGAACCCGTCGTGGCGCAGTTAGACCTTGAACGCGCTCAGGGAGACGAATACCAGCGCTTGAGCGAGCAGATCGAGTCACGCTTCGAACGTCTCGACGGCCTCCTCCATAACGCCGGTGTTCTCGGCGATCTCAGCCCGATCGAACACTATGACATCGGTCTCTGGCAACGGGTCATTCACACCAATCTCAACGCCCCGTTCATTCTCACGCGCTGCTTACTGCCCCTCTTACGCCGCTCCGAGGATGCCTCT
>Ga0209980_10000242_pt1 | contig 28485 bp, 24 predicted proteins | sample CR02metaG_FD_183611 | JGI IMG/M metagenome (GOLD analysis project Ga0209980, IMG submission 183611) | Deep subsurface microbial communities from Mariana Trench to uncover new lineages of life (NeLLi) - CR02 metaG (SPAdes) (version 2) | ecosystem: Environmental > Aquatic > Marine > Ocean trench...
TGCTCCTGCACATATTGGCTGGTGTGCTGCATGAGCTCGCGTATCGCCTTGATCTTCTCGGTCGTCCAGGTACAGGTTTCTTCTACGCCGGTCAGGATAAACAGGATCCAGGGGCCCCAGGCCTGTTTTCGCGTGACGTCCAGGAGCAGGCGATAGTAGTCACTCTTGTGCCGGATGACGTGACGACTCAGATAAAGAATCGGGGTGTCGAGCAGACCCTGTTCGACAAGAAACAGGATATTCAGGATCCGTCCGGTACGGCCATTACCGTCAGCAAACGGGTGAATTGCCTCAAACTGGTAATGCTGGACAGCCATTTTGATCAGCGGGTCGATCTCGGTGTTGCCGTGCATGAAACTCTGCCAGTTCTCCAGTTTCTGGAGCAGGAGCTCCTGGCCGGCCGGCGGCGTGTAAATGAGCTCTCCAGTCGCCCGGTTTTTGAGCTCTGTCCTAGAATCATCTCGAATATCAAGCTCTATATCTTTGATAGTACTACATATTTGTATCGCCATATCCGTGGTGAGCATACCCTGGCGGGCCATCTTGCTGCCTTCAAACAAGGCCGTGCGATAGCGCAGCGCTTCTTTCGTCGCAGCATCCGCCTTGTCGTCGATGTCAACAAACTCGAACAGCTTGTCGGTGGTCGTAACGATGTTCTCGATCTCGGAACTGGCACGCGCCTCGAGGAGCGGCAAGGCATTGACGAGGACGGCCGCGTTCGGAATCAGCTCGGCGGCCTGTTTGAGCTCGGCCAGGGCAACCCTGGCATTGATGCATTGCTTCAGAATATCGTTGGATTCGATCTGCTCTGCCGGCGGTGGCAGCAACGGCAGGTCGTTGTAGGGTTTATTCGGATCAAATTCAGCCATGTAGCCGGGCTCCTGGCGCTTGTCTGCTCATGGGTCGATAGTATCGACATATTGCTGAGATATGTCGAAAAACACCAGTTTTATCGACATATTCTGCCAAGGTGTCGATCTCTTCGACTGCTTGGGCTGATGTGTCGATAAATGAGCGTTTCATCGACAGGTCCGGAGTATAGGTTGATCAGATCGACAGGTGAGTGATGCAGTTCCGGTTACGCTGGATTCGACGGAAATTGATGCTGAGTGGCGCTTGAGACAGCGTTACCGCGCTGTAGCGCTGGCGTAATCAAGCGCCAGGCCGACCATCGTTCGCACGCCGACAATCAGGGCGTCCTCATTGGCATCGAAAAACGGCGAGTGATTGGCAGGTGCCGCATCGGCAGCGACACCTTCCTTTCTGACGCCGAGCATCAGGTAAAGGCCCGGTATATGCTGTTGAAAGTGCGCAAAGTCTTCCGCGCCGGTGATCAGGGGATGTTCGTTGACGTTGCCGTCGCCAGCGGCATGGCGGAGGGTCGGCATCATGCGCTCGAGCAACTCGGGGTCATTTGCCGTCACCGGCGCATAAGACTGTATCGTGACGGTTGCCGTCGCGCCGGACGCTGCCGCAATCAGCCTGACTGTGCGGCGCAGCTTGGCATGGAGGTTCTCTCTGACGCCTGCATCGAAGCTGCGAATCGTGCCGAGCATTTCGACTTCATCGGGGATGATATTGCCGCGAACGCCGCCATGGATGCTGCCAATCGTGATGACGGCAGGGCCTTTGGTGATATCCAGCTGCCTGCTTGGGATCGCCTGGAGCGCCGTCATGATCTCTGCGGCCACAAAAACAGGGTCCACACCTTTCCACGGCGAGGACCCGTGGGTTTGACGGCCTTTGACGTTGATCTGCAGCCAGTCGGCTGCGGCAAGGAAACTCCCGGAACGGTAGTTAATCGTTCCTGCACGAGCCGGCCAGGCGTGCAGGCCGAAAATAGCCTCCGGGGCATCTGCCCCGTCCAGTACGCCTTCTTTGATCATCAGCTTCGCGCCGCCTTCCTCGCCGGCTGGCGCACCTTCCTCTGCCGGCTGGAAGAAAAACTGAATGGTGCCGGATATCTTGTCCCGGTTGTTGGCCAGTACTTCGGCAGCACCCATCAGAATCGCCACATGCGTGTCGTGACCGCAGGCATGCATGACGCTGACTTCCTTACCGTTGTATTGGGTTTTGACTTTCGACGCGAACGGCAGGCCGGTTTGTTCTGCGACGGGCAGGGCATCCATGTCGGCGCGCAACGCGATCGTCGGGCCGGGCCTGCCACCTTTGAGGATGCCGACGACACCCGTATGGGCAATGCCTGTTCTTACCTCATCAAACCCGAGCCCTTCGAGGTGCTCGACGACTTTTCTGGCCGTTTCGAATTCGCGGTTTCCGAGTTCCGGGTGTTGATGAATGTCACGGCGCCAGCCAATGACTTTCGGCTCAACAGATGCGAACGCGTCATCGAGCTTTTGACCAGGATCATCGGCATGAACTGCAAACGCGAATAGAAGGCATACGAATATAAATACGCTGATTCTCATGTTTCAGACTCTCCAGAGCGTTTCTTGACGATTTTCAGATAGATTAGCAGGGACGCAAGGAGGCCGACGCCGCATATCGCCGCAGTCGTCAAAAAGAAATAACGATAACCGGCTGCGCCCGGGAAGTTGTCCAGCAGTATGCCGCCCAGCAGCGGCATGAAGATGTCCGGTGTGTAGCCAAGCGCAGATATCATGCCTACCGCGGTGCCGGTCACTGCCAGCGGCACGCCTCCTTCTTCCAGCAACGCGAAATAGATTCCACGCATTGCGAATACAGCTAGCGATGCGATGGCAACCATGAAAAGCATCACAGGGACCAACGCAGACTTACCCGGCAGGACGGCGACGGCGACGTAACTGGCAATTAAAAATACAAACAACCAGGCAACCGATCTGGCGATGCCGAATTTGTCAGCAATGAAACCGGCCATTAATGCTGCCACGGGCTTCAGCCACATTTTCCCAACGCTGATTGCTGCTCCAATCGTGACACTGAGGGCAAAAATGTCGGTCGCATAGGACGTAAATCGAAACAGGCCCCAATAAGCGCTGTATCCGGTAAGAATGACGGTTGCTATCAGCCAGACGATGGGCATTTTCAATACGCTGATGATTTCCCTGAGACCGATTTTGAGTTTCTCGCCGGCATCGTGGCTTTGGTCGACTTCGTCTTCCAATACAAACCACGCGAGGATGCCGAGCAGTATGAAGAGTGCTGAAAACTGCGTGATGACCATGGACAGGGCGAGATCGCCGCTTCCAAGTGCTGCAAAGACTGCGAGGAAAGCCATGGAACTCAGCACTTCTCCGAATCCGCGACCGGTCTCCAGGATGCCAAAAGCTCTTCCCTGTTCGTCGGGTGGCGCCCAGTTGCGTGTGACGCGAATCATTGCTCCCCAGAAAAGAAAAGTAATACTGACACCCCAGAATGCATGAATCGCGAGGCTCATTTCGTAGCCGGGGAAGGTAGCAAAGTAAAGACCGGCTGCCCCGGTCGACAAAAGCGAAGTCGTTATCAGCTTTCTTGGCGACGCGCGGTCTGCCAACCAGCCACCGGGAAAATACGAAATCATTGCCGTTACGCCAAATATGCTCATCAGAGAACCAACCTCAGTGTTATTGAGGTTCAGCGCCTGGGCCATCGGTATGTAATAGACTTCCTGCAGGAACGGCAGAAGAAAAATGATGCCGCCTGAAATACTCAGGACGGTCATGATCAACCAGCGGCGGAGGGTCGACGTCATTCTTATCCTTTTGTCGGGCTGGGTGCTTTTCGATAGTACCCGCATACAACGATCGAGTGTGATTTTACATAGCACTTTCCAGGCGAGATGGGGCCAGTGAATATGGGCTGTCACAGGTCGCCGACTGGCGACATCGTGACTGCATTGAGGCTTGCCCCTATGATCGGCTTTATTGGACATTGCACTGGAGATTAACCGTGCAGCATTCTGTTGCTGTTCGATCTGTATCGGTATCAGGACTGATGTTATTCCTGTCCGCCTGTGGGGGAGGGGCTTCGACACAGTCTGTTGCTACGCCACCGCTTCCACCGCCGCCGTCGGGCTCGTTGGAGACGGATGTGCAAAGGGTTTTCAGTCAGCTGACGTTCAATCTTCCGGTCGCACTAATGCAGGCGCCGGGCGATGACTCGCGCTGGTTTGTCGTCGAAAAGTCTGGTGTGGTCAGAGTGTTTGATAATGACCCGAACGCATCATCCAGTTCCGTGTTCATCGATATTAGCGGCCGCGTAAATTCCGCAGCGAATGAAGCCGGGCTTCTTGGCATGGCCTTTCATCCGGATTTCGCAAACAACGATCAGGTTTACGTTTCCTATACACGAACCGGGGCACCGTTGGTGTCGGTCCTCTCCCGTTTTACGCGCAATCCGGCGATCGGAAATCTTGACGAGTCGTCGGAGTTCGAAATCCTGACTGTCCCCCAGGAATTTTCAAATCATAACGGCGGCAATATTGCTTTTGGGCCGGATGGGAATCTCTATATTGGCTTTGGTGACGGTGGTGGCGGGGGAGATCCGAGCGACCGTGCGCAGGACACGAATTATATTTTGGGCAGCATCCTGCGCCTTGATGTCGATGTCCCGCCGCCGGCCCGGTATGCAATTCCAGCGACAAATCCGTTTTCGTCAAATACCAACTGCGTCGACGGCATGGGCACAATGCCGTGCCCCGAAATTTATGCCTGGGGATTCCGCAATCCCTGGCGCTTTAGTTTTGACCGTCAGACCGGTGAGTTGTGGGCGGGCGACGTTGGACAAAACGAGTGGGAGGAAATCGACAGAGTCGATCAGGGAATGAACTACGGATGGGACGAGCGCGAGGGTGCGCATTGTTTCGATCCACCCTCAGCTTGTTCAACCAACAATGTCGATCCAATCACCGAATACGGCCATGTCGCCGGGAATATTTCGGTAACCGGCGGGTTCGTGTATCGCGGCGCTGCAATTCCCGATTTGCGGGGATACTACGTATTCGGCGATTTCGGTTCTGGTCGCATATGGGGTGTGCTGGCGACCAGCGCGCAAGGCGTTGCACCCGATGAACTCGACGATACTACGCTCAGTATCTCGTCTTTCGCAGAGGGAGTGGACGGCGAATTGTATGTGCTGCACTACGGCGACGGGGAAATCTATCAGATCGTTGCTGCCCCTTGACATAGCTGCACAAGATAAGGTGTCAGATCACTGCTGTCCCATAAACCGGGTACAACGATCAAGGACATGGGTTGGCAGCCTTCAGTTTGCGACCGTGGCCCGCAGGGATGCGGGCCCCGAGCCTACATGGACGTACTTGCGGCGTGTCTCAGAGTGAAGGCTGCCAGTTCATGTCCGTAGTGATTTATCCCATCGGAACCCCTCGTTACCAACTGCGATCCAGTCAATGGTGCAATCTCTTATGGGACAGCACGGGTGTCAGATTTATTTTCCCACGCAGCCAACGTTGGAAAATAAATCTGACACCTTTTTCCCTTTTTTTCTATAAACTGCGCTGGCGGAGTGCAATGGGGTTTCAAAGTGAGTCAAAAACCAGATATCGAGATCGCCCAGGCGGCGAGGATGCTGCCGATTCAGGACATTGGCAAGAAACTCGGCCTCTCTGGGAAATCTGTGATTCCGTGGGGTCACGATAAAGCCAAAATCGACTACGAGTCGATCAATGCTGCAGCATCGAACGACGATGGCAAGTTGATTCTGGTGACAGGCGTTTCACCGACGCCGGCAGGTGAGGGCAAAACCACGACAACAGTCGGGCTTGGTGATGCGCTGAATTACATCGGCAAGAACGCCGTAATCTGTCTTCGTGAACCAAGTCTTGGTCCTTGCTTTGGCATGAAAGGCGGAGCGGCCGGTGGCGGTTACGCTCAGGTCATCCCGATGACCGACATCAATCTTCACTTTACGGGCGACTTTCATGCGATCGGCACGGCTCACAACTTGTTGGCGGCGCTGATTGACAACCACATTCATTGGGACAACGAACTCGGACTCGATCCCCGCCGTATCACCTGGCGACGCGTTGTCGACATGAATGACCGTGCACTTCGCAACATTACGATTGGACTCGGGGGGAGGATTAACGGTGTGCCGCGAGAGTCCGGTTACGACATCACCGTCGCCTCCGAAATCATGGCAGTCTTTTGCCTGGCTGCTGACCTCAAAGATCTTGGGCTACGCCTGGCGAACATCGTTATTGGCTATACGCGTGATCTTTCCCCGGTCACAGTCAAGGCACTCAATGCACAAGGCGCGATGACAGCATTACTCAGAGACGCTTTCATGCCGAACCTCGTACAGACCATGGAAAACAACCCGGCGCTGATACACGGTGGACCGTTCGCCAACATCGCGCATGGTTGTAATTCAGTCGTTGCAACCAAGACAGCACTGAAATTCGCCGATTACGTAGTGACGGAAGCGGGATTCGGCGCTGACCTTGGAGCGGAGAAATTTTTCAACATCAAATGTCGCAAGGCCAACCTGACTCCGGCTGCCGTGGTACTGGTGGCGACAATCAGAGCCTTGAAAATGCATGGCGGAGTGTCGAAGAAGATGCTGTCTGAGGAAAATACCGATGCGCTGCAGGAAGGTTGCATCAATCTCGGCCAGCATATCCGCAACCTGGGCCATTTCGGCGTGCCCGTTGTGGTCGCCATCAACAGGTTCAGCGCCGACACCGATGCCGAAGCCGAAGTCATTAAAGACTACTGCCGTGGTTTCGGTCTTGAGGCTATCGAATGCCGGCACTGGGCGGAAGGCGGCAAAGGCGCGGCTGAACTGGCCGAGCACGTCGTGCACCTGGCCGATTCAAAACAGGCTCAGTTCAGGACGCTTTACGACGATGACCTGAGCTTGTGGGAAAAGGCCCGCCATATCGCCAGAACGATATATGGCGCCGATGACGTCATCGCAGACAAGAAGGTTCGTGAGCAGTTTGCCGAGTTCGAAAAAAGTGGTTACGGCAGCTATCCGGTTTGCATGGCTAAGACTCAATTCAGTTTTTCAACGGACCCGAATCTGCTCGGTGCGCCAAAAGGGCATGTTGTGCCAATTCGAGAAATTCGCCTCGCGGCCGGCGCCGAATTCGTCGTTGTGGTGTGCGGCGCCATCATGACCATGCCCGGGTTGCCGAGGAAACCGGCTGCCGAAAACATACGCGTTAATTCAGCAGGGCGGATCGAGGGGCTGTTCTGATGTGTTGTGCGCCCGTGGTGTGATCTCCCGGGCTGGCGGAACGCGGTCCGGCAGCACGAATTGTGTCCGGGCCAGCGATGTGCCGAGGCGCTCGTCAGAATAATAGTGCCTGACTATTGAGGGCCGCCTGGCAAAAAGGTCCGCGTTGCGCTGCTTGAATACTTGCCAGTCGTTCGATGCCGATGTCGATCGCCTCTCGGCGATCAGAATCATGAAGAACCAGGTTATCGTTTCGTGATACTTCGTTTCGATACCGAGACGCTTGGTCAAGCGCCGCAGCGCAGCGCTGAACCTGTAAAGCGCTTCTTCGAGTTCGTATAGCTGCAAGTACGACCAGCCGATATGGATGTGGGCCTCGTGATCGAAGCGATCGGGATCGACTGCGGTATCCTCGAAAGCCTCAATGCTGGTTGAAGCACTGCAAGGCGATGCAGTCCGGGTACTCAATGCTCCGCCTCCAACAATTGGTGGCTGTCGGCAGCCGTCAAGCTGCAGCCGTAGACGGCCTTGAGGCCATTCACGACCTTGATCGTTTCCTCAGAGAAGGGCGCTTTGCCTTCAAAACTGTGCAGGACAATGCCCTCCAGAAGGTCTCCGAGCGACAGCTCACAGTACTCTGCGAGGCCCTTCAGGACTTTGAGGAGGGATTTCTCGATGCGGACCCCGGTCTGGGTCCTCTGGATCTGACGTTCTGGCATGGTGGCTTCGGTGATTGATCATGAGTGTTACCACGGTAACAAAATAACACCTTGAGTCAAGCCCTGCAGATCACGCCAACATCGACAGAGCGGAATCCGGGCCATTCTTAACGTACTATTGGTGTGAGCGCTGCTGCCACAAGAATAAATCGCAATAGAGCGGAGACCATCAGCTTGGCGACGTTTACAGATCTGAGGAGCGGATTCGAACTCGGGCCGTGGACTGTCTTACCCGATCGCAATTTGTTGCAGGACGGTGAGACCCGGGTGACGGTTGAACCGCGCCCGATGGATGTGCTGGTATTTCTGGCGAGCCGTCAAGGCGAGGTTGTCAGTAACGAGGACCTTGTCGAGGCCTTGTGGGACGGCCGCGCGATGAGCGACGAGCCAATTACCCGCAGTATCTCTGTTATTCGCAGCTGTCTCGGTGACGATAGCCGGGATCCCACCTATATCGAGAGAATCGCACGGCGCGGCTATCGACTGATGCTGCCGGTTACGCCACTCGTCGCTCCTGAGCCGGACGAGCCTGCAAAAAGCCCGTTCTTCCCTGCGTATGTGTGGCCAATCGTGGGCGGTGCCCTGGCGATCGCCGTAATCGCCATTGTCGTCCTTGGCAATCGGCCATCCTCCATGAGCTCGGTCGTCGTGTGTCCGTTTGAAAACATGAGTACGAAACCGCACGAGGCGTTTGTCTATGGATTCAGGGAACAGCTGGTAAGTACACTTTATCGCGTGCCAGACCTCAGGGTCGTTAAAGCACCGTGCGAAGTCCCTGTTCATCAAATTCCAGGAGAGCTGGGCGTTGACTCGGTGGTAACGGGCAGCGTTCAGCAGGCAGGCGGGCGAGTAAGAATCACCGCGCAGCTGGTGGCAAGTGACGGTGTGGTTCTTTGGTCTGAAAGTATCGACGGCGCGGCCGAGGAAGTGGAGGAAGTGTTCGGGCTGCATGAACGAGTCGCCAACCGTGTACGTGATGCGATTTTGGGTGAGTCGGATTTTGCGGTAACTGCAGCCACCCGACCGGCCAGCTTCGAAGCATATGACCTTTACTTGCTCGGCGACTTCGCATTTAGCAAACGCTCGGAGTCAGAACTCAATCGAGCCGTGGAATTTTTCACTGAAGCGATAAATCTGGACCCGAACTACGGAGCTGCGTATCTGGGGCTCGCGAATTCATATGTACTACTGGCCGACTATCCGTCCGCAGACCGGGAATCGATGTACGCAATGGCCATCGAAACCGCCGATACCGGGGCCGAATTAGACCCCGGGATTCGAGACTCCGCGGGTACGGTCTACGGATTTGTTGAAACCAAAAGATTCAACTGGGCGGACGCGGCCGAAGCCTTCGAGACTGCGATCAACAGTTCCAGTGTCTATCCGACGTCACACCACTGGTATTCGCGATTTCTGGCAGACGTGGGGCTACTCGAGAAGTCACTGGAACAGGCGAAGATTGCCCAGGAAATGGACACCGCATCGCCTATTCTGAATGCGAGACTTGGCGTTGCCTATCACTGGCTGAACGACGCGGAAAACGCTGACAAATTCTACGCAAGAGCTGCCGACAAAGAAGTAGGGTCCTGGATTCACAATCTCTCCTACACGCTTTTCCTGATACGTGAACAACGAATAGACGAGGCGAGACAAAAGGCGAAAGAAGCATTGGTATCATACGGCCAGCCAACGGGATGGGTTGATGCGGTTTTCGACGGATTCATGAACGCGTCCGACGCACAAAGCCTTGGTGATACCGTTGCATCTGTTTCTGCTGCTGTAGCAAGCGGTGATTTGCAGAAGAACATAGAACTCACGCTTTGGGCATTGCTGGGTCAGGGGGACGAAGCGATGGCGGCAGCCTGGGACCTGCAGGAGTCGGGTGAATTCTACGAACTCGAAATAATTTATCTGGATGAATTTAAAGTGCTTCGTGAACACGAAGCATTTCCCGAACTTTTGCGGGCACTGGGCCTCACCGATTACTGGGCTAGCATTGGATGCCGATGGAATAACGACCATGTGCTTTGCGACGCTGCGTAGCGTTTGGCGAATATTTTTCTGAGAGTTATTCAATAATTTTGCGCCGCGTTTCTTTTAGTCGGCCGCGTTTTATCTTTTCGTCGAGACGTTTTTCCCTGGATCGTTTGGATGGTCTGGTCGGTTTCCGCGGCTTTTTTTCGACCAGCGCTTTTCGAATCATCTCCGCCAGCTTTTCAAGTGCGTCTGACCGGTTCTTGTCCTGGCTGCGGAATCTCTGGGACTTGATAACGATGACGCCCTCTTTGGAAATACGCTGATCCCGGAGGCGCAGCACACGCGCCTTGTCATTATCCGAAAGCGCCGACGATGCCCGAACGTCGAATCGAATATGAATAGCTGTCGACACCTTGTTGACGTTCTGACCGCCCGCACCCTGGGAACGAATAGCTGAAATTTCTATCTCGGCCAGGGGGACGGAAACGTTATCGTTGATCCTGAGCATGCGGCAATTATACGTGCCGAAATGTGTGAGAATGCCGCACTTATGGCCAAACGCAACCTGTCAATTCTCATCAGCTGCCAGTTGATTTCGGCGACAGGCGCCATCGTGCTGGTGACGCTCGGCGGGATAATCGGTTCGGGACTGGCCGGCAACCAGGCACTGGCCACACTACCGGTGTCGGTCATGATAATCAGTGTCGCAGCCACAACCGTACCGGCAACGCTCCTGATGCGTGCTATCGGGCGCAAGCTCGGTTCTGCGCTTGCGTCGCTGTCGGCGGCCGCGTCGGCACTGCTGGCAGCATACGCAGTCGCGGTCTCGAGCTTTCCGTTATTCATCGTTGCTGCCGCCATCTTCGGCATCAACATGGCTTTTACGCAGCAATACCGGTACGCCGCGGTTGAGAGCGTCCAGCAGGACCATGCCGGCCGTGCGATTTCGATTGTGCTGCTCGGTGCGATCGGGGGGGCCTTCGCCGGCTCCGAACTTGTCAAACACGCGCAATCCTGGCTTGGCGACGTCCCCTATGTGGGAACCCTGGTGGTAGTAGCTGCGTTGTATGTCGTCCAGTCACTGCTGTTTCTGATGCTCGGTCCCCTGCGCGGCGAGGAACACGGCACGACAAGGCAATCCCATAGATCGCTGGCTCAGATTGTCAGACAACCGGTGTTTATCGTTGCGGTACTCGGCGGCACGGTCGCTTACGGCGTGATGACCTTGATCATGACGGCCACACCACTCAGCATGCACATCAACGACGGCTATTCTCTCGAGGAAACAGCCAATGTAATCCGGGCCCACGTCCTCGGCATGTACGTCCCGTCCCTGGTGTCCGGGTTGCTGATCGAGCGGCTCGGTACGGTCAAGATGATGACCGTGGGTGCCATAGCGCTGCTGGCGTCGGTATTGCTTGGATTACAGGGACAGTCGATTATGCATTACTGGTTTGCCCTGGTTATGCTGGGCGTCGGCTGGAATTTTCTCTATGTTGGCGGTACGACGATGCTTACGCTGACCTATTCGATGGCCGAGCGGTTCAAAGCGCAGGCCGTCAACGAATTCAGCGTGTTCGGCACATCGGCCATCGTATCACTGCTCGCGGGAACCGTAATGTACTACTACGGCTGGTCCACACTTGTTTTGCTTCCGATCCCGCTGCTCCTGGTGATCGTCGCGGGGCTGTTCATCGTTCGCCGCAATCCGCTGGTTCGGGTTTGACCTCAATCGAGTTGCGCCAGCACTTGCAGGACATCGTTTCGGGTTTTGTCGATGCTGTCTGAAATCTTCGCTGCCGCCTCGTCTGATGCGCCCAGGCCCGACCAGTTTTCCTGCCAGACGTCGACAAGGCTTGCCGCAGCACCGTTGGCCGGTTCGGGTGTCAGGGCACCGAGATCTCGCACGGTCAACGCATAGGACCAGCCTGTGCGCGGATTGCCTTCCTGATTATCCCTGTCGTAGTGGGCGAAGAATACGACCCTGTCCAGTTCACCGAGCTTCAAGAGCAGCTGCATGCCGGCTACACGGACATTTCGGTTACTTTCGGTTTGTTCGTTGCGCCAGGTATTGTATCCCAGGCTCGAGAGGGCAACGACGAGACTGATGAGGGCAACGGAATTGCGTCGTATCTGGTCGGTGATTGATGTCATTTCTGATACCTCGGCTAGGGTGGGTCACGAATCTGCGGGCCCGACTCCAGGCTAAGGTAACAAAATCATGCATGGAAGACGCCTGTGTGACATTGATAGGTACCGCTTTGGCCGGCCACAATCTTCCTGCCGGAGTGCGTCCTGGCTGAATTAGTCGGCGCCAGACAAAAAAGCCCGATGTTCATGCAAACATCGGGCGATTTATGTTTCGTCGGGCGAAGCGTACGCGGATCGGCCCGAAAACTGATCTCTTCCTCAGAAGAAATTGAAACTGAATCCGAGCGACAGGACCGGGAAGGCTTTGAAGTCTTCAAATTCGGCCTCGATTTCGAGACGCTCGGCCTCGAGCGCTGCCATGAAAGTAGGGTCGCTTTCGAGAAGGCCATCGGCTGTGAGCGTGACGGAGGGTTCGCCCTGCCACAGCACGCCAATATCGAGATTCAAGCCCACCTTGCCGAATACATTGAAGTCGTATCCGAAACCGAGGTAGGGGGCAACATCTTCAAAGAAGGTCGTGCTTCGCAATGTTCCGACTTCGTCCTGGGTGAAAGGGACACCGCCGATATCGAACGAAGGTGAATCCATGCTCACCATCTGCAACTCGTTGCCATTAGAAAACGCGCCTGCGGTTACCCGGAACGGGCTCAAAGGAAAACGAAAGTTCAGCGTCGCATAATAGGTCTCGAGATGTAGCGTCGCGTTGTAGTTGACGCCGGCCTGCGAGCCATCGTCATCGTAATCAAAGGAATTTGCGCCCGCGCGGATGTCGAACCAGGGCAGCGGCCGCCAGGTCGCTTCAAGTCCCAGCCCGAGCGTGCCGGCCTTGAATCCCAGCCACAGGTTGTCAGCTGCAGATACGCTACCGGCCATCGCGAGGCCTAGCAGCAGGACAGTCAGTTTTGCTCGCAAAGCATTCATATCGGTACTCCGCTCATCACCGGCAATTATTGGGTTTTCCCGAGTTTCACAGCGTAGACGGGGTTCGCAGCGGGAACTGTGTTATGCATCACAGGGCGGTCAAGGCATCCCCTTTCGGCGCCCGTTTCTTGCAATTTCGCCGAATAAATCACACTTCGAAAATCGCCGGAATCGGCTATTGTCAAAACACGCGATCGGCGTAACACGGTAATCAAGCGGAAACATGGAGGTTGATGCTATGCGTGAACTAAATTCAAGTGAACTAAGCTTTGTATCAGGCGCAGGTGACGGCTGCTCGGGCGGCTCGGGCAACGATATTGGCGGAGTAACGAATTCCGGGAGCTTTGGCGATGATCTCGTCAATATCTATGAAGGCGTCGTTCAGGCGGTATCGCACGTGATCGAGCGTGTCGCAGCCGCCTGGAGTAGCTGATAAGTGCAGACATCGGGGCGCTCATGCGCCTCGATGTCCCTTTTGCAGTACGAGGCAGATACTGAAGGAGATCCCAACGACGGCCAAGGCCGTTGCGATTAAGCCCGTACCAAGCATCGCAGGGGTTGTATCAATCGGAATCCATTGTACCCTCAGACATTCCGAGTCAAGAATCACCACGGCGTTATAAGTTGCGTGCGTAACCAGCGGACCCCACAGAGTCCTGCAGTTGATCATTTGCACGCCGATAAAAAGCCCGCCGATGAACGCAACTACTATTGCCTGCGGGTCGTGCGCAATAGCAAACAAAGCCGAAGACAGCACGATCGCCAGGATTTTTCCCCTGTGTAATAAGGACTGCAAAATCAAGCCGCGATGAATAATCTCCTCTGTCACGGGAATGAGAAAAGACACCACGACTAAACTCAATGCGAGTATCCCGGGATCGGGGCAGCCAAACGAAATCACAGGGCCAACAACCGCATTTGCATCGGTGTTTCGCAAAACTCCGAAAGAAACAAAGGAAATCAGGCCACCCCAAAAACTCATTCGTAACGCGAACCCGAGAAGGACAGACGCGGCAATGAGCCGAACAGTCAAATCCTGTCGACGCAACAGAGAACGCAGGTAAGACCCGTGCCGGCGCAGGATGGGAAACATCAGGATGATCAGTATCGGTGGTACGACGAGATAACTGAGATCCTGGGCAAAAGGCTGCGGCTCGCCGCTATCGATCAGACGAATTTCCAGAAAAGCACGGGCAAATAGTGCAGCAACCTGAAAAATCATGATTGCCACGATCGGGGCCCGCACAGACGGCACTGATAAGGGCACTGGCTTCTCGCAAGGTCAAAGGGAGCAGTCTAGTTGCGCGGGCTTGGGAAGCAGAATCACCGAAAGTGACTCTTTTCAGGAGATTCGGGGTTGATCCTGCCTAGACTTTTTCGAAGTCTTCCTTGAAACGAACCGAACAGTCCGGGCAGGCAAAATCCTCCGGCAGCGATGCAAACTCGGTGCCGGGCGGATAGCCTTCATGCTCATCGCCGTCTGCCTCGTTGAAGACATAAGCGCATTCAGGGCATTTGAATTTGCTCATCGAGCTTCAGCCTGCCTGCAGTTTTTGAGACTGGCCGTATTTCTCATACAGCGCCTTCTTTTTGGATGGATCGACGTTGACTTTGTCCAAGTCCCCGTCGATGTGATCCAGGGCAAGCAGACGCTGGTCCATCACCCGATACCAAAGACCCGGAACATATGCGAGCAGGTACATGCCGAAATATCCGTTAGGCAGGCTCGGCAAATCATCGAAATGTCTCAGCGACTGATATCGGCGCAGAGGGTGCGCATGGTGATCGGAGTGTCTTTCCAGGTGAAAGAGGACCAGATTGCTGTAAATATGATTGCTGTTCCACGAATGATGCAGTTGACAGCGTTCGACCTTGTCCTTTTGGTCTTTCAGTCGCAACAAGCCATAGTGCTCGACGTAGTTGGCACTTGTCAGCTGCCACCATGCGAGGACATTGTGGATAACAAGAAAGGGAATCATCTTCCAGCCGAAGGCGATAATCAGTCCGAGCTGCAGCACGGCTGATAGCGACAACGACTGCAGAATCTGGTTATCGGTGCTCCACACCGGCTTGTCGCACCGCTCGAGGCGCTCTCTTTCGATATCCCAGGCACGCCGGAAAGCACCGGGAATCTCTCGCAGTGCGAATTTGTAAATGCTCTCACCCATTCTGGCGCTCGCCGGGTCTTCGGGTGTTGCCACATCGCGGTGATGGCCGCGGTTGTGTTCGATCCAGAAGTGGCCGTATGCCGGCACGGCAAGAACGATTTTCGCCAGGGATCGTTCGAGCTTCGACTTTTTGTGCCCGAGCTCGTGTCCGGTATTGATACCGAGCCCGCTGGCAATGCCAGCGACGGCTGCCAGGGCAATGAACGACCACCAGGCCAGTTCTTGCGTACCAGCCCAGTAGGCAACTCCGATCAGCCCGACATAGTGGAGTGGTACGACGATGTAAGTCAGGAAACGATAGTAGCGATCCCTGTCGAGCTGCAGGACGACGGCCTCGGGCGGGTTGTTTTCGTCTTCGCCGAGGAGCCAATCAAGTATCGGTGCTGCAACATAACCGAGCGCGAGGGGCAGCAATAGCCATGCTTCGTTGCCAGTCTCGGCGTGTAGCCAGATGCCGAGAAATGGTTGCAGCGGATACAGAACGGAAAGTAACCAAAACCACCGTTTGCGGTCCCGGTAGAAAATCGCCTCCCCACTATCGAGTGTTGCGGTATAGCCTTTCATAGAGAGCGCCCCGGCCGACGGCAGGCCGATCTGCCGACGACCTGATTATGTCGCTTTTGCCTGTGTCTGCCAATCCGCGAATTTCCGTATCGATGACCCGATTCGAACTCGAATGCGGTCGTCGACATTTTATACACTCGGACTTTTCAGGGAATGCGTTGTGAATACGAATCTGTATAACAATTGGTTATAGAGATAGCATGGTACTTGCTACAGCATGGGCGCAATAAGAAGAATAATGCCCACAAACATCGATCATAAGAGTTCGTGACACGGGCCTTCCTGTAAGTCAAGAGAGCTTGTAAGCAGCGGTTGCGATAGGATCCATGAAGTAAAACATAAGCGGATCGAACTAGTACTCCGTCAAGGTGATATTGATGGAGTACTAGTGGTGCAACAGTAAATGAGTCGAGTAGTCCTGATTGCCTGGGTATCAGCAGTCACGTTTTCGCTAGGTGCCTGCGGGCAAAGCGCAACAGATACCGCGTCGAAGAGCCGTGCGACAGCCGCGCCCTTGACGGCGGCCATACTCGGTGAGCAAACAGTACGCTCTGCCGAAGATTATCTTGCAGAGGATGCATACGCTTCTGCCGATATCAGCCGTGGCGAAGCATTGTCGATGCGATGTCGCGCCTGTCACAGTCTGGAGGAGGGCGGTGCCACCATAGTAGGGCCAAACCTGTTCGGCGTTTTTGGCAGGACTGCGGGCAGCGTCCCGGATTATCCGTACTCAGGCGCGTTGTCGGCCAGTGCCTTTGTCTGGACGCCACGGGCTCTGGATGCCTGGCTGGCGAAGCCGTTTGCCTTCCTCCCGGGCAATCGCATGAGCTTCCCGGGATTGTCGGAGCGGCAGGACAGAAACGGGCTGATCGCCTACCTGCTGCAATACACGGACAGCGGTATCGAAGCCGGGAGCGCAGATAGCGTGACGGAATCGCGGGACTGAGGACTACTTGCTTCCTAGAATACGCAGACGGATAGCAACTGGCCATGAGCAATAGAACAGAGCAATCGTGAGTAATCTGGAGCGAACAGAGTCACTGCCTGACAGCCGCCACCGCAAAACCCGGCGTGAGTTATCGTGGCGAACCGTGTTTTACGGCTTTTTGCGGTCGCGGCGGCGCAGCACGCGCCGCGGCGATGAGGGCGAGCCAACATACACGGACTGGCATCACCCGTGGTTGTTTTTCCTGGCCACGGGAACGATGTTACTGAGCTGCATGGATGCTTTCTTCACGCTGCAGCTGCTCGATCGTGGTGCGGTCGAAGTCAATCCAGTCATGGCGTTGGTGCTTAGCAAGAGCACGCTGACGTTTGCTGCAACCAAGTTGCTGCTGACCGGCCTCGGCATTCTTATGCTCGTATTTCTGTCGCGATTGAGAATGTTCAATCTCATGCGGACCGGGATCATCCTGACCATATTTTTCAGTTTCTATGCATGCCTCGTCTGCTACGAGTTCGTCTATCTGCTGCACATGTTTTAGGCCGGATATTTTATCGCGATGGAGTGCAACCCTGTGCTCTCGCCTGGTCTTTGATCGACTATTGCAAAGCTGAAACATTCGGGTTGCAGCAAACTGATTCCCTCGTGGAAAGGCCTGGGCTAAACTAGCGCCCCTTTTTTTCGGCCATCCGCCCCCAAGCCAATTATACTGAGTACTCCTGAAGTCCGTACCTGTATTGCCTTATGAGCAATTCCCTAAAAGACCAATATGCGTCTTCGCCACTATTCGGCAGCAACGCAGCTGCGATTGAAGCGCTGTACGAGCAATTTATGGAGAATCCGGACGATGTATTGGAGGGCTGGCGACGCTATTTCCGGAGTCTTGGCGACGGTCAGGCAGAAATAGCACATACGCCGATCCGGCGGCGTCTGCTGGAAAGGTCCCGGGCCGGCCATGGCAACGGAGGAACCACGGCCTTCGCAGCATCCAGCCTGACGGCAGCGAACGAGAAACAAGCCGCAGTGTCCCGCCTGATCCAGGTCTATAGCCTCAGGGGACATCAAATTGCTGATCTGGATCCCCTGAAACTTCAGGAACGGCACGTACCCGGCGTCCTGAAACTGGACTATCTCGGCCTGACAGAGGCTGACATGGACTCCGAATTCTCCACGGGCGGTCTGGCGGGTACAGGAAGCCGCCGCATGAAGCTACGGGATATCTACGCGCTCCTGAAGAAAATCTATTGCGGCAAGATAGGCGCCGAGTTCGCCCATGTTTCGCGTGCGCGGGAGCGGCTCTGGTTGCGCAAGCATTTCGAGCAGGGCGCCGTGTCTGGTGGGCTTGAAGATGACGAACGACGATGGCTCCTCGATCAGCTGACCTGCGCGGAAGGCATCGAGCGATATTTACACACGCGTTTTGTGGGCCAGAAACGTTTTTCCCTGGAAGGGGGCGAGAGCCTCATTCCGATGCTCGACGATCTTATTCAGCAGGGCGGCAAGGCGGGTGTGCGCGAGTTCGTGATCGGCATGGCGCATCGCGGCAGAATCAATGTCCTGGTCAATGTGCTGGGCAAGTCTCCGGAAGACCTGTTCGAAGAGTTCGAGGGCAGTATCGACCCGACCGGGATCAAGGGCTCGGGCGACGTCAAATATCACATGGGATTTTCGGCGGACATGAAGACCCCGGGCGGAAATGTGCATATTGCGCTCGCGTTTAATCCCTCACATCTGGAGATAGTCGATCCGGTCGTGGAAGGCTCGGTACGGGCACGCCAGCAGCGTCGTGGCGACCTGGAGCGACAGGAAGTCGTACCCGTGCTGGTGCATGGTGATGCCGCATTCTGTGCGCAGGGCGTGGTTACGGAAACATTCCAGATGTCGCAGACAAACGGGTTCCGAACCGGTGGAACTATTCACATCGTTGTAAACAACCAGATCGGCTTCACGACCAGCCGCCCGCAGGATGCGCGTTCTACGCCGTATTGCAGCGACGTCGCCAAGATGATCGAGGCACCGATATTTCATGTTAACGGTGACGACCCCGAAGCGGCGATTTTCGTCATGCGATTGGCTCTGGAATACCGGCAAAGATTCAAGAAGGATGTCGTGATCGACCTCGTTTGCTATCGCCGCCACGGACACAATGAAGCGGACGAGCCGGCTGTAACGCAGCCGGTCATGTACGCACGAATCCGGCAGCAAAAAACAACCCGCGAACTCTACGCCGAAAGACTCGTCGACGCGGGTCTGATCGATGCTGCCGGCATCCGCCAGTTGCAGGAGGACTACCGGGAACGCCTCGATCGCGGAGAACCCGTGCCAAAATCATCGCTCGGCTTGATCGGCGACGAGTTCACGGTCGACTGGCACCCATACCTCGGCGCCAACTGGGACGAACCGGTCGATACCACGCTCAGTCCGGCGCTGGTCGCAGAACTCGGCAAATCGATCACCACGATGCCGGCCGGGTTCGTGCCGCATGGCAGGGTACAGCGCATCATGGCCGCGCGAGTAAAAATGGTGGCCGGTGAAATCGATATGGACTGGGGCTTCGCCGAAACGATGGCCTATGCCAGCCTCATAAAAAAGGGTCACAATTGCCGCCTGACGGGCCAGGACAGTGGTCGTGGCACTTTCTTTCACCGCCATGCAGTACTGCATAACCAGGCCAACCGGCAGGAATACATTCCGCTCGAGCATATTTCTGACCGCCCCTCGTCGTTCAGGATCATCGATTCCCTGCTATCCGAAGAGGCCGTCCTGGCCTTCGAGTATGGCTATGCGACGACAGAGCCGAACACGCTGGTAATCTGGGAAGCCCAGTTCGGCGATTTTGCGAACGGTGCCCAGGTGGTTATCGATCAGTTCATCAGTTCCGGTGAAGCGAAATGGGGACGTTTGTGCGGCATGACCCTGTTCTTGCCGCACGGATATGAAGGACAGGGACCCGAACACTCATCTGGCCGGCTCGAGCGATTCCTGCAATTGTCTGCGGAACACAACTTGCAGGTATGTGTGCCGTCCACGCCCGCGCAAATGTTTCACCTGCTTTGCAGGCAGATGCTGCGATCTTTTCGCAAACCGCTCATCGTCATGACGCCGAAGAGTCTGCTGCGCCACAAAATGTCAGTGTCTCCGCTGAGTGCTTTGTCCGAGGGCTGCTTTCAGCTGATCATTCCCGACGGCAGCGACATTGTCGCGAAGAATACGCAGCGGCTCGTTTTCTGCAGTGGCAAAGTCTATTACGATCTCGTTGAGGCGCGGCACATACACAATATTTCCTATGTTGCGATCGTCCGCATCGAACAGCTCTACCCGTTTCCGGTTGAAGCGTTCGCGAAGATCATCGCCAGCTACCCGAACGCGAACGACATCGTCTGGTGCCAGGAAGAACCGCAGAACCAGGGTGCCTGGTATCAGATTCGGCATCGTCTGCAGGAGCCCTTGGGCGGCCCACGGCAACTTTATTATGCCGGTCGGCCGGGCGCAGCAGCGCCGGCATCAGGTAACTTCAAATTACATCTCCAGCAACAGCAGGTCCTGGTCGAGGGTGCGCTCGATATAAAAGTGAAGGCCAGCAAAACCAATAAGCAGTAGTGATCCGACACGCCAAGAAAAGAAACACGGAAGATCAAATGAGTATCGAAATCAAAGTTCCTCAGTTGCCCGAGTCAGTGACTGACGCAACCCTGCTCGCCTGGCACAAGAAAGAAGGCGACGCGGTTGCAAGAGACGAGAATCTCGTCGATCTGGAGACAGACAAGGTAGTGCTTGAAGTGCCGGCTCCCTCATCGGGCACATTGCAGGAAATCAAAATCGCCGGCGGCACGACGGTAACGAGCGGCCAGGTGCTTGCGATTCTCCTGGAAGGCGAGGGAGCCACCGCGCGACCGCCAGCCAATGCGGAGACACAGTTGGCCGAGCAAGCTGAGCTTGAAAATGTCGAGGTCCGGGCGCTAAAAAGCGTGGCAAGCGCACACAAACTAAGCCCGTCCGTGCGGCGTCTGCTCGAGGAGCACGACCTGGACGCAATAATTGTCACCGGCAGCGGCAAGGACGGCCGAATTACCAAAGCGGATGTGATGTCCTACCTGAAAAGTCACGCCGACGAAAATGTAACCCCGGGCGATCCCGCGCCGGCCGTTGCGGCGGGCCACGTGCCTGCGACTGCGGGGAGGAATGAACAGCGTGTGCCGATGACGCGGTTGCGCGCACGTATTGCCGAGCGCATGGTGGAAGCTCAACACAGCGCCGCGATGCTTACGACGTTTAACGAAATTAACCTGACCAAGGTAATTTCCTTGCGTAAGCGATACAGGGAAGCGTTTGAAAAAGAACACGGCGAACGACTCGGCTTTATGTCATTCTTTGTCAAGGCGTCGGTCGAGGCGTTAAAGAAGTTTCCGGTTGTCAACGCATCCGTTGAAGGCAGCGATGTTATCTATCACGACTATTACGACATCGGAATTGCGGTGTCGTCCGACCGTGGTCTGATGGTCCCGATACTTCGTGATGTCGACCGCCAGAGTTTTGCCGAAATTGAAGGCAACATTGCGGCACTGGCCAAGAAAGCCGGAGATGGCACGATGACCATGGAAGACTTGACCGGTGGAACTTTTACGATCACCAATGGTGGTATTTTCGGTTCACTGTTGTCGACACCGATTCTCAACCCGCCACAGAGCGGCATATTGGGCATGCATGCGATCCAGGATCGGCCGATGGCGGTCGACGGCGAAGTGCTCGTCCGGCCGATGATGTATGTTGCCCTGACATACGATCATCGGATAATCGATGGCCGGGAAGCAGTGCAGTTTCTGGTGAGCCTCAAGCACTCGCTCGAGGATCCCGGCCGGCTACTGTTGCAATTGTAGATCGACGAATGCTGCGGCGACCGTCGCAGTTAAATACAAGAGAAATTCATGAGCAGAAGTTTTGACCTTATTGTTATCGGCGCTGGGCCAGCCGGTTATGTCGCGGCAATCCGCGCCAGCCAGCTCGGTATGCACGTAGCTTGCATTGACGAATGGAAAAACCTGGACGGCAGTAACGCGTTCGGTGGAACCTGCCTGAATGCAGGGTGCATACCCTCTAAAGCGTTGCTGGAATCTTCGGAGCTTTTTCATCGCGCCGAAAATGAGTTCGGTAAACACGGTATCAAAATGTCCGGCGTCGCTATCGATATCGCTGCAATGCAGGAACGCAAGGCCACTATTGTCAGACAGCTGACCGGCGGCATTGCCGGACTGTTCAAGGCGAACAAGATAGAAGGGCTCGTCGGTCACGGAAAACTGCTGGCGGGCAAGAAGGTCGAGTTCACGCCGACCGATGGCGACGTTGAAGTGCTCGATGCGCGCTACGTCATTCTCGCATCCGGATCAACGCCGACCGAATTGGCGGTCGCGCCATTCGATGGTGAGCGCATCGTCGATTCCTGGGGCGCGCTGGAATTTTCGGGAGTCCCCAAGACGCTCGGCGTCGTTGGCGCCGGTATAGTCGGCCTCGAACTCAGTAGCATCTGGAACCGGCTTGGGGCGGACGTCATAATTCTGGAAGCGATGGATGACTTTCTGTTTATGGCCGATAGGCAGATTGCGAAAGACGCGGCACGGCACTTCAAGAAACAGGGCTTGAAAATACATCTTGGCGCCAAAGTCACGTCAGCGAAAGCGTCGGCTAAGGGCGTCACGGTCAAGTACGAAGACAAGGACGGTTCCCAAACTGTTAACGTTGAAAAACTGATCGTCGCCGTTGGTCGCAGGTCTTTTACCGATGGCCTGTTTGCCGACGATGCCGGTGTGCTGACCGACGACCACGGCTGCATCGAGGTCGACGATCAATGCCGCAGCAGCGTCAAGGGCGTGTTTGCTGTTGGTGACTGTGTCCGGGGCCCGATGCTGGCCCACAAAGGCTCCGAAGAAGGCGTTATGGCCGCCGATCTCATCGCAGGCGAAATTGCCGAACTCAACTACAATGTCATTCCCTCGGTCATTTATACGGCGCCGGAAATTGCCTGGGTCGGCAAGACCGAAGAGGAAGTCATGGCCAGCGGCCGGCCATACAAAACAGGTACGTTTCCCTTCGCTGCAAACGGCCGGGCTAAAGCGATGGAGCAGACCGCCGGCATGGTCAAGATTATTGCAGCAAAAGACGACGACGAAGTTCTCGGCGTTCACATCATCGGCCCAATGGCCGGTGAGCTGATTTCAGAAGCCGTCCTCGCAATGGAATTCTCGGCAAGTACCGAGGACCTTCAACGCACGATACATGCACATCCGAGCCTGACCGAAGCCATACACGAGGCTTCGCTGGCCGTAGACAAACGCGCGTTGAACTTCATCAATAAATGATATCGCCACAGCTAACGGGGTCTGTCCCGGGGTCTGTCCCGGGGTCTGTCCCCAGCTACGCAACTACGGGCGAGACACTCGGGCAGAATCCCCTTTAATTTCTGCGACGAACTGATGTCACGTTCGGCACTTGCTCGAGTCGGCTGATGATCCGACTCAATGCCGGCAAGTCCGGGACTTCAATACTGAGCTCCATGATAGCCTGCATTCGTTTTTTATCCGATTTTGTTTGCATGGCCAGCACGCTGATTTTTTCATCGGCAAGGACGCTGCTGATATCGCGTAGCAGGCCTTGTCGATCGTACGCGTACAACTTGAGTTCCGCAGGGTAGCTCGCATGTTCGGAGTTACCCCAGTCAACTTCGATGACGCGTTCCGGATTCCGCGAGTTCAGGCGGAGAAAGTTGCCGCAGTCCTGGCGATGGATGCTGACACCGCGGCCTTGCGTGATGTAGCCGGCAATATGTTCCGGTGGCACGGGACGGCAACACCTGGCAAATGTGGAGAGCAGATCACCAATGCCGCTGATCGAGGTCTTATTTCGCTGCGCCGCCTTTGACTTTCTCTGCCGCGGCTTTTTCAGAATTTCGCCATACTCATCACGGCGCAGGTTCTGCAGCGCAGTTGCGATCGCGGCAGTGGACAAGTCTCCGGCGCCGAGCGCAGTGCAAAGCGCCGCGCTGTCTTTGAATTTGAGATGCTTTGCGATCTCGTTGGCCGGTATGTCGCGTACGTTCAATCGCGCCAATTCACGGTCGAGCATTTCCCGTCCCTGCCGCCGGTTTTGTTCCTTGTCCTGCTGTCTGAACCACGACCTGACCTTGGCCCGGCTTCGTGTTGCTGCCAGGTAGCCAAGCTGCGGGTTCAACCAGTCGCGGCTCGGTTTCGCCTCGCTCGCTGTAATAATCTCGATTTTATCGCCGTTCTGGACTTTGTAGCTTAACGGCACTATCCGGCCGTTGACCTTGGCGCCACGGCATCGATGACCGACCTGTGTGTGTACGTGATAAGCAAAGTCGAGCGGTGTCGAGCCGGCGGGCATTTCGGCGACGTCGCCTTTCGGGCTGACCGCATATACGCGATCCTCGAACACGTCGTCACGAATCTGGTCGAGCAGCTCATCATCCCGGTCCGACGGTTCGAGTATGTGTCGGATAAAACGAATCTTCTGATCGAACGCCGCTTCCGGAGGGCTGCCTTCCTTGTAGCGCCAGTGCGCAGCAACACCGAGTTCTGCCTGCCGGTGCATATCGTGTGTGCGTATCTGCACTTCAACCGTTCGGCCTTCCGGACCAATCACGGCCGTATGCAATGACTGGTAGTTATTTTCCTTCGGATTCGCGATGTAGTCGTCGAATTCACCCGGCAGGTATGACCACAGGTTATGAACGACGCCGAGCGCCGCGTAACATTCTCTGACGTCGTTGACGAGCACCCGCACGGCACGCTCGTCGAAAATGTGCTCGAGACCCGATCCCTTACGCTGCATCTTTCGCCATATGCTGTAAATATGCTTGGGCCGGCCGCTGATGTCTGCGTCGAGGCCTGCCTTTGCGAGTTCGACCAGCAGTTGTGACTTGACCGTGGCAATGAACGATTCCCGTTCTGTGCGCTTTTCGTTCAGGGACTGCGCGATTTGCTTATAGGTAACCGGTTCGAGATACCGGAAAGCGAGGTCCTCCAGTTCCCACTTGAGTCGCCATACGCCGAGCCTGTTCGCCAGCGCCGCATAGATCTCGCGGGTCTCGATGGCCAGTGCCTGTTGCTCATCCATCGGTGCTTTTTTCGCGAGGCGCAGTCGATACAACTGTTCGGCGATGCGCACGAGGACGAGGCGCACATCGGACACGACGGCCAATAGCATTTTGCGCAGCGCCTCCGACTGCTGCACGGCAAGCGCCTCGCCGGGCTGCCAGTCTGGCGGCAGCCTGAACCTGCCAAGCTGTACCAGCCCATGGGCGATGCCGGCCAGCTCGCCAATATCGCTGGCCTCCAGCTTCGCACTCCCCAGCAGATCGTCACGGAGAAGAGGATAGACATGAACGGCCGCAATCACGGCGGGCGACAGTCCCAGACCCTCAACAATATCTGCAATGGCCCGGCCTTCCGCGCGTTGCTGCCTGATCTGCTCTTGCTCGGGCAGTGCATCGAGAAATTCCCGTGCAGCGGCGACAAGCCTTTCCTCATCGCTGCTTTTTTTCAAGTTTTCGAGCTCGGAAGTGACCATTTGGCGATGTTTCAGTGGTGTGCAAGGTACTAAGAACCGTTATCATACGCTCAGAATTCGGGCCGCGACCCATCGGTCCGAAACGGGTCCTTGGGCGTTTGGACATTGGGTATGAAAGCGTTTCAGGCTTCTTTTGCGGTCGCGCCGGTTTGCCCGGTTGTTCCTCTGCCCGGAGAGAAGGCGGGGCGATTCTTCGACCCCTTGATGATCAATGACATGCTGCAGAGGCCTGTTGGCTCCTGCGGCCGCGATTTGTGATCAGGAAATATGGCAGGACACAGTAAATGGGCGAATATTCAGCACCGCAAGGGCGCCCAGGACAAAAAGCGCGGTAAGCTGTTTACCAAGCTGATTCGCGAAATCACGATTGCTGCGCGTAGCGGCGGTGGGGACATTGCCGCGAACGCGAGATTACGGCTTGCGGTCGAGAAAGCAAAGTCCCAAAGCATGCCCAAGGACAATATCGAGCGAGCCATCAAACGAGGTGCGGGTGAACTGGATGGAACCGACTACCAGGAAATCCGTTATGAAGGCTACGGGCCCGGCGGGACGGCAGTCATGGTCGATTGCATGACCGACAACCGCAACCGGACCGTCGCGGAGGTCCGCCACACGTTTTCGAAATTCGGTGGTAATCTGGGCGCCGACGGCTCGGTCAGCTACATTTTCAATCACGTTGGTCTTCTTTCATACCCTGCAGGGAGCGACGAAGACACCATCATGGACGCCGCAATCGAAGCAGGAGCCGAAGACGTCATCGTCGATGAAGACATGTCGATCGATGTACTGACCGATCCCGCAGACTTTGAATCGGTCAGAGATGCGATGCTCGAAGCCGGATTCGCTCCGGACATTGCTGAAGTAACGATGCGGGCCTCAAGTCATTCCAAATTGGAATTGCAGGAAGCCAGTTCGATGATCAAGATGCTTGAAATGCTCGAGGACCTTGATGATGTGCAGAACGTCTACAGCAATGCTGACATTAGTGAAGAGATTCTGGCCCAGTTATGAAGCGACGGCTGAGGACGCGATTTGTCTGACAAATTGAGAATTCTCGGAATTGACCCGGGGTCGCGGCTGACCGGCTTCGGTGTGCTTGACTTCGAAGCCGACAACCCGACTTACGTGGCGTGTGGCACGGTGCAAAGCACCGAGGGTGAATTTCCGGACAGACTCAAGCGCATCTTTGAATCAGTAAGCCAGATCGTTTCTGAGTACCGGCCCGATGCCGTTGCCATCGAAAGCGTTTTCGTCCATCGAAATGCGGGCAGCGCCCTGAAGCTGGGTCATGCCCGGTCGGCAGCTCTGTGCGCCACGTTCGAACTGGATGTCGAGGTCTTCGAATATGCGCCACGAGAGATCAAGCAGGCGGTGGTCGGCAACGGTTCTGCGACCAAGGACCAGGTCCAGCACATGGTGGTTTCCCTTTTGCGACTCGACGGCGCACCGTCTGCCGACGCGGCGGATGCGCTGGCTACAGCTCTTTGCCACGGACACCAGCGACGTTTGAACGCGCGGCTGTCCGGCAAGTCAACAGGTGCAGGGACTCAATGATCGGCTCTCTTCGCGGCCACCTTGCGCACAAGCAGCCACCGCAGATTATTCTCGAGTGTGGCGGTGTCGGCTACGAAATTGAAACGCCGATGTCGACATTTCTTGCACTGCCCGGGATCGGGTCGGAGCTCTTCCTTTATACGCATCTTGTGGTGCGCGAAGATGCACAGACCTTGTTCGGGTTTTCCACCGAAGAAGAGAAGACCCTGTTCCGGTCGCTTCTGAAGGTCAGTGGGGTAGGTGCCAAAATGGGCCTCGCAATTCTGTCGGGCATGACCGTCGCTGATTTCCAGCGTTGCGTGCAGTACGAAGACACTGCCATGCTCGTCAAAATACCCGGCGTTGGTAAGAAGACTGCCGAACGCCTGATTATCGACATGCGTGACCGCATCGACAGGATATCCACAGATTCGGGTAGCGATAAAAGCGGGACAACGCGATCCGACCCCAGAAACGAGGCATTTGATGCGCTGATTTCCCTGGGTTACAGGGCGAACGAAATCAACCGCTTGCTTGGCAGCCTGGATACCGCGGAAAAATCTGCTGAAGACATCATCCGGCTCGCACTGCACCAGGCTGTAAGCTAGTGGTCCAACAAGGCTATATTGATGGTCTCAGACTGGACCACTAGAACATGACCAGCATCGAACATGAACGATTGACAAGCGCCGTGCCTCGCGCCGAGGACAAGGCATTCGACCGGGCGATAAGACCGAAAATACTGGATGATTTTATCGGTCAGGCCACGGTCAAGCAACAGATGACAATATTCATTACGGCTGCCAGAAATCGCGGCGAGTCGCTGGATCATGTGCTGATCTTCGGACCGCCGGGTCTGGGCAAGACAACCCTGGCGCACATCGTTGCCAATGAGATGGGGGTCAACCTGAGACAGACCTCCGGGCCCGTTCTCGAGCGCCCCGGCGATCTTGCGGCGATTCTCACAAACCTGGAGCCAAACGATGTTTTGTTTGTCGATGAGATCCATCGCCTGAGTCCTGTTGTCGAGGAAGTACTCTACCCGGCATTGGAGGATTTCCAGCTCGACATCATGATCGGTGAGGGTCCCGCGGCACGTTCGATCAAGCTCGACCTGCCACCGTTTACCCTCATCGGGGCAACAACTCGCGCAGGTCTGCTGACGTCCCCGCTTCGCGACCGTTTCGGTATTGTGCAACGACTCGAGTTCTATACGACGGAGGAACTTGAGGCAATTGCGAACCGGTCGGCAGGAATACTCGATCTGCCGCTGGAACTGAACGGTGCCCAACAGATCGCCCAACGGGCGCGGGGAACGCCGAGGGTTGTCAATCGCCTGCTACGGCGTGTCAGAGACTTTGCCGAAGTGCAGGCCGACGGCGTCATCACGGAACAGGTAGCGGTGAGTGCAATGGATATGCTCCAGGTCGATCCAAATGGCTTCGATGCCATGGACAGGCGCTTGCTGCAGACGATCATCGAAAAATTCGACGGCGGTCCGGTCGGCATCGAAAGCCTTTCCGCCGCCGTCGGCGAGGAGCGGGTCACGATCGAGGACGTGCTCGAACCATACCTGATCCAGCAGGGATTCATCATGCGAACGGCCCGTGGCCGGGTTGCAACCCGAAACGCGTATCTGCATTTCGGTCTGACGCCGCCACAGCGTGATGCAGCCCCTGAGCTGCCCCTTTTTGACAAATCCTGAGCTGGGATTCTTGGACACAAAGACCCGTCAAGAACCCTTCGCGTGGCCCGTGCGCGTTTATTACGAAGACAGCGACGCGCAGGGACTTGTCTATTTTGCCAACTA
>Ga0209980_10000243_pt1 | contig 28445 bp, 30 predicted proteins | sample CR02metaG_FD_183611 | JGI IMG/M metagenome (GOLD analysis project Ga0209980, IMG submission 183611) | Deep subsurface microbial communities from Mariana Trench to uncover new lineages of life (NeLLi) - CR02 metaG (SPAdes) (version 2) | ecosystem: Environmental > Aquatic > Marine > Ocean trench...
CCTCAACTTCGCGATCCTCTCGCTTTCCCATGCTGTCGCTTCGATGCCGATGGTAGAAATCGTGTCCAGCAGGTTCAGGTATTGGGACCGTATTTGAAAATGCCACAATCGGGCCACCAGCTCCTTCATGGGCTCCCCGTACCTCGCCAGAATCCAACCTCTGTCGCTCCGTTGAAAGAATGCGCTCAGTTCCCTGTGTCGGTTAAACAGAGCCCTTGGATTGCTTTGACCGGAGCTTGCAGTGTTGGTTCTGAACACCGCATTGAAGCGGACCTCCCGGGTATGCTCGGCGGATTGCAACACTTCTCTTATCTCGATCCCAACCGTCATTGAATAAAGGACGTCTGGAGCGACGGATCGAAGATGTCCCTCGATCAGATCAACAGCGAAGCGGCGACTCAAATCATCGGCGCAAGATAGATGCAGGCCGGCCAGTAGTAAAACGACACCGCGTTTCAAGGCCTTTCCCCCGTTCCAGCAGAGAATGTGCATCAATCCAAATCCCCTTGACAACCTTCTGATGAAACCAGCGAATAGCACCGTACGCTTACTTCTCTATATTGCTTGAGTAGGCGAATTTCTGCCACATCTTAACGGCAAACTCAAAACTCCCTGATGTCTATGTGAGCCGCCTCAACCTTATATACTGCACTATGTTATTGTATTTCATTTTAAATTATAACCCACCTTTTTCTCTAACAACAGTTTTGGTTTTATTGTGCGTTGCGCGGTTATACGTGAAGGATTATTCCATGTTCGTTGGCACAGTGCCATCATTGGGGTCGCAACGGAAGTATCCTAAAGTTTCTATTTATTTAAGAAAAAAGCTTGCAAGTAACGAGAAATTAGGCTATTAGTCCGAACTTGAAACTTACCCAAGGAGGTCTCCCTCATGATGAAGGAGTGGAAAAAAGAGGTTTTTACTTTGGCATTAGGCCCAGCCCTGCTAGCGTTGTCTACCTATGGTTGTGCTCCCTTTAACCATACACATCCGGACCTGGGCGTAGATACAAAGGTGGTTGAAGAGGCAACACGGGCAGCCCGGGAAGCAGCGTCTAATGCAGATTCAGCAGCGTCAAGGGCCAATGCAGCAGCAAGAAAGGCTGAATCGGCGGCGTCCTCTGCGAATTCGGCGGCATCCCGCGCCGAATCTGCAGCCACCAGGTCTGAGCGCGCTGCGGATAGGTCCGAAGCGGTCTTTAAAAAGACGCTCAGGAAGTAGATCCACAGGTTTTGTTTACAAGCTGTGGATAAGTCGGAATAGAGCAAAGCCAGAGGGCGAGAAATAGCGCGGGGGAACAAATTGCCTAAGTTGTAACCCTCACATAGCTATGGAGTTCATGAACTTGGAAGGTTTTGGTTAGTTGCTCGCCTTCTGATTGCGGAGGCAACCTGGACGATGACATGCCGCTCCGGGCTGCGAAAGAGAAAACTAAGTGCAACGTACAGAAAAAGCCCTCCTGCCATAATCAAAAAGAACAGTGCGCTCCGGGTGAGCAGCGATCCTTCCAGTCCCACCCAGTCAATCCTCCGAACAACCAAAATAAGCGGGAGAGCCATGAGCAATGCGTTGAAGAGGCTTCGGAGGAACGAGATCGAATATGCTCTCCACGCAAATTGGCCTAACCGACCATGAAGAATGAGAAGCAAGACAAGGAAGTGACAGGTAGAAGAGATTGAATTGGCCAGGGCTAGGCCCCCGTGGGAGAGAGAAAACATCCCCAATGCTTGTGAAATTGCTGCGATGGCACGGGCAAACCCACCGCCATCCTGTCCTCCGGTAACCGGACCCATTAAGATTAGACTCAATAAAAAATTCAGTGCGAAAGAAAACAGGGCAACCTTAACGGGTGTCTTGGTGTCCTCCAAGGCATAGAAGGCAGGAACCACCAATCTCGTCCCGGAAATTCCCCACAAGCCAAATGAGAAAAAAACCAGGGCTTGGGCCGCTAGCATTGTAGTGCGCGCGTCAAACGCCCCTCTCTGGAACAAGAGCGCAAACACCGGAGCCGATAGGACCATCAGACCTAAGGTTGCAGGGAGAGTAATAAAATTCACCAGCCGAAGCGAATACGAGAGCCCCTCCTGCAGTGCCCCGAAATCCTTCTTGGCCGCCAAAGAGGAAAAACTGGGTAAGGCGGCGGTCCCCAGGGCAATAGCGAAAATCCCGAGGGGGAACTGGAGCAACCGATCCGCATAGTAAAGGTAGGACACGCTCCCCTCTGCAAGCATAGAAGCCAGGATCGTGCTCACCAAGACATTGACCTGGTAGACTGCGGCACCAAGAACGGCTGGTCCCATGAGGATGAGGAGACGTTTCAGGGCTGGATGTTTAAAGTGAAAATCTGGAGAAAAGGTTAGACCATAGCGGGAAAGAAAAGGAATTTGTAGGGCCAGTTGGATTATGCCTCCCAGTAGTACCCCGTAGCCCAGACTAACCACCGGTTCAGATAGAAAGGGTGTAAGCATGAGGGCGCAGACGATGATTGAGACGTTTAGCAGAACGGGAGACAAGGCAGGGGCCATGAAATGGCGAAAAGAGTTCAAGAACCCCATAGCCAGGGCCACTAGGCTGACGAAAAAGACGTAGGGGAACATCAAACGAGTCAAGAAAACCGCAAGGTTGAACTTTTCCCCGTCGGCATAAAATCCTGGGGCAAAGAGGTAGGTCAAAGGAGAGGCAAATAAGATCCCCAAAACTGTCAGCACCGCCAAAACGAGCGCGGCAAAGGTGAAGACCACCCGGGCAACCTCGAGGGCCTGCTCTTTGGTGTGATTGGTCAAATAATCGGTAAAAACCGGGACAAAACCTGCGGAGAATGCGCCCTCGGCGGTTAAACGGCGTAGTAGATTGGGTATCCGAAAGGCAACAAAAAAGGCATCGGCAGTTCCGCGGGCACCAAACAGGTAAGCAATGATGATGTCACGCAAAAGCCCAAAGATCCGGCTCAGGAGTGTAAAAAGACCAACCACGCCAGCCGCCCTGGTAATTCTGCCCACCTCATCCATTGCGTTGACTCCTCAACCGGTTAGTGCTAAGTTTCCTCCCATAGGAGGGACACCTTGGCCGTACACAAGTCCGTTATCAAGCGCCACCGCCAGAGTTTAAAGCGAAGGGCAAGAAATCAGGAGATCAAATCCAGGGTAAAGACCCTGATAAAAAAGGTCCGACAGTCCATCGACAAGAAGGATTACACCACTGCCCTGACCCAATTAAGGGTTGTCAACAAGGCCCTTGATGGCGCCGCAAACAAAGGAGTGCTCAAGCACAACACCGCATCCCGCAGGATGTCTCGCCTGGCACGCGCAGTTAATTTGGTCTCACAGGCCAACTAACCACCCACTGCCGACAACGATAGATTCTTATCTATCAAATCCTCAACAGTACGACTTCAACAAAGTTTTTTGCGTCAAGACGCCAAGGGAAACTAGTAGGCAGATAGCAGGAAGCAGTAAGCAAATTTGAATTTAGAAAACCCAGGCGGAGGGGTTGATTTCTTACTGCCTGCTGGTGTCTGATTTGTGCCAACTGCTCTCTTGTATTTGCTTTCTTGCTGCCTAGTGCCCACTGCCATCTGCCTACTGTCTGTTGGTAATCCAAATCTCAACCGAAAATTTCAAATATCTTTGCCTAGGTCTTGCTAGAACATTTCGATGAGTTTCTGATGCATCTTGCGCGCAAGCCGGTTGATCAGATCGGCTCTGGTTTCCCGACTCATGGTCTCCGTAAGCTGGACATCAGTGAACAGAGGGATGTCTTCTGCGTTTAAAGTTTGCCTTTGAAAGGCAGAGGAGGTGGTCACCACGGCGCCTCTGGCGCCGACGTAGGTCTCCGTAATGCGGCTCCCCTCGGTACGCCACAGGAGTTCATTTGGAGAGCGCCGCCTGAGGGTCATGTCCACCACCAGAACGGCCTCGTATTGAAGCACTTCGTCATTGGCATTCACCGAGACAACGTTAGTGTCTAAGGAACGGACCACACCGCTGAGTATGGCATCCGCCTGATCCAGTTGATTAACGGGTCGAACCATGCCTCTACGGCGAAACTCACTTCTCAAGGCCGAACTAATTTCCTTCTCGAGCCCCACATCCTCACTGGAATTGACAAAGGTCGTGACATAAATGGAGTTGACATCCTTGGGAAAGGCCTCTCCTTTCCCTGAAAAGTGGTAACCGCAACCGCTAAAGGTCAACAGGGCAAGAAACAGCGAGGCCACGGCACGGAAATGAATTCCAAGGCGAATTGAATTCGTTAAGTCAGACCCTGTTCTCCAGCGGATCACGGCGCTACCCCTCCGATACGATATTGATCAGGCGTCCCGGAACCTGCACGACTTTTTGAATCTGCTTACCCTTTATGAAAGCGCTGACTTTCGGATCTGCCAGGGCTTCTTTTTCGATTGCTTCCTCACTGGCACCAGCAGGGATCGAAATCCTCCCACGGACCTTCCCATCGACTTGAATCACGATCAGTAATTGCTCCTCTTCCAACGCGTCCTCTGAATATTCCGGCCAACCCTGCCCCTCCAAGTTGTCTTGATGACCCAATTCCTCCCACAGCTGGCTGGATATGTGGGGGACGAACGGATAGAGCAGCACCACGATAGACTCCAATCCACTCTTTACCAATGCCGCCGTTTCTTTCTTTGCCCATTCCTCCTCGCGCATGGCGCTCAACGCGTTGAAAAGCTCCATGATAGCGGCAATGGCCGTATTAAAGTGGTATCTTTTTTCAATGTCCTCCGTCACCTTCTTGATGGTACGGTGGATCTGTCGACGCAGGTCCTTCAGATCGGCGGAAACTTTACCGGGGGCGCCCCCCTTTACTTGCAGCAAAACCTCTCGCTGTTGATAAATCAAACGCCACAACCGGTTTAAAAACCGATAGGCCCCTTGTACCCCCTGGTCACTCCAGTCCAAGTCCTTTTCTGGAGGGGCAGCAAAAAGCGCAAACAGACGGGCCGTATCCGCACCAAATTTTTCAATCAAGAAGTTGGGATCGACCACGTTCCCCTTGGACTTGGACATCTTGGCACCGTCCTTGATGACCATCCCCTGGGTCAACAGGTTCACAAAGGGCTCGTTGATCCCCAACCATCCCAGGTCTCTGAGAACCTTGGTAAAAAACCGAGCATAGAGGAGGTGGAGGACCGCATGCTCGATCCCACCGATGTATTGGTCCACAGGCAACCAATAAGCTGCACGGTCCTTGTTGAGGGGTGCCTTGAGCTCATCCGGCGAAGCGTAGCGGGCGAAATACCACGAAGACTCTACAAAGGTGTCCATGGTATCGGTCTCCCTCCCGGCGTTCCCCTTGCACTTCGGACAGCTCACCTGGATGAACTCCGGGTGGTTGGCAAGGGGCGATCCCCCTGCTCCAGACAACTCGATGTCCTTGGGTAGAACTACCGGGAGATCCTCTTCGGGAACCGGAACAATTCCGCAGGCGTCACAATAAATGATCGGAATGGGCGCCCCCCAATAACGTTGCCGGGAGATTCCCCAGTCCCGCAACCGATACCGAACCGTCCCCTTCCCCCATCCCTTCTCCTCGAGAAAGGCGGCAATCTTTTCTCGGGCATCCTCACTCGAAAAGCCTGAGAAGTGATCACTGGCCTCCAAAATGCCTTCGTCCAGATAGGCCTCGGCGAGGTGGGCCGCCTCCAACGGTTCCGCTGCTTCGGGTTGAACAACGATCCGCACGGGCAATCCATACTTGTCAGCAAACTCAAAGTCTCTCTGATCATGGGCCGGGACTCCCATGACCGCTCCAGTTCCATACTCCATGAGAACAAAATTCGTGACATAGATAGGGATGTTTTCCTCGCTGAAGGGGTTGTAGCAATAGGCTCCGGTGAAGACCCCCTCTCTTTCAAGATCGGGCTCTTCCCGTCGAGCCTGGTTCACCGTTTTCATCTCTTGGATGAATTCCTTTACCTCCTTCTCCTCGTCCTTGCCACGGGAAAGCTCCAGGACTAAGGGATGTTCCGGGGCAATGGAGACGAAGGTGGCACCGTAGACCGTATCCTGACGGGTGGTAAAAACCTTCAGCTCCCCCTTTTTTTTGTCTTCCAAGGGGAAGTTGATCTCAGCCCCCAGAGATTTGCCAATCCAGTTGCGTTGCATCGTCAGGACCTTTTCGGGCCAACCCTTGAGGGTGTCGCAATCCCGGAGCAACTCATCCGCATATTGTGTGATTCGGAAGAACCACTGGTCCAACTTTCTGGTCCCAACCTCATGCTCACACCGCCAGCACCGACCCTCCTCCACCTGCTCATTGGCCAACACGGTCTGGCACTGATTACACCAGTTCACCGTGGATAGTTTCTTGTAGGCCAACCCCCGCTTGTACATCTCCAGAAAAATGAGCTGCTCCCAACGGTAATATCCTTCTTCGCAGGTAGCGAATTCACGATCCCAGTCGTAGCTAAACCCCATCTTCTTCAGCTGCTGCCGCATTGTGGCAATGTTTTCCATGGTCCATTTGACCGGATGAATCCCTCGCTCGATGGCCGCATTTTCCGCGGGGAGTCCAAAGGCGTCCCAACCCATGGGATGCAATACGTTGTAGCCTCTCATCCTTCTATAGCGGGCAATGACATCCCCGATGGAATAATTCCGCACATGGCCCATGTGAATTTCGCCGGAGGGATAAGGAAACATTTCCAGGAGGTAGTACTTGGGAAGCTTAGAGTCCTCCGTCACCCGGAAGCTCTTGTTACCCTCCCAGATCTTCTGCCACCTCTGTTCAATCTCTCCGGGTTGGTATTTTTCGTCCATGGTTCGACCTGCGCCTACCTGGAGTTTGATCTGAAGCTAATCTTTGGCCCCGCTTGAGGTGGCCACATGGTCCAGCACACCATTGATGAATGTGGCTGAATCCTCCGAGCTGAAACGCTTGCTGACCTCAATGGCCTCATCGATGCTGACGTTCAGCGGGATATCAGGACAGAATAATAGTTCATAGCTAGCCAGACGTAAGATGGTGAGATCCACCTTGGGCATTCGGCTAAGCTTCCAATGATCCGTGGATTGTTCAATGATTTGGTCAATCTCCTCTCGATGCATGACCACTCCAGAAACCAAACGGCGGGCAAAATCTCTCGCTTTGACGTTTCCCTCAAAATAGCTCCAAAAGAGTTCCAACGGCGCCGGTGAGGCGTCCCCGGTCATCTCGATCTGATAAAGAGCCTGTAGGGCAAGTTCCCTACCTCTACGCCTAATACCCATATCCTATTCAATGACCGATACCCTCGGTTCTTGGTGACGAAACACCCATCACCATTGACCAAGGGTTGAAGTTAACACTTCTATGAAAATTCTTTACTCAGGCAAACCATCTCGATGGCTGTCAGCGCTGCTTCAAATCCCTTATTATCCATTTCCTTACCCGCCCGTTCCATTGCTTGTTCCACGGTGTAAGTGGTCAGGACACCGAAAGCGATGGGGATCCGATGCTCCATCATCGCGTGGCCAATCCCCCTCGTCACCTCCCCCGAAATATACTCGAAGTGGGCCGTCTCACCCTTGATCACAGCTCCCAAACAAACAATGGCGTCGTATTTTCCGCTGGCCGCCATCTTGGAGGCAAGAAGGGGGATCTCAAATGAGCCTGGTACCCGCACGACGTCGATGTTTTTCTCCTCACCCCCATACCGTTTCAAGCCATCCAGCGCCCCTTCCAGGAGCTTGTCTGTGACAAAGTCGTTGAAGCGGCTCACAATGATTCCGAATTTCAATCCGGCTGCATCGAGTTTGGCCTCAATGACCCTCATGTTGGTCCACAGTCAGGGGAAAACCCTATTTTTCGTGATGGTCTTGCACCTTGGACAGGAGATGGCCCAACTTTTCCTGTTTCGTACGAAGATAACCGATGTTGGACTTGTGCGGTGTGATCTCTACTGGGACGCGCTCCGCCACGGTGAGACCGTAACCCTGGAGTCCGATAATCTTTTGTGGATTATTGGTTAGCAATCTCAATTTCTGGATGCCAAGATCCCGTAGTATCTGGGCGCCAATTCCATAGTCTCGCAGGTCTTCCTTAAACCCCAACTCCAGATTGGCCTCCACCGTATCCAGACCTTGGTCCTGGAGGGCATAGGCCTTGATCTTATTGGTCAACCCGATACCTCTCCCCTCCTGATTCATGTATATGAGAACACCCTTACCCGCCTCGCTGATCAATTTGAGAGATTGAAAGATCTGATCCCCGCAATCGCAGCGTTCCGAGCCAAAGACGTCACCTGTGAGACACTCCGAATGCATCCGTACCAGGACACTTCCCCTGATAGGGATCTCGCCCTTGATCAGGGCCAGGTGTTCGTTGGAATCCACATGGGTCCGATAGGCAATTGCCTTGAAAGTGCCATGAATGGTATTAAAGACAGATTCTCCGACCCGCTCGATCAGCAACTCGCTGCGCAGACGATAGGCAATCAGATCGGTCACCGAGGCGATTTTCAGGTTGTGCTTCACTGCGATTTTTCCCAAATCAGGCATCAGGGCTATGGTTCCGTCTTCCCTCAAGATCCGGCAAATGACTCCTGCGGGCTGCAACCCGCACAGGCGAGCCAAGTCCACTGAGGCCTCGGTGTGACCGGTCCTCACCAGGACACCGCCTGCCTGAGTCTTGGCGGGGAAGACATTGCCCGGCACGGTTAGGTCCCTTGGCTTTGCCCCTACACTCACGGCAGTCTTAATGGTTTGCGCCCTGCCTGCGGCCGAGACACCAAAACCCAACACGCTCCTTGCGTCGATGGGGACCCCGATGGGCGCACTGAGGGCAGGCACGTTTGGCTGGGCCGGTATGAGGATCCCCAGCTCCTTCATCTTCTCTTCCGTCAAGGTCAGGTAGATGATCCCGCCACGGCCATAACTGAGTAAAAAATTAATCGCCTCTGGCGTCACCTTCTCGCCTGCAAGGAAAAAGGTACCGTCACTTTCCGGTGAGTCCTCGTCCACTAGGATGACAATCTTCCCCTCGCGCAGTGATTTGAGGGTTTCCTCAATGGATGATTTCGGCACGGCTCAATCCTCGCTGTCCGGCAATCGTTTTCTACGCAATTCTTTTGGTTTTGCTTGATTTGCCTGGTTTGAGAAGCTGCTGAACGTATTTTCCAATTAGGTCTGTTTCGATATTGACCTTATCACCAACCCTACGCCTGTGCAAATTAGTGTGCTGGAGCGTGAATGGAATGATAGCAATGGAAAAACACTGGGTTGCACACTCATTAACGGTCAAACTGACCCCATCCAAGGCAACAGAACCCTTGGGGACGAGCATCCGATAAATGGGCTTGGGAACTCTCAGTTCAAAGAAAGTGAATTCTCCCCTTTTTTGAATGGCCTTAACGGTCGCTATTCCATCCACATGCCCGGTAACCAGATGACCACCAAGACGGTCCATTAATCTGAGGGGACGCTCCAAGTTGACGGGATCCCCGACATCGACCTCGTTCAAGTTAGTCCGTGCCAGAGTCTCTGGTGAGACATCCACCGTTAGACGGCCCTTGGATCTGGTCACCACCGTCAGACAGGTACCGTTGACGGCAATGGAGGAACCCAACTTGATATCCCGCGCGGGGAGGTGGGTGCTGAAGGTAAGTTTCCCTGCCCTTCCGCCAAGCTGCCATCGGTTAACCGTACCCACATCTTCAATGAGTCCAGTGAACATCGTTGTTCGTTAATTGTTACTCGTTATTAGGTTATTCGTTAATGGTTAATGGCAATTAGTCATAGGTCGCTCGTGAATTGACTGTCGTCCATTGATTAGTAGATGTTTTATTTTACCTTTTGCCTTTTTAATTTTTTCTGCGTCGCCCTTTGCTCTGTTTTCTGTTCCGCTCTGCGCTATGCGCTTTGCAGTCTGCGCTCTGTTTTTTTCCTTTTACCTTTTTACTTTTTACTTGTTTATATATCCTGTGACCATTATATCCTGGCCAAACCTCTTCGTCTCCATTTCCCTGATGGTCTTGCTCCGGCTCATCTTTTTGATCCCCAAACCGTCAATCATCTCCCTACCCTCGCCGCCAATGATCTTGGGTGCATAGAAGAACACCACCTGATCCACAACCCCTTCCTTCAAGGCCCGTGCCGCAGTGGTCCCTCCCCCTTCAATCATGATACTCAGGAATCCCATTCGACCCAACCTTCTCAAGAGAGCAGAAAAGGGAATCCACCCACCACGCAAAGGGAAGCGCCAAACCTGTGCGCCCGTTTTTTCGATCCCCTTGACCTTTTGTGCCGACACACGAGGGCCGGTGGCCACGATGGTTCGTTCGGGATTTCGCTGACGAAGCAGATTGGCGCGGGGCAAGACCCTGAGCCGCCCGTCCAAGACCACCCTGAACGGATCACGACCCTTCGAGAGCCGGCAGGTCAGTCTTGGATCGTCGGCAAGTACCGTACCGATACCAACCACCACGGCGTCCACTCGATCGCGCAATCGATGAACGTAAGCCCGCGCGGCCGCCCCCGTGACCCACCGGGAATCCCCTGTGGAGGTAGCGATCTTACCGTCCAGTGTGGCTGCTAATTTGAGAATAACGAATGGGATGTGGTGACGAATATGTTTTATGAAGGCCTCGTTAAGCCTTCGGCATTCCCTCTCGAGGACCCCCACCCGAACTTGGATTCCCGCCTGCCGAAGCCTTCGGACCCCTCTCCCCGACACGCGTGGATTCGGGTCCACCATCCCAACCACCACACCCTTGACACCAGACTGAATCAGGACCGGCGTGCAGGGCGGCGTCCTACCCTGATGGTTACAGGGTTCAAGGTTAAGGTACACAGTGGCCCCTCGAGCCCGTTTACCTGCCCGTTTGAGGGCCACGATCTCTGCATGATCGCCTCCAGCGCGTTGATGGTAACCCCTGCCGACAATTTTACCGCCGCGCACCACCACCGCTCCCACCATAGGATTAGGACTCGTCCTACCTGCTCCCTTGAGAGCCAAGCGCAAAGCCAGGCGCATGTACCGTTCATCGAGATCATCTCCCATGCGGAAAACCGACCCCCCTAACCCTTTTTCTGGGTGCGGGTCCCCGTCCCCTGCCTCCCAAGGTTCAGCCCCTTGCGCTCTTTCAGCAGTTCTTCCAATTCCACCATGAACTCTCCAATATCCTTGAAGGAACGGTAAACAGAGGCGAACCGAACATAGGCCACCTGATCGATGTCGTGGAGTTCTCGCATTGCCGCTTCACCGATGATAGAGCTCTGGATTTCCTTCTCTCCCCGTTCTTGGAGTCTCCGCTCAATGCGGTCAGCGGCGGTCTCAACGGTGTTGATACTGACCGGACGCTTTTCACAGGCACGCTTGAGACCGTTAATGATCTTCCTGCGATCGTAAGTCTCCCGTCGCCCATCTTTCTTCACCACCAGGGGCATGGTCTCCTCAACCCTTTCGTAGGTGGTAAACCGACGGGTACACTTGGGACACTCGCGCCGACGTCGAACCATGTCACCGTCTTTACTGAGTCGGGAGTCAATCACCCGATTGTCCAGCTCATGGCAAAAGGGGCACTTCACCTGTCTCTACCCTCAGTCTGAATAGTACTCGTTCAAATTTAGCTGATTGCTGATAGCTGACGTCTGACAGCTTTTTATTCCTTCCCCAACCGGTGGGGATAAACCGGGTACCCTTGGCAAAATTCCCGGACATCATCACCAATGGATTTGAGGATCCGATCGTCTGCCACATGACTCAAGGCGTTGGAGATGAACCCGGCAACGGTATCCATCTCTTTCTCATTCATCCCGCGGCTCGTTACCGCTGGTGTTCCAATCCGGATGCCACTGGTCACAAAGGGTGAGCGGGTTTCAAAGGGGACGGTGTTTTTGTTCACCGTAATCCGTGCCTTGTCCAAGGCCTCCTGGGCCACCTTTCCCGTTACCTCCGATTGACGCAGGTCCACCAGCATCAAGTGATTGTCCGTACCGCCTGAGGTGAGACGAATCCCCTTTCCCATCAACGCGGCCGCGAGGGCCTTGGCATTCTTAGTTATCTGTTCCTGGTAAACCTTGAACTCCGGCGCTAAGGCCTCCTTAAAGGCCACCGCCTTCGCCGCAATGACATGCATGAGGGGGCCTCCCTGGAGTCCAGGAAATACCTTGCTGTTGATCGCCTTGGCATGTTCCTCGCGACACAGGATCATTCCCCCGCGTGGACCCCTTAAGGTCTTGTGGGTCGTCGTTGTGACGAAATCGGCATAGGGCACCGGGCTTGGGTGCTGTCCCGCTGCCACCAGCCCTGCAATGTGGGCCATGTCCACCATGAGACGTGCTCCCACCTCGTCGGCGATCTCGCGAAACTTTTTGTAGTCCAGTATCCTGGGGTAGGCGCTTGCCCCCGCTATGATTAACCGCGGCTGATGTTCGCGCGCCAGCTTTTTCAAATTGTCGTAATCGATGGTTTCAGTGTCTTCTCCAACCCCATAGGGGACGACTTTATAGATCATCCCTGAGAAGTTCACGGGACTCCCCATAGACAGGTGGCCCCCATGGGCCAGGTTCATACCGAGGTAGGTATCCCCTGGGTTCAGCACGGTGAGATAGACCGCCATGTTGGCCTGTGTGCCGGAATGGGGTTGCACGTTCGCATGGTCGGCGCCAAAGAGCTCCTTGGCCCTGGAGATGGCCAGATCCTCCACCACATCATGAAATTCACACCCGCCATAATATCTCCGCCCTGGATACCCCTCCGCGTACTTGTTCGTCATCACCGAACCCTGAGCCTCCAGAACCGCCTCACTCACCACGTTCTCCGACGCGATCAGCTCGAGATTAGACTCCAGCCGCTCGGTTTCATTGCGAATGGCATTAAAGACTTCCGGGTCCGCCTGCTTAAGGAAAGACATACCTTAAATGAATTTCTCCTTTTTCAATTTGGGTGCGGAGATCCGAAACCTGAAGGGGTAGAGCCGTTCTCTGGCTTCAGCTCTCGGCTAGTCCTTGACGCGAGTCCCGAGCTCGCGCTCCACTTGAGTGATCTTATCCAGGCGGCGTTGATGCCGGCCCCCGGCGAATGGGGTTTGCAGCCAACTGTCCAAAATCTGCTCGGCCACGGGCTTTGCCGTTGTGCCACCGCTGAGAACCAGGATATTCGCATTGTTGTGCTCCCGACTCATCTGGGCCTCCTTGAGATCATGCACCAAGGCTGCCCGCACACCGGGAAACTTGTTTGCCAATATCGCCATCCCGATGCCAGAGGTACAGACCAGAATCCCACGCTCCGCATCACCCTTGGAGACCTCGAGGGACACCAGACGTCCAAAATCCGGATAGTCTACGGACGTCTTGTCGTTGGTTCCCATATCGATCACTTTCAGCCCCCTGGATTGAAGGACATAGACCAAATGATCCTTCAATTCCAGTCCCCCGTGGTCACATCCAATGGCAATCATGAAGCCTCCACGGGTTTACACCCGTGGTATCCTTTCCTTTCTTCGGCGGAATCCGCCGAAGCACCCTCCTTCGCTCTTCGAGCTTCGGACGGTCCGACCGTCGCATTCATCCATGGGCCTACGCCCATGGTCTTCTGCGCAGGTGGATAAATGCCCGCCCTAAAAGCCTGCTTCCTAAAAAAAACGCAGAAGCCTGGCCTTCGCCACTGTGACTCCTGCGATGTGTTCCTAACATGATCAGTAAATGCCCTGCTGTCCAGAACGCCTGGCACTTACCCCTAGGTCTCCTGTGTGAGATGACGGTGTTTCTATCTACTTGTGGCCCTCGACATAAGTGACGACATCCTGAACGGTCTTGATATTTTCCGCGTCCTCGTCGGAGATTTCTATCTCGTACTCCTCCTCCAAGGCCATCACCAGCTCAACGATATCCAGGGAGTCAGCCCCCAGATCGTCTATGAACGAGGCCTGCGGGGTTACCTCGTCATTACTCACACCCAGTTGCTCACAGACAATCTCTTTAACCCTAGTCTCTACCGTTGCTGCCATCGCTCTCACCTCCTATCGGACATTTTCCCTACATGTGCAGGCCACCATTCACATTGATCACCTGTCCCGTGATGTAGCTGGCACCTGGACCCACCAAAAACTTCACTGTCTCTGCCACATCCTCACAGTTCCCAAACCGGGCCAATGGAATGGATTGCAAAAAGGACTGCTGAAGCTCGGGATTGAGTCTAGCAGTCATTTCAGTATCAATAAACCCCGGCGCCACGGCATTTACGGTAATCCCGCGAGACGCCACCTCACGAGCCATGGACTTGGTGAACCCGATAATACCGGCCTTTGCGGATGCGTAAAGTGACTGTCCTGCATTCCCTATCTGGCCCACCACAGATGTCAGGTTCACAATCCTGCCGTATCGTTGGCGAATCATTCTCCGACAAACGGACTTGGTACAGTGAAAGGTACCTTTCAGGTTGACACCGATCACTCGGTCCCATTCCTCGGCGCTGACGCGTACCAGGAGGTTGTTGGAGGTAAGACCCGCATTGTTGACTAGAATATCAATTTTTTTATGCTGGTCAACGATTTTCTTCACCACCCCCTCCACCTGATCCTCCTGGGCCACATCGAAGGCGCAGAGCTCACCTGATCCTCCTCGGCTCACGAGACTGTGAAGGGCTTCCTCAGCGGCCTCTTTATTTTCCCGGTAGTTAATCATGACCTGGGCGCCACGCTGACCCAGGGCCAATACAATGGCCCTCCCGATTCCCCGGCTTCCGCCGGTCACCAACGCCACCTGCCCCTGCAAAGTCAATTCCATTGGGATACTGACTCCTTAAAGGCCACAAGGCTTTGGGGACTTTCCAGGTTTTTTGATTCCAGGCTAGAGTCTATCCTTTTGATCAGGCCACAGAGCACCTTTCCCGGCCCAATCTCCAAAACACGCTGACATCCCAACTCCTTTAGACGTTTGACCGATTCCTCCCACCGAACCGGGCTGACCACCTGCTCGATCAGGAGGGAAACCACCCTGCCAGGGTCCGAATTGACCTCCGCCTCCACGTTCGTGACGACTCCGACGGATAGGGGTTTCACCTTCACGTCGGCCAAGACCTGCTTGAGCCCATCGGCTGCGGGTTGCATGAGCGGACAGTGAAATGGAGCGCTCACGGGAAGTTCCAATGCCCTCTTGGCCCCCTTTTGAGATGCCAGGGTAATGGCTCGAAGGACGGCTGCACGCTTACCCGCGATAACAATCTGACCACCACCGTTGAGATTGGCGACAGACACCACCTCACCTTGCCCCGCCTCCTCGCAAATCGACTGAAGGACGGGAGCTTCCAAACCCAAGACCACCGCCATGAGACCCTCACCTTGGGGTACTGCCTTTTGCATCAAACGCCCACGTTCACGCACCGTTCTCAGGGCATCGCTAAAACTAAGGGCACCCGAGCAGACCAACGCGCTGTATTCTCCCAAGCTATGGCCGGCAACGAACTGGGGTCTGATGAGTGATTCCGATCCGAGGGCACGCAGGGCAGCGATGGACACGGTTAGAATGGCTGGCTGGGTATTTTCTGTTAGGAAGAGCTCTTCATCGGGGCCGGAAAAGCACAGACGTTTCAGCGGCAACCCCAACACATCCTCGGCCTCTTCAAAAACTTCCTTCGCCGCACTGAACTGATCGCAAAGCTCCTTGCCCATACCCACACTCTGGGAGCCCTGCCCGGGAAAGACAAACGCGATCTTAGCTTTTTCCGTCACGCTCAGTCTCTCCCTCTTCCATTTGATCTGGAGCCTTGTCACCGAGGGTATCGATTTTTGACCTGATTTGCCGCCAGACCCTACGAGTGAGCTTCTTTTCCTTTCCCTCTCCGCCCTTGGTCAGACTCTCCAGGGAATCGATGATATAGCGGTTCACGTCGTGCGAGACCGTCTCCTTCGCCACACGAATGGCGTTCTTGATGGCCTTGGGCGACGATCCCCCATGGGCAATGATCACCACTCCGTCCAACCCTATTAACGGGGCCCCGCCGTACTCCGCATAATCCATACGGTGATAGGCCGCACGCAGGGAACCACGACTCATCAAAAGACCAAGGCGGCTCATCTGACTTTGCTGAAAGGCGTCCTTCAATACATTCACTACCCAACTGGCAACTCCTTCCATGGTCTTGAGAACTACGTTGCCGGTAAACCCATCACAGACCACCACATCCACCCTACCGTTGGTCATATCGCGCCCTTCCACGTAGCCAATGCAATTCAACGGGGTGGCGGCGAGCTGCTCGTTGGCCGCACGCGTGAGGTCCGTCCCCTTTCCATCCTCCACTCCGTTACTCAGGATCCCCACTCGAGGGCGCGAGACGGAGAGCACCTTCTCTGCATAGATGGAACCCATCATGGCGAATTGCACCAGATGGTGTGGCTTGCATTCGGTGTTGGCCCCGCCATCGATCATCACGGGCCCCTTGCCGGGTGTGGAGGGAAGGACAACCAGGATGGCCGGCCTTTCCACGTAGGGGAGTTTTCCCAAGATAACTATCCCCATGGCCAACATGGCCCCCGAGTTCCCCGCACTCACCACCGCCTGCACCTCTCCTCGTTTCATGAGCTCGAAGCCTACCCGCATGGAAGTGTCCTTCTTCTTCAGGCTGCTAGTGGGGGAGACCCCCATGGCTACGGTTTGGGAGGCATGCACGATCTCGATGGCCGAATGGTTCGACGAGTGGGTCGCTAGCTCTCGTTCCACCGCATCCTTCTGACCCACGAGGACCACCTCGACATCGAGCTCATTTGCGGCAAGAATCGCGCCCTCAACCACTAAACCGGGGGCACGGTCGCCGCCCATTGCATCAACGGCAATCCGTATCATGGATTGAAAATGGGGCTTTTACGCCTCTTCGGTAGGCAATACAGCTTTACCACGATAATGGCCGCAGCTGGCGCATACCCGGTGTCGGGCGATGGTCTCCCCACACTTGGGACACACGTTCCATTGGGGTACGACAAGGGCGTCGTGGGACCTGCGCTTATTTCTTTTGCTCTTTGAGGTTCTTCTTTTCGGTACTGGCATCTTAAAAATTCCTTCCTGGCTACCAGGACAGAAGCGACTCCACAGACAAGCCCGGGAAGGCTATCGATCCAACCTTAGGTTACGGAAGAAGTCCATTCGAGGATCACCTGATGGAGCAGGACATAGACAGGACTCATGGTTGAGGTTCACACCACACCTCGGACAAAGCCCTCGGCACCCTTCATCACATAGTGGACGCATGGGAAGCGCCAAATGCACCTGTTCCCTAATAAACGGGGAAAGATTGATCTCCTCAGACGAATAAAAGCTCAACCCCATCTCATCCCGGTTTAGTTCCCTACTCTTAGCGGGCGGTGGTTCGGGCGTCAAAACAACGTCGAAGTATTTTTCCAGGGGAAAGGAATAGTACCTGAGACAACGACCACAACACCCCTCAACCACTCCGTCCAAGTGGCCCTGAAAAAACAGGTCTTGGCCCGACCGATAATGGGTGAGGTTCACATTCAGAAAGGGGGGGAACCGGAAGTCTCCTCGCTTTTGACCCACATAAACCCGGTTCAGATCCTCTATCCGTTCCTCAAATTGGATCTCCTTAAATGACTCCGTGATCTGGTTTACGGCTATCTTCAACTACGAGCCCCGCCGTGCGAAATACCGGCCCAAGTATTCAGGATTTTAGACCTGATGTCAAGATAAAGATCCGTGCCTGAATGCTTCAAAACAATCTGACTTATTAGCAGCTTCCTAGCATTAGAACGAGGTTTCAAATTTTTATTGAATCCCATTCAAAATCTGCTATTATGAACAAACAAATCGACAAAACTAAATGCCAGTACTCCACGCCCTACCAGCCAGCGAGAGTACACGGCCGATCCACTTCAATCTTTCGTGGCCCCATCACTTGTTAACAACATAAGAGAAACTGATGATAGAGGTATCTCACCTAACAAAATACTACGGTGATTTCCCAGCGGTCCAAAACATCTCCTTCAGCGCTCAGATGGGGGAAGTCCTTGGGTTTTTAGGCCCAAACGGTGCCGGTAAAAGCACCACCATGCGAATTATTACGGGATTCATCCCTGCCTCCCAAGGAACGGTCACCGTGGATGGATTCGACGTTTTCAAGGAGTCCCATGAAGTGCGCCGGCGCATTGGCTACCTTCCGGAGAATCCCCCTTTGTATTCCGATATGACGGTCATCTCCTATCTAAAGTTCGTGGCACGCATCAAGGGAGTCCCGAAGACAGGGGTCCTCCCCGCCCTGGATGCCACCCTCGAAAAATGCTCCTTGGAATCCGTCGCCAATCGCCTCATCCGCCATCTCTCCAAAGGGTACCGCCAAAGGGTAGGTCTGGCCCAGGCCCTGATCCATGATCCGCCGGTTCTGATCCTTGACGAACCTACACTGGGCCTGGACCCAAGGCAGACCCTCGAGATTCGAAACCTCATCAACGATCTGGCAGAGGACAGGACCGTCATACTTTCCACTCATATTCTCCCCGAGGTCTCGCAAATATGTAACAAGCTCATCATCATCAACGAAGGAAAGCTCGTCTTGGAGCAGGACTTGAAGGAATTGACCCACGGGACGACTCTCGAGGATGTATTCATCCGGTCCATCTCTGAGGTAACCGAGGAGCCCTTGGCCTCATGAGAAACATTTTGACCATCGCAGCCAAGGACGTACGTTCACTCTTCGTCTCGCCCGTTGCCTACGTGGTGCTCACAGGGTTCCTCCTGTTAGGCGGGTGGTTCTTTTTCAATCTCCTTTATCGTTTCAATTACCTTTTCAGCCTTTATTCAAACCTCCAGGGCTTTGAGACCATGCAGGGGCTGAACCTCAATGAATTCGTGATGTCCCCCCTGCTCCACAACCTGACGATTATCCTTATTATCATGGTTCCCATCATCACCATGCGGAGTTTCGCTGAAGAAAAGAGGATCGGAACCTATGAGCTGCTGATGACCTCCCCAGTGACCGTCACCGAGCTGGTGCTGGGAAAGTTTTTGGGATGCCTCTTCTTTCTCTTTTTGATGATCCTGGCAGCGGGCATCTATCCTGCCATCCTGCTCTTTTACGGCAATCCTGAGATTCCAGCTCTGGCCATGGGCTATGTGGGCCTGTTCCTCATAGGGGCGGTATTCGTCTCCGTGGGAATCCTCACCTCCTCCCTGACGGAAAATCAGATCGTTGCCGCCGTCATCTGCTTCGTGACGCTGCTCCTCCTCTACGCCATGTCCTGGCCCGCCGGTAGTACAAGCACTTTTGTCGGCGACCTCCTGAAGTATCTGTCCGTGGTGGAGCACTTCAGTGTCATTGTCAACGGACTCGTTGACACTCGAGATCTCGTCTACTTCCTGAGTTTGATTGTGCTGTGCCTTTTCCTCACCCAGCGTACCGTGGAGTCTTCTCGCTGGAGATAGGCATGGGCAAGATCCTTCAAATCATGGGCATTACCGGTTCGGTACTCACCGTCTTTGGACTCATTGCCTATCTTTTCCCTCCCCGGGAATTGGACAACCTCTACGTCCAGATCCATCTGGGGCTGGGACTCTTCCTGCTTTTGATTTTTCTATTCACACGGGGTGCGACTCTCCTGGTCTCCCTGCGACAACAGTCCACCTTATACGGACTCCATGCCCTGTCCTACACCATCATATTTTTTTCCATTCTCATCCTGGTGAACTTCTTGAACATGCGCCACTATCTCAGGTGGGATCTCACAGAGGCCAAGGTCTTTAGCCTCTCTCCTCAATCCATCAAGGTGATCAGGGGACTCAAGAAGGACCTCGAAATCTACGCCTTTTTCGAAAAAGGGGAAAATCGGAGCGCCTCCGATCTCCTCCAGAGCTATATCTACCAATCCTCCAAGATTAAGTATTGGGTCATCGATCCCGATCAGCATCCGGATATGGTCAAGCGTTTCAAGATCGAACGGCCCAATACGTTACACCTCAGGTACGGCAAAGATTCCACCAACCTCTTAGAGACAACGGAAAAGGGCGTTACCAACGCCATCATCAAGCTCACAAGGATGGGTAAGAAGAGAATCTATTTCTTAACGGGACATGGCGAACCCGGCATCACTGACAGCGACAAGGAACAGGGGTATGCCCTGGCCAAAGAGGCATTGGAGAACGACAATTATCAAGTCAGCGAGTTACTCCTTTCCACACTCAAAGATGTCCCGAAGGATGCCTCCTTGTTGATCATTGCCGGACCACAAAAACCCCTCCCGAAAAACGAGACTGCGGCCATCGAAAACTACGCAAACCAAGGGGGCAAGCTGTTCATCCTTTATCCTCCCCCCGATACCGTTCTCCTCAAGGAATTCTTGCGAGACTGGGGTGTCGATGTGGGGAATAACGTCGTTGTGGATCAGGTCATTCGTCTCTTTTCCGGACCACAACTGGGAATCCAACCCATCGTTAACACCTACAGCCCTGACCACCCCATTACCCGTGGCTTCAGGGGAAGGACCATCTTTCCCATGGTGCGCTCTGTAGACGCGATCAAACCTGACAAGAAGCGCGTTGAAGTCTCCTCACTGGTCAAGACCAGTCCCACCAGTTGGGCAGAGACGAAAGTTCAAAAGATCTTCGAGGAGGGAAAAGCCGCCATTGGGGACGGTGACAGAAAGGGACCCATCTCCGTCGGTGTCGCCGTTACGGCTGATCTAAAAAAGAAGGGTGAGGCCAAGATCGTCGTCTTGGGAAGCTTTACCTTTGCAAACAACAAGTTCATCCGCGTATTCTTTAACCGCGACCTTTTACTCAATATATCCAATTGGCTCGTGGGTGAAGATGAGCTTATCACCATCGGTCCACGGTCCATTCGGTCTTCACGTATCGATTTAACGGCCAGAGAAGGGAGCACCATCTTTTATCTCTCTTTCCTTGTCCTCCCGGAAATCCTCCTGATGATGGGTCTCGCCGTTTGGTGGAAAAGGAGATAGCGGATGAACCCCCGAAAAACGATTCTGGCAGCCGCTCTTCTCATCCTCCTTGGCCTTTACATCTTCCTCTTCGAATTTAAAGAAGATGGCGAGAGGCTCTTTCCCTTTCACGTGGATGAGGTTCAAGCCCTGGCCCTCGACTATCAGGGCCAAAAGATCCACATGAGCAAAGGCCCCTCCGGGGAATGGGTACTGAACGAGAATCCTCCTGTCGCCGCAGACGAATCCACCATCAAGGCCATCCTCTCCGCCCTCAGCGTCAGTCAGGTCAGTAGGATCATCGAGGAAACACCCAACCGGGCCGACCTCATGACCTTCGGACTGGATAAGCCCTTGGTGACCGTTCAAGTGGGTCTGCAAAGTGGGGAAAGGCTCCCGCCAATCCTGGTCGGAGAGAGAACCCCCATCGGATATTCAGCCTATGTGAAACGGATGAATGAGTCTCAAGTCCTACTCACCGATGCCGCCGTCCGAATCAGCCTGGAGAGGAGTCCCAACGATTTTCGAGACAAAAGGATCTTTCACATCGACCAGGAGAAGGTGGCCAAGCTCGAGATCCAAACCCGAAACGAATCCCTCGTCTTGGTACGGAGCCATGAGGGCCGTTGGAAAATGGAGGCCCCGGAACAAGGCGCGGTCAAAGGACAGGTGGTCTTTGAATACCTCACCGCCCTGCTAGACCTCAGGGCCAAAAATTTTGCCGATGACAAGCCTAAGGACTTGGAGAAGTACCGGCTGGATTCTCCTACTCTTTCCATCTCAATGGAGAACAGTGCCGCTGAAAAGCTGGGGACCCTGCTCATCGGAAAAAACGGCGAATTCTTCGCAAAGCGGATGGGAAGCCCCACTGTATACACCATCGACTCCATCTCCTATAATCAGATAAACAAGACGGCCAGCGATTTTCTGGATCGCGGTTGATGCCCCTTTGGGGCATAATGTACAAGACTCCCTTGAGAACAGAGAGGCTTTCTGTTAACGATCGTCAATAGGCTATGAGTCTTCCCCCTGACTTACACGAAAGATGGGGTGGCCATCGCTACAACCCCATCAACCGAGTTTTCAAACAGACGTTCCATGCAAAGGTCCACAAGGTGAGTGTCAGAACGAATTTTACCTGCCCCAATCGAGATGGGAAAGAGGCCCTGGACCATCCCGATGTGGTGGGTCTCTCCGTGGCCACGCGTCCCGACTGCGTTCCGGACGAGGTCTTGGACCTCCTCGCAGAACTATCTCAGGACACTTACCTCTGGCTGGAGCTGAAACTGGAGTCCATGTATGACAAGACCCTTCAGTGGGTCAACCGTGGACATGGAGTGAGGGAATTCATCGACGCGGTGGAAAGGACCAAGTCAAGGGATCTGCAGCTCTGCGTCCACTTGATCCTCGGATTTCCCACGGAAAGCCGTGAGGAGATCCTTGCGACTGCCGGAATCCTGAACCGAATGGCGATTGACGGTATCAAACTCCACAACCTTCACGTCATCAAGAATACCGCCCTGGAAAAGATATACCTCCAGGGACACTTTGAACTTCTCAGCAAAGAGGACTATATCTCTTTGCTCATCGACTTTGTTGAACTCCTTTTTCCAGAGTTCGTGATCCACCGACTCACCGGCGAGACTTATCGGGCGCTCACCGTGGCACCGGATTGGTCGCCCAACAAGATCGGTATGCACAACGAGATCCGCAGAGAACTGGAGCGAAGGGATACTTGGCAGGGAAAATTCCACGGGGGATTTTCTTCGTTGAGTGCCATGGAGGGCGTGTCACTGTGAACGGACGTCTCGGTTTAATCCACTCCGTGTTGCCAGCCACTGTGGATCTTCGGACCACCATCCCGCAATCCCACCCTTCCGCCCGCAACCTGGGAACAGAACGCATGGGATCCGGCACCCTGGTGGATTCGGATGGATATATCCTCACCGTCAACTACGTGGTCAACGGTGCGAATTCGATCACGGTCACTCTGTTTGATGGAGAGAAGCTCACCGGTCAGCTGGCCGCCCAGGACCCCGAAACAGGCTTGGCCCTGGTGAAGGTCTCCGGTCGAGATTTCCCGTACTCGCGACCGGCCCCCGCGGAGGAGCTAGCAAGGGGGCAGCCGGCCTTCATCGTTGCCAGTACCGGCGACACGGGGAGACGGGTAAACGGAGGATACGTAACTTCTTTAGATCCCTACGACGGCCAGTGGGAATACCTCCTGGAAAAGGGTATCCATTTGAGCGCCTTCAATCCCGGCTTTGGTGGCGGAACCCTGGTGGACTTCAAGGGCCACATGATGGGTGTATGTGCTTACAACTTGAACGAGTTGGCAAGATTTTCCTTGTCTATCCCCATCGAGTTCTACCTCCAAAACGAGCAGGAGCTAAAACAGCACGGCAAGGTCCAAAGCCGCGCGCCCCGACCCTGGTTGGGTATCTATGCTCAACACTTTGCAGGTCACCTGGTGATCTCCGGTGTTACCCCCGGTGGACCCGCCGATCAGAGCGGGCTGAAAGAGGGGGACATCATCCTTGGAGTGGAAGACAAGCCGGTACAGACCCGTCCGGAACTCTACCGTGAGATGTGGAAGAAGAAACCAGGAGAAAAAATCTCATTCAAGATTCTCAGAGAGGAGGAATCGGTCAATATTGACGTAATCGGCATAAACCGAAGGGAATATAATCGCACTTCCCACTGACGTCTCCTCCCGCTTCCTTATTTAACTTCTCCTTCACCTATGGGCGAAAATAAAAACTCCACCAGCCACCGCGTCTCCTATCGCGTCATCTACGGTGACACCGATCAGATGGGGGTCAGCTATTATGCCAATTACCTGAAGTGGTTCGAGATGGGCAGGAACGATTTCATGCGAAAAATCGGAACCCCCTACATCTCCGTTGAAAAGAGCGGGCTTATGTTTCCGGTCATCGAGGTCTCCTGCCGCTACCACCGCCCTGCCCGCTACGACGACGAGGTGGTGATCGAGACCAGCCTCACCTACCTGGCGCCGGTCTCGCTGACCTTTTCCTATCGGCTCCTGCGTGAAAGCGACGACCAGCTCATCGCCACAGGATGGACCAAGCACGCCTGCCTGGACCGCGAGGGTCAGATCACCAAGATGCTGCCCGACATGCTAGACAAGATGAAGGCCACCCTCTCCCCTGCCATCCCCAGCGCCCCAAAAAAGAAGAAATCAGTCAGCACCTTTTAAGACCTCCTGGATCTCTTTCCTTACCTCATTCTCCGTTTCAACTTCCAAGCGGTTTACCAGCGCATCGCGAGCCTCATCGGATGGTATCCTGCCCAACGCCCAGGCCACATGCTGCCGGACGAGGGGTTCGTGATCATGAAGTGCTTGGCATAGCGCCGGCACGGCCTCGGGGCTTTTGAGATTTCCCAGGGCCACCGCCACATTGCGTAAAAAACCGCGCCGCTTAGCCCTCAAGATGGGGGAACCACGAAAGAGGCGCTTGAACTCTTCGTCGTTCAGGGAAAGCATCGGGATGAGTTCGGGGGCCAAGAGCCCCTCACGTGGGGAATAAGCCGTCTCATCAGTCGGTTTTGCCTTAACATTATAAGGACAGACCTCCTGGCAAATGTCGCAGCCGAAGATATGGTTCCCCATGAGGGGTCGCAGATGTTGCGGGATGGCCCCCTTCAGTTCGATGGTGAGATAGGAGATACAGCGCCGCGCATCAAGGACATAGGGTCCAACGAATGCACCTGTGGGACAGGCCTTGAGACAGAGATCGCAGCTCCCGCACCGATCCTTGATGGGACGGTCGTAGACCAGCTCTATATTAAGGAAGAGCTCCCCCAGGAAGAACCATGAACCTTTCTGGGGAGAGATGAGCATCGTGTTCTTGCCGATCCAACCGATCCCGGCCACCCCCGCCAGGCCCCTCTCTAGCACCGGTCCCGAATCTACAAACACACGGCCTTCTATAGGTTCAGAGCAGCTCCCTTCGGCAAGCTCAGGGCAGGTCCCCTTTATAATATCGAGAAGCTTACCCAGCCTATCCTTAATAATATCGTGATAGTCGTCCCCCCAGGCATAACGTGAGATCCAACCCTTTACCCCATCCGGCTCCGTCCTTTTCGCTGGGGTTTGGTAATTCATCCCGACCGACACGACGGATACCGATCCCGGAACCAGCTTGGCTGGATCCCGCCGCAACTCCTCCGTCCTCTTCATGTATGCCAGCTCGCCCCCAAACCCCTTCCTCAACCACTCGGCAAAGGATTCCTCATGCGGCGGTACCTTCACGGGCGACACCCCCACCAGCGCAAACCCCAACCTCTGCGCCTCCTCCTTAATATACGCCGTCAACCCGGTAAGATCTTTAGCCCTGTTAATCTTCATACGCAGGGCCTATTCTATCGTCTTTCCCACAAAAATAAACCCCAGGTACTAACACCTAGGTACTTGTCCCTATGGATTTTTAAACGAGAAGCGACACGATATGCCTTGTGGTTTTGGCTTGTTCATTTGCGGAGGACTGAATTTTGTTTCGATAGGTGAATCGGACCGATTGAGATGCGAATAAAAATAGCGCCAACCGACTCCCATCAAGTAGGGGAAAGGATTCCCGATCAACAACGTAGCGGCCGAACAAGGACCTCGGGAGGGACAATACAGGGGCCTCTCACTGAACTTTGCAACCTGGATAAGGGATGATAGGTGACTCCGGATAGTTGTAACGATGAGGTGCTAAGTTCGAAGGTAGTGAGAGACTCGCCAGAAAATATCATAGCTTGCTATGATAGGGGTCAGGTCTATGATCGTAGCATTGCGCCCCGATCACATCTGAATATCCTGACAAAATTCTTAGAAAAAGAAGGCCTCGGTGGCTTTCGCTCCTCTCTTTAAATTGCCGCAAATTGAAACCCTCTGGTACTCTCCTCCCTGCCGAACCATCTTGTTAAGCTATCGAAGTCACAGTAAACTTACACCTAGAATGATGTGGAGGTTCCAGTGATATACTGACCAGCGACTGTGATACACAGATCAGTATATTACTAGTTCGGCGGCGAGGAATCCTTGATTAGTGGTACTGAGGCGAAATCATGAGTACAAACCCAACGGTGTCGCAAGACCGACCGGCGGTGGACTACGCTTTGCTCGTGGTGCGAGTCATCGTCGGCATTATCTTTGCCGCGCACGGAGCGCAGAAGCTATTCGGGGTGTTTGGCGGTACAGGTTTGGCCGCAACGGTGGAGCAGATGGGGCTCATAGGCTACCCGGTTGTTATTGGTGAGTTCTTCGGTAGCGTGGGCTTAATTGTCGGTCTACTGTGCCGTTTCTCAGCGGCTTCACTCATCGTGATCATGTTCGGTGCCATCGCCACGGTCCACGGCCAGAACGGGTTCTTTCTCAGCACGCGTGGGTTCGAATACAACCTGGCTCTTATCGGATTGTTGGCACCGATCCTGATTGCCGGCCCAGGGAAGTTTGCCATCGGCCGGCTGTTACCGCTACCTAAAGGGTCGCTGACTGGGCGGCCGATCGCGGCCTTCGAATAGGTGTAGGATCGCGCCGAAATGGTGTCAGGCTTGTTAAGTTTTAGGTTAGGAATCAGTTCTAGTGCCGCAATGGAAAAAACTAGCATCCGACCAACGGCTACAGCATCACATGCTATGTTGCTAGACCTGACCCCCATCATGATTGTGGTTAGCAGGGGGATGCTGCAGCAGTTGTCCTCCGATGCACCCTGCCGTTCAACGATCATGGGCGCGCGCCTGGTGCAATCTCGGTTTCAACAGGGACGCTGAAGACTGAAAGGCCGGCCCAGCAGGGTTGTCAATCAACCAAAGGTTTGACCCCAAATCGACCTCAAATCTAGTAATTCAAGATAGTCAACAACGTCCCCTAAGACGGGCGCACTGCTCAGGGCAAATATGCCGTTCGCGAGGTGCAGGTCGGACGGGCTGCCCGCTCATTCAACTATGAATACTCCTCCTCCTCAGTATCCGCCTTCGCAGATGGTGCTGCTTGGGTCCGGAGCGGAGATGCGGACGGGAGTAAAACTCGTGTCGCAGGTGCCGTTGCCGAGCTGGCCAAAGAAGTTATCCCCCCAGCAGAAAGTCTCGCCAGAGGTGGTAACACCGCAAGTGTGGGAGTTGCCGGCGCTCACGGACGTGAATGTGTGGCCATCCGAGACGGGGACGGGGACACTGCTCGAGTTAAACGTACCGTTGCCGAGCTGGCCAAGGAAGTTTCTGCCCCAGCAGAAGGCCTCGCCAGTGCTGGTCACCCCGCAGGTATGATCGTCGCCGGCACTCACCGACAAAAATGTGTGGCCATCCGAAACAGGGACGGGGACACTGCTCGAGTTAAACGTACCGTTGCCGAGCTGGCCTCTAAAGTTATCCCCCCAGCAGAAGGTTTCGTCAGTGCTGGTCACGCCGCAAGTATGATCGTCGCCGGCGCTCACCGACAAAAATGTGTGGCCATCCGAGACGGGGACGGGGACACTGCTCAAGTTAAATGTACCGTTGCCGAGCTGGCCAATGAAGTTTCTGCCCCAGCAGAAGGCTTCGCCAGTGCCGGTCACGCCGCAGGTATGATCGTCGCCGGCGCTCACCGACAAAAATGTGTGGCCATCCGAGACCGCCACGGGCGCACTGCTCAGGGCAAACGTGCCGTCACCGAGCTGGCCATTAAAGTTATCCCCCCAGCAGAAGGCCTCGCCAGTGCTGATCACGCCACAGGTGTGAAAGAATCCTGCGGTCAGGGACGCGAACGACAGGCCATTCGAAACAGGGAAAGGTGCATTACTTGGGTCCAACATGCCGTTGCCGAGCTGGCCACTAAAGTTATCCCCCCAGCAGAAGGCCTCGCCAGAGGTGGTCACACCGCAAGTGTGGATGCGGCCGGCTGCAACCTGCGGAGTTACTTTACCCATGATTACGTCGCCGACATCGGTTGTTCCTCCTCGAACAGGTGGGACACTGGTCGACGTGCCTCGCAACTCGTCCCCTTCAATCGTTGCTGTGGCATTGATCCGAATAGCGCCCTGGATCGTCGGCACCCCGGCAAACTCGAAGGTTCCGTCCGCAACCGATGTTGCCGTTGCATCTGTAATATTTAGGGCGAGACTCGCACCCCCAACAGGGCTACCTTCCTCATCAACCACACGGCCTTGGACGTTGGTAAGTGGGTCGGGGATGACCGACGTAACGGCACCAGCGGTGCCAAGGTTGCCGGCGGTATCGGTGGCTCGGGCTTCGAAGTTAAGAGACTGCACAGCAAAGGGAACAGTGAAGGTAACTTCCAACGCTGCGGCGGTGCCAGTACCAAAGATCACCCCATCTACGAAGATCTCAACCTCCGTTATACGGCCGTCATCGCTCGCGTCTGCCTGGATTGTGATCGTTTCGCCCTCTATGAGTTGCGCGCCGTCGATCGGATTGAGTAGCGTCACCACCGGAGCCATTGAATCGGGGACCAGAGGATCAGTGCCCGCCACAGCCTCCTCGCCGTCCGTGAGCCCGTCGCCGTCGGTGTCAGGGTTCGTCGGGTCCGTATTAATGTCAACCTCGTCGAAGTTGGTGAGGCCG
>Ga0209980_10000244_pt1 | contig 28421 bp, 27 predicted proteins | sample CR02metaG_FD_183611 | JGI IMG/M metagenome (GOLD analysis project Ga0209980, IMG submission 183611) | Deep subsurface microbial communities from Mariana Trench to uncover new lineages of life (NeLLi) - CR02 metaG (SPAdes) (version 2) | ecosystem: Environmental > Aquatic > Marine > Ocean trench...
GACCGGAGTGCTTGGAATCACGCAGACCGGAGTGCTTGGAATCACGCAGACCGGAGTGCTTGGAATCACGCAGACCGGAGTGCTTGGAATCACGCAGACCGGAGTGCTTGGAGTCACGCAGACCGGAGTGCTTGGAATCACGCAGACCGGAGTGCTTGGAATCACGCAGACCGGAGTGCTTGGAATCACGCAGACCGGAGTACTTGGAATCACGCAGACCGGCGTGCTTGGAGTCACGCAGACCGGCGTGCTTGGAGTCACGCAGACCGGCGTGCTTGGAGTCACGCAGACCGGAGTGCTTGGAATCACGCAGACCGGAGTGCTTGGAGTAACCCAAACAGGCGTCCAGGGCGTGACGCAGACTGGGGTTGAAGGTGTTACCCAAACCGGTGTTCTCGGCGTAACGCAAACAGGAGTACTTGGAGTCACGCAGACCGGAGTGCTTGGAGTAACCCAAACAGGCGTCCAGGGCGTGACGCAGACCGGGGTTGAAGGTGTTACCCAGACTGGACTCTTGCGTGGCCCGGTGACTTCCATCGACAGAATCAACAGCGTCTTCGAATCCATGGGCCAATTTATCTTGGCCTCGCAAAGCATGCTTAACAGCATGCGAATTGGAGATTACGTCTCAGTCAATGGCACCGTGATTTCAAGCGGCTGGCTTTACGCTGACGATGTTTCGGTACTTGGAGAGTCGTATGTCCCAGGTGCATCGGCAGTGTTCGTCACCGGGATTCCGTCTTCAATAGACCTGTCAACAGGGCGAGTTCAAATTGGTGGACTGACCATCGATTACACACCGGCTCTGAGTTCGGGCGATCTAGGCGTCGGATTCGAAATGAGCTTCAGTGGCATACAGCCAGTGACCAGAGGATTGCTGATTTCGGACGCCGTGAGCGTGAGATAATAGTTTTTGCCGACAACGGGCAGCGCCGGCTTCGCTCGCCGGAGTTTGAATAAGAAAAGAACTGTCCGCTCGCCGATGAGAGAAATAAGGCCACTTCGGTGGCCTTTTTCTTTAATGTGACTGAATTTTGTCGGTGCGTGGCGCACTAAAAGAAGGCAAAAAAAGTCGGCGTCCCTGCCGACTTTGATCTCGTATCAACCAATAAAGGGAGATGCGAGGGTTGGAGAAGCCATCCCTGAGCGATTAGAGATGACTCGCAGACAATGTTAGGTCCCACAGCTCCTCGATGATGTGACCGTATTCACAAATTGATTCGCACAAAATAAAAAAGAGCGTCCGAGGATGCCCTTATGCAAAATCGTGATCCGATTAAGTAAAGTTAATCCGAATTGGCATATTCATCTCGTAACCCCTGAACATAACTCTGGAATTTCTTCCGTTCGATTTGTTGCTTGATTTCCGCGCGAACGCTTTCCAGGGTAGGGGCTGCACTTGGCCGGGATTCCTCCCGAAGAATCACGTGCCAGCCGTATTGAGTCTGTACCGGTGTCGTTGTATATGCCCCATCCGCGAGCGTGGCCACTGCATCCGCAAACGGCCTCACCATTTGCTCCGCAGGGAACCACCCCAGGTCGCCACCATTGGGCCCGGATGGCCCTGTTGAGTGGTTTTTTACAAGTTGCTCAAAATCTGCGCCGCTATCGAGTTGGTCAATGAGCTGCACGGCAAGCCCTTGTGATTCGACCAGAATATGCCTCGCCTTGAACTCCAGCGACTGCTGCTCTTCGTTCTGAGCAGTATATTGCGCCAGTATCTCTTCATCGGTAGCCTGATTATTGGCCAGGAAATCCGTCGCGGCAGTCTGCACAAGAGTGGACCGATACTGCAACTCGAGCTGTGCTTTGACTTTAGGCTCCTGTGCCAATTCCCTGGCGCGCGGCTGCGTGGTTATCAAGTAGATGTCGGTGATTTCATCGAGGATCGTGGCGCGCTCGTCGGCAGTGGCTTGCTCTGCGGGCTTCTGCAGCCGGCTTTCCAGGTAGGCATCGAAAACAGTGCTATCAATGTCTGTACCGTTGATTGTTGCGATCGACTCGGCCAACACGCTGGTCGTCAGTGCGCCACCAAGTACCACCATCAGGCAAAGCGCGCCGAATTCTTTGGAACCGAAATTGAAAGTCATCCGGGTGTCCTATGCCGGGTTCAAAAAAACACGTGAATCTGGAGCGGCAACCGACTGCTGACAAAGTCTGTCACTTACGCTCCGCGAGCGAATACGCTTGAATGGCCAGCGCGTGAATATCGGTTTCCATCAATGTGCCAAGAGCGTCATAAACCATTCGGTGTCGTTCAATCCGCGTCCGTCCGCGGAACGCGTCAGTCACTATGATGACTTCAAAATGGCCCTTACCATCTTTCGCCCCGGCATGCCCAGCGTGTAGTCGACTCTGGTCCTTGACCAGCAGCTCGGTTGGCGAAAACGCTTCGGTAAGCAGCCGCTGAATTTCGTTCGAACGCCACATCAGCGCATCTCGTCATGATCGATTTCGACTTGCGGATCGGGACTTCTGGACATGATCCAGAATCCCTGTGCCGACACAAATACGATCGTGAGGCCCAGTAAGCCGAACACTTTGAATTTGACCCAAAAGCTCTCGCTGAAATTGTAAGCAACATAGATGTTGAGCAAACCGGACGTCAGGAAGAACGCCACCCAGAGGAGGTTCAGAATTCGCCACTGCCTGTCAGGAATCTGTCCGGTTGGAAGGTCACCAATCTGCTCGAGGAATCGCTGCGCAAGCGGCTTACTGCCAATCCACATACTTCCCAAAAAGGCGATCGCGGCTGCCCAGTTGAGGGCTGTCGGCTTCCAGTAGTAAAAAACCGGATTGCGAAAATACAGTGTCGCGGCGCCAAGAACCAGCAGCAAAATCGTTGACCACATGTACATCTTGTCGATGCGCTTGTTCTTGAAGTACTTGATCGCAAGTCCAATCGGCATGGCAATCATCAGGACGGCCAACGCAAAGTAGATGTCTTTCAGAAAGTATGCGACCAGGAAAAGGATCAGCGGAAAAAATTCGGCCAGCGCCTGCATTCTGTGCCCAAAGGTGGCTATCGAGAAGGTGGCGCATGATAGCCCAATCCGAATCCTCTTGGCCATAAGGCGTCGCTCTGTTCCTGGCCGCCGGTCTGGCCTAGAATCCGTGCGTGGCACGACTCATAGAAATTCATCCGACCCATCCGCAACCGCGTCTGGTGGCGTCGATCGTGCAGATCATCCGCGGTGGTGGGCTGATTGCCTACCCGACCGATTCCAGCTATGCGTTCGGCTGTCATATCGGTGACAAGCGGGCTATGGACCGCATACGAAGGATTCGACGGACGGACGACACGCACAATTTCACGCTGGTTTGCAGTGATTTGTCGGAAATCAGTGTCTACGCTCGCATCGACAACTGGGCATACAGGATGCTGAAATCCATGACCCCGGGGCCGTATACGTTCATCCTGCAAGCGACCCGGGAGGTGCCCAAGCGGTTGCAGAACCCAAAGCGCCGGACGATCGGGCTGCGAGTCCCTGATCATCCATTGGTCCTCGCGATGCTTGACAGCCTGGGTGAGCCGATCATGAGTTCGACGCTATTGCTCCCAGGGGATGACCGGCCGCTGACCGACCCCGCGGAAATCGAAGCTCGCATCGGGCATCAGATCGACGCGATAGTGGATGCCGGTCCAACCGGAATTGACCCGACCAGTGTCATCGATTTGTCGGGCGGTTCGGCTGAAGTTCTCAGGGTGGGACGCGGCGATGTTAGCGCGTTGCTCACATGAAAGGTTGGCTTTCAGACTCGGCACATATGCTGCTTGCAGCGCTTTTTGCGCTAGAATGCGCGCTTATCGCGTGGGATGCACGATGAAGCCAGATCTCAGAGTCCTGACGTCGGAAGACGCGCCCAAACCGCCACAGGACGAACGTCAGATGCCTGCACAGGGAGAGATGCCGTTCGCCGTTGTCGACGGTGAACCGGTCACTGCGCTGCCCCAGGATCTTTATATTCCGCCGTATGCCTTGCAGGTATTCCTGGAGGCTTTCGAAGGACCGCTGGACCTGCTCCTGTACCTGATTCGTCGCCAGAACATCGACATCCTCGATATCCCGATCGCTGAGATTACCAGGCAGTATGTTCAGTACATCGAAATGATGAATGAGTTGCAGCTTGAACTGGCAGGGGAGTACCTGTTGATGGCGGCGATGCTGGCGGAGATCAAATCGCGCATGCTGTTGCCACGGCCCGAGGCCGACCACGACGAGGAGGAGGACGATCCGCGTGCCGAACTCGTCAGGCGACTGCAGGAGTATGAGCGCTTCAAAAAGGCAGCGCAGGACATATCAGACCTGCCACGGCTCGAGCGCGACGTCTTTGTCGCAACCGCCGATGCACCCGAGCGCAAGGTGGTCACAAAAATGCCGGACGTGACGCTGAAGGAAATGCTGCTTGCTTTTCACGATGTCCTCAGGCGGGCGGAGATGTTTTCCAACTTGCACGTGCAGCGAGAACCGTTGTCGGTCCGCCAACGCATGTCGGAAATTCTGACCCGCATCAAAACCGCTTCATTCACGGGATTTGCCGACTTGTTCGACCAGGAAGAAGGCCGGATGGGCGTTGCTGTGACCTTCATTGCGCTCTTGGAATTACTGCGCGAATCAGTCATCGAAGTTGTACAGTCCGACGAATTTTCACCGTTGCATATCCGAGCCTCGTCGTCAGTTCACCTGGTCTCCGATGACAAAGGATTCGATTCCGCGTCGCTGAAATCGCCATAAACACCGAGATAATCGCTTAATGGACGACGCAGAGATTAAATGCTTTGTTGAAGCTGCATTGCTGGCGGCGGGCAGGCCTTTGAGTATCGACCAGTTGCGCCAGCTTTTCGATGATGGCTCGATTCCGGAAAAATCGACGCTTCGCAAGGCCATCAGCGATCTGATCGAAGATTACGAGGATCGCGGCTTTTCGATCACAGAGGTTGCGTCCGGGTTCCGCCTCCAGATCAGGTCAAACATGTCTGAACGATTGCACAAACTTTGGGAGGAGCGTCCACCCCGATATTCACGTGCGCTTTTCGAGACGCTTGCCTTGATTGCCTATCGGCAGCCGATCACTCGCGGCGAGATCGAGGCGATTCGCGGCGTGTCGGTAAGCAGCAACATCGTGAGGTCTTTGATGGAAAGAGACTGGATTCGCGTTGTCGGACACAGAGATGTCCCAGGCCGGCCTGCGATGTTCGGCACGACGAAGTCCTTCCTGGATTATTTCGGCCTCAAGAAGCTTGACGATTTGCCGCCTCTTGCCGATGTGTCTGACTGGGAAAACCTGCGCGTGCAACTCGATTTGCCCGATGTCGAGGAGAGCGCGTCGTCGGACCTTGGCGTCGCCCCTGATGCGCCGGCTCTGTTTGCCGCGGTAGTGATCGACAAGGGCGATGGCGAGAAGGACAAAGACGCGACTGCCGGCAGTGCCTGAGGGCACTACCGTGGCTGAGCGTGTTCAAAAAGTGCTGGCCGCGGGCGGCCACGGTTCACGACGTGCGGTCGAGCAATGGATTCGTGAGGGACGCCTGAAAATTGACGGACGCATCGCCCAGCCCGGCGATTCCGTGAGCGGAGGAGAACGAATTACACTGGATGGAAAAGTCCTTGCGCTTCGCTCAACAGGGCAGTCGCACCAACACATTATCTATAACAAACCCGGCGATGAGGTCACGACGCGCTCCGATCCGGAGGGCCGCAACATCGTCTTCGCGGCGTTGCCACGCCTCAGGGGCGCACGCTGGGTCGCCGTCGGCCGGCTGGACATGACCACAACCGGATTACTCATTTTTACGACGGACGGAGCCCTGGCGAACGCCTTGATGCACCCATCGGCGGAGATTGTGCGGCGGTATGCGGTGCGTGTACACGGGAACCCGACGGCGACAGGGCTGGCGCGTTTGAAACTCGGGATCGAACTCGAGGATGGCCAGGCGCGCTTTGAGACGGTCGAGGCGAGCGGTGGCGACGGCAGCAACCGGTGGTTCAAGGTGGCGCTGCGAGACGGCCGGAATCGTGAGGTGCGGCGCCTGTGGGAGGCCGTGGGAGTCGAGGTCAGCCGCCTTATTCGTACGGGCTATGGACCGCTGGATTTGCCGCGCAATCTGCGCCGCGGGGAGCACGTGGCGCTGACGCCCGCGCAGGCGCGGAGTCTGTACGTTGCAGCAGGCCTGGAGACAGCGATGGCCAGAAAGAGATATAAGAAAAAATATAAATAACAATTAGTTATAGATCATACTTAATCTTAATTCCTATTGAGCGTCCAGGCTCTCGCCCGTGACCCCGCGGCTGTCGGGTCCGAGCAGGTAAACGTAAGTCGCAAGTATCTCTTCGGGGCGTTTCAGCGCGTCCCGGTCTTCCCCCGGATACGCGGCTAAACGCATGTTCGTGCGTGTTGGGCCCGGATTGATGCAGTTCACCGTGAGGCCGCTGTGGCGGTGTTCGTCGGCGAGTACCTGAGACAAACCCTCGGTGGCGAACTTCGAGACCGCGTATGCGCCCCAGAAGGCCCGGCCTGTTCGGCCAACACTGCTGCTCGTAAAGATCACCGCGCCATTGTCCGACTTGTGCAGCAGTGGCAGACAGACCTGGGTCAGCGCCACGGCGGCAGTTACATTGACATGCATGACCTTCTGCCACAGGGCTGCGTCATACTGTTCGATGGCATAGCGTTCGCCGAGGATGCCGGCGTTGTGCACGAGACCATCCAGGCGCCCGAAGTCATCGGCAATGCTGTCTGCGAGCGTCGTGTACGCGTTGCTGTCGGCGACTGCCAGATCCATTACCGCGATGGACGGCCGCTGTGCCCCTGCCACAGCTTCGATTTCATCGTAGACTTTTTCGAGCTTACGCGTATTTCTGCCGTGCAGAATCACCTGCGAACCGAGTTTTGCCGTGTGAATAGCCAATGCACGGCCAATACCGTCGCTCGCGCCGGTGATGCAAATGATACGGTCGCGTAACAGCTCGTCGGAATACGTATACGTACGATGATCCATATCTGTATCAGGATTCTTGTTCGACGCGGGTCGTCGCTACTGCAGCGTCTTCTCTTGCGCTTTGCCGACCTTTTCGGAGGGCTCGTCTTCGTCAGCGGAGCTTTCGATCATCGTCCTCGGAACCGGATCGAGTGTCTCGAGTTTCTCCATTTTCTTCTTCGCTTGCACACCCAGCTCGACGAATTTTCGGGCTCCCGGCAAAACCTTGCGTTCAAGGGATCCCACGGCACGATTGTAGTTTTCGACACTGCTGCCCAGTTGCCGGCCAAGCTTGTTCATGTGGCCCACGAACGTCGACAAGCGACTGTACAGGTCCTCGGCGAGTTCGCGAATTTCAGAGGCGTTGTCGGCAAGAGCGAGCTGCCGCCAGCCATAGGCTACGGCTTTCAACAATGCGACAAAGCTGGTTGGCGTCGCAAGAATGATTTGTCGCGATAACGCGTACTCTATGAGATCGGGATCTTCATGCAACGCGGCGCTGAGAAACTGGTCACCTGGAATGAACAGGATGACGAACTCGGGGCTTGCGGAGAATTGCGCCCAATAGGCCTTCGATGAAAGGCTGCGGATGTGCTCGCGGATATTGCTTGCATGCCGTTGCAGATGCAGTTGCCGTTGTGTGTCGTCGTCGGCTTCGATGGCCTCGAGGTAGGCATCCAGCGGTGTCTTGACATCGACGACGAGCTCGCGCTGCTCCGGCATGCGCACGATCATGTCGGGCCGGATAATCTGATCATCGCCGACACTGTGCACCTGCTCGCGGAAATCGCAGTGCTCCACCATGCCGGCGAGTTCGACGAGCCGCCGCAGCGTCATTTCCCCCCATCGGCCGCGCACCTCCGGCCGCCGCAATGCCTTGACGAGATTCTGTGTTTCTTGCGCCAGCGACTTCTGGCCGGCTTGCATCGCTTCGAGCTGTTCCTTGATACCGCCATAGGCTTTGCTGCGCGCATTTTCCAGCTCGGCGATTTGCTTTTGCGAAGCTTTCAGCGCCTCGTAAATGGGTTTGACCAGGTTTTCCACAGCTTTTTCCCGTTCACTGAGCGTGTGCTTCGCTTTTTCGTTCTGCACACTCAATTTCTGTTCCGCCAACCGAAGAAAAGTCTCGCTGTTCGATTTCAGGGATTGGTTCGACAGATCGGCGAAAGCCTTTGCCAGGCGCGATGTGGCGGCTTCGAACGCGGACTCACGTTCGAGTTGCAACGCATCCTGACTCCTGATATCCGCATTGAGGCGCGCGATGTCGGCCACGAAGTCACGCTGCCGGTGCCGGGCAACGAGCCACGCAATCGCTGCACCGAGTAACAAGCCGATACCGAGGGCGGACAGGCCGACTTCGATGTAACCAGGATCGAGTGTCAATGACGTCATCAGGGTTCCAGATTAACCCCTTCGAGTATCATTTGCAGAAGCTCCGTGGTATCCGCCGCGATCCGATCCGCGCCCCAGCTCTCAGGATCATCGTCTGCCATGACGTAACCGTAACTCACTGCAATCGTCGCCATGCCCGCACGCCGACCTGCTTCCACGTCACGTTCGGCGTCGCCGACATAAACCGTACTCTTCGGATCGAATCCTGCCAGGTCGCACGCGTGCAGCAGCGGCGCCGGGTGCGGCTTTCTTTGTTTCAGTGTGTCGCCGCTGACGATGCACGCGCAGCGATGGGCCAGCCCCAGCTTGTTGAGCAACGGATCCGTCATGCGTGCGGGTTTGTTCGTAACGATACCCCACGGACGACTGGCCGCGTCGAGGCGATCCAGCAGCGCCTCGAGGCCAGGAAACACTGCGGAGCGCCGACACACGTTTGCTGTGTAGCGTTGCAGATACTGCTGATGCAGATCACTCCGCTGCTCCTCATCGGCATCGGGAAAGGCGATACGAATCAATCCAAGTGCGCCATTGGAAACGCGCATCCTGGCCACGTCATAGGAAATAGCTGCCTGGCCATGATCACGCTGCAAGTCTTGCAAGACAGCAACCATATCGGGTGCGGTATCGACAAGTGTGCCGTCCAGATCGAAAAGCACGGCACGAAAATGTCCGATTCGTGTTTGACCCACGCCTTACTCGTTATCGGGCAGGCGGAAATGCATCAGGTAATTCACGTCGAGGTTTGGCCCCAACGAATATTCCATGCTCAGCGGGTTGTAATGCATGCCGATGCTTGATCGGAGTTCGAGCCGGGCCGCTCTGGCCCAGGATTCGAGCTCCGACGGCCGAATGAATTTTTGATATTCATGGGTGCCTGCCGGGAGCAGCTTCAACACGTACTCGGCGCCCACGATCGCAAACAGGAATGATTTCGGATTTCGATTGATGGTCGAAAAGAACACGTGCCCGCCCGGCTTGACGAGTTCCGCGCACGAGCGAATGACCTGCGGCGGTTCCGGAACATGCTCCAGCATCTCGAGGCAGGTGACGACGTCGAAGCAGCCCGGGCATTCGGCCGCAAGTTCTTCAGCCGTGGCGTGCCGATAGTCGACGTCGACGCCCGATTCGATCTGATGCAGGCGGGCCACGGCGAGCGGCCCCGTGGCAATGTCGATGCCGGTCACCGTCGCACCGGCTTGCGCCATCGCCTCGGCAAGGATGCCGCCACCACAGCCGACGTCAACGATCGTGCGGCCATCGAATTCGGTGTGCTGCCGGATCCAGTCCAGCCGTAACGGATTGATTTCGTGCAGTGGCCGAAAGTCACCGTCAGGGTCCCACCAGCGCGCGGCAAGTGCGTCAAATTTCGCGATCTCCGCCTCGTCGACGTTGTCCCGCAGTGTGCCGGTTTTCTTTGTGTTCATGTCGGCTTACTTCATGCCTTGCGTTATGCGCTGTTGCCACTCTTCACTACGCTCGAAGAGGCTGGCGGTGTCGATATTCGTCAGCTGGCCCGCATCGAGCTGGTGGCGGCCGGCAACCCATACATCACTCACCTGATCGGCCCGGGCAGTGTATACGAGCTGCGACACAGGATCGTATACCGGCTGGCTGTTGCAACGTTGCAAGTCGATGCAGCAGATGTCCGCCCACTTGCCTGCCTCGATCGAACCGATTTCCCTCTCGAGACCGAGGACTTGCGCGGCATCAATGGTCGCCATGCGCAATGCGCGGTCTGCCGGCACGGCGGAGGCGTCAGCGGCGACAGCTTTGGCTACGAGCGCCGCCGTGCGCAACTCCGACAGGATGTCGAGAGTGTTGTTGCTGGCGGCGCCATCGGTACCGATCGCGACCGTGACGCCTGCCGCGTGATAATCGGTCACGCGGGCGAATCCGCTCGCCAGTTTCAGGTTGGACTTTGGACAATGCGCCACTGACACCCCCGCATCGGCCATTTGTTGAATTTCGGCGTCCGTCATGTGCACGGCGTGCACAGCCAGCAACGACGCGTTGACGAGACCCAGATCGGTCAGCCGCTGCAGCGGCCGCTTGCCGGTGGCGCGGACCGACGCGGCCACTTCGGCAGCGGTCTCGTGAAGATGAATCTGAACCGGTACATCCAGCTGATCAGCCAGCACGCGAAGTTCGACGAACGCCTCGTCGGACAGTGCTGAAGTGGAGTGGGGTGCAAAGCAGGTCGATATCAGTGGGTGGTCGGCAAATGGATCGTGCACGAGGTCTGCGCCCCTGCTCAGGCATTCCTCGGCGCCGTCGGCCCAGGCCGTCGAAATATCCACAACCGGCGTCCCGATCATCGCACGCATATGCAGATCGACAGCTGTCTTGGCAACAATCTCCGGGAAGAAATACTGGTCGCTGAAACAGGTAACGCCTGCCGACAACATCTCGGCGATGGCGAGTTCCGTCCCGTCCCGTACCATTTCCGCACTGACCCAGCGTTTCTCTGCAGGCCAGATGCTGTCCTGCAACCACGCCTCGAGCGGCAAATTGTCCGCCAGGCCCCTGAACAGAGTCATTGCTGCGTGCGTGTGCGCATTGATCAGACCCGGGATCGCCGCATGGTGCGGGCGCTCGACGACGACGCTCGGCTGATACGATTTGCGGGCATCACTGGCGGGCATGATGCCGACGATGCGGCCATCGACAATGACGATCGCGTGGTCCAGTAATACTGTTGCAGCTGGCTCCACCGGGATGCACCAGCGTGGCACGATCAGGGTGTCGCAATGTTGCATGCTCAGCCTTTAACTGTGAGTCTCGGAGGCGTTTCGGCGGGGTCATTTCGAGAGCGCAGTATACCGTCACCAAGCCCATCCGCCAGCGGCCATCGCCGGGACGTTGACGGCGTCTGAAACGATGTTGCGAAGGGCCCTGTATGGTATTATTGAAGCCCTGATTTGGGCCGCAACAGGGTCGGATCGGGCCCGGTAAAATCGATTGCATTTTTCCGCATTGAACCCAGATTTATTGCTGTCGGGGTTCCGCTCAGAGAGCGGAATCGCGCTGAGTTTGTGAGAATTTATGGCTGAAGTTGCTCGGGAAGTGCTGTCCGTCAGTCTCGAAGAGGAGATGCAGCAGTCCTATCTCGATTACGCGATGAGCGTCATCGTCGGGCGCGCCCTGCCGGATGTTCGTGACGGCCTGAAGCCGGTGCATCGGCGCGTGCTGCACGCGATGCGCGAACTCGGCAACGATTACAACAAATCCTACAAGAAGTCCGCGCGCGTCGTTGGCGACGTCATCGGCAAGTACCATCCTCATGGTGACACCGCGGTATACGACACGATCGTGCGCATGGCGCAGCCCTTTTCGATGCGCTATCTGCTCGTTGACGGGCAGGGCAACTTCGGTTCAGTCGATGGCGATGCACCTGCCGCCATGCGTTACACAGAAGTGCGCATGTCCAAAATTGCGCACGAATTACTGGCCGACCTCGACAAGGAAACGGTCGATTTTGTCGAAAACTACGACGGCTCGGAAAGCGAACCGTCGGTCATGCCGACCCGCATACCGAATTTGCTCGTAAACGGTTCATCGGGAATTGCCGTCGGCATGGCGACGAATATTCCACCGCATAATCTGTGCGAAGTCATCGATGCTTGCCTGGCTCTGATCGACGATGCGTCGATCGACATTTTGGCCTTGATGAAACACGTGCCAGGCCCCGATTTTCCAACCGCCGGCATCATCAATGGCGCGCAGGGAATTTATTCCGCGTATTGCACCGGTCGTGGCCGCGTGCACATGCGTGCCCGAACGCATATAGAGCCGCTGGATGATCGAGGACGGGAAACCATCATCGTCACTGAGCTGCCGTACCAGGTCAACAAGGCTCGTTTGATCGAAAAAATCGCGGAGCTCGTGCGTGCCAAACGCATCGAAGGCATCAGCGAACTCCGGGATGAATCGGACAAAGACGGTATGCGCATCGTGATTGAGCTGCGTCGCGGCGAGATCACGGACGTTGTCCTGAACAATCTTTACAAGCAGACGCCGATGCAAAGCGTCTTTGGCATCAACATGGTGGCGCTGATCGAGGGTCAGCCGAAGTTGATGAACCTCAAGCAGATGCTCGAGGCTTTCCTCGCACATCGCCGCGAGGTCGTCGCGCGACGGGCCATCTTCGATCTGCGCAAGGCGCGCGATCGTGCCCACATACTCGAGGGACAAGCCGTCGCGCTGGCTAGCATTGACGAGGTCATCACGCTGATCAAGGCATCAGCATCTCCGGCCGAAGCCAAAGGGGCCCTTGTGGCGCACCGGTGGAATCCGGGGTCGGTGACCGCAATGCTCGAAGGCGCTGGCGACACCGACACGCGTCCGGACGCACTCGAGGAAGGATTCGGCGTGGTTGACGGCTTGTACCGCTTGTCCGCGGTCCAGGCTCAGGCGATCCTGGACCTCAGGTTGCACCGCTTGACGGGACTCGAACAAGATAAAATACTTAATGAATACAAAGAGATATTGGTTAAAATTAAAGAGTTTTCTGATATTCTTGCCGACCCTGACAAGCTGCAACAGGTGATTCGTGATGAATTGCACGAGGTACGCGATGCCTACGGCGACGAGCGACGCACCGAAATCGTGCAGGATCATTCCGATCTCAGCATCGAGGACCTTATCCCGCGAGAGGATGTCGTCGTTACGCTGTCTCATGGCGGCTACGCCAAGGCCCAGCCAATCGATGATTACCAGGCACAGAGGCGCGGCGGCCGCGGCAAGTCGGCGACGAAGGTCAAGGACGAGGATTTCATCGACAATCTCTTCGTCGCGAATACGCACGACACCATTCTGTGCTTTTCGAGTCGAGGAAAATTGTACTGGCTCAAGGTCTACCAGGTCCCGCAAGCGAGCCGCGGTTCGCGCGGCAAGCCGATCATCAATCTGCTGCCCCTGGACGACGGTGAGCGCATCAACGCCGTCTTGCCGATCAACGAGTTCGATAAGGACAGTTTCGTGCTCATGGCAACGTCAGGCGGAACCGTGAAGAAAACACCGCTGAGCCAGTTTTCCCGGCCACGCGCGAGTGGCATTATCGCAATCGATTTGCGCAACGGCGATCGCCTCGTTGACGTCGCGATTACCAACGGAGCAGCGCAGATATTGCTGGTCGCAAGCTCCGGAAAGTGCATACGCTTCCAGGAGTCGGACGTGCGGCCGATGGGCCGCGGCGCGGCAGGCGTGCGCGGCATCAAACTTGCGAAGGGACACGAAGTTATTGGTCTGTCGATCATTGAACACGGCCTGATACTGATTGCGACCGCAAACGGCTACGGAAAGCGCACGCCGGTCGATGAATTTCCGATTCAGGGCCGCGGCGGTCAGGGCGTTATCGCCATACAGACATCAAAGCGCAACGGCCGAACTGTGGGTGCGTTGCAGGTCGAAAACGACGATGAGATCATGCTCATCAGTTCGAACGGCACCTTGGTCCGAACGCCTGTGGCGGACATATCGATCATGGGCCGCAACACTCAGGGTGTGCGGCTGATTCGTGTCGGCTCCGGGCAGCGTCTTGTGGGCCTGGCACGCATTGAGTCGATGGACGACGCGGACTAGCACGCGCTCAAGGCAGGAATTGACGGGTTCATCAAGTATTGAAGCGTACGGCCGTCCGCTTATTCCCGTGCCGCATTGCCATAGCAGACCACTTCTGGTGAAATCGCGCCGCGAAACCGTGACAATGCGCTGCTTGGAATGACTGCTGCAGGCCAGTCACGTTTCTTCAATCATGGATTCCAGCGACATGTCTCGCGTATTCAATTTTAGTGCCGGGCCGGCCGCGCTGCCGCTTGAGGTTCTCAACGTCATTCGTGACGATATTCCGGATTGGCAGGGCACGGGCATGTCCGTCATGGAAGTCAGTCACCGCAGCAAGGAATTCGTCGCCCTCGCAGCGCGGGCGGAGGCGAATCTTCGCAGCCTGCTGTCGATATCGGACGATTACGCTGTCTTGTTCACACAGGGTGGCGCGACGATGCAATTTGCGATGGCACCACTGAACCTTACGAATGAAGGCGCTACGGTTGATTATGTGCAGACCGGAAGCTGGAGCAAGAAGGCCGCGGGCGAGGCCGCCAAGTTCTGCGCGGTCAATATCGTGGCCGATAGTTCGGACGAGAATTTCACCCATATACCCGATGAGGCGACCTGGCGGCGCAGCGACGATGCCGCTTACCTGCATTTCACGCTGAACGAGACGATTTCAGGTGTCGAATTTCACTTTGTTCCGAGTGGCGATGCGCTGCTTGTGGCCGACATGTCGAGTACGATCCTGTCGCGTCCAATCGATGTCAGCCGGTATGGCGTCATTTATGCCGGCGCACAGAAAAATATCGGGCCTGCCGGCCTGACGGTGGTCATAGTGCGTAAGGACTTGCTCGAGCGTGCACGGCCAAGGATTCCGCATCTGATGATGTGGAAGGCATATGCCGATTCGGACTCCATGACCAACACGCCGCCGACATTCGCCTGGTATGTCGCGGACCAGGTTTTTCAATATCTGCTCAGACTCGGTGGTATTGAAGTGATGGCCGAAATCAATCAACGCAAAGCGAGGAAGCTTTACTCGGCGATCGACGCATCGGGTTTTTATGACAATACTGTTCGCGAAGATTGCCGTTCATGGATGAATGTACCGTTTGTGCTGGCGGATGCAACGCTCGACGCGAAATTCCTCGAACAAGCCGGTGCCGCGGGCTTTGCCGGCCTCAAGGGCCATCGCTCGGTCGGCGGCATGCGTGCCTCGATCTACAACGCGGTACCCGAAGAAGCCGTCGATGCACTGATCGAATTCATGCACGAATTCGAGCGCCGCAATGGTTGATCCGGTCGCGACGAACCCGAACTCACACAACGAATTGCGATCATGATCAAGATACTGACACTCAATAATATCGCCGTCGAGGGACTGCGGCGGTTGCCAGGTGACCGCTACGAGACCGCGTCCGCATTTGCACATCCCGACGCCATAATTGTGCGCTCGTTTGACATGCACGGTATGGACATTCCGGATACCGTTGCGGCCATAGGACGTGCCGGGGCGGGAACCAACAATATTCCGGTCGAAGCCATGAGCAAACGTGGCGTGCCTGTTTTCAACGCGCCCGGAGCAAATGCAAACGCCGTGAAAGAGCTGGTCATTGCCGGTCTGTTGCTCGGGGCACGCAACCTATGTGGTGCGCGTGAATATGTCCGCGGTCTGACCGATACCGGCGCAGCGCTGAGCAAGGCCGTCGAGACCGCCAAGAAGAAGTACCTGGGATTCGAGCTTCCCGGCAAGACGCTTGGCGTCGTCGGCCTGGGGGCGACCGGTGTCGTGGTGGCCAATGCAGCACTGGAAATGGGCATGAAGGTCGTCGGATTCGACCCGAAAATAACGGTCCGCCGGGCGTGGCAGTTATCGGCAGGCGTGGTGCAGGCCGATACGCTGGATCAGCTATTCCAGAACGCGGACGCCGTGACGCTGCACGTGCCGCTCCTGAACGGGACCCGGGATCTCGTCAATCGCGGCAAGCTCAGGTTGATGAACGACAACGCCCTGCTGGTCAATTTCGCGCGTGGTCGCGTCGCCAATAACCAGGCTGTTCTCGCGGCGCTCGACAGCGGCAAGTTGCATGCCTACATCTGCGACTTTCCGACGCCGGAATTGATCGCCCACCCCAAGGTGATCGCGCTGCCGCATCTCGGTGCGTCGACGACGGAGGCCGAGGAAAACTGTGCGATCATGGTCGTGGAAAACGTCAAGGATTTCCTCGAGAACGGCAACATCCGCTGTTCGGTCAACTTCCCCGAGTGTCGCCTGCCGAGAATGGATGCACACCGTTTAGCGATCGCGAATGCGAACGTACCCAACATGGTCGGGCAGATCACCACCTGTCTCGCCGAAGCCGGCCTCAACATTGAAGACCTGCTCAACAAGTCCATTGGTGATCTCGCGTATACGATCGTCGATGTCAACAAGCCGGTCCGCGAGGCGACCGAGGAGCGACTGCGGGCCATCGACGGCGTTTTGACGTTGCGAAATCTCGGCAAGCCTGTAACCTGAACAGCGATCGATCGGAATCACGGATTCTTCAGAAAATTCCCCACAAACCACGGTGTTGCGGAACACAGCTGACAGGGCACATGAACTATGGCTGCTAACAAGAAGGCAACGGCAACCCCGGATCTCGACAAGATTCGCGGCTGCATTGACGATATCGACGAACGTATTCAGGCGTTGATCAACGAGCGGGCGCGTTTTGCGCAGCAGGTCGGCGTGTCGAAGGGCGATTCGGCCGCCGCGGTTGACTACTACCGTCCGGAGCGCGAGGCCGAAGTCTTGCGCCGTGTGCAGCAGCGGAACAAAGGCCCGTTGCAGGACGAGGAAATGCTGCGCTTGTTTCGCGAGATCATGTCGGCCTGCCTGGCGCAGCAGGAACCCCTGAAAATCGGCTTCCTGGGTCCCGAGGGCACCTTTACCCAAACGGCCGTGTTCAAGCATTTCGGGCATTCGGTCAGAGTGCTGCCGTTTCATTCGATCGATGAGATTTTTCAGGAAGTCGAGAGCGGGGCGGCCGACTTTGGTGTCGTCCCGATCGAAAATTCGACCGAAGGCTCGGTCAATAACACGCTGGACATGTTTCTTACGTCGCCGTTGAAAATTGCCGGTGAGATCGAATTGCGAATCGAGCAACACCTGCTTGGGCGTATGACGGGTCTCGAAAACATCCAGCGAATCTGTGCACACGAGCAGTCACTGGCCCAGTGCCGAGGCTGGCTGCGCGAATATCTTCCCCAGGTTGACCTGATCGGCATGTCGAGTAATGCGGCGGGCGCGCGGCGCGCCCGGGACGAAGACGGTACGGCGTCGATCGGCCCCGAGGTCGCCGCTGACGTCTACGAATTAAAAGTGCTCGTCAGCAATATCGAGGACCGGGCGGACAATGCGACGCGGTTTCTTGTGGTTGGTCGGAAACTCCTGGCGGCCAGCGGCCACGACAAGACGACGATCCTGGTATCCACTGGTGATACAGCCGAAGGCGCCGGCGTGCTGCATCACCTTTTGCAGCCGCTGACCACGCACGGTGTCAGCATGACACGTATCGAGTCGCGGCCCTCACGCCGCAAGAACTGGGACTATGTCTTTTTCATTGACGTTGACGGCCACGCCGAAGAGCCACCGGTGTCAGACGCGTTGGCCGAGCTCAAGGAGCGATGTTCATTATTTCGGGTACTCGGCGCATATCCCAAGGCAGTCGGCTGAGCATCGCGATCAGCGGTCAGGGAACCTCCGGGAGTCATCCACCACCGGCGTAGCCGTGAAGTCATTGATCAGAGGTTCCCAGGTCATGCAATTCATCGTACAGCCATCGAAACTTCGCGATGCGACGGTCTCGGTACCGGGTGACAAGTCGGTGTCACATCGTGCCCTGATGCTCGGCAGTATTGCGCAAGGGAGCACGCGCATCAGCGGTTTTCTTGCCGGCGAGGATTGCCAGGGCACGCTGGCCGCAATGCGCTCACTGGGCGTCAGGATCGAGCAGCCGGCGGCGACCGAAATATCAATAAATGGTGTGGGATTGCACGGCCTCGTTGAAGCGGAATCGGAACTCGATCTCGGTAATTCGGGCACCGCAATACGGCTGCTGGCGGGCTTGCTGAGCGGGCAGGCATTTGTGAGTGCGCTGACAGGCGACGCATCGTTGACCGGGAGGCCGATGCAGCGCGTTATCGCACCGCTGCAGCAAATGGGCGCCCGAATTGACAGCCACGATGGCAAACCACCGCTGACGATCCATGGCCGGTCGCCACTGCGATGCATCGATTACGCGATGCCGCTGGCCAGCGCCCAGGTCAAATCGGCTGTACTGCTGGCGGGACTGTACGCCGCCGGACAAACCAATATCACGGAGCCCGCGGCGACCCGCGACCACACCGAGCGAATGTTGCGCTCTATGGGTGCGCGAGTTGCAGCTGCGGGCGGACGCATCTCAATCGATGGTGGTCAGGAGTTGACGGGCTGCCATATTCAGGTTCCGGCCGATCTTTCGTCCGCCGCGTTTATCATGCTGGCGGCACTACTGGCCGAAAAAGCGGATATCCTTATTCGCAATGTCGGCGTCAATCCGACGCGAACCGGAATTATTGATATCTGGCAGGCCATGGGTGCGGACATAAGCCTCGAAAATCCGCGGTCGCTCGGCGAGGAACCCGTTGCCGACGTACGTGTCCGCTCGTCGAAATTGCAGGGGGGGCGGGTCGATCCGGCGCTGGTGTCGCTGGCGATCGACGAGTTTCCTGTGCTGTTCGTGGCGGCTGCGGCTGCATCGGGCAAGACGGTCTTTTCGGGAATCGGTGAGCTGCGCGTCAAGGAAAGCGACCGGATCGCGACCATGGCCACCGGACTGCGAGTGTTGGGTATCGATGTCGAGGAATCCGAAGATGGCGCAGTTGTGCACGGCGGCCGATTCACTGGCGGCAGCGTCGACAGTCATGGTGATCATCGCGTGGCAATGTCGCTGGCGGTTGCTGCGACCGTGGCTGAGGGCCCGGTCACGATCAACGACGTTGCCGCCGTGAATACCTCGTTCCCGGGCTTCGATGAATGTCTCCGTGCGCTGCAGGCTGAGATCCGCGTCGTCGATGATGTAGCCACGTGAGCGCCCAAAGTCAGGTCCCCGTCATTGCCATCGATGGGCCCAGCGGGTCCGGCAAGGGGACGATCGCGAGAAACGTCGCGAGCCGCCTCGGGTGGCACTTGCTTGACAGCGGGGCGCTGTACCGGCTGGTCGCACTTGCAGCAACACGCGACGGCTTGCCGCTCGACGACGCCGAAAAACTCGCAGAGGTGGCCCGCAATCTCGAGGTGCAGTTTGACAGCGACAACTCGGGGGGCGAGCAAATCTGGTTGAGCGGGAGCATCGTGACAGACGAGGTAAGAACCGAGGAGTGCGGCAAGGGGGCATCAACGGTTGCACCGCTGCAGCCGGTCCGAACAGCGCTGCTGACGCTGCAACGGGGCTTTCGTCGCATGCCGGGCCTGGTGGCCGACGGACGCGATATGGGGACCCACGTGTTCCCCGATGCGGGGCTCAAGGTCTACCTGACAGCGAGCGCCGGCGAGCGAGCGAAAAGGCGTCATAAGCAGTTGAAAGGCAAGGGTATTGATGTTAGCCTTGCCGCCCTTTCGCGGGACATAGAGGACCGTGACCGGCGCGATTCGGAGCGTTTGGTTGCTCCCCTGAGGCCAGCGGAGGACGCCAGGATTCTGGATTCCTCGAGCCAGAGCATCGAGGCCGTCACCAGGACGGTGCTGGACTGGGCGTCAGACCTCTGAAGTTTTCCAGGAAAGGAACAGGTGGGATCGGACATGGAGTCCGGTTCTTTTTTTTGTACTGACCGTCAGCTGCGGGATGCGGCATGACACTGGGGTGAGGACCAACAGGTTCTCTTGGCTAATCACATGTCTGAAAGTTTTGCTGAATTATTTGAAGCAAGTTTTGCCAGTCAACACATAAAGCCGGGTTCAATCATCACCGGCATCGTTGTTGCAATCAACGACGACGTTGTCATCGTCAGCGCGGGTCTCAAGTCCGAGGCCGTCATTCCGATCGAACAATTCAAGAACGATATTCTCGAACACGACATCTCTGTCGGCGATGAAGTCGAGGTCGCTCTTGATGCTGTCGAAGACGGTTTCGGCGAGACGCGCCTGTCTCGCGAGAAAGCGATTCGCGCACGTACCTGGATCGATCTCGAGACAGCGTTCGAGAAAGGCGAAGTCGTCGAGGGTGTCATCAATGGCCGCGTCAAAGGCGGTTTCACGGTCGAAATCGACAATGTCCGTGCGTTTCTGCCGGGTTCGCTCGTCGACGTTCGCCCGGTGCGGGATCCGGCCTACCTCGAAGGCAAGAGTCTCGAATTCAAAGTCATCAAGCTGGATCAGCGACGCAACAATGTCGTCGTGTCCCGGCGTGCCGTCGTCGAGCAGGAATATTCGGCGGAGCGTGAGCAATTGCTGGAAGAGTTAAAGGAAGGCAAGACCGTCAAGGGTATCGTAAAGAATCTCACGGACTATGGTGCGTTCGTCGATCTTGGCGGTATTGACGGCTTGCTTCACATTACCGATATGGCGTGGAAACGTGTCAAGCATCCTTCCGAGGTGGTTGAAGTCGGCCAGGAGATCGACGTCAAGATCCTGAAGTTCGATCGTGAACGTCAGCGCGTTTCGCTGGGCATGAAGCAGCTCGGTGACGATCCGTGGAAGGATCTCGCGCGCCGCTATCCGCAGCATACGCGCATGTACGGCAAGGTCACCAACATTGCGGATTACGGCTGTTTCGTCGAAATTGAAGACGGCGTTGAAGGTCTTGTTCACGTGTCCGAGATGGATTGGACAAACAAGAATGTTAATCCGTCGCGGATCGTGCAGGTGGGCGAGGAAGTCGAGGTCATGGTTCTCGAGATCGATGAAGATCGCCGCCGCATATCACTTGGTGTGAAGCAGTGCAATGCAAATCCGTGGGCCGAGTTCGCAGCAACGTACAACCGTGGCGACAAGGTTGCGGGCCAGATCAAGTCGATTACCGACTTCGGTATCTTTATCGGCCTCAATGGCGGTATCGATGGGCTAGTGCATTTGTCCGATATTTCCTGGGAAGTTGCAGGCGAAGAGGCCGTACACAACTATAAGAAGGGGCAGGATATCGAGGCGGCCGTGCTGGCCATTGATGCCGAGCGGGAGCGCATCTCCCTGGGCATCAAGCAGCTCGAGACGGACCCGTTCTCAGCCTGGCTGGCCGCGCATCCGAAGAACACGATCGTCAAAGGCGTGGTGACCGAGGTTGATGCCCGCGGTGCGACGATCGATCTCGGCGACGGCGTTCTTGGATCCTTGCGTGCATCCGAGCTGGCACGTGGCCGCGTGGAAGATGCGCGTACCTTGCTCAAGGTAGGCGAAGAGGTCGAGGCCAAGTTCACGAATGTCGATCGAAAGAACCGTACGGTTGCGCTGTCGATCAAGGCCAAAGAGGTTCATGAGGAAGCTGAGGCCATTAGCAGCTATAAATCCGACGCCGGCTCGAGCCCGGTTGGCACGACTCTGGGCGAGCTGCTCAAGGAAAAAATGTCCGGCGGCGGTAAATAATACCAAAAAAGAGTAGCCCGGACAGGCCTGTCCGGGCTATATTTGTCAATACAATCGGTAGGTTACGGGCCACAGGCACGAAAGCAAATCGAACAATGACAAAATCTGAACTAATAGACGCAATCGCGCGCAAGCAAAAGCACCTCCCGGCAAAGGATGTCGAGCTTGCTGTCAAGCATATGCTGGACATCATGAGCGACTCCCTGGCCAGGGGACAGCGCATTGAGATCCGCGGTTTTGGCAGTTTCTCGCTGCACTTTCGTCCGCCCCGCATTGGACGCAACCCCAAGACGGGCGAGGCAGTCGCTCTGTCCGGCAAGTACGTCCCGCATTTCAAACCGGGCAAGGATCTGCGCGAACGTGTCGACTCGAGCCGGCATTTTCCGATCAAGAGCTGACGGCACAGCGCCGGGCACGCAGCGGTTTCCACGGTTACCAATTCCCGGGTAACTGCAATACACTCCTTGTCATCAAGGGCTACTGTGGCGTTTATGGAGTGAGCGCATGTTGAAACGTGCCGGTCTGCTGTTACTCGTACTCTTCATCGTCGTCGCCATGTTTACGTTTACCGCGTTAAACGTCGGTGTCGTGGAAATCAACCTGGCCTTTACCACGGTCACTGCATCGATGCCGGTCGCATTCACTATGACGTTCGTCCTGGGCTGGCTGTTCGGTGTTCTTTGCATGGGGTTGTTTGCGCTGCGGCTTATCACCGAACGCCGCACATTGCGCCGCTCGCTCCGCAACACCGAATCGGAAGTCAGTTCGCTGCGCAATCTGCCGTTGACCGATGCCGACTGAATCCACATTTCTTCTGGCGGGATTGTTCTTGCTGCTGGCAGCCGCCGGCTGGGCGCTCGGCCGATTCGGTGAAAGGGATGAGGAAAACGTGCCTCCACCCCTGAATATCGATTATCTCAAGGGCCTCAATTTCTTACTCAACGAGCAGACCGACCAGGCGCTGGAGCACTTCCTGAAAATGGTGCGGGTCGACGACAAGACGATCGAAACCCACTTCGCCCTGGGCAGTCTTTTCCGGCGCCGTGGCGAGGTTGATCGGGCCATACGCATCCACCAAAACATCATTGCACGGCCCGATCTGGCCGCCGAGCAGCGCGATCAGGCACTGTTTTCACTCGCCAAGGATTATATGAGTGCAGGCCTGCTCGACCGGGCCGAAAATCTGTTCACGCAACTGGCTCAGGGCTCGCGCTACCAGGTTCAGGCACTCGAGAATTTGTGCCGCATCTACGAGCAGGAAAAAGAATGGCAACTGGCGATCGAATCGGGGCAGAAGCTCGAGGTTCTCGGCGGCCGCTCACTTGCGTTGGAGATCGCACACTATTATTGCGAGCTCGCTGAGGCGGCTGCGGCAAGCAACGACTACGAGGCCGCGCGAAAATATGTAAAACGGGCGCAAACAGGACGCCCCAGGACGATGCGCGGCGCGCTGACGCGCGCGCACATTGCGCGCGAAACCGAGGATAACAAGACCGCTTTGCGGCTATACCACCGTATCATTGACGAGAACACCTATCTCATTGCCGAAGCACTGCCTGAAATTGTCGCGATCTACGAGCGCGAAGGCGCAACAGCCGAACTGGAGCTCGCGCTGGAATCCCTGCTGAAGAAACACCCGGATATGAGCACGCTGGTGGCGTACACCGCGATCGTAAACGATATTGGCGGCGTACCGGTCATCGACGCCTGTGTCGAGGACTACATGCTCAATGAACCAACCCTGGGCGAATTCGTGGACTTGCAGCGCCTGACGGGGCCTGATCAGACCGACGCCACAGCGCTGGCCAAAATTCGCAAGGCCCTGTGCAAGCTTGCAAGCGCCACACCGCGATACCAATGTCAGGAATGCGGCTTCTCCAGCCAGCGCCTGCTTTGGCAGTGCCCGAGCTGCCGGAACTGGGAAACGCAACGCCCGGCATCGCGCGTGCAGTTCGACACGGTCCTGCAACACAGCATCACGCAGCGCTGAAATTTCCGCAAATTACATCGAACCGGGCAATTTCGGCGACAGTTGCCGCCCACCACGTGCACTAAGCTCCACGCTCGTGCTGCACTGATGCGGCAACGTGCAATCATTCATCAAAGGAGCCTAACGATGAGGATCTGGAAACACCTTCTGCCACTGCTTGCATGCACTTACCCGCTGATGCTGCTGGCCGGCCCGGTCAACGTGAATACGGCGGACGCGGACACGATCGCAGCGGAATTGAACGGCATCGGGCCCGCCAAGGCGCAGGCGATTATTGAATACCGCGAGAAGCACGGACCTTTCAAGACCCCGGAAGACCTGTCGCTGGTCAAGGGCATCGGCGACCGTACGGTCGAAATCAATCTCGCCGATATTCTCGTCGGCCCGGCGGCCAGGAAGTAGGCGACACGCCGTCGGCAAATTCGCGTCGTGCCGGCTACAGCCGGTGCGGCGCGATTTCCGTGCGCGATTCCGGTATACACGCCGGCAGCTTGAATTGGCTATGATGTGCGACTTGTCACTGCCATTGGAGTGCGTCGTTGGTGCAAGCAATAAGAGCGGCCGTATTTCCGGTCGCCGGGCGAGGGACGCGGTTTCTGCCCGCGACCAAGGCCAGCCCGAAGGAGATGCTGCCAATTGTCGACAAGCCGCTGATTCAATATGCGGTCGAGGAGGCCATTGATGCCGGCGCCACGAAGCTGATATTTATCACCGGCAGCTCGAAGCGCGCAATTGAAGACCACTTCGACACCGACCCTGAACTCGAGCGGGCCCTGACCGACGCCGGAAAAGACGAGCTGCTGCAATCGATTCGGGGAATCGTGCCTGATGGCATTACCTGCATTTACATTCGACAGGGCAAACCCCTGGGGCTCGGGCACGCTGTGCTGTGTTCCCGTTCGGCCGTCGGTGACGAGCCTTTTTTTGTGCACCTGGCGGATGATTTGATCGCCGGCAATCCTCCCTGCCTTACACAGATGGCGGCCGAATACGCGAAACACGGCGGCAGCGTCATCGCTGTCGAGAAGGTGCCGCCCGAAGATACTTCGAGCTATGGAATCGTTTCCGTCGATGCCGCCAATCAGGATCGCATCATGGCAATCGTCGAGAAGCCCTCTCCGGATGAGGCGCCATCAAATCTTGCCGTGGTCGGGCGCTATCTGTTACCGGCAAAGATCTTCGATAAACTCGAGACAACCAGTCGCGGCGCCGGCGGCGAAATCCAGTTGACGGACGCGATCGCCGATCTGCTGGAGGAATCTCCGGTCTACGCCTATGCCTTCAGCGGCAAACGCTTCGATTGCGGCAGCAAGCTCGGTTACCTGAAGGCAACCGTCGCCTATGGGCTTGATCACCCTACTATGGGTAAGGCGTTTCGCGAACACCTGCAAACGTTGCTCGACGGCGAGTAAAGCCATCGAGCATTGTCGCTGACGGCCCGTCTTACGTCTCGGCCGACTGTGCCGGCTGCTCTGGCGCACGATTCATGAATGCCGTGAGTATCCCCAGCAACACCATGAGCGCACCGTCATAGACCATTTGCTGCACGACATGGCTGCCCGGCATCGGCTGTACAACGTAGTAGATGATGTATAGGGGTATCGGCCCCAGCAGAGCGACTGCGATGCCGAAACGCGCACCTTGTTGCAGCCAGGGCTTATTCTCCTGGCCACGCTGGTAGATCCAGACCAATGCGCCCGCCATGATGATATGAGCCAACAGCATCAGGTGGAAATACTGCTGCGACTCGGCATCCGAGCGGAACAGGTTTGGCAGCTCCGCATAGCCGGCGCCCAGCAAGACGACGTGCACAACGAAGCCTCCGGCCATCGATGCGACGAAAACGACAAGCCAGGAAATGAGAAATTTCTTATTCATGTGAATCTCCAATCGGCGCGTACTTGCAGCAGGCAAGGTGCTTAGGCCCGCTGGTACTCTACTATAGTACCCGGTGATTCTTCGATACGCGGCGCGCAAAGATGACCGAGTCGAAGTAGGTTAAACTTCCGGTCAACTCCCTGGCCACCCCCGACATGCGGCAGAAGCAATGCGTTCTCTGATTTTTTCTATCCTGTTTGTTTTCTGCGGCAACGTCTGCGCGGATCAAAGATTTTTCGTCGACTGGGATGCTGTCGGCGAGGAATCGATAAATCACCTGGTTCAGCTGGTCCGAATCGACACGTCGAATCCGCCCGGCAACGAGACACTGGCGGCAAATTATCTGCAAGCTGTACTGGCGAAAGCGGGCATCGATTCGACGCTGTATGCATTGGAGCCCGACCGCGCAAACCTGGTGGCGCGATTGAATGGCAACGGGTCGAAGCGCCCGATTCTGATCATGGGCCACACCGATGTTGTTGGCGTGCAGGAAGACCAGTGGACTGAGGATCCGTTCGGCGGCGTCAGGCGAGATGGCTACGTGTATGGTCGGGGAACACTGGACGACAAGGACAATGTCGCGGCCGGGCTTATGGTAATGCTGCTCTTGAAGCGCTTCGATGTCGAACTGGACCGCGACATTATCTTTCTCGCTGAATCCGGGGAAGAAGGAACTCCGCGCGTCGGCATCAACTACATGGTGGAACAGCACTGGGATGCGATTGCGGCCGAGTACTGCCTGGCCGAGGGCGCCACGAACATCATCGAGAACGGAAAAACCCATATCGTCGGCATTCAGACGACGGAGAAAATGCCGAGGCGCGTGACGCTGGTCGCGCGGGGTACGCCGGGACACGGCTCAAGACCATTGGCAGACAATGCTGTGTCGATACTTGCGAACGCCGTTGCCAAAGCAGGCGCCTGGAAAACGGAGGTACGCCTGAACGACACGACGCGTGCCTATTTCGACCGGCTCGCGGCGATCTCGGACAACAAGGACAGATATCGTTATGAGAACGTCGAAAATCCCGACGAGACCGAAGACATTCAGCAGCATTTTCTGGAAAATTTTCCGTACCACAATTCAATCATGCGGACGTCGGTCGTTCCGACGGTAATGGACGCCGGTTTTCGCAAGAATGTCATTCCGTCAGAGGCGTCGGCGATCCTGGACATTCGCATGCTGCCCGACGAGGATGTCGAGGAATTTTACGTACAATTGGCCGAGGTGATCGATGACACGCGTGTCACGATCATCCCCGAATCAATCTACCGGCCGGCAGCACAGCCATCCGCCATCGACAACGAAATGTTTGCAGTATTGGAGCGAGTTTCGGCGCGCCTGCATCCCGATGCAACCGTGCTCCCGACAATGTCGACCGGGGCAACGGATATGGCACAGGTTCGCGCAAAAGGCGTGCAGGCCTACGGCATCGGGAGCGGGCGCACGGTGGAAGAGATGAACAGCGGTCGCGGTGCGCACGGTGACGACGAACGAATTGCCGAGGCTGAGTTCGTTCGGCTCGTGCAATTCATCTGGGAAACGGTAATCGAAATCGCGGCGACAGGAGCACGTCGCTCATAGCGTCAACGTATTGCTAAACTGCATGCCGTTTCAAATCGCTATCGGTCCGAACATCCGCAAATCACCCTTCTTCGACGCCACCGTTGCAGATGGCGTCGCGTCGTTCTCGGTTTACAATCACATGTTAATTCCAGCCCATTTTGGCGACCCTGAAGGTGAATACGATCGGCTGACAGGCGGTGTCGTCATGTGGGACGTTGCCGCACAGCGCCAGGTTCAACTCGCGGGTCCAGATGCCGGCGCGCTCGCGCAGTATCTTACGGCCCGGGATATCAGAGACACGCAACGCGGCCAATGCAAGTACGTTCCGCTGTGCGATCATGACGGCAGGCTCATCAACGATCCCGTGTTGCTCAAGCATGATGACAACAAGTTCTGGCTATCAGTCGCCGACAGCGATATTGCCTTGTGGGCGAGTGCCACTGCAGCCGAGCGGGGCCTTGACGTAAAAGTCTCGGAGCCGGATGTCTCGCCGCTCGCCGTGCAGGGGCCACGGGCCACTCCTGTCATCGCCGATATGTTCGGCGACTGGGTGCGAGATCTGGACTACTTTTGGTTCCGGGAGGCTGAGCTCGATGGTATTCCTCTGATTGTTGCCCGGTCGGGCTGGTCCAAGCAGGGCGGGTTTGAGTTGTACCTTCAGGATGCCCGGCGTGGTACGGACTTGTGGAATCACGTGAAGGCTGCGGGTGAGCCATACGACATCGGCCCCGGCGCGCCGAGCGACGTCGAGCGCATTGAAAGCGGGCTATTGTCCTATGGGGCAGACGCCGACAAGGATGCCAATCCATTGGAGTTGGGGTTGGCGAAATTCGTCAACCTCGATTGTGAGGATGACTTTGTGGGCAAAGCCGCACTGAAGAAAATTGTTGCCGACGGCGTCAGGCGCCGACGGGTCGGACTCATCTTGTCCGGGGGGCGGGTACCGCAAAACGCGCATCCGTGTCCAGTGTGTCTCGACGGAAAAGAAGTGGGGACGATGTCTGAAAGAGCGTATTCACCGCGGCTGAAAAAGAACATCGCTTTGGCCCTGCTCGAGGCGGACATCAGTGATGATCAGCAGGGACTCACAGTTGACGCTGGCAACGATCCACGCAATGCAACAATCGCGGGTCTTCCATTCTGCTAGGCGTCGGCTGATGAAACTGCGTGCAAACGTCGAATCTGTCTTTGCGAGGAAGCGCAGCTGACGAAGCAATCTAATGAAAACAGTGGCTTGCAGATTACTTCGATGCGCTCGCAATAACATCTGGGGCGATCTTACACGGCCTCTGATGCAACTTTTTTGCCTCTCTCTGATTGGCGGAGCAGCAAAGATCTGGCGGCCGCGATGACGCTGATGTTCAGGAACCCGAAAACAATAGCCTTGGGAATTGCCTCTACACCCGCCGGCTCTCTGGATCCCCATGGTGTTAGCCGGCAGGCCGCACTGAATCTGATTGAAGGC
>Ga0209980_10000245_pt1 | contig 28386 bp, 20 predicted proteins | sample CR02metaG_FD_183611 | JGI IMG/M metagenome (GOLD analysis project Ga0209980, IMG submission 183611) | Deep subsurface microbial communities from Mariana Trench to uncover new lineages of life (NeLLi) - CR02 metaG (SPAdes) (version 2) | ecosystem: Environmental > Aquatic > Marine > Ocean trench...
CCCTGGGCCGTCTTGTAGTACATCTGAAGGCCGACACCAGTGAGAATACCGCCCGCTGCCAAGTAAAGGAAATTGGCACGGAAAAAGTTACTCACATTAATCGTAATCTGTGTTGGAGCCGGCAGGGCTTTTCCCATACCACCGTAAAGCTCGGCAAACACGGGAATGACGTAGAGGAGCAGAATGGTGACGACTCCAACGGCCACCGTTACAATCGTGGCAGGATAGATCATCGCCCCTTTTACTTTCTTCTTGAGCTTGTTGGCCTTTTCGATGAACAGGGCAATTCGGTTAAGAATAGTGTTCAAAACACCGCCGGCCTCTCCAGCCCTGACCATGTTCACATAGAGATCATCAAAGGCCTTAGGATGTTTGTGCAAGGCATCTGCCAATGTAGAGCCACCTGATACATCTCGTCTAACGGCACGAATAATGTCTTTTAACGCCTTATTCGATGTCTGCTCAGTCAAAACATCGAGACTTTGAACGATGGGGAGCCCAGCATCAATCATGGTCGAGAACTGGCGGGTGAAAATCATCACGTCGTAGGCCTTGACCGTCGGCCCAAAGCCCGGGATGTTGATCTCTTTACTGAGTCCTTTTCCCTTTTCCTTTACCTGCGCGGGATTGGGTTGAATTCTCTGGCTTCTGAGCCGGGCAAAAACGGCTTCCAGGGTTGCGGCCTCCATTTCCCCCTTAAGAACTTTTCCCTGAGCCGTTCTCCCTTCCCATTGATACAATGGCATAAATCCTCCCGCTACCTCGCTAATCAATGCCAAACAGCCTGGTATTCCATCCTGCTCAATTTAACTCTCACAAAGTCGAGGCAAAGACTGATCCGTAGCCTTCGTCTGAGTCGGTCACCCGCACGGTTTCCTCGATGGTGGTCATTCCTTCCCGGACTTTTTTGATCGCGCTCATTCGAAGGGTGGTCATCCCCGCCTTGACCGCCTCGCGCTTCAGATCGCCACCTGACATCCCGCTGATCACCGCCTCTTTCATGGTGTCGTTCATGACCATAACTTCATAAATGGCCAACCGTCCTCGGTAACCGGTCTGGTTGCATTCGGCGCAACCTTTGCCGTGAAAGGTTGGAAACCCCGCGGCCACCTCTGCTGGATCCAAGCCGATATTGATGAGTACGTCGGAAGGGATATCGATTGGCTCCTTGCAATTCTGGCAGATCTGACGCACCAACCTCTGGGCAGCAATAAGATTGATCGATGACACGATCAGGAACAGCTCGACTCCCATGTTGATCAAGCGGTCTATGGTGGAAGGAGCATCGTTGGTATGGAGGGTACTTAAGACCAAATGACCCGTCAGGGCGGCCTTGACCGCAATCTGGGCCGTTTCCAGGTCACGTATCTCTCCCACCATAATGATGTCTGGATCCTGACGGAGAAACGAGCGGAGGGCGGCAGCAAAGGTCAAGCCGATTTCTTCCTTCACCTGGACCTGATTGATCCCCACGAGGTTGTATTCCACCGGATCCTCAGCCGTAGAGATATTGACCTCGGGCTCGTTCAGTGCCGAAAGCCCCGAGTAAAGTGTTGTGGATTTTCCGCTACCGGTGGGGCCCGTAATCAGGAGCATGCCATAGGGTTTGTAAAGCGCCTCTTTGAAATCTTTAAGGTCCTTCTCCTCAAAGCCGAGTTTGGTCATGTCCAGCTGGAGATTGGTTTTGTCCAAGAGCCGCATGACGATCTTTTCGCCGAACATGGTGGGTAGAACGGAGACACGGATATCAAGCTCCTGTCTACCCATCTTGAGCTTGATTCGACCATCCTGAGTCAAGCGCCGCTCAGCGATGTCAAGATCGGCCATGATCTTGATGCGGGAGACCAGAGGGGCCTTCAGTTTCGGGGGAGGAGACATGATCTCATGCAGGATCCCGTCAATCCGGAAACGAACACGAAAAATCTTCTCATAGGGTTCGATGTGAATATCGCTCGCCCTACGTTTAGCCGCATCGCCCAAGATGGCGTTGACCAAGGTGACCACAGGGGCGTCATTGGTGGCCTGCTCGAGCTCCTGGACGTTGATCTCTTCCTCCTTGATGACCTCCATGTCGTTGTCGCCTAACTTTTTCAAAACATCATCGTAAAAATTGGTGGACCCGAAGCGTTCATCCAGGATCTTTTTGATTTCCGAGGCGCGCGCCAGAACGACCCGCACCCCATAGCCGGTGACGAACTTAATCTCATTGATGGCCGCTAGGTTGGTGGGATCACTCATGGCGATGGTCAGGGTCGAGGTCATGAGTTTAAGAGGGATGATATGATATTTCTGGATAAACTGGGCGGGGATCAGGTTCAAGATGCTGTCCGGGATGTCAACCCCGTCAATTTCGACCTTTTCGATGCCGAACTGGTCAGCGAGAAAATCGGTGACTTGATCCTCGCTGGTGTACCCGAGTCGGACCAGTTCGTGAACCAAACTGGAGCCGTTTTGCTTAAATACGTTCAGTGCTTCGTTGAGCTGTTCGCGGGTGATGATCCCCCCACGGACCAAGATTTCTGCAGTACGCGGCTCCATAAATTCCCTACTTATATGATTATCTTAGAAATGCCTCTTTGTGTCAATTTCATGTCGGCGTGTTTGCTCCAATTTTGAACCATCAAGGGACAAAAAATGGCACTATTTGACGCACAATGACACCCCGCCTATACAGCAGCAAAAAGCGGGCCGGTTCTGGGTCTATCTGTCCTTTTTCTTCAAGGCGGCCTGGGCTGCGGCGAGCTTGGCCACCGGGACACGGTAGGGCGAGCAACTCACGTAATCGAGGCCAATCTCATGGCAGAAGACAACGGATTTGGGGTCCCCTCCATGCTCACCACAGACCCCTATCTCCAGTGTCCTGCGCGTCTTGCGCCCCTTTTCGATCGCCACACGCATGAGGGCACCTACCCCCTCTCGGTCGATACTGACAAAGGGGTCTTGGGAAAGGAGTCCCTGAGACAGGTAGCTCGGAAGGAACTTTCCCGCGTCGTCTCTAGAAAGTCCAAGGCAGGTTTGAGTGAGATCGTTTGTACCGAAGGAAAAGAACTCGGCCTGCTGGGCAATCTGGTCAGCCACCAGACAGGCACGTGGCAGCTCAATCATAGTTCCAATCATGTATCGGACCCTGACACCGTAATCCTTCATGGTTTGTTGGGCGATCCGCTCAACGATCTCCCTTTGCGTCCGGAACTCCTCCTGGCTCGCCACCAGGGGGATCATGACCTCTGGAAAGGGATCGTTCCCTTCCTTGCGTAGCTCGCAGGCAGCCTGGAAAATGGCCCGGGCCTGCATCTCCGTGATTTCAGGAAACGAGATTCCCAGACGGCATCCCCTATGGCCAAGCATTGGGTTGACCTCGTGGAGATTTTCCACCTTCTCCCGGAGAGTCTCTACCGGGATGGAAATGGCGCGGGCAAGCTCCTCCACATCCCGCTCGGTCTTCGGCAGGAATTCATGAAGGGGTGGATCTAAGGTTCGAATCGTCACGGGCAATTTCCCCATGACCTTGAGGATGGCCTTGAAGTCTCCCTTTTGCATCGGCAGGAGTTTGTCCAGTGCCCTGCGCCGACCCGTTTCGTCCCCTGCCAGAATCATCTCCTGCACCGCGGTGATGCGCTCACCGTCAAAAAACATATGTTCCGTTCGGCAGAGTCCGATCCCCTCGGCACCAAAGGCCCTCGTGACCTCCGCCTGTCCCGGTTGATCGGCGTTTGTCCTAACACCAAGTTTTCGGACTTCGTCCGCCCACTTCATGAGCTTCGAAAATTGTTGGTAGACACGCGCCTCCTTGGGATCCAAAGTCCGGTCAACCAATACCCGACAGATATCGGAGGGCAGGGTCTTCAGCTCACCCCGGATCACTTCTCCGGTAGTCCCATCCACCGAGATCCAATCCCCCGCTCGAAGAATCGTATCCCCAACCCGCATTTCCCGCGCAGCATAATCCACAGTCAATGCCTCACACCCCACCACGCAAACCTTGCCCATCTGGCGTGCTACCAAGGCAGCATGGGAGGTCATCCCTCCTCGGGCAGTGAGGATTCCCTGAGCCGCCTCCATGCCTCGAATGTCTTCCGGGCTCGTCTCGACGCGGCAAAGGATCACCTTCTCTCCCCGTTTCTTCCACTCCTGAGCCTCCTCGGCGTGAAAGACGATGCGACCGGAGGCTCCGCCTGGTCCCGCAGGCAGGCCCTTCGCAAGAACGCGTCCCTCCTCCCCTGCACGTATCTTGTCCTCGTCATCAAAAATAGGCTGCAGAAGCTGGTTCAGTTGATCCGCGTCGATCTGAAGCAGCGCCTCCCGCTTTGAAATGATCCGTTCCGCCACCATTTCCACCGCGATACGCACAGCGGCAAAGCCCGTCCGTTTTGCCGTACGGGTCTGGAGCATCCAAAGCTTCGCGTCCTCGATGGTGAATTCAATATCCTGCATCTCCTGGTAGCGCTTCTCCAAGACTTTACAGAGCCGGACCAACTCGCCATGGGCCTTTGGCATCGCGTCCTTCAGTTCGGCGATGGGTCGAGGGGTGCGAATGCCAGCTACGACATCTTCGCCTTGGGCATCCATCAAGAACTCACCGTAAAGTCGCTTTTCACCTGTGGCAGGGTTGCGCGTGAAGGCAACCCCCGTAGCGCACTTCTCACCCATATTTCCGAACACCATGGTCTGAACGTTCACCGCAGTACCCCAGCTGTGCGGGATATGATAGAGCTCACGATAGGCGATGGCACGATCGTTTTTCCACGAGCCGAACACCGCGCCGATGGCCCCCCAGAGTTGCTCCTGGGGATCCTCCGGAAACTCCTTCCCCAACTTACTCTTGATCTCTGCCTTAAATTCAGCCACGAGCTCCTTCAGGTCTTCCTCGGTCATCTCCGTATCGAAACGGATTCCCGTTGATTCTTTTTTGCGTTCAAGGATGACCTCGAAGGGATCACGCTCGTGTCTTTCAGTCGGTTTGAGACCCAAAACTACATCGCCGTACATCTGTACAAATCGGCGGTATGAGTCATAGACAAAACGGGGGTTACTGGTCCGGGCAATGAGACCCTGAACGGTTTGATCATTGAGACCTAAGTTCAAAACCGTGTCCATCATACCAGGCATGGACTCCCGCGCCCCCGAGCGAACCGAAACTAATAAGGGATTGGTGGGGTCGCCAAATCGCTTTCCTATATCCTTCTCAAGCCGACCCAGGGCGCCTGCCACCTCTTTCACCAAACCTTTTGGATAGCGACCCCCATGGCCATCGAAATAAGTGCACACCTCGGTGGAGAGGGTGAATCCAGGTGGGACCGGTATTCCCATCTTCGTCATCTCGTGCAGGCCTGCTCCTTTTCCCCCCAGGAGTTCCCTCATGGTCGCCCTTCCATCCGACTTCCCACCGCCAAAGGAAAAAACTCTTCTCTTCGCCTTAGCCATTTTCCTTCTCCCGATCAGGTGCTTTAATCCGACCTCTGATCTCCTCTTCGAGCCTAGCAATAGGGATCCTGACCTGCGTCATGAGGTCTCGATCTCTCAGGGTCACTGTTTGATCCCTCATGGTTTGATGGTCCACGGTGATCCCATAGGGGGTTCCAATTTCATCCTGCCTGCGGTATCGACGACCAATGGAGCCCGTTTGATCGTAGATCACCGGAAAATGTCGCTGCAAGATATCTCGAATCTCTTGGGCCTTCTCTGGTTGCCCATTTTTTCTGAGCAGTGGGAAGACCCCGGCCTTAATGGGCGCCATTTTAGGGTGGAAACGCAAGACAACCCTCTTTTCCCCCTCGGCTTCATCCTCGTCGTAGGCATCAATCAATAAGATCAAAACAATTCTGTCCACCCCCACCGCAGGCTCGATTACATAGGGAAGGTAGTGGTCGCGGGTCTCATCATCGAAGTAAGTAAGGTCTTTTCCGCTGGAGGTCATATGCTGTTGCAGATCAAAATCGGTCCGATTGGCGATTCCTTCAAGCTCTCCCCAACCAAAGGGATAGTTGTACTCGATGTCCGAGCAGGCCTTAGCATAATGGGCCAACTCTTCTTTAGGGTAGTGATGCCAACGAAGATTTTCTTTCTTTAATCCCTGCCTAAAGTACCAGGATAACCGCTCTTCCCGCCAGTATTCGAACCACTGTTCGTCTGTTCCCGGTTTGACAAAGAACTCCATTTCCATTTGCTCAAATTCGCGCGTACGGAAAATAAAGTTTCCCGGAGTAATTTCGTTGCGAAAGGATTTTCCCATCTGAGCAATGCCAAACGGAAGCCTCAATCGCGTGGTTTGAAGCACGCTCTGAAAATTGACAAACATCCCCTGAGCCGTCTCTGGCCTCAAGTAGGCTGTGGCCGCCTCATTCTCCACTGGTCCCACAAACGTCTTGAACATGAGATTAAACTGCCGAGATTCGGTAAGGTCTTTGCTGCCGCAGCTGGGACAGAGACCATCAACGATGTGATCCGCCCGAAATCGCTGCTTGCAAACACGGCAATCCACTAAAGAGTCGGTAAATCCCTCTACGTGACCGGAGGCCTGCCACACCTTGGGGTGCATGAGAGCGGCACTCTCGATACCGACGATATTCTCACGGGAGGTGACCATATCCTGCCACCAGACCTCTTTGATGTTGCGTTTTAACTCAACGCCTAGAGGACCATAATCCCATGTACTGGCGAATCCCCCGTAGATCTCACTGGAGGGAAACACAAATCCCCTGCGTTTGCACAGGTTAACAATGTTTTCCATGGTCACTTTAGAGTTCATCTGGCAATCTTTTTAAGGCTCGACTCCTCATCTATCGTTTGAGTTGTCTCATCCCGTGAATACTATTATAGGAGGGGCTGAAATTCCGGATGCATTGGAAAAGAACTTAGGCCATGCAGAAGGTCTCTAAAAAGGGAACCGATTTTAATTCCTTGTTGATTTGGAACTGGATGAAACGGGGAAGAATGGTGCGAGTCTCCTTGAGGGCGAGACCGGAAAGGCCTGGAGAAAACGGCAACAATCCCTTGTTTTCCTGAAGCCGGGCCAAGGCACTCAAGGCCTCCAGGGAGAGAGGTAGGGTTTCCTTCCTGAAGGGAAGACAGGACCGGCACAGGATACCACCATCCCGTGGACTAAAACACCAATGAGGAACGTAGTCACGATTATCCTCCGGATCTCTAACCAAGAATGGCCCCCGGGACTCGGGTCTCTTCTTTCCACACCTGCGGCAACCGTCGAGCATCGGCTGATATCCCGAAAGCGTGAGTAGCCTCATCTCAAAAAAGGTTAGATAGGATGCCGAACTGCCCTGCTCTTCAAGGAACACCAACCCTTGCTTTAAATGTTCAAAGATGGAGCGGCCCTCCTCCCGCTCTCGAGTGAGCTCATCGGTGATCTCCACCATGTAAGATGCCATCGCAATTTTTCCCAAGTCAGTGGTCAGATTCTTAAAGACCTGCAGCCAATCGCAGGCATGGACAAAGACCAAGGAGCTCTGGGCGCGTTCTTGAAAACGAAGGTTCACCAGCGAGAACGGCTCCAAGGTGTTGACAAACCTCCTGCGCGACCGTTTCGCGCCCTTAGCAATTCCAGTAACCTTACCGTAGTCTCGAGAGAGAAAAGTGACGATCTTATCGGATTCCCCGAAGGACTTGGTCCGCAATACAATTGCGGGGCTAACAGAGAGCACTGGCATGTCCCAATCGTTTCCTCCCTAAGACAAATAACATTTCCTGCCAAAACGCGCAAACTCTTTGAAAAATCAATGGGTTCTGAGCCGCACTTCACCTTGACAAGGCGGCTAGTGATGATTACATAATTTACCTGAAGCCTCCACGGGTTTACACTCGTGGTATCGTTTCTCGCTTCGGCGGAATCCGCCGAAGCACCCTCCTTTGCTCTTCGAGCTTCGGAGGGTCCGACCGTCGCATTCATCCATGGGCTTACGCCCATGGTCTTGTGCGAAGGCGGATAAGCATCGCGAGCCCGAGGAATCAATGAACGAGAAAGACACCAAAGAGAGTGCGCAGCCGGCTGAAGAAGCGGAAAAGCTGAGCACTTTTGAGCAGGAAAACAAGGAGGAGGAGTCGCCCTCAGAGATTGAAAAACTACGCCAAGATCTCGCGGCAAAGGAGCTTGAGGCGAAGAAGAATTATGACCTCTATCTCCGCCAAGTAGCGGATTTGGAAAACTTTAAAAAACGGGGAGCGCGAGAGAAGGAAGAGGCCATCAGATACGGGAATGAGGCCCTAGTAAAGGACCTCCTGCCAATACTGGATAACCTGGAACGGGCCGTAGAGCATGCCGAGTTAGAGGGCAACGGAAAGCCTCTGCTCGCAGGGATTGAATTGGTCCTCAAGGGCTTTCTCGAGGTCCTCGAAAAACACGGGGTCACACAAATTTCTGCCAAGGGGGAACCCTTTAATCCGCAAAAACACGAGGCCTTTGCCCAGGTAGAAAGCACGGATCATGAGCCCAATACTGTAGTGGAGGAGCTCCACAGAGGATACTCCATGGCCGACCGGCTCCTCCGCCCTTCCTTGGTGAGCGTTGCTAAGTTGCCGGAAACTAAAGAAGAGAACAGCGAACAAACAAAGATTGAAAAGAACGAGACAGATGATTAAGTTATCCACCATGACCGAATCAAGGTCTCTTTCTTTGAGGAGAGCAAACGATGGCAAAAACAATAGGTATTGACTTAGGGACCACTAATTCCTGTGTGGCAATTATGGAGGGGAGCGATCCCAATGTCCTCGCCAATACTGAGGGGACCCGCACGACCCCCTCAGTCGCCGCCGTCTCTGAGAGCGGGGAGCGTCTGGTGGGCCAGATCGCCAAAAGGCAAGCCATCACAAACCCGGAAAACACGATCTTCGCGGTCAAGCGACTTATCGGAAGGCGCCACAATGACCCCTTGGTCCAGAAGGCCATGAAGGTTCTCCCCTATAAGATTGTTAATTCGGACAACGGTGATGCTTGGGTAGAAATCAGGGGCAAGCAGTACAGTCCTGCTGAGATCTCTGCCTTTATTCTTCAAAAGATGAAGCAAACGGCGGAAGACTACCTGGGAGAAAAGGTGACTGAAGCCGTGGTCACAGTTCCCGCCTACTTTAGCGATAGTCAGAGACAGGCTACCAAGGATGCGGGCCGAATCGCAGGGCTCAATGTCCTTCGGATCATCAACGAACCCACCGCCGCCTCATTGGCCTATGGTTTGGATAAGAAGAAGGACGAAACAATTGCCGTCTTTGACCTTGGCGGGGGAACCTTTGATATTTCCATCCTGGAGCTTGGAGAGGGAGTGTTCGAGGTCAAGGCAACCAACGGGGACACCTTCCTCGGGGGTGAAGACTTCGATCAAAAAGTGATGGATTACCTTGCGGACGAATTTAGGAAGGATCAAGGAATTGATCTGCGTAAGGACCGCATGGCCTTGCAGCGTTTAAAGGAAGCGGCAGAGAAGGCCAAATGCGAGCTTTCCACCACTATGGAGACCGATATCAACCTCCCGTTCATCACGGCAGACCAACACGGGCCGAAACACCTCAACATCAAGCTCAGCCGTTCCAAGCTGGAAGCGCTCTGCTCAGACCTGGTGGACAGAACTGAGGGACCCTGCCGCCAGGCACTCAAGGACGCAGGTCTCGCTCCGGGAGATATCGATGAGGTGATCCTCGTCGGTGGCATGACGCGCATGCCCACGGTGCAGGACCGGGTGCATAAGATCTTTGGTAAAGAGCCGAACAAAGGGGTCAATCCCGACGAGGTGGTGGCCGTGGGAGCCGCAATCCAGGCCGCAGTCCTTAAAGGGGAAGTCAAAGATGTTCTGCTCCTGGACGTCACTCCCCTTTCCCTAGGGATTGAGACCCTGGGTGGAGTGTTTACCAAGCTCATCGAGAAAAACACCACCATCCCGACTAAGAAAAGTCAGACCTTTTCTACTGCTGCGGACAATCAACCCGCTGTTACCATCCGTGTCCATCAAGGGGAGCGAGAGATGGCGGCAAACAACAAGCTCCTGGGACAATTTGACCTGATCGGTATACCACTCGCGCCAAGAGGTCTGCCGCAGATCGATGTGACATTTGACATCGACGCCAACGGGATTGTCCATGTCAACGCCAAGGATCTCGGCACCAATAAAGAACAGTCCATCCAAATCACTGCTTCTAGCGGCCTCAGTGAAGAAGAGATCAACCAGATGGTGAAGGATGGCGAGACCCATGCCGCCGAGGACAAGCAGCGGAAAGAAGTAGTCGAGGCCCGCAACCAACTGGACTCCCTGATCTATACAACCGAGAAGTCCCTTAAGGATTACTCTGGGGAATTGGACGCCACCGTCAAGGCGGACATCGAATCAACACTGGAAAAGGCCAAGAAGGCGACGGAGAGTCAGGATGCCCAAACCATCCGTTCCGCAGCCGACGAGTTAGGTCGCTCCTCCCACAAGCTGGCCGAGGCGATGTATGCCAAGGCATCTCAACAGCAACAGCAACCACCTCCCCCACCCGAGGGGGGCAGCGCCAATGAACAAGATAGCAATCAAGGTGGTAAGAAGGAGGATGTGGTGGATGCCGACTTCGAGGAGGTCAAGGACTAAAGCGGGAACAGGACCGGTTCTGCTGCAATGATTTAAAAGCCCCTGCTCCCCGGCATTTATGGAGAGGGGCTTTCTTGTTATTTACGATCCTTTGAGAGGAATTGACCATTGAACGGGAAAAGGGACTATTATGAACTGCTTGGCGTAGGTCGTAACGCCAGTGATGAGGAATTCAAGAAGGCTTACCGCCAGCTGGCGTTAAAGTACCATCCCGACAGAAATCCGGGAGACAAGCAAGCGGAGGAGAAATTCAAGGAAGTTTCTGAGGCCTACCGGGTCCTCTCAGACCCGGAAAAAAAGGCCCAATACGACCGGTTTGGCCATGCGGCCTTTGACGGTGGCAATCCGTTCGGTGCGGGGTTTGATTTTACCTCGGGTTTCGAGGATATCTTCGGTGACATCTTTGGCGACTTCTTCAGCACCAGCACGGGTAGGCGACGCACTCGAGCCCAACGCGGGGAGGACCTGCGTTACAATATGGACATCAGTTTCGAAGAGGCGGCCTTTGGGACGGAGAAAAAAATCAAGATTCCGCTGTACAAGTCCTGCGAGACTTGCCAAGGCAGCGGTGCCAAGCCTGGAACCTCGCCCCGAACCTGCTCCACATGTCACGGGAGAGGACAGGTCAGCTTCCAACAGGGCTTTTTTAGTGTTTCCCGGACTTGTAGCCAGTGCCGAGGACAGGGAACCATCATTGGGGAGCCTTGTTCCGCCTGCACTGGGGCTGGAAAGGTACGTAAGTTCCATACCCTCGGCGTGAAGATCCCCGCTGGTGTTGATACTGGCTCTCTTCTCAAGCTAAGAGGGGAAGGTCAAAGCGGGTCATTGGGCGGCCCCTCGGGAGATCTCTACGTGGCGCTCAAGGTCCAGGCCCACCCGATATTCGTTCGCGACGGTCTGGAAATCATCTGCGAAGTCCCCATCAGTTTTCATCAGGCGGCGCTGGGGGCGGAGATTGAGATCCCCACCCTGCACGGAAAGGTTAAGTTGAAGGTCCCACCTGGGACTCAGTCCGGAAAGGTTTTCCGCCTTAGGGGTAAGGGTTTAAAAGAAGTTCACGGCTACCAACAGGGAGACCAGCATGTTCGGCTCAGTGTGGAGACACCTACCCACCTCACAGCCAAGCAAAAGGAGCTTTTAAGAGAATTTGCCGCGCTGGCCGGAGAGGAAATTCACCCCCTCTCCAAAGGCTTTTTCGAAAAAGTTAAGCTGATATTTGGATAATTCTCTATCCCCTTTGGTCTTCCCTCTGACCGTTTTTCTGTCGAGGCTGTAAGATATTTCCTTGACGGGGACGACAGGCCCGAGTTAACTTTGTTATAAGGAGCATTATGAACGAAATAGCAGACCACACTGAAAGCCAGGATTGGAAAGATCCTCCCGCAGAGATTCCCGATGTCATCCCACTTTTGCCGATACGTGACATCGTTATCTACCCCTACATGATGCTGCCGCTCTTTGTGGGCAGGGACATCTCCATTCGCGCGGTGGAGGAGGCCCTAGCGCGGGACCGTCTCATCTTTCTCGTGGCTCAGATGAACCCGGCGGAAGACAACCCCCTACCCAAAGATATTTACGAGGTAGGGACTGTGGCTACCATCCTGCGCATGTTGAAGCTAGCCGACGGCAGAATCAAAATCCTCGTGCAGGGGCTCGCCAAGGGAGAGGTCAAAAATTTTCTCAAAGAAAAGCCGTTTTTTGAAGTCACCATCCGCAAGGTTGTCGAATCCCCCGTCCAAGAAGTATCCATCGAGGTGGAGGCCTTGATGCGCAATGTGAAGGAAAAAATCGAGCAGATCTTGAATCTCAAGAGCCTACCTCCTGAAATTACCATGGTCACGGACAACGTGAGCGACCCTGGTGTCTTGGCAGATCTCGTCGCCTCCAATCTACGTTTAAAGATTGAAGAGAGCCAGGGTATCCTGCAAGTCTTTGACCCACTGGATCGATTGAAAAAGGTCAATGAGCTCCTCAGCCGAGAGCTGGAACTATCCACCATGCAGGCCCAAATTCAAAATCAGGCAAAGGAGGAAATGAACAAGACCCAGCGGGAGTATTTCCTACGGGAGCAGCTCAAGCAGATCCACCAGGAACTAGGCGAGGCAGACGAGCGTACCGAAGAACTCAACGAGCTTAGGAAACAGATCGAAAAGGCCAAGATGCCCACGGAGGTGAAACGGGAGGCCGAAAAACAATTAAAGCGTCTGGAGCAAATGCACCCCGAGTCCTCTGAGGCATCCCTCGTCCGTACCTATATGGACTGGATCGTGGAACTTCCTTGGAGTAAACAGACCAAGGACAACCTAAATATCCAAACGGCTAAAAAGGTCCTCGATGAGGATCACTACGATTTAGAGAAGGTCAAGGAACGAATCCTCGAATACCTGGCCGTCAACAAGCTCAAAAAGAAACTCAAAGGACCAGTCCTTTGTTTCGTGGGGCCACCGGGGGTGGGGAAGACTTCCCTGGGAAAATCCATTGCCCGCGCCCTAAATAGAAAATTTACCCGTGTTTCCCTGGGTGGCATCCGAGATGAGGCAGAGATCAGGGGACACAGACGAACCTACGTGGGGGCATTGCCGGGTAGAATTATTCAGGGAATCAAACAGGCGGGATCCAAAAACCCTGTCTTCATGTTAGATGAAATCGATAAACTTGGCAACGATTTTCGAGGAGACCCATCAGCGGCCCTTCTGGAGGTGTTGGACCGTGAGCAAAATTACGCCTTCAGCGATCATTATCTGAATCTCCCCTTTGACCTTTCCAATGTCTTGATGATTTGCACCGCAAATCTGCTGGATCCCATCCCGGCCACCCTGAGGGACCGCATGGAGATCATCGCCCTCTCTGGGTATACCAATGAAGAAAAACTGAAAATCGCCTGTACCTTTCTCCTTCCCAGGCAGCTGGAAGAAAATGGGATTTCTGCCGAAATTTTAGACATCTCCGATGACGCGCTCCTGCGTATCATCTCCCAGTACACAAAGGAGGCGGGACTAAGAAATCTAGAACGTGAAATCGCTTCCATTTGCCGCAAGGTCGCACGCAAAGTTGCGGAGGGGAAAAAAGAGTTTACCCGTGTGACGCGTGGAAACATTCATCTCTACTTGGGAGCACCCAAGTTTATCCCCGAAACAGAAGTGGGACAAAACGAAGTGGGTGTTGCCATTGGCCTGGCTTGGACCAGCGCGGGCGGCGAGATTCTTCATGTGGAGGCCTCACTGTCCAAAGGTAAGGGAACCCTCACGCTCACAGGTCAGCTGGGGGATGTGATGAAGGAGTCGGCCCAGGCGGCGGTGAGCTATGCCCGCGCTCACGCCAAGAGACTGAGAATCGAAGAGGACTTCTACCAGAAACTGGACATCCACATTCACGTCCCGGCCGGGGCCATTCCTAAGGACGGACCTTCTGCCGGCATCACCATGGGAACAGCACTCATATCGGCGCTGACCCGAACGCCCATCAGCCGAGACGTGGCCATGACGGGAGAAATAACCCTGCGAGGCAGAGTCCTACCCATTGCCGGTCTAAAGGAAAAATCCCTGGCGGCCTATCGGGCCGGAATAAAAACTATCATCATCCCGGACCAGAACGAGAAGGATTTGGACGAAATACCCAAACCACTCCGACGCCGGCTCCGATTCGTCAAAGCCAAGACGATGTGGGACGTCCTGGATTGCGCCCTTCCGGCCAAGAGAGAGAAATTCGCTAAAGTCTCAGCCAAAGAAAAACCCTTGACGCCAACGAAAGAAAAACGCTTTAAAAAGAGGGGAAAGCCCCTGGTAAAGGTGCGCAGGGAGAGGACCCTTCCCCTCAGGCCCTAAACCCCGTACCATGGACCACGTCCGTGGCTTTGGGGCGCGCTGCCCTTTGGGGGAATCCGAAACATGCACCCCGTGGAATAACATCATGGTCCGATCATTTCAGTCTCAGTAGAGGAGCTATTCCACGGGGTCAACCCGCACTCTCGTGCAGGGTGTTCTGAGGTACGGGGTAGATGAAATTGAGAGAGATAGGGGAGTTCGGCCTTATTGAGAGGATTCAAAAATCCACCTCGAAGGGCAGAGGAGTGGTTCTTGGCATCGGAGACGATGCCGCTTGGGTGAGATCAAAGAGGGCTCCGCTTCTCTTCACATCGGATCTCCTGATTGAAGGCGTGCACTTTGATTTCAAGTGGACTTCCTTTTATGAGCTGGGCTATAAGACCCTTTCTGTCAACCTGAGTGATCTAGCCGCCATGGGAGGGATGCCTGATTACCTAGTCATTTCTTTGGGAATACCCGTTGACTTCAAGGTGGAGGATATAGAAGAGTTCTACCGAGGAATAAGGAAGCTGGCGCTTCATAGCGGTGTGTCCCTTGTGGGTGGAGATACCAGCTCAGCAAATCGTTTTTTCATCAGTGCCTTTCTGGTAGGACATGCACCTTATGGGCCCGTCACTCGAGGGGGGGCCAAGGTAGGGGATGACCTTTACGTGACCGGAACCCTAGGAGACTCGTCTTTAGGGCTGGATCTTCTCAGGAGGTCGAAAGGGAGACTCACGAGGGGTGAGGTAGCCTACCTGACTTCTCGCCATCGCTTGCCAACCGCCCGTTTGAAGGCAGGAAGAATCTTAGCAAAGGAAAAACTTGCCAGGGCGATGATTGATGTCAGCGACGGCCTTATTCAGGACTTGACCCATCTCTGTAAGGCCAGTGGCACAGGGGCTGTCATCTGGCACGAGGCACTCCCCCTCTCCCGCCCCTATCGACGCTTTACCGGTGGGAAACGGAGCCGGTACTCATTGACGGGAGGGGAAGATTATGAGCTTTTATTTTCCCTTCGGACTCGAGATCGCGCGCGTTTGCAAAAGATCCGAAAACGCTTGGACGTACCAGTTACTCACATCGGGAGGTGCGTACCTGCCCGTCAGGGAATTACGGTAGTCAATGGCAAGGGAACTCCCCTTCCCTTGCCGCAAAAGGGTTACGACCATTTCAAGTTCAAGAGTCGACTATCACCTTCAAACGCTATGATTCGTCACTCAACTCAAGACTGAAATGCCGTTGTTTCGCACCGCGCAACAATCAATGCCAGATTAGCAGAACGAGGGAAGGACAGGAGATGGACACCGACAGACTGGCGGAACTCTTAGAGGGAGTTCGTAGAGGCCGGGTGACCGTGGATCGAGCCCTCAAGAGACTGAACCATCTTCCTTATGAAGATCTCGGTTTTGCCAAGGTGGATCACCATCGCTCCTTGCGGCAGGGATTCCCCGAGGTGGTTTTGGGAGAGTCCAAACCGATCAGCGCCATGGCTGCAATCACTCGGGCCATGCAAAAGCGGGGGACCAACGTATTCATTACTCGGCTCTCACCGGAAAAGATGACGGCCCTCAAAAAACAAACCAAAGGTTTGCATTATCATCAGGAGGCCCGAGCCGCGACTTGGATTAGCAAACGGATTCCCCATAGGGGAAGAGGACAGATTCTGGTAGTCTGCGCAGGCACCTCCGACATTCCGGTGGCCAAAGAGGCGGCGTTAACGGGGGAGATGATGGGCAATCGAGTGGAACAGCTTTTCGATGTAGGAGTCGCGGGTATCCATCGCCTGCTGGAGAACAGAGAGAGGCTCCTTTCCGCTGCCGTCTTGATTGTCGTCGCAGGTATGGAAGGGGCTTTGCCCAGCGTCGTTGCTGGGATGGTGGATAAACCCGTGATCGCAGTCCCCACCAGCGTTGGGTATGGAGCAAGCTTCCAGGGCCTTTCTGCCCTGCTGGGTATGCTGAACTCCTGTGCGGCAGGTGTGACGGTGGTTAACATTGACAATGGCTTTGGGGCTGGTTTTGCGGCCAGTCTAATCAATCGGATCAACTAAGCCGCGGTTTCACTTAATCATGGTTGGAGAGGCCTAGATCATGAACAAACCGAGTTACCGTACAATCCTGCGTTCCTCAGACCTGGCAGTCAGGGTTTCTGGGAAGACACAGGCGGAGGTTCTCACCCACTCGGCCTTTGCCCTTTTTGACCTAATGACGGATCTCAACAAAGTCGAAGTACAAGAAAGCCTCCCATTGGAGGTGGAAGGCGTCGACGACGAATTGATGGCGAACTGGATGCGCGAACTCCTCTATTTCTTCCAGGGGAGTGGTTATATCCTTAAGGAATTCGAGATCCGTGAGACGAAGGGTCCCTCCGTCCGAGCCGAGGTCAGAGGGGAGAAATTTGATCCGGACCGGCACGAAATCCAGCGTGAAATCCGTTCCGTAGTCGCCCACCAATGTCGCATGGGGAAAACCGGAGATCAGTGGACCGGCCAGGCGACCTTCGAATTGTAAGAAAGCCGATACTTGAAATGGAAAGCCCATACGAGGGAACAGCCTTAATCGCCGATCCCATCCATCGTTACATCCAGTTTACGGTGCCTGAGAGAAAAGGGGAGGTCACCGAAAAGCAAATCATCGATTCTCCCTGGGTACAAAGGCTGCGCTGCATTTATCAACTACAAAGCGCCCGCTGGGTCTATCCGTCGGCCGAGCACAGCCGGTTTCAGCACTCCCTGGGGGCCATGCACCTGGCAGGGGAGTTCGGCAAGAACCTCTACCCGTCCCTCAAGAGCCTCCTAGGGGCGGAGTGCCCCTCAGCCCCCTTTATCGAGGAGTATCTTCGGATCACCGGACTCCTCCACGACGTGGGGCATGGCCCCTTCGGTCACTTCTTCGACCACAACTTTCTCGAGGACTTCGGGATCATCCACGAGGATCTCAGCCAGGCCATCATCCGCGAAAAGCTCGGGGATTTGATCGCTCAATTGCGCCGCAGCCCCAGCGGCCCCTTTGCCCCCGGTGAAGAGCTCAAGCCCGAGGAAATCGCCTTCCCCATCAAGAAAAGCGGCAAGGAAGATCACGGCAAGCCCAAATGGCTCAGACTTCTGGAACCCTTAACCAACGGCATCTATACCTTCGACAACCTTGACTATGTTTCCCGTGACTCCTACATGTGCGGGGTGGCCGTGGGACCCATCGACCGAGAGCGGTTGATCCATTACACCTTTCTATCGCCCAAGGGGTTTACCCTTCATCGGGCGGGGAACGCCGCCCTCACCATGTTTTTAAACGCTCGGCTCTATCTGTACACCAATGTCTATTACCATCGAACGACGCGGGCCATCGATCTCCATCTGAGCGAGATTTTTTCCGACACCATCCGTGAGATCTTCCCCGGTAATCCATTGGAACACATGGACCAATACCTCCATCTCACGGATTGGTCCTTATTGGAGGAGGTCTCGCGCTGGCGCAGAGAGAAAATCGGCAACAGAACACTGGCTCAAGAGTGGGGACGAATCCTGGATCGAGACGTGAAATGGAAAATGGCCTATGACCGAACCCTGTCATTAAAGGAGCTGCACTATGGAACGACATCGGTGGAAGGGACGGATTGGGAAAAACGCATCCATGATTCTCTTCCCCCCTCTGCTCGTTCCGTGGTCTTTCGCGTAGACATGGCGACTCAAGATCCAAGGCCGGAGAGTCCCTTTGCCATGGGGAAGAAACAAATCTACATCTTCGATCCATCCTCTCGAGAGATTGCCAAAGAATCCCTTGCCGACCTCTTCGAATTCATTCCCTCGAAAGTGGTCCAATTCCGGGTCTTTGCCCTGGATCACGAAAACGACCAGCTGCTAGCTGAAACGGCCGAAGCGGCCCTGAAGGATAGACCCTACGCGGTAAAAAAGAGCTCCTAAGACAAACCCTCACACGGCAACACTTAAGGCTGTGGCGATCCCGCGCTGTCCGGGAGGATGATCCATTAAAGTTAACTCGATGTTCTGCATCCATGGCTGAGACTGTGAAAAAAAATAACGACCGCTTCCAGGCAATCCCGTTTCTGGACCTCAAGGTGCAATACCGCAGCATCCGGAAGGAAATCCTGGAGGCCATGGAAGGGGTGCTAGAATCCCAGGCCTTCATCCTTGGGCCGACGGTACAGCGATTCGAGGAGCAGGTGGCCTCTTACCTCCCGTGTCGAGTCGCTGTGGGAGTCGCCTCCGGAACCGATGCACTTCTTCTTTCACTCATGGTCCTTGGAATCGGACCAGGAGACGCGGTATTGGTCCCGACCTTCACCTTCTTTTCCTCCGTCGCCTGCATCACACGCTTGGGAGCAACCCCCATCTTCGTGGACATTGACCCCGACAGTTGCCTGCTAGACATGCATCAGGCCGCCGCCCTTTTGGGACAGCGTTCCCGAATTGGCCAAGCTCGTATTAAGGCGATCTTGCCCGTCCACCTCTTTGGCCAATGCTGCGAGATGGATGAACTGCTCGCGTTGGCCAATCGATACGAGCTCAAAATTGTCGAGGATGTAGCTCAGGCCTTCGGCTCTAAGGTCAAACTGGGCAAGGGGGGACCAAAGGCCGCTGGAACCATAGGGGACCTGGGTTGCTTCTCCTTTTTCCCCACCAAGACCCTAGGAGGATTCGGAGACGGTGGACTCGTGGCCACCAATGACCAACCATTGGCTGATAAGATCCGGAGGCTCAGGGTTCACGGCCAGGGGACCAAGTATCATCACGAGGCCATAGGTATCAATTCACGACTGGATGCCCTTCAGGCGGCAATCCTGCAAGTCAAGCTCCGTTACCTGGACCAGTGGTGTGATCAGAGAATTCAACATGCCCATTACTATGAGAAGCTTTTCTCATCCTGTGGGCTGGTAAAGGACAAGACGATTATCCTTCCCGCCTCAGGCACCGAGAGATCCCATATTTATAATTATTACATCATCCGGGCAGAGCGGAGGGATGAACTCAAGCAGCATCTAGCCAATCGTGGAATTCAAACCCTGGTGTACTACCCCCTCCCACTCCACCTCCAACCCTGCTTTGAACACCTGGGCTACCATAAAGGAGACTTACCCATCTCAGAGTTAGTCACCACTCAGGTACTCGCCATCCCCATGTATCCAGAGCTAACCTCAGAGCAGCAAGAAATCGTCGTTCAAAGAATTGCTGAGTTTTACCGGGAATAGGTGGGCCGCAAAACCGGTACAGCCACGGGTTCTCGTCCGCACCGGACCGAAATTACATTTTTTTCAACCAACAAACGTACCCATGACCTGTATTTCCGAATTCACAGTTAACATGGTTCCGCGACCCCAATTACTCCGGGGTTTTCTATTTACCCCGTACCACAGAACGCCCCGTGCGCAAGCGCGGGGATGAATGTTCCGGAGTCCTTGCAAGGCAGTACCCCAAAGCCACGGGCGTAAGCCCGTGGTACGGGGTTTACAGTGCAATCGTTTCAATCCGCTGGATTTCTTCGGTGGAGAGTGCGAACTGTTCCGCATGTAGGTCTTCTTTCATATGTTGTTGGCTCGTGGTTCCGGTCAACGGAAGCATCCCGATTTGCATGGCAAACCGAAAGATGACCTGTGCGGGACCAGTATCTAACCGTTTAGCGATCGCTTGAATTTCTGGATCAGCAAGGATTTCTCTATTGGCGGTTAACAGTGAAAAGCCTTGATAGATGATACTATGGGCTTGGCAATATTCCCTAACCTCCTTGTCCCATCCGAGCGCGGCAAAACACCTGTTTTGCACAACCATGGGTTTATGATTCGCGTGTTCACACAGCTGTCTAAGTTGTCCAGCCGTGATATTGCTGATGCCAATCATTTTGGTTTTCCCTGATTGATAGAGCCCCTCCATAGCCGCCCACACCTCCCAATCCGCTTCCCCCAAGCCCCCCCGGGAAAGGGGCGAGTGTAAGACATATGAGTCCACATACTCGATGCATAGGTGCGTCAACGAGCTGTCAAAAGACTGTCTTATTTGGGTGGTGAGATCAGCCGAGGCATCGTAGGGGGGTTGATGGCCTTGGCCCCCGACCGGGGTAAACTTGGTTTGGAGAAACAGGGTGTCTCGCTTGATTCCTTTCTTTTCGAGTGACTGCAAGGCTTTGCCTACCAGGGCTTCCTGGTAATGGATCGGTTGATTGGCCGTGTCGATGGCCGTGAAGCCTGACGCCACGGCTAATTGCACCAGTTCGGTAGTCGCCTCTTTTTTCCAAGCCGTGCCATACATAAAAGAAGGCATAGGAACGTGGTTATAGGCGGTCAAGGTCATGTTGTTTCCTCCAAGTCAATTAACCCCGATCCGACAAAATTCGCAAGGCATGTGCAATCCTGGGCCAGGCGTTTAAAACGGTCGCCGACGTTTTGGTCGCAGGTCCGTAACTTCACACGAGTGAGCTTTCGATTTATGGCACAGACAGCTCTGAAGCCTCATCTGATACTCGATGACGATAATTCCTTGGACTGATTAGTGTCGGATCGGGGTTAAGCTTACCCAGTTCCCGTGCCCCCTGTCCAGTCACCCTCACCCCAGACCGTTGAAGCTGAATCGCTAAGCGCATAGCGCAAAGGGCATAGCGTTAAGAGCTTTCAGCCGTCAGCGATCAGCAAATCAGAGAAAAGGACTGAGTGCTGAGTACAGAGCAGTCAGAATCGAAGATTGAAGATCGTGGATCGATTGTCCTGCAGTCATTAGTCCGTTATCTCTTTTCGCCTTGCTCTTTGCTATTGCCGGCCTGGGAACAGGGTTTTTCAACACCCTGTACCCATTCTGGCCGCGGGGAGAAAGACAGCTCTCTGAGGTCACATGCTGTGGGTCACGTGAAAAGACTCCTGCTAAATTCCTCTGATGGTCAACGTCCCTGACTCTGAAGCGGATGAGATCCTTCGATCCTAGACCTGACCCTATCCTACAGGTCTTAACCCCGCGACCTCGGAAGCTCCCACTGATCGCCCCAGGTGGATTGATCGAAAAGGTCCTTAACGGCAGGCTCCTGGGAAATCAACCCCTGGTGATGGGAGTACCGAACCAAAGTTCCAAGGTTGTTCAAGTTAGCTGCGCCGAGACCGTACACCCAGGGGTCTCGGCCTAGGGCATGCTCCTGTTCCTCCTGGGCCTCGCGAAACCAGGCAAGTGGAACCCTCCGGGGGTTTTCCATTTTTCGATAGGCCCATTGCTTGGCCTTCTCGAAGGCCACGAGCATATTCATGGGAACCCAAGGGTACCGGTCAACCACCTCCTGCTTGATCACGGTGGTGTGCATGATGGGAAAGATCCCCGTCTTGCGGTGATAGGCCATCTCGAGTTCCTTGTGATTGTCAAACAGGCGCCGCACGCGCGTGTCTCCCTCTAACATCTGCGAGATAATATCGGGATGAATGAGGGCGTCGAGCTCACCCTCGGCCAGCATGGTTTCAACTCTCTTGCCCGCAGGGATGCGCTCAAGGCTCAAACCCGGTGGAGGCGTAAAGGGCACGTCTTCATCCCGTTCAGCCTTCCAATGGATCTCTTTGAATGGGACCTGGAACTCCTCCTCCAAAATCCCCCGGATCCAGACGAGGGCGGTAGCCTGAAAGTTTTTAAGCCCCACATCGCGCCCGATCAGGTCCGTCGGCCTTTTGATCCCCTTGTTCGCGTTGATGAAGATAAAGCCGTGGCGGAACCTCCGGTGGAGAAACACCGGGATCGAAGTGAGATCCGCAGATTTCTCGCGCGTCAACAAGTAGGACGACCAGGAGAACTCACAGATATCAAAGTCCCGGTTCCGTGCCATCCTCCAATGGCGCGTGGGCGAGTCCATATCGGTGAGGACCGTGAGCTCGATCCCGTCGGGCTCGACGATCCCCTCCTTGAGGGCTCGAATGATTTCGTAATCGCCAGTGGCTAGAGTGAGATGGAGTTTTTGTGACATAGAAGACCTACCTGGATAAAATTTTTTCGCTTTAAACCCGCCTAATCAATGGACGCCCTCTTTGCGCGACGGACAAAATAATCCCACATGGCCGTCAAGCGCTGGGGGTGATAAATCTGCGCAAATTTGAGTTTCGCATCCGCGTCACTGCTCCATGTGGGCTCGCCCGCAGCCATGGCTGCGAGCTGGATCCGCGCCGCTTTCTCCAGGAAGACGGCATAGAGGGTCGCCACCTCTACCGATTCCCCCACCACAGTGGACCCATGATTTTTCATGAGGACACCACGAAAACTCTTCAGTGACTCAGCCACTCTAGCGCCTAGGTCAGGAGTTCGAATCAACGCCGTTGTATAATCAAACAAGGGAAGATTCTCGTGGAAGATGGATCCCTCGTGACTGATGGGACGCAGCGGACGGCGCAGTGAACCGAAGGCAGTGGCATAAGGGGGGTGGCTGTGGACAACACTGTTGACGTCAGGGCGGGCTTTATAAATCTCAGAGTGGATAAAAACCTCTGAATGACGCTCGTAGTCGCCCCTTATCTTTTCTCCTTCTAGGTTACACACAATCAGGTGGTAGGGGCGGATCTCCTCGAATCCAAAACTATGGGGTTTGATCAAAAATGCCTGCTCGCCCGGAATACGAGCAGAGACATGGCCAAGGATCTGATCCCAGTGGCCCTCGATGGCCAAGATATTGCATGAATAGGCAACTTTTTCTTTAAGATCGTCGATGCTCATCTCATTTGCCTCTTTTTTTAAGCCTTTGTCTTCTCCCTCAACTTAAACCTCTGTATTTTCCCCGTCACCGTCTTAGGCAGCTCTTCGACGAACTCAAGCCAACGAGGATATTTGTACGGGGCCAGTTTGCCCTTAACAAAGGATTGAAGCTCTTCTTTCAACTGTTCGCTAGCTTGATATTCGCCTTTTAACAAGACATAGGCCTTAGGCTTGATCAATCCATCCTGATCCGTTTCCCCCGTCACCGCAGCCTCGAGCACCGACGGATGTTCCATAAGGGTGTTTTCCACTTCGATGGGAGAGACCCACAATCCTCCCACCTTTAACATGTCGTCAGAGCGCCCACAGTACCAGAAGTATCCCTCCTCATCCCGGTAATAGGTATCCCCGGTCTTGAGCCAGTCCCCCTGCATGGTCCTTTTAGTCTGCTCTTCCTTATTCCCATAATAGGGAGCTGTGGCGTCACCTTTCACCATGAGGTGCCCCACCTCACCTACAGGGACTTCCTTTCCTTCATCATCAATTATTTTAGCCTCAAATGCCGGGGTTACCTGACCACTGCTTCCGGGTTTTGCCTTTCCGGGTTGGTTGGCCAAAAAATCATGGGTGGCCTCAGTAGAGCCCACCACATCCAACAGCTCCTGTCCGAATTTTTCCTTCCACTGATGGAAAAGGGCCGGAGGCAGGGGTTCTCCAGAGGAAAGGCAGATCCTGAGTGAACTGAGGTTGTATTCCTTTTCCACACGGAGAAGCCTGGTAAAAAGCGTAGGGACAGAGAAGAAAAAGGTGGGACGGTATTTTTCGATCACCTGCAAGATCTTTTCCGGGTCAGGCCGCTCCGGCCACAGGACAGTCGATGCGCCGAAGCGAAAAGGGAAATAGAGGGAATTGCCTAGACCATAGGCGAAAAAAAGCTTGGAGACAGAAAAACAGATGTCGTTTTCATTCATGCCCAGGACGGGCTTCACGAATAAATCCGTGATGGTGATCATGTCCCTGTGGCGGTGAACGGCCCCCTTTGGGGAACCAGTGCTGCCCGATGTGTAGAGCCACATGGCAATATCGTCCTTGTCGGTGGGCTCTGCCGTTAAATCAGTAGAGGCCTGACCAACGACGGATTCAAAGGAGAGGGCCCGTCCCGTTGGCGTGCCCACCACCAAGACGTTTTGCAGATGACGGGGTCGATCCCAGATTTTTTCCACCTCCGGAAGGACGGACTCGTGAACGATCATCAGTCGCGCACTACTGTCTTCAAGCAAGTACTCGTAATCCGCCGCCTTCATCCATGGATTGATTGGAATGGGGACCGCGCCAACCTTGATGGCACCGAAAAATCCGCAGGCAAACTCAGGGCTGTCAGGCAGGCCCAGAAGCACCCTTGCGCCGACTCCCACCCCTAATTCTTTAATGGCATTGCCGGTTTGGTTGACCCGATGGAAGAGATCCTGGTAAGTGAGCTGTTGGTCCAAGTAGTGGATAGCGGTCTTTTTCCCCCGCCCGAGTTTGATGTTCTCGTCCACAAAAGTGGTGGCGGCGTTATAGATGGAAGGCAGCTCCAATTTCATTGCAATGCTCAGAATTTTTACTCTCCGCCAACCACCTCAGACCTCTTTTCTATCGCCACCACAATAGACTTGGTCTCGGTGTAATAGTCATTATTCTCATTACCATGCTCCCTACCCAGACCGCTCTGCTTGACACCCCCGAAGGGCAACTCGTCATAGATGATCTGCGCCGAGTTGACCCAGGTGTATCCCGCCTCGATCTGCTCCGCTGCCCTCATGGCCCTGTCGATATCCCTGGTCCAAACAGACGAGCCAAGCCCAAAGATAGAGCGGTTGGCCTGCTCGATGGCCTCGTCGAGGTTCTTGACTCGCAAAATGGGTAGCGCCGGCCCAAAGCACTCTTCCACAACCATACGAGCGTCCGGATCCACATCCGCCAGGAGTGTCGGCTGAAGAAAGAAACCCTTATCGAACTCCGGACCCTGTGGACGCTTTCTTCCTGTGAGGACCTTGGCACCTCGCTTAACGGCGTCTGCAACCATCTCCTCGACTTCTTCCCTTTGTCCCTTGGTGTGCAATGGCCCCAGCAGAGTCTCGCGCTTAATGCCATCACCGATACGTAACTTGTTGACCTTTGCTGTTAATCGCTCCATGAAGGTATCGGCGATCTTGTCAAAAAGGTAGAGTCGCTTAACGGCCAGACAGGCCTGACCGCAGTTGAAGAATCGACCCACGGACGCTGCACTCACCGCCCTGTCCAGGTCCGCATCATCACACACGATCATGGGATCGCTCCCCCCAAGCTCGAGGGTTACCCTTTTGATTTCCTTGGCTGCCACCTCCATGACATGCTTACCGGTGCCCGTCTCGCCCGTAAAACCGATCTTTCTAATCTTGGGATTTTGGAGGATCTCCTCCCCCACTACCCCTCCGGGTCCGGTCACGATATTGATCACTCCCTTAGGAAGCCCCGCTCGATGGATCAGCTCCACGCAGCGACTCGCCGTCAAGGGAGTGCTAGACGCCGGCTTGATGACCATGGTATTGCCCGCCAGCAGGGCTGGACCCACCTTGTTCCCCATCAGGGAGACAGGAAAATTCCACGGCACGATTGCCCCCACGACCCCCATGGGCTTCTTTAATATGAACCCATAGCGCCCGTCATCGAGGTTGACGTAGCCTCCACGCAGGGTCTTGGCCATACCGGCATAATGTTCCAAAGTATGGGCAAAACGGCGAATTTCAAGGAACGACTCGCGAATCGGTTTTCCCTGCTCCTTGGTGAGGGTCGTACTGAGCTCTTTTTCATTCTCCCTTACTAAACGGACTGCCCCCTGAAGCAGCTCACCGCGCTTTGTGGTGGACATCCTTGACCAGACACCAAAGGCCTCAGCGGCCGCGGCAACGGCATCACGCACATCCTCAGCGTTTCCCTTCGGTACAGTGTCTACCACTTCTCCCGTGGCAGGGTTTCGGATCTCGGTGACCTCACCGCTTTTTGCATCCCGAAATTCTCCAGCAACAAACATTTTAGCCATGAAACTCTCCCATCACTAACATGATTTCCTTACAAAAAATCTCCGCCCACGGCACATTCACTGTTGGGGCCGGGCGGAGAAAGAAACCAAAACATTTTCCCCCTATCTTGTCAAGAAACGGGGTATCTCACCACCCGCCGCGCACCTCTTTTTCACTCATCTCTACGTAGATTTTTGCTGATTTCACAGGCTTCCCATTGAGCCTGTCTTTTAGCCAGTCGATTATAAACGGGCGTTAGGGTTTCGAATCGAATGCTTTTCCCCCTGGTAAAGCCTCAGGACCTTTGGGGGCAGAAATTGAGTCCTAAGACCCGAGGGCTAACCCCGATCCGACATTAATTCGCCCAAGGAATCGTCCCTGACGAGCATCAGATGTGCGCACAGAGCTGTTTGGGCCAGGAATCAAATGCTCACCTCCGGTGTGGTTACAGCGGTACGATCGATATAGGCACCACTGTTATATCCTGCAGTGCAGGACCGCATGTGATTTGGTATTTTTGTCGGATCGGGGCTAACTCTGCTTCTTTATCATAGAATTTGAGTGTTAGGGAATGCGCGCTTTTGGGAGGCGCTGGAGAGGCGATTGGGCCGGAGAGTCGCGCCTAACCCCAGGGGCGGTGACCGATCAATCGAGTCTGACCCCATTCTTTTGTGTCGCCGACATAGAATTGCATTGCTGCATAGCGTTCAGCCTCTTCGGTAACCTGGCAGGCTACGGGGCGAGACACTCAGGTCACATGTAACTCCGAACTGCTGCGAGCTTAGGCATCAACAGGGCGAAAGGCAGGCGTAGTCTAGGCTTCCCGTTTAACGGTGAAGAGACCTGTCGCACATCGACCGCAGTCAGACCCTGTTTGATCGCTCGGGACAGGTAGATCCGGCACAAGTGTTTCGGAAAGCCTGCCGTGAAAGCATAGCCCGCCCGGGACAATCGGACAGTATGCAGTCCCAGGGCCCGCGTTGCCACGACACACTGCGGGCCATAAAATTCAATAAACCGGCCCATTGGGAAAAAGATAAGACAGTCGTGGCTGGCATGATGCACCAGGCTCCAGTATTGCCCCCTTGGCTTTGTTGCGTTCCAGGTCAATGCGTCGAGCCGTCCCTTTACATGCGGGCCGCACCGCCAAGCGCTCGAAACTGATGAGCCGGGTCCGCAAGTTCCCCAGGGTACGCCGCCGCACAAGGCGACGGTTCCACCAGGTTTTCCAACCGACGAAGTCGATCCCCTTCCCCGCCGCAAACGGTGTTTTCAGCTCTGGCCGGAGCTTCAGCGTTAGCCGGTCCCGTAGGAACTCCTCGATCGCTCGGCACCACCGCACCAAGACCTCACGATCCGGCGCCAGCAACACCATATCATCGACGTAGCGCAAGTAATTCCGGCACTTTAGGGTCCGCTTTACGAACTAATCAAGCTCGTCCCGCAGTCAAACCCCCGACGCTCAGCTTCCCGATACAGTCCGTCGGCAGCGGCGCCTCAACTTTGAATCGCCCTTTCGAATTCACACCTCCGACTACCCTCCCTCCCATACGACGTCCGCTCCGGATTCAAACCCCTTACCGGAAACCACGGCAATATCTCCACTGGCTTTGGCCGTAAAACTGATCGCGTCCGCCATTGGAACCGAAAATGCCAGTGACATGTAGCCAGCAACCAACATCGCTATGAACCTTCTCATAGAAAATTCCTCCTTTCTTGCCCCTTTTTAGCAATCGTTCTCTAAGGCTAAGCTCCGCACTCTAAGACAAAAAAGCCAGCTACATCTCTACCTTGAACTGGCAAAAGCGGCTGGATTTAATCTCTCATTTTCCCCCTCTCTGCCTGGCCTCACATCACACATGAAGCCTTATCAACGCTGGGCGAGGCTCTTAGCTAATATGTGCGCTTAGTCCGCTATTAAAATAAGGGATGCATGACAATAGGATGGCGATCGGCAGACCTCGTATGGCCTTGGCCTGTCAAGCAAAAATCAGCTGAGAGCCAGTCTTTCATGGTATAAATGGGAGCATTAACCAACGTGTGGGAACATGTGCAGCAGGTATTGAAGGCGCGACGGGCTGGAAATATTTCCACCTCCTATCTCATTCTTTGCAACATCTCCTGATAGACAGTCCTCTCTGCCGTGAGTTTCTCCGTAAACCCCGTACCACGGACTTACGTCCGTGACTTTGGGGCACTACCCTCGCGGGGAGTTCAGAACATTCATCCCCGCGTTCACGCACGGGGCGTTCTGTGGTACGGGGTAAATCACCCTGGGTTATTATCCCCTTATCGATGAGTATCCCTCA
>Ga0209980_10000247_pt1 | contig 28355 bp, 28 predicted proteins | sample CR02metaG_FD_183611 | JGI IMG/M metagenome (GOLD analysis project Ga0209980, IMG submission 183611) | Deep subsurface microbial communities from Mariana Trench to uncover new lineages of life (NeLLi) - CR02 metaG (SPAdes) (version 2) | ecosystem: Environmental > Aquatic > Marine > Ocean trench...
GGGCATCAGCAACAAAATAATCGAAGGAAACGGAATATGGCCGGAAACATGACCGGATGGGCGATCGGTGCGATGCTCGCAATGCTGGCCCAGGCCGTTGACGCGAGAACATTGATCCATGCCGGCCACCTGATCGATGGCGTTGCGAAAAATGCTCGCTCCACGATGACCATCATCATCGATGGTGAACGAATTGTCGGAATCGAGGATGGATTTGTGCAGCCCGATGAAGGCGATACGCTGATCGACCTGTCGGCGCAAACGGTTCTGCCCGGGCTGCTGGATATGCACACCCATCTGGACCACCAGAATAATCGCCGTAGCTATATGGAACGGTTTACGCTGAATGGCGCGGATTATGCATTGATGGCTGCTTATTACGCGAAAGTTACGCTGCATGCCGGTTTTACGACGGTTCGCGATCTGGGTGGCTCGTACAACGCTGTCATTGCGTTGCGTAAAGCGATCGAGCGTGGCGAAGCAACCGGGCCCAGGATATTCAGTGCCGGGAAATCGATTGCCACCACCGGTGGCCATGGCGATCCGACCAATAGCTGGGCAGAAATTCTTGGGGGAGATCCGGGCCCGGCCGATGGCGTCGTCAATGGGCCGGCAGAGGCGGCCAAAGCAGTCAGGCAAAGATACAAAGACGGCGCCGATCTGATCAAGATTACCGCCACAGGCGGTGTATTGAGCGCCGCAAAAAGCGGTCAGAATCCACAGTTTCGGGCGGAGGAACTCGAAGCGCTGATGGCGACGGCGAGGGACTACGGATTTCATGTCGCCGCACACGCGCACGGCGCCGAGGGCATGAAGAGAGCGATACGCGCCGGGGTCAGGAGTATTGAGCATGGCACCTATATGGATGATGAGGCCATGGCCCTGATGAAAAAACACGGGACTTATTTTGTGCCGACGCTCTCCGCCGGGAAATTCATCGCTGAGAAAGCTGCGGAGCCCGGTTATTTTCCGGAAATGGTCAGGGCCAAGGCGGCGGTGATCGGCCCGGTCATGCAGACCACGTTCGCGAGGGCGTACCGTAATGGGGTGACCATCGCTTTCGGCACGGACAGCGGCGTTGGGCCCCATGGCGAAAATGCCAAGGAATTCGTTTACATGGTCGAAGGCGGTATGCCGGCGATGGCAGCGATCATGTCAGCAACTTCGGTCGCGGCTGAGCTGCTCGAGGAGACGGAAAACCTGGGATCGATTCGCCCGGGAACCTATGCCGATATCATCGCGGTCGGCGAAGATCCATTAAGGAATATTTCGGCGTTGCAAAACGTCGTTTTTGTCATGCAAGGCGGGGTCGTGGTCAAGGACGAGATTCACCGCAAGGAACTATAGGAAATTGGTCAAGGCGTACAGAATACTCGGATCATCTCTGGCTGCGATCGTCGTGGTTTTTTTGCTGATGACGATAGGTCTCCGGATTTACGGTCTGTTTGACGAACCTGAGGAGGACGGGCTGGTCGTGCACCCGGTCAGCTTGCTCGATGATTTTCAGCGTCAGGCGCTGGCCGGGGAACTCGGCGAGGATCGTCCGCCGCCGATGCCCGTGGCGGCGGACAGACTCGATTTGCCCGGTATCGACACGGATATCGGCAGGCACGGTTTTGTCGAGCTGGAAGTTTTGGTCGGTGTTGACGGCAGCGTCGGTACTGTTCGGGTCATCGACTCTTACCCGCAGGGCGTTTATGAGGAACAGGCGATCCGGGAAGTTCGTCAGCGGCGGCTCGAGCCGCCGCCGCCAGGGACAGACACCGTGACCCGCGTGGAAATCGTCGAGTTCAGCGTGCCGGACGACGGCTCATAAGTCGGCGCCATTGCCACATGAGGGGTTTTCAACGGCCTGCCAGCCTGGGGTTGAGCGTGTAGATGCCGGTTACCCGCGCCTCTTCGATGATGTGCCCCTCGATGGCTGCGCGGACATCGCCACCGGTAAATTTGGCGTCCACAGCGCAACGCTCAAGATCTGTTGCATACAGCACAAAATGATAGTGGTGGAGCAGGCTGTCGTTCCACGGCGGACACGGGCCATCGTAGCCGAAATAATCACCCGCCATTTTCTCATCGCCGGCAAACCAGCTTGTGAAGTCATTGATACCCTGACGCGAACCCTCCGGGCCGGGGGGTTGGTGCTTGCCGCCCGTCGTAACGCCTTCTGAGCAAAATCCGCCGGCGATGCCGCCGGCCGATGGCGGGATATCCACCATCACCCAATGGTAAAAATCCGTGCGCGGCAGTTCCGGGGGTATTTCCCTCCCCTCCTGGTTGACATCATCGGCTTTGCTTGGCACATCGACATCGACGCAAAGCAACACCAGCGAACGGGTGCCGGCGGGCAGTGCATTCCACTCCAGGGTCGGGTTGCGGTTGGCGCCGAGCCTGACATGCTCTTTCGCATCGATGACGCCAAAGGCGAAATCGCCGGGTATGGAGTGCTGGTCCTCAAACTCTTCAATTCGCAGGTACATGAGTCGTCTCCCTCGGTTCGCTCGCCCGGGTGCGGCCAGCCGCTCTCAGGATGCCTTGGCGATTCGATCCATCGCAGCCAGAACATCCCTGATCTGATCGCTTGCCCAGGCGAGCTGCTCGCGGGTTACGATCAGCGGCGGCGCGAACCGGACCACGGTTGCATGCGTTTCCTTGCTAAGCAGGCCCTTTTCCATCAGTCGTTCACAGACTTCCCTGGCTGTCGCCAGTGCCGGGTCGATTTCCATGCCGATGAACAGCCCCTTGCCACGTAGCTCGCTGACCAGCGGACTCTTGATGGTCTGCAACAGACCCAGGAAGTACGCGCCCATTTCGCGGCTGCGCTCGACCAGTTTTTCCTCGACCAGGATATTGAGTGCTTCGAGACCCACCGCGGCAGCCAGTGGATTGCCGCCGAATGTGCTGCCATGCGTCCCGGCCTGAAAGACCTCCATGACCTCTCGTTTGGCCAGGAACAACGATACCGGGAGGATGCCGCCGCCCAGCGCCTTGCCCAGTATCAAGCCATCGGGTTTGACATCGTCGTGCTCGCAGGCAAGCAGCTTGCCGGTGCGGCCGAGACCGGTCTGCACTTCGTCGCAAATCAGCAGGACGTTTTGCGTGCGGCAGATTTCGGCGCATTGACGAAGATAACCGTCCGGCGGAATGTTGATGCCGCCTTCACCCTGGATCGGCTCGACCAGGAAAGCCGCCGTATTTTCGTTGATCGCCGCCGCCAGCGCCGCCGGGTCGCCATAGGGGATGGTCCGCATGCCGCCGGAAAACGGGCCGAATCCCTCCTGGTATGCGGGGTCGGATGACAGGCTGACGATAGCGATGGTGCGGCCGTGAAAATTGCCTTCGCAGGCGATAATTTCGGCCCGGTCCCGGGCTACGCCCTTGACGTCATAGGCCCACTTGCGTGCGGCCTTGAGCGCGGTTTCAACGGCTTCCGAACCGGTGTTCATCGGCAGCGCCATGTCCTGGCCGGTCAGTTCACAGGCGCGTTTCAGGAAATGAACCAGCTTGTCGGTATGAAATGCCCGCGACACTATGCTCAAGGTCGCTGCCTGTGCGCTGAGGACCTTGACGAGGCGCGGATTCGCATGGCCATGGCTGACCGCCGAATAGGCGCTCATCATGTCCAGGTACTTGTTGCCTTCGTCATCCCAGACATGGACCCCCTCGCCACGAACCAGCACCACCGGCAACGGATGGTAATTGTGCGCGCAGTACCGGTTTTCGAGTTCAATCGTTGAATTCATGAATGCCTCCGGAGGTCGGTTCGCCAACCGGCGTGGCGACGGCAGGCAAGTGGGTAATTTTAGGGCATACACGACCCCCATATCCAGCGATCCGGAGGGCGGCGAGTGTGCCGGCAGAGGGACGGCATGCAATACTTGCCCGGGCGTATTTCACAGGAGCCAGCAAAAAATGACCCGGCTACCCAAAGCTGAGCGCGTTGTCGTGCCGGGTCCGGCCGGTGGCCTGGAATCGATATTGGAAGTTCCCGCAGCGCGGGTCGAAAAAATTGCCGTCCTTTGTCATCCGCATCCTTTGTACCACGGCACCATGAACAACAAAGTCGTGCATACACTGGCACGGACGTTCCAGCGCATGGGCGTCGCCTGTCTGCGATTCAATTTTCGTGGTGTAGGCGCCAGCGCTGGTTCGTACGACGAAGGCCAGGGTGAAACAGGAGATGCGCTGGCGGCGACGGAGTTCATGCGCGACCGGTTTCCAAAGGCGAAACTGTGGATGGCGGGGTTTTCCTTTGGCGGTGCAGTCGCCCTGAGAGCCGCCAGGCCGGCATCGGCCGACCTGCTGGTGACCGTGGCGCCGGCGCTGCAAGAAATGGAGCCAGTACAGCTAACGATCCCCGATTGCCCGTGGCTGCTTATCCATGGCGACCGAGACACCACGGTCAGTTGCCGGGGGAACCTAGAATGGGTGGGCAACCTCGATCATCCGCCAGAGCTTTACATTGCCCGCGGAGTCGATCATTTTTTCCATGGCAAACTGAACCTCCTTCGCGATGTCGTAATCGAGAAACTGGAAAAAATGGGCGTAGTCCAATGCGGATGAAACTTCATGGAACACGGAGCTGATCATGCTGAAATCGGTTTTTATCGCGATAAAAAAACAGTTTGCCGTTGCCGACGAGGAGCACGGCGCGAATCACGAAAACGCGCTGCGCCTGGCGACGGCGGCCCTGCTTGTGGAGATGGGCCGGGCCGATCACTACAGCGATGGCGACGAGGCGGCGTTGATACTGGAGCTGTTGCGCGATCATTTTGTGATGGAATCTGAAGACGTCGGCGCTCTTTATGAATTTGCCACTGAGAAGGCCGACCAGGTGGTGTCCTTGCATGAGCTGACCAGCCTGCTGCATCGATCGCTCGATGAGGAAGAGCGGGGCAGATTGCTGGAGATGATGTGGCGGGTAGCTTATGCCGACAAGCGCCTGGACCCGCTGGAAGACTCGCTGGTGAGAAAAGTGGCCGACTTGCTTTATGTCCGCAATACCAGCTTGATGAAAATTCGCGAACGGGTGATGTCGGCTATCGACCAGTAGGCCTACCGCCAGTTTTCTGTCGTACCGAGACCGCCAGCCCGCTAGCCCAGCGCAACGATCAGCGCCTGCAATCCGATCAAGACGAACAATGGAGCGAGGTCGAGTCCGCCGATCGGTCGTATCAGGCGGCGCACCGGCCTGATCAGCGGTTCGGTTATCGAGGTCAGGATCGCGACGATCGGATGGTAGCCACCGGTACCGACCCAGCTAAGTATCGCCCTGAGCAGTACGGCAAAGAAAAACAGACGGGCCGCGTTGACGGCCAGCCGCTGCAGGACGATGAGCAGGAGCAATCCGGTTGACGGTACCGACATGCCGCTGAGCGAAATCAGAATGAGCGTAAGCACCAGTTCCAGCAGCAGTGCCACCAGTACGGTAGCCAGGTCCAGGCCCCTCCACGCCGGTATGACTCGCCTGACCGGGTGGACCAGCGGCCCCGTGACCGCGACGATAAATTGCGAGAGGGGATTGTGGAAATCGGCCCTGACCCACTGCATCAGAAAACGGAGCAAGTAACAGCTGACGTAGAGTTCGCCGATCGTGGAGAAGAGGAAAGAGACGGCCAGCGCCATTTTTTTGAATTCCTGGATGTGGTTGGGCTGCCAAAGATAGCATGGCAGCCTGGCATTTCAATCGTTCCCTAACCGGTCGGCGGGCCGGTACCGGTAGGGCGCGGCCCGAATACCGCGGTACCCAGGCGCACCAGCGTTGAGCCTTCCACTATCGCAGCTTCCAGGTCGTTACTCATGCCCATCGACAGCGTATCGAGCCTGAGCCCCAGCAGCTGGTTGAGCTCGTTTTGCAAGCTGGCGAGGCGGGCGAACCAATGGCGCTGGCGGGACGGTTTTTCACTCGCCGGTGGTATGCACATCAGGCCACGCAGTCGCAACCTGGGAAGCGCGGCGACCTGGCTCGCCAAATCGGCAAGATGCTGCGGCGGTACGCCCGATTTGCCGCTTTCGTCGCTCAGGGCAACCTGCAAACAGATATCGAGTTCCTTTTTTTCGGGTGGGCGATGCTCGCTCAGTCTTGTTGCCACTTTGGGACGATCGATGCTGTGGACCCAGTCGAAGCAAGCAGCGATATCGCGGGTCTTGTTGCTTTGGATGCGGCCGATGAAATGCCATTCGATATCGAGGTTTTGCAATTGCCGTTGCTTGTCCATCGCTTCCTGCACGAAATTTTCGCCAAACGCTTTCTGACCCGCCTCAAAGGCGAGGCGAATCGCATCGGCAGGATGTTTTTTGCTGACCGCCAGCAGGTTCACGCAAGCGGGGTCGCGGCCGCAGCTATCGCAGGCTTGCCGGATTCTTTGGCGGATTTTCAACAGGTTCTGTGTGACGTTCGTCATGTTTTACTTAAGCTGGTTGGTTATACTGAGCATCGTTGGTTTTAGGCAGTTATGGGCTGATAGAACCATATTTAACACATTGATCATAGGGATTTTGATGTGGCACCAGATATTGCACAACTCTTAACCTTTTCGGTGAAAAATAACGCGTCTGACCTTCATTTGTCAGCAGAAATGCCGCCATTGATCCGTGTGGACGGGGATGTCAAGCGGCTCAATATGCCGGCGTTATCGCACAAGGAAGTACACGCGATGATGTATGACATCATGAACGATAAACAGCGCAAGGATTTTGAGGAGTTTTTCGAAACCGATTTTTCGTTTGAAATTCCCAAGCTGGCACGATTCAGGGTCAATGCATACAACCAGCATCGTGGCGCGGCCGCCGTATTCCGAACTATTCCATCGATAATCCTGTCGCTGGATGATTTGCGGGCGCCAAAAATCTTTAAGGATGTAGCGATGTATCCGCGGGGACTGGTCCTGGTGACGGGACCGACCGGATCCGGCAAAAGCACGACGCTGGCCGCGCTGGTCGATTATATCAATGACAACAAGCCGAGCCACATCATAACCATCGAGGATCCGATCGAATTTGTACACGAGAGCCGCCGCTGTCTGATCAACCAGCGTGAAGTGCATCGCGATACCCTGGGCTTCAACGAGGCGATGCGATCGGCGCTGCGCGAAGACCCGGACGTCATCCTGATCGGCGAAATGAGAGACCTCGAGACCATTCGCCTGGCGCTGACAGCGGCCGAAACCGGGCACCTCGTGTTTGGCACCCTGCATACGAGTTCCGCGGCCAAGACCATCGACCGCGTCGTCGATGTCTTCCCGGGTGGGGAAAAGGAAATGGTGCGCTCAATGCTGTCCGAGTCGTTGCGCTGTGTGATATCGCAGTCCCTGTTAAAGAAAATTGGCGGCGGCCGGGTTGCGGCACACGAAATCATGATTGGTACGCCGGCGATCCGCAACCTGATCCGCGAGGGCAAAGTTGCGCAGATGTACTCGGCAATCCAGACCGGTCAATCGCTGGGCATGCAAACGCTTGACCAGTGTTTGCAGGATCTGACCCAGATGGGGCTGGTGAGCAAGGAAGAAGCCCGTTTCCGAGCGGTCAACAAGGACACCATTTAGCAGTTCGCGGAGTTTCGATATGGCAATGCAACGAGAACAAGCGGTCAAGCTGATGCAGGATCTGCTGCGTCGGATGGTGCAGGTCGAAGGTTCGGATCTTTTCATCACCAAGGGATTCCCGCCGGCCATCAAAGTCGATGGCGAAGTCAACCCGGTAATGGACAAGGCGCTGACCTCCGAGCAGAGCGCGTTGATCGTGCGTTCGATCATGAATGACAAGCAGACCCGTGAATTCGATTCTACCAAGGAATGCAATTTCGCGATCAACCCGAAAGGCATAGGCCGCTTTCGGGTTAGCGCTTTTGTCCAGCAAGGCTATACCGGCGCCGTACTCAGAACGATAATCACCAAGATTCCCACGATCGAGGATCTCGAGCTGCCAAATCAGCTGGCCGACGTGGTGATGAACAAACTCGGCCTGGCCATTATCGTCGGTGGCACCGGCTCGGGTAAGTCGACCACGCTGGCGGCGATGGTTCGTCATCGCAACGAAAACACCCATGGCCATATCGTGACGATCGAGGACCCGGTCGAGTATGTCCACCCGCATATCAATTGTGTGGTGACCCAACGCGAGGTGGGCGTGGATACTGAATCCTGGATTGTTGCCTTGAAGAATGCGCTGCGCCAGGCGCCCGATGTGATCCTGATCGGCGAGATTCGTGACCGCGAGACCATGGAGTACGCGATTCAGTTCTCCGAGACCGGTCATCTGTGCCTGGCGACGCTGCACGCCAACAGCGCCAACCAGGCACTCGACAGAATCATCAATTTCTTTCCCGAGGAAAGACGGGACCAGTTGCTGATGGACCTGTCGCTGAACATCAAGGCGCTGATTTCACAACGGCTGATACGCCGGGAAGGCACCAAGGGACGAGTCGCGGCAATGGAAATCCTGCTGGCTTCGCCACTGATAAACGACCTGATCCTTCGCGGCAAAATATACGAACTCAAGGACATCATGGCCAAGTCGAACCGGCTGGGAATGCAGACCTTCGACCAGGCTTTGTTCACGTTGTACGAGGCAGGAACCATTGCTTATGACGATGCGATGCGCAACGCGGATTCGCGCAATGAATTGCGTTTGCGGATCAAGCTCGAAAGTGAGCGTGGCTCTTCGGCCGAGGACGCCGCAGCCGAAAAACTCTCGGTTGTAGGAGAGGAAAAATAGCCGGACCAAGGAAACATGCCGGCCGTCTGAACACAGGGAAACACGATGAACACAAAGCCTTTATTCAAACTGATGGTGGAAAAGAACGCTTCCGATCTTTTCTTTACGACTTATGCGCCGGTAAAAATCAAGATCGAGGGCCGCATCATGTCGGTCAACAAAATTGAACTGACGCCGAAAATGGTCAAGCAGGCTGCGCTCGGCCTGATGAACGAGGAGCAAATCGAGTTTTTCAACAAGAATCTCGAAGTCGATTTCGCTATTTCCGAGCCGGGCCTGGGCCGCTTCCGCGCCAATGTTTTCCACCAGCGCGGCAATGTGGCCATGGTCCTGCGTTATGTGACTTCCGAGATGCCGCGTCTAGACGACCTGGGGTTGCCGCTGGTGCTCAAGGATCTGGCGATGATCAAGCGCGGCTTGATCCTGATGGTCGGCGCGACGGGGTCGGGCAAGTCGACGACTCTTGCCGCGATGATCAACCACCGGAACGAAAAGGTTTCCGAGCACATTATTACTATCGAAGATCCGATCGAGTTTCTGCACCCCAACCTGAAATGCATCATCAACCAGCGCGAGCTGGGGCTGGATACCAAGTCTTACGAGATCGCCTTGCGCAGCGCGATGCGTGCCGCGCCCGATGTCATTCAGATCGGTGAAATTCGCGATCGCACGACCATGGATGCGGCGCTGACGCTGGCTGGCACGGGTCACCTCGCGATCGCGACCTTGCACGCCAATAACGCGCCGGAAACACTGGACCGGATTATCAACATGTATCCGGTCGAGCAGCAGGCACAGATTTTCATGGACTTGTCCCAATACATGAAAGCGATCATTTCGCAACGGCTGGTCATGGGCAAGGACAAACACCGGGTGGCGGCGGTGGAAGTCCTGCTCAACACGCCGCATATTTCGGAGCTAACGCTGAAAGGCGATATTTCCGGTGTCAAGGAGGCGTTGGCGGACAGCGACGAAGCTGGAATCCAGGATTTCGACACCGCGTTGTTCAGTCTTTATCGCGAAGGCCGGATCGAGCTTGAAGAGGCGCTGATCAACGCCGACTCGAGGACCAACCTGGAAACGAAAATCAATTTCGGTTGATTGCCCGCCGCTGCTAGCCCGCATATATGGTGCGGGCGTCGAACACCGGTCCGTCCACGCAGACTCTTTTCATCGCGACACCGGCCGCGGTCTGAACCTCCACCGTACAGCCGGCGCAACCGCCCACCGCGCAGGCCATGAACTCTTCCAGGGATATCCGGCAGGGCAGGTCAAAGTCACGGGCCAGGCGGGCAATCGCATCGAGCATGGGTTCAGGACCACAGGCAAATATTTCGACCTCGGCCAGTTCTTCGTCACTCATGACTTGCAGGCAGCCACGCGCGAGTTCGGTGACAAAGCCTCGGTAGCAGCCGGAAAACTCCGACCCGCTTGCCAGCCGGGAAGCGATGCCGAGCGATTCCATCAGCGGCATGGCGTGGGTGACCTCCCTGCCGGCGCCGGGAACCGGCAGTGCCGATGCGACCGTCTGGAAAGGAAATGGCAGTTCTGAGCCCATCAGGACCAGTGTCTGTTTCGCCGCGCCATGATCGGCGGCGAGGCTCTCCGCGAGGAAGACAATCGGTGGAATTCCCACGCCGCCACCGATCAGCAGGGGCCTGGATTTCCCGGGACAAGCGACAAATGCATTGCCGATGGGACCGATGATGCTGACCGAGTCGCCGCGTTGACGGCAAGATAAGTGGCGCAGGCCATCGCCAATGACCTTATAAAGAAGTTCGATCCAGCCGCCATCGGCGCTGGCCCGCATGATCGATAGCGGACGACGCATCGGGACTGCCGGGTCACAGCAGACATGCGCGAACGACCCGGGCCTGGCTCTGGCTGCGCACAGTGGCGCGTGCAGCCGAATAATGTATTGCTGGCCGGCGTATTCATCCTGCGACAGGACAGCCGCGTCTTCTACAAAAATTGTGCCGCGATGTTCCCGGTCGCCACCGCTCAAGGCTTCTTTCCTTCGGCGATCGCCGCGAGTACCGCCATGCGCATCGCGACGCCATTGCCCACCTGCTGGCGAACCACTGACTGGCGGCCGTCGGCGACCTCGTTATCCATATCCGTACCCCGGTTTATCGGGCCCGGATGCATGACGATCGCGTTTCCCCTGGCCAGTTTCAGGCGTCTCGATGTCAGGCAGTATCGTTTCCGGTAGCTTTCCAGGTCCGGGATATCCCCGGATTTCATGCGCTCTTTCTGCAGACGCAACATCATCACGACGTCACAGTCCTTAATCCCCGCGTCAAAATCCGTATAGCGGCGCGCATGGATCAGCTCGTTTGACTCCGGCAGCAGGTTTTCAGGCGCGATCAGCCTGAGGTCATGCACCCCGAGCGCTAGCAATGCTTGACAGGCCGAGCGCGCCACCCGCGAATGACGGATATCGCCGGTGATGGCGATGCTGAGGTTTTTGAAATCTTTCTTGTGCTGGCGAATGGTCAGGACATCCAGCAAGCCTTGAGTCGGATGCGATTGTTGTCCTTCACCGGCATTGATCAGGCTTGCACGATCGCTCAGTCGAGCGGCGATGTTGCTCATCAGGCCGGCCTCCTTGTGGCGGACGACGAAAAAATCGACTGCCATGGACTGGATGGTCAGCAAGGTATCCAGCACGGTTTCGCCTTTCGCCGCGGACGAGGTCGGGATCACCAGGTTGACGACATCCGCCCCCTGGCGGCGGGCCGCAAGTTCAAACGAAATCTGGGTCCGGGTGCTGGCTTCAAAAAACAACTGGCAGACTGTCAGGCCCTCGAGCGAACCGTCACCGGGCCCGGGTTGCCCGGGAGCGATCAGGTAGCGTTCCGCCCGATCCATCAGCCCGCCCAACAAGTCCCCGTCCAGGCCATCGAGTGTGACCAGGTGGCGAAGATTACCCTGACTGTCGAGTTGTTCGTTCACGCCCGATACCGTTCCAGTGACCTGCATGCGCGTTGTTCGCGGCGCACGACCGCGCTGCGCATCCTAATGAATCGTTTCGTCGTTGTCATCAACTCGCTTCGCCCAGCCACTGCTGGAGTATCAGACGGGCGGCTTCCTGGTCGATCAGATTGCGGCTGATGCGTTTTTTGCGCAGCCCGCTGCGGCGTTCCTCACGCAGCCGGTCCAGCGCTTCGCTGGAACTCAGTCTCTCATCGATCGCCTGAACGGGTATGCCGCTTCTTTCCCGCAGTTCGGCAGCGAACAGCAAGGACAGCCGCGACATTTCGCTTGAGCTGCCATCCATATTGCATGGATAACCCACCAGCATCATAACCGGATGCCAGTCACGCAGTATTTTGTCGATGGCCGGCCAGTCCGGTCCACTCGCCGAATGTGCCACGACGGTGAGTCCGCGGGCATTGCCAAGCAAGGTTTCACCGATAGCGACGCCGATGCGTTTGAGGCCGAAATCGAAAGCAATCAGCGTGCCTTTGGCGTTCTTCGAGGCCTGCTTGTTGAAATCGGCCAGCGCCTGCGGCTCGCCAGCACCGTATTCAGGCATGGCCGGCGTAATTGCTGATACTTTTAACATCCACGCCGAGCAAGGCTGCGGCGGACTCCCAGCGTTTGTCATACGGTGTTTCAAAAATAATTTCATAGCTCGACGGCACGGTGAGCCACGCATTTTCCACCACTTCCTGCTCCAGTTGTCCAGCCGTCCAGCCGGCATAACCCAGCGCGACGATGGCCTGGTCGGGACCTTCCCCCCTGGCCATCGCCTGCAGGACATCCTGCGATGTGGTTACCTGGATTTTGTCGCCTGTTTCCATACTGGAGTCCCACTGGCCCCTGGGGTTGTGCAACACGAAACCACGGTCCGGTTGCACCGGCCCGCCGAGGAGTATCGGCGCCTTTTCACTGACATCGGGGCTGCGCTCGAGATTGAGCTGATCGAAGATATCGCCGAGGTTGAGGTTCATCGGGCGATTGATGGTGATCCCCAGCGCGCCCTGTTCGTTATGCTCGCAAATATAAGTCACGCTGTGGTGAAAGTTGGGGTCTCCCATTGCCGGCATCGCAATCAGGAAGTGATCGTTAAGAAAGGTGTCTTTGGACATGCGCCAAGTATAGGCGAACAACCAATGGAATCGGGACAATTTATTCCCGGTTCGGCATAACGCTACTCGCCCGCGGTGAATTGCCACTCATAGGCGAAGCGGACGACATCGTACTTCTTTCTCAATTCGTCCGGGAACGGGTCGAAAGGTGCTGCCAGGCGCAGGGTCCGTAACGCCGCTTCATCCAGGTGTCGCTGGCCGGAAGATCTCAAGACCACGATCTCGCGCAAAAGCCCGTCCGACTGAACAACGACCTCCAGCGTGGGGTTGCGTGCGCCGTTGGCGTTCCCCGGGTAGTTCAATGTGCCGACTTTTTCGATCTTGCGTTTCCATGAGTCCAGGTAAACGGCAATATCGGAGGTGGTTGTATCGGCGGTAATGAGCAGCTCCCGGGTGCCTTTGAGTTGCGTGTTTTCCTCGATATCGACGATGACATCCAGGCTCAAATCGTTCTGTTGCCGATCGGTCGGGCGCTGACGCATCAGTTCCGGCTGCTCACTCGGGTCCGGCACTGTACTCACCTTACGCTCGTTTTCGGCGCGGCTGGCCAGGACTTCGCGTTGCTGCGTGCGTGAGCCGGGGTCGGCAAAATCGAGGTCCCTGCCGCCGGGCATGCCGTCCTGCGGCAGGCTGGTCGGGGCTGGCAACGGGGTTGTCGGCACGCTCGATTCGGAATTGGTGCCGCTGCCGGCCTGGCTGGACTGCGCCTGGTATTCCGCTTCGCGCGGGTCCTTGTCATCCGTGGGATTAATCAGTAAAGCGACCTGCAACGACGGCCGGAAAGGCTGGTCGGATGGCAGCACAGGCGCAAAGCTGATGCCGAGGATGATGATGCCGTGAAAAACGACGGCGACAAAAATGGTCGTGGCCATCCTGTCCTTGATCGTAGTTTCTGTCGCCAGCCGATCGCTCATCTGATTATCCGCATGCCGATAACGCCAGGCTAACCGGCGCAGCCTTGCCGCGTCCGTTGCATTGGCTTGTTATTTGGCAAAAAATTTAACATCAGGCAGCCCTTTAAAGTCACTGTCCTGAGTCCATAAAGTTGCACTGAACTTTTGTGCAGTAGCAAAAATTATACTGTCTGCAAGTGGCAGTTTGTGAACGACACCAAAATTCGCAGCATCTATCGCCAACTGACTGTCAAGTGAAATAACTCTAGCTTGCTTCATGTGTGCAATTACCGCTAGTGCGGCTTCTTCATCGCGTTGACGGAGCACATGTTTGAAAACCTCGGCGATTGTAATGCTCGGAACCAATAGCAAATCCAATGCTTCGACTGCTGTTGCAAAAGCGGCGGAGTTCTTGTCGCCGGCAAAATATGATAGCCACGCCGATGAATCGACGACATTCATGTTCGGTCATCATCTCTTTTTATTCTTGTATCCATGCCTTTGAGATAGCCTCTCATTTCCTTTATGGGCTTGACGGGTATTAGTTCGATTCGATTCTGGTAAACGAGCATCTGGATCTTCTGCCCTGAGAAGATGCCCATTGATTCCCGCACTTCTTTGGGGATCACGACTTGAAATTTTGGCGAGACAGTTACGGCAGTCATAACGTGGCCTTTTTATCGATGATATAATGGTATTACGGTATCTCTATCGATAATATTTGTCAAGCTACCTGATGCTCGCGTTACAGGCACCTAACGGTTAATTGTGAAGCGCAGACTTCCTGTGATTCATCGACAATGACGATACTCATTTCATCCGGGTTTTCCAGCGTTACCCGTTTCGCCATTGCCGCTGTCATTTCTATATGGCCATCGCTCGCAACCAGCATTACCAGTTCTAGGCCCAGGGCCTGGGCGAGTACCGGCCATTCGCCCGGCCCCGCGACGAACAGCGCCGTCGCCGATGCATCCGCGAGCGCGCCGTTGCCGGCGATGACGGTCAGCGACACGGCCCCGATCGCGGGATAGCCTGTCTCCGGGTCGAGAATATGGTGATAGCGAAGCCCCTGGTATTCAAAAAACCGTTCGTAATCCCCCGAGGTAAAAACGCTTTCATCGCCGCTGATATCTATGCCGGCGATCACGCCCGATCGGCGGGGATGGCGAATGCCTACGCGCCACGCTCGCCCATTGCGTCGACCCATCGCGCGCAGATCGCCGCCCGCGTTGACGATGGCGTTTTCGATGCCGGCTTCGCGCAGCAGATTTATCGCGCGGTCGACGGCCAGCCCCTTGGCGAATCCACCCAGGTCGATCGCCCAGCCCCCGGCCGGCGATACGAGGCGGCCGGGCAACCAGTCTATTTGCTGCTGGCCGGGCATCGCCGCCAGCAATTCCAGCAACTTTTCCGGGTCGGGTGGAGCCGAGATCGGCGCCGCCTCGTTAAAACCCCATTCCCTGACCAGCGCAGCAACCGCCGGGTTGAAGCGGCCGCCGCTGAGCTTCGTGTATGCCATCGCCTGCCGGATCGTGTCGAGCAGCTCGGCATCGGCGGTCGCCGACCCGGTGGCCATCAATTGTGCGTTGAACCTGGCGAGTTCGCCGTCGGCCCAGGGGTGCCAGCGACGATGCAGCGACTCGAACAAGGCTTGGATCCTGTCGCTTGCCTGGCGTGCGCGTATCTCCGGCACGCTGGCGATGGAAATTTCGATCTGCGTTCCAAATGCCGGGAATGCGCTGTGCCAGACCGGCGATCCCGGCTCGCAGGAGGTCGCCAGCAGCGCAGCGCCGACAATCAGCAGGCGCCTAATTTTTGGCTCCCTCTGCCAGCCGTGACTGAATCGCATCCATGATCAGGCCACCGATATCCAGATCAAATTCTGTGTCGAGTTCCCTGATGCAAGTGGGGCTGGTCACGTTGATCTCGGTCATGTAGTCGCCGATCACATCCAGCCCCACGAACAGCAGCCCCTTTTCTTTCAGGGTCTGGCCCAGTTGCGAACATATCCAGTAATCGCGTTCGCTCAACGGCACGCCCCGGGAACTGGCGCCGGTCGCAAGGTTTCCCCGGGCTTCGCCCTCCGCCGGAATACGGGCCAGCGCATAGGGCACCGGCTCGCCATCGATCAGCAGGATCCGCTTGTCGCCGGTATCGTTGATTTCCGGCAAAAACCGCTGCGCCATCGTAAATTGCCGACCGAAATCGGTCAGGGTTTCGGCAATCACGTTGATGTTGGGATCGTTCCTGGCGACCACAAAAACCGATCGCCCTCCCATGCCATCCAGTGGTTTGAGAACGATTTTGTCATGGGCACCGGCAAATTCCCGGATGCGGGCGATCGATCGAGTGATCAAAGTTTCCGTACAGCATTGCGGAAACCAGGACATGTAAACCTTTTCATTGGCATCGCGCAGGCTGGCGGGATCATTGACCACCAGGGCGCCCTGGTCCTGCGCCAGTTCGAGTATATAGCTGGTGTAGATATACTCCATGTCGAACGGCGGGTCTTTGCGCATCAGGATGACATCGAGATCGCCCAATTCCATGTCCCCGCTTTCGCCCAGCGAAAACCAGTCGGCTGGCTGGTCGCGCACATCCAGCGGGCTCGCCGTGGCCATGGCCTTGCTGTTTTCCACCCGCAGGTCGTTCTGCTCCATGTAATGCAAGCTCCAGCCACGGGCTGCAGCGGCCAGCAGCATGGCGAAAGTGCTGTCCTTGTGCGGTTTGATATCGGCGATCGGGTCCATGACGACGCCGAGCCTGACTGGGTTCTTGTTCATATACGCTTGCTTCTCCGGCCTGTTTGGACGGGGTATTCTACTGCCACGCCAGTGCCCGCATAATAGCAAAGGGTGGCCTCGCCGAGCCGCTTTCCGTCTGGGTGACGGAGGCGGTCGCAATATGTTAAAACCCCCATCAACAAAGCGATTCATTGATCGGATCAGCGAAAATTTTTCACACCTCCAGAATGGACCGGCAGGTGGCAGCGAACAGGAGTACCGCTAGTGGTTGAGGAAAATCGACCGGATCTTGAAGGCCTCAAGGTGCTGGTTATCGATGACAGCAAAACCATACGCAAAACAGCCGAGACCTTGCTTTCCAGGGAAGGGTGCGAGGTGTTTACCGCGGTGGACGGATTCGACGCCCTGTCCAAAATTGCCGACCATCAGCCGGATATCGTTTTTGTCGACATCATGATGCCACGCCTCGATGGCTACCAGACTTGCGCGCTGATCAAGCACAACAAGGTATTCAGGTCGATTCCGGTCATCATGCTTTCCAGCAAGGACGGTCTTTTCGACCGTGCCCGGGGGCGAATCGTCGGCTCACAGCAATACCTGACAAAGCCGTTTACCAAGGACGAGTTGCTAAGCGCGATTGCGAGCCACGTCCGCACTTGAGGCGGTCTGGCCGGGAGAAAGATATGGCGATGGTGCTGATAGTCGACGATTCACCCACCGAAGTGCATGTCATGCGGCAAGCGCTGCGCAAACACGGGTTCGACACGGCCGCGGCCGGCGATGGCGCCGAAGGAATTCGCATGGCGCAGAAGCTAAAACCGGACCTTATCCTGATGGATGTGGTCATGCCGGGACTCAACGGTTTTCAGGCGACCCGGCAACTCAGCAATGATCCTGAGACCGCCGATATACCGATCATCATGGTGACCACCAAGGGACAGGAGACGGATCGCATCTGGGGGATGCGCCAGGGAGCCATCGACTACATCGTCAAACCCTTTGCCGATTCCGAGCTTGTTGCAATGGCGCGGTCGGTGCTCGAAAAGTGAGGCCATGAAGAAATCATCCGGGTTGAAAAAGCTGACTGACCGGCCATTTGAGTTGTTGCTGGAAATGGAAAGGCGGGCGCGGGCGGCAGTTTCGGGGAGCCCGCAGCGGTCCGCTGAGGACAAGGAATACGTCGGTATTGGTTTTCGGTTGGGAGATGAACAATTTCTGGTGGCCAGGGATGAAATCCGGGAAGTCCTGACGCTGCCGTCCGGCGTTGCCAGGGTCCCGGGGGCGAAGAACTGGCTGCGTGGGCTGGTCAATATTCGCGGGCAACTTTTGCCGCTGATCGACATCAACCATTTTTTTGGCGGCGGCATCGCCGCGAACAGCCGTCGCGCCAGGGTCTTGTCGGTCAATCATCGGGATGTGCCCGCCGGCCTGCTGGTCGATGAGGTATTGGGGTTCCGGCGCTTTCCGGAAAGCCAAAGAAACCGCGAGACGCCAAAAACGGTGATCCGCTGCGACCGGTTTCTCAGGGGCTCATTTGAACAAGGCGGCGAACTCTGGCCCGTTCTGAGCCTGAAAAGCCTCGTCGAAAGCGATGAATTTCTGAATGCGGCAGACATCGGGCCGGTAACGTCCTGAAACGGGATATATCGATGATAGAAAATCTTAACTCGGTTAAATGGCTGCCTGCGCTGATGGGTGCACTGGGCCTGATGTTGCTGTTGGCGCTGTTGACCGCCTACATGGGGAGTCGCGCGAGCAGCGCCAGCCAATACAGGGCGCTCGGCGTAGGCTTGCTGGAGCAGCGGCTCGGTGCGGTGGCGGAGGCGGTCACCAGCGCGACCAAGGGCGAGAGCGCAGGCTATCGGCAACTCGCTGAACTCAAGGAGGCAGTGGCGTCGGCCCGGGAAACGCTTGCCGGAGCCGGTATCGATGCAGGGTTATCCGGGGACTGGCAGGCATTCACCATTGCCATGGACGGGTTGCTCGATGCGCAGGACAAGGTGCAGGCATTGCCCGCCGCTGTCGATCAGGCGATTGTCGATGCCGGCGTATTTATCACTGTACTGAAGCGCATGTCGGCGAGCCTGCTCGGCAACCGCTGGCAAGAACAGCGGGAAAGCCTGGAACAGGCTGCCGGCCTCACGGGTTCCGCAGTGGTGATCCTGCAGTCGTACAAGGACGGCCAGCTTGGCGTCGAAGAATTCAGTTTGCAGATTGGTGCCACCGCGGAAAACCTGGCCGCCAGGGTGGAACAATTGCTGGGCGACCGGCAATTTGGCGGCCAGGCTGCGGACGAAGTCGGTCTGGCCTACGAGACAGTAGCGCCGGTGTTGCGGGCCGCGGCGGAGGGCGTTGCCGCCAGCGTCAGTTCACTGGCCGATGCAGCCGGTCTTGTCGCCGTGGCCGGTAGCCTGCGCGGTCAAATTGCCACCGCGGTCGACGAAGCGGGTCCGGCCGGGGGGCCGCTCGCCAGCCCGGCCCTGCATTTCATCATCCTGGTAGCTGCGCTGTTGTTTCTGGCTGGTCTGGCCTGGTTCTATTTCTCGAGCGCCAACGTACAGCGAGTCGCCGAGGAGCATGCCCGTCAGAACGAGCGCAACCAGCAAGCAATACTCAGATTGCTGGATGAACTGGGCAATCTTGCAGACGGCGACCTGACCGTGCAGGCGACGGTAACCGAGCATATAACCGGCGCTATCGCCGACTCCATCAATTACGCGATCGAGGCATTGAGGAACCTGGTCACGACGATCAGGGATTCCTCGATTCTCGTGGATGCGGCCGCCAGGCAGTCCGAGGCCACGATCAGCCATCTTGCAGCGGCCAGCGAGACCCAGGCTCAACAGGTCGGCTCCACGACCGAATCGATCGCCCGGATGGCCAACTCCGTCGAGGAAGTGTCGGGTAACGCGGAACGTGCGGCGGATGTTGCGCGCCATTCGGTCGATGTCGCCCACAAAGGCGGCGATGCCGTTCGCCGGACCATCGAGGGAATGAACAGGATTCGCGAAACCATTCAAAACACGTCCAAGCGCATCAAAAGGTTGGGAGAAAGTTCGCAGGAAATCGGCAATATTATCGAGCTGATCAATGATATCGCCGAGCAAACGAATATCCTGGCATTGAACGCTTCGATACAGGCGAGCATGGCCGGCGAGGCGGGCAGGGGATTCGCGGTGGTCGCCGATGAGGTTCAGCGTCTGGCCGAACGCTCGACCAATGCGACCAAGCAGATCGAAGTCCTGGTGCGGACGATCCAGTCGGATACCAATGAAGCGGTCGTTTCCATGGAGCGCAGCACCACCGATGTAGTCGGCGGTGCCCTGTTGGCCGAAAACGCCGGCGCGGCGCTCGAGGAAATCGAACAGGTTTCAAACCAGATCGCTTCCCTGGTGCAGAATATTTCCGATTCAGCCAGGCAACAGTCGCTGGTCGCTGCGGATATATCCCGCAATACGGGAGTGCTCAGGGAAATCAGCGAGCAAACCGCGGAAAGCACCAACGCGACTTCCGACTCGATTCGCAAGCTCGCTGAACTGGCGACTCAACTCAAGCGCTCGGTGGCAGGTTTCACCTTGCCGGATGACGAAACCGGTATGGAAAGCCCGGCGCGGGGGAATCTGGCAGCCGGCGCGCCGGTGGTCGAACCGAACCTTGTCGATGCATTGAATGCGGGTGACGACCGCGACGAGGCAGTGCAGGTTTGAACCAGGTGTCCGATAATCGGTACAGCGGCGAAATATCCCAGCAAAATCTGGAGTTGGTTAGCCAGGGTCTGACCGAGACCCTGCAGAGCGCGCGCGTCGCCCTTGAGGAGTTTATCGAGGATCCCGGGCAGCAGCAGACTCTGCGGCAGGCAGCGGAGCATTTGCATGTGGTGCAAGGGGTGCTGCGCATGGTCGAAATATATGGCGCGGCGTTGCTGACCGAGGAGATGGAAAAAGTCATTAGCTATCTCCTCAAGAGCCAGCGTGGAGAGAAAACGCAAACCGATGCGCTGGAGGCGCTGAGTCGCTCGATGGTTCAGTTACCGGCTTACCTGGATCGGGTTGTCAATGGCGGACGTGATATTGCGCTGATTCTTTTGCCGTTGCTCAACGACCTCCGCTCGGTACGTGGACGGCCGCTGCTGTCCGAAGGGACACTGCTGCTGCTGAATCTCACCGCTGACAGGCAACCCCCGGCTTCAGCGGACAAAAAGCTGGTCGATAAGCAACTCGATATCCGGGAAGTCGCGGCACGTCAGCGGCCGAGATTTCAAAACAGCTTGCTCGGCTGGATACGCGGCAGCGATCCTGAAAAGGAACTCAAGATCCTGTCTGAGATCGCGGGAAGCCTGGAACTGGCGGCAAGCAACCAGGAGGTTGAGCAGCTTTGGTGGGTCGTCGGCGGCATTATAGAGGCATTGATCGATCAGGGTCTGGAGACCAGCGTGTCGTTAAAACGGCTGCTCGGCCAGACGGATCGACAGATTAAAAGATTGGTCGATATTGGTGAGGAAGGTGACGGCGGGGACAGTTCCGCCGAATTGCGCAACAACCTGCTGTATTACATCGGCCGCTCTACCAGTAACGGCAAGCGCGTTGCTGCGATCCAGCGTGCTTTCAAACTGGACGAAGTTTTGCCCGGCGACGAGGAAATTGAACAGGCGCGCGAGGGGCTGTCCGCGCCAAGTGTGAAACTGATGAAAACAGTTGCCGCCGCTATCAAGGAAGATCTTGGCAACGTAAAAGATGTGCTCGATATTTTCGTTCGCACCGGCATGGGATCCTTGCAGGAGTTGATGCCGCAGGCCGAGCTGCTCAAGAAAATTAGCGATACGCTCGGCGTGCTTGGACTGGGCGATCTGCGCGCGCTGGTCATGAATGAGACCAACCGTCTGCAGGTGCTTTTGAGTGGCGACGATTCACTCGAGGAAGCTGATTTTTTGCAGATGGCCGCCGCCTTGCTCCAGGTCGAGGATAATCTGGATGATGCGCTGCTGAAGCTTATTTTGCCGACGCCGAAAAAAAAGCAGGCAGCAGAAGGTGAAGACGGCAACGCGGAACGCGAATTTCGCCCGGTTGCCGATGCGGTACTGCGAGAATGCATAGTCAATCTCGCGAGAGTAAAGGACGCGATGACCCAGGCGCTGAATCACGGCGAGTTCCAGCCGATGGATCAGGTTCCCGACTTGATGCGCGGCGTCGTGTCCGCGCTGCTGATGCTGGAAAAATCGCGTGCGGTCAAGCAGACGGAAAAAATCAGCGCCCTGATCCGGCAACACGTGCAACCCGGGCTGGAGTCGATCAGCACCAGTGGGCTGGATCTGCTCGCCGATGCTCTCGTCAGTATCGAGTATTACCTGGAAACAATGAGAGGTGGCCGTAGCGACCCCTGGTACATGCTGGATAGCATCGATAGCTGTCTCGAGGCGCTGGCGGCACTGGAGGATCTGGATCGAATTCCCGCAGCAGACGAAGCAGACCAGGATGCGACTGTCGTCATCCGGCAAACCGGAGCACGGGGCGAGGTGAAGGAGCAGGTCCGGGTACCGCTAGAAGAACTGCCGGTGCTGGATCAAATAACAGGCGATTCGGGCGAAAGTCTGGATCCGGAGTTTCTCGACCTGTTTATCGAGGAGGTGCGCGACGAAATTCTGGTGATCAGGAAGCAGCTGGCGATCTGGAAAGCGGATACCGGCAACCACGAGGCGCTGCGCCGGATGCGGCGCTCCTACCACACGCTCAAGGGCAGCGGCCGAATGGTCGGCGCCAGGCGGATCGCCGAGTTTTCCTGGGCGGTTGAGAACCTGATGAACCGGATCATCGACGGTACGCTGGAACTCGATATCGAGATGACCAGGCTGCTGACCGTCAGTTGCGCGGTGTTGCCTGAATTGGTCGAGGAACTGGAGGCTGGTAGAAAGACCAAGACCAACGTTGCGGGGCTGATGGCGCTGGCGGCCCGCCTGGCCGAACCAGGTCTCGTCGAATCGGAAATCGAACAAGCCGCCGCCGTCGATGATCTCGGTGATGCCACCATGGCCGTGCCGCACCTTGGAGGATTGCTTGAGGCCGCGGGCCAGGAGCCTGTGCAAGACGTGCCAGAGCCGGAAATGGACCCGGTACTCCGGAAAATATTCGTCAAGGAAACCACCGGCCACCTCAAGATCATTCGCAATTACCTGCGAGCCTGTGTCGCCGGCGCAGCACCCTATCCGGTTACCGAGAAGCTGTACCGGGCCTGTCATACCTTGCACGGCAGCGCAAAAATGGCGGGGGCCATGCAAGGGGTCAAGGTCGCCGAGCCATTGGACCGCCTGGTGCGCAAACTGTACGACATGGGCAAGGGACTCGACATGGCCGGACTCAAGGTCTGTCAGGATGTCGTCGAATCGTTCGACCGGATTATCAGGCACCTCGATGAGGATACCGGGTTTTTCCCGAGTCACCACGGGCTGATCGAGCGACTTCACGCACTCGAAGCCAAGCTCGATGTGGAGCAGGAAGACGCTGACGGCGGGAAGGAAATTGAGCCGCGGGCAGAGGAAGAAGAAGTCGAATTCGACAGCGAAATCGCATCGATCTTCAGCGAAGAGGCCGCTGAACTTCTGGATACCGCGGAGATAGCATTGTCCGGTCTGCGCGACGACGCAACCGACCAGACCGCGCTCGCAGAATTAAAACGATGCTTGCACACGCTTAAAGGCGGCGCACGCATGGCCGGCATACCCGCAATGGGAAATCTCAGTCACGAAACAGAGTCTTTGCTGGATATGATTGGCCAGGATCAACTGAGCTTTAGCGACTCGTTGGCGGAAGTCCTGCAGGCCTCATTGGACGGTTTGCATGCGATGCGTGAGACGGTGAGTTTTGGGCAGCAGGTGGCAACCAGAAACGATCTGCAGCAAAAGATTGCCAGCTTGATGGTCGGCGCCGGCAGTGATGCCAGGGAACCGGCGGCGCAGCTTACCCAGCGAGGCCAGCAAGGCGAGCAGGCCGAGGACCGGCAAGCGCAGGAAATACCGGACCGGGAACCGGTTCGCGCGGCGCGTGTAAAACCAGGCGCAGCGACGCCCCGGGAAAAAACCAGCGAGGATCGGCCCGCGGCGACCCCGCCAACCGCTGCCGCGGAGCCGCCAGCGGCGGATGATTTGTCGGCGATTCCCGTGCCGCAACCGTCATCCGCGACGCCGATGCGGAAGGAATCGCCGGAACGCCAGGAGTTCACCCGCGTTGAGGCGGATCAGCTCGACGAGATGTTGAATCTTGCCGGCGAAATAAGCATCTATCGGTCACGCCTCGATCAGCAAATGAGGTCGACCGATTTTCACCTCGCGGAATTGTCGCGCACGATAACGCGCCTGCGGGCCCAGTTGCGCAATATGGAACTGGAGACCGAGACCCAGATTCTGCATCGTCATCAGGAGGACTCGGAATCCAGTGATTTCGACCCTCTGGAACTTGACCGCTATTCGATGATTCAGCAATTGAGCAGGGCCTTGGCCGAATCGGTCAACGACGTCGCCAGCATCAAGGATTTGCTCGAAAATTTATTTCAGGAATCGGATTCCCTGTTATCGCAACAGGCAAGGCTAACCGCGGATTTGCAAAGCAGCCTGATGCGGACTCGCATGGTTCCTTTCGATCGCTACGAAAAACGATTGGACAGGATAGTTCGCCAGACAGCCGGTGACGCGAACAAAAAAGCCGAGTTAAGACTCGAAGGCGCCAGCGGTGAGCTTGACCGGCAGGTGCTCGAACGCATGTTGCAGCCGCTTGAACATATACTTCGCAATGCGGTGGTTCATGGCATCGAGGAGGAGTCAGCGCGCAAGGCGGCCGGTAAACCCGAGACCGGGGATATTTGTATTGCCCTGCAACGGGAAGGCTCGGAAATGATGATCCGGGTCTCCGACGACGGTGCCGGGATCGATGCCGAGGAGATCAGAAAGAAATCGATAGCCAGCGGTTTGCTCGATGTAAACGAATCCATGCCATCCGAGCAGGTTTTGCAGATGATATTCCGCCCCGGGTTTTCAACCGCAACCAAAGTGACGCAGACAGCCGGCCGCGGTGTCGGGCTCGACGTCGTTTCTACGGAAGTGGAGCGCCTGGGCGGGTCTGTGCACGTGGAATCTACGCCCGGCGTGGGCGCCGGTTTCGTTATCCGGCTGCCGTTCACGCTGGCGATCACGCAGGCGATGGTGGTCAGGGTGGGTGACGAGTTTTATGCCTTGCCGCTGCCGACGGTGGAAGGTATCGCCCGGATGCCGCGTCATCAGGTCAGCGAACTGCTCGGGCAGGACGACCCGGAGTTCGAGTATGGCGGACGACAGTACCGCTTGCGCCACCTCGCTCATTTTACCGGCGGCCATTCGACCGGGTTTGGCGACGAAGATTTGTCGGTGTCGATTATCCTGGTTCGAGCGGGCTCGCATTCGACGGCGCTGGTTGCCGACGAGTTGCTCGGCAGCCGTGAGATCGTGGTCAAATCGGTCGGGCCCCAGGTGGCCGGTATCTCGGGCATATCGGGCGGCACGATACTCGCCGATGGCAGCGTCGCATTAATACTCGATCTCGGCGGGCTGGTCCGCTCGGATGCCGCGCGCCGGCGTCCGCAACCGATCGCGCGCAAGGAAGATACGCGGACATTTGTCCTGGTGGTGGATGATTCGATTACTGTTCGCCGCGTTACCCAAAGACTTCTGGAGCGTAACGGCATGCGGGTCATTACAGCCAAGGATGGTATCGATGCGGAGGCCTTGCTGCAGGAACACATCCCGGACGTTATCTTGCTGGATATCGAAATGCCGCGGATGGACGGCTATGAGCTTGCCTCCCGGATTCGTAACGACGACCGCCTGGCCAATATTCCCATCGTCATGATTACATCGCGTACCGGCGAAAAGCATCGTGCCAGGGCGATCGAACTCGGCGTTAACGATTATCTTGGCAAGCCATACCAGGAAAGCCAGCTGCTGGATGCCATCGAGCCGCTGGTTGCGAAACAGGGCCGATGAGCGAGACCGGCCAGGAGCTATACAGCCTTCTGATTCCGTTGGCGGAAATGCGCCTGCTGGTTCCGCGCGCTTGTGTTGCTGAAGTTGTCGGCTTTTCGGTACCTGAAGGCAACGGCTCGGATCGCGCATGGTATCTGGGAAACACGCGCTGGGATGGCCGCTCGGTGCCAACCGTTTCTTTCGAAGGATGCTGCGGCGACCAGGTTCCTGAAGCGGGCCGGCGCAGCAGGGTCGTTATTTTTCACGCGACAGGCAGCGCATTGCCGGGACGCTTCTTCGGCATCGTAAGCCAGGGTTTTCCGCAGCTGGTCAGAGTCAACCCGGGAGTCCTCCGCAAGGAGCCCGATGAGAAAAAAAACGCCGATTTGCCGATCCTTTGCCAGCTTCGGATGGTCAATGAATATCCCCTGGTCCCGGATCTTGAAAAGCTGGAGGCGATGATCGTCGATGCAGCAGGATCCTGAGCGCAGGATTCGCCGCTGTATCAATGCCTCATTTCGCCAAGTCTCCAAACCTGGCTTGCAAAAGGCCCAGGCCGACCAGTCCGGCAGTCTCGGTGCGCAATATCCTGGGGCCCATACGCAGACTACGGAAACCTTTGGTCACTGCCGCCGCCGCCATCGAAAACGATCAATTTCGCCCCGAGCGTGAGCCTGAGGACACGAACCAGGTGCCGGCTCGCCCAGCGTCGCCTGCGCCGCACCGTCCAGTTGCTGACTGTGATATATCCGGCTTAGCCTCACTTTTCCAGTCCGCCGTTTCTGGCTGTCGTACCAAAGGCTGTTGATTGTCGCCGCGCGTCCCAGGCGGCTCAAGCTGTGGCAAAATGCACGCAGGCGAAATACCAGGCTGCGCAGATGGAAATCAACTCGAAAACCGGATTACTGGATGCGGCGAAACATGTCGCTTCACCCAATTGCGATCAACGGCCGCCAGACTGCGAGCCCGAACTGATCGTGATTCATTGCATCAGCCTGCCGCCCGGGCAGTTCGGCGGACCCTGGATAGAAAAGTTTTTCACCAACGAATTACCGCCGGATGAGCACCCGTATTTCCGCGAAATCTGCCGGCAAAAAGTTTCCGCACACCTGTTGATAAGGAGAGATGGCGAGCTGGTTCAGTTCGTGCCCTTTCATCAAAGAGCCTGGCATGCCGGTGAATCGGCATATTGCGGTCGGGCGGCCTGCAATGATTTTTCCATCGGCATAGAGCTGGAAGGGACGGATGGCGGGTCTTTTGAAATGACCCAGTACCAGCGCCTGTGCCAGGTTGTTATGGCACTTTGCAAAGCCTATCCTTGTCTGACTACGGATAAGATTGCCGGCCATAGCGATATTTCGCCCGGCCGCAAGCTGGATCCAGGCCCTGGTTTCGAATGGAAGGTGCTGGATCGTTTTTTGCAGAATCCGGAAAATGAGTCACAGACCCTATGAACCTGATCGCATTAATCATCGGACTATTCCTGGAACGGCTGGTTACCCATTTGTTGCATCTTCGCGAGCCGCGCTGGCTGGATGCCTACTTCGACTGGGGTCTCGCGCGGTCGCGCAATATGGGCGCGTGGCTGCAAACCGTCGCGGTTATCGCCATTATCCTGCTCCCGGTGGCGCCCATATTGCTGGTCGCCGTTGGCTTTCGAGATGTCTTGAACGAATTGCCTTATTTGTTGTTTGCGATTTTGTTGCTGATTTTTTCCCTGGGGCCGCGCGATCTCCAGGAGGAGGTGCGGGGATTTTGCGATGCGCGCAGCAAAGGGGATGAAGAGGAAATCGGGCGCAGCGCCAAGGAACTGACGGAAAGCGATTTTCCTCGTGATCCGGGAGAGAGAGAACTTGCGGTCGAGGAGGCCGTCCTTTTTCAGGCGGTCAACCGGATTTTTGCCGTCGTGTTCTGGTTCATGGTTCTCGGGCCGGTCGGTGCCTGGATGTTTCGGGTCACCGACTTGTTTCGCAGGCGCAAGTCCTACGAGGCTGCGCGCCTGCGGGAGAAAAACGACGCAGCCGCCGCCGCGGGCGATTCCATTTACTGGATACACGGGCTGTTGATATGGATCCCGTCCCGGTTGCTGGCAATTGGCTATGCGATTGCCGGAAGTTTCGATGGTGCGTTTTCCGCATGGCGTGCCTATGCGAAAGCCAAGCGAAGCGAATTGCGTTTTTATGGCAAGACCAAAGAGCTGCTTGCCGCAGTCGGCCGGGGGTCGCTGGAAGAGATTCGCGACGACCTCCTGGATGAGGATCCGCAAGTGTGCAGTGCCCGTGCTGCGATCCGGCTGGTGCAAAGGGCGCTGTTTGTCTGGGTTTTCGCGATCGCCGTTTTGACGTTGCTGGGCTGGGCGGTCTGAACCCTGCATGAAGACCCTGCTGTCCGTTCTGGTCGGGGCGGTACTTCTGGCGATAACGACACCGGCAACGAAAGCCCAGGGCCGCCAGCCCGTGGAGTCGGGGAAGCCAGAGCGTATCGTTGCCCTGTCCCCGCATCTTGCTGAGCTGGTATTTGCCGTCGGTGCCGGCGATCTGTTGGTCGGAACCGTCGAATACAGCGACTATCCGCCGCAGGCGTTGAGCGTCGCAAGAATTGGCGACGCATTCAGAATCGATTCGGAAAAACTGGCGGCGCTGCGGCCGGACCTGATACTCGCCTGGCCGGGCGGCAATCCACAGGTCCTGATCGATGCGCTTCGCGATGATGGTTACCTGGTTCTCGAACTGGCGGCAACCGGGCTGGATTCGGTCGCCGTCCAGCTTCGCCGTATCGGGGGGCTGACCGGTCACGCCGAACGTGCCCAGCGTGCGGCGGAGCTATATCTTGCAAAAATCGACCGCCTGCGGGTCGAGAATCTGCGCAAGGCGCCGATCCGCGTTTTTTACCAGGTTGCCCGGCGGCCCCTGTTTCCGGTTGGCCGCAA
>Ga0209980_10000250_pt1 | contig 28308 bp, 32 predicted proteins | sample CR02metaG_FD_183611 | JGI IMG/M metagenome (GOLD analysis project Ga0209980, IMG submission 183611) | Deep subsurface microbial communities from Mariana Trench to uncover new lineages of life (NeLLi) - CR02 metaG (SPAdes) (version 2) | ecosystem: Environmental > Aquatic > Marine > Ocean trench...
CTCCACTGTAACAGGGGTTTCCTGACCTTGCATCATGCCAGTTCCTGTCCAGGTGCCTGAAAGAGATTTCATCTTCTCAAGCTCCGCCGAGCCGGTATAGGGCTTCATATATTCCATACTTTGCTCTTTGTTCTCATCAGCACCAACAAAATCAAATGCGACTAATATTAAACATATTCCTAAAACCGCTAGCATTAAAACCCTATTCATTTTAAACCTCCTAAAACTTTAGTGTATTTACAAAAACCTTATGCTCTTAACTAGCAACAACAGTTCCAAGCCTGCTTAAACAGCCGCCCCAACCCTTTCTGTGGTTTTCAGTCATTTCTCCAGCAGGTAACAGGTCATGGGATATTGTAACTTCAGTACCTGACTCCATCTCACTAAAAGTAACAGTAACTACAGTATTTTGAACGAAGTCAGAGTTCCAGGTAAAAACAAGTTTTTCCGGAGGAATTATCTCTTTATATTCGCCGACATGGGTATATATATCTCCATTACTCGCATACATTTTCAGTGTATAAGTACCTCCTACGTGAAACTCGTTTGCTACATCAACCGACATATCGTCTTCAGGATAAAACCATTTACTCATGATTTCAGGATTGGTAAATGCTTCAAATAGCTCTTCCCTACTCGCGTTTATAAGCTTTTTAACCACTACGGTATTATCACTCATAATTTATTAGTCCTCTTTTATTTTTTCTTTTCAAAATATTCATCTAGGGCATCGAGCCTTCTTTCCCAAAACGCCCTATACTGCTCTAGTAATTCAGAAATTTTGCTCAAATGTTGATAGTTAAATTTGCAGTATTTTGTCCTGCCCTGCTTTGTCTGAACAACAAGTCCTGATCTGACCAATACATGTATATGCTTTGATACTCCCTGAAGAGTCATATCATATTTTTTTGCAAGCTCGTTTACAGTTAAATCTTTTTTAGTAAGCTCGAGAACAATGTTCCTGCGCGTTGTATTTGATAAAGCATAAAAAACTCTATCTATAAATCCCGAATTTTCATCAACCATGTAGTTGATAATAACTCAAATAAAAATCATTGTCAACCGTTTAGTTTAATATATTGCATATAACACTTTTATTATGCTTTGGTATTGGATTCATCCCTGTTGATGATAATATAATCGCAGATATGAGACTAATCATTCTTCTTATAGCGGCTCTTCCATTGGCAATTATTCAATACAGCGACGAGACATTGGCCAGTGAGCTTGGTATTTCAGAATCAATCGGTTCTTACACGTCAGGTTGCATAAGGAACTCTGCTACGCTGAGCATAGACGGGGACGGTTATCAAGTAATAAGACTCGGCAGAGGGCGTTATTATGGTAACCCCGAAACAATCACCTATATAGAATCGCTAAGCAAAAAAGTAAAGAAAGAGCTTAACGGCACCCTTTTAATAGCTGATATATCACAACAAACCGGTGGCCCTATACTTGATGACCACAGTAGCCACCAAATAGGTCTGGATGCTGATATTTTATTATGGCAGCATCCGATTGCAAGAAACCGTACTCTTACAATAACAGAAAGAGAACATATCCATCCCCAATCGGTTCTTACATTTGACGAAATGAGAATAGATGAATTCAAATGGAGCCCTATTCACGGTGAGATTATAAAACTAGCGGCTTCAGATACACGAGTAGATCGAATTTTTATTAATCCTGTGATCAAAAGAAGACTATGCAGAGTCTATCCCGGAGAGTTATGGTTAGGCAAGACACGTCCATGGTATGGGCATGATGGTCACTTTCATGTTCGACTACGATGCCCTGAGGAAAACTCATTATGTGAATCTCAAAAACCAATAGAGATATCAGGAGATGGATGCGGAGGTGATCTGGATTCGTGGTTTAGAGCAGACGGAAGTATTAAGAGGAAAAGAAAAAGTGAGCAGAGTACTCAGAAGAGACTTCCGAAAGAATGCAAACCCATAATGTATCCGTTGGGAGAATATTGATAGCTTCTTACTCTGGAACTTGTAATAAGTATAGTAAATCAAGTAAATTAATTATTGATGAGTACAATCGCCCAACCCGCTAAATACTGGATTAAAAACCCGAAATTCGATTTATTCTATTTGAGCTTCGGTTGGATAATTCTATTCCTAGCGTTTGTGGTCTTTAATAAACATTACGGGGCGCTAATTATCGCTGTTTTAGTTACCAGTTTTATCCACAGACACTACACTTTTGCCCTTGTGTATGGTCAAAAAGAAGAATTTACAAAACGAAAGTGGAGTTATATTCTATTGCCAGTTGCGTTTTTATTGATAACAGCACTTTCTCTTCTTCTTGGTTTTTTCACAATATTACTGGCTATATCAGTCGTCTGGACCATGTACCACACCATAGCCCAGAAGTACGGTTTTACAAGAATATATTCCAGAAAGGCCGGTTACGGCAAAGCTTGGTTAGACAAAGGAATTATTTATTCGTGGTTTGTATATCTGTTTTTAGCCCTTGGCGAAAAGAATAAGGACCTTTTAGCTCAATATCCGGTCGGACAATCTCTCTTAACCCCATTAGGAGATTACTTTCATATATTCACTTTACTTTCATATTTTGCACTAGCTGTGGCAATTTTATTTACCATTGCTTATATAATCGAAGAGCTAAAAAACTGGGATAAAATTAGTATTCCAAAGAATTTATTTGTATTTTCCGTACTTATTTTATATTCAATTTTTTTCTATTCGCTAATTGTAGGATTTGTGGTATTTGGTTTTTCACATGCAATTGAATATATAGCTTTTGTGAACGTATTCGTTAATTCTAAATACAAAAAGAAAGCCCAAACTACAAACCTTTTTTCAAAGATTTCAAGAAAGCAATGGGCTTATAGTGGAATATTCACACTATTTCTTGCAGGAATTAGTTTTGCAGGTGTAAATATAAATGAGCCTGCGCTTGGAATTTATATAACAGGATCTTCATTCTTGCATTTTATTTATGACGGCTGGATATGGAAAGTGAGTAAACCCGAAGTTGGCCAGCCTCTGGGTATAAAATATGCTCCAACGACAAATTGAAATATTTGAATCTAATAGGCAAGAATTGTTGATTGAACGTTCAAGATAAGATATATTGTAGGTAATCATGGGTAGACCATACGAATTTGACAGAGAGGAAACACTTTCAAAAGCTATGGACCTCTTTTGGGAAAAGGGATACAAGGCAACCAGTATCCAGGACCTGGTCGATAAGATGGGTATAAAAAGGGGTAGTATTTATAATACGTTTGGAGACAAACACGCACTATTTATTGCGGCGGTTGAATATTATGCTGAGGAGGTCACATCTAAAACGATTGAAGTACTCGAATCCCCGGGTTCACCGCTAGAGAACATTAAATTATTTTTTGAATCTATTGTAAACACACCACCGGACAGAAAAACAAGAGGATGTTTAATTAGTAATACCGTAGTAGAACTTGCTCCCCATGATGAAAAGGTTACAGAAACAGTAAGGTTTATACTGGACAGAATACAAACTGCATTTCTTAACTGTTTGAATAAAGCAGTTGAAAAGGAAGAATTGCCAAAGGATACGGATACACAAGTACTTTCACATTTTCTCGCGACCAGCACACATGGAATAATTGTTACAGGAAAATCAGCAGTGGATAGCAAGCAAATGAAAGATGTAGTAAATGTAATTTTATCTACTTTACATTAAAAAAAAATTTGACTAGTTGTTGAACGGTCATTCAAATAAAACATTTATAAGGAGGCATTAAGCTATGGCTAGAATTGCATATGTAGAAAAGGAGAACGCTCCTGATAACGTAAAAGCTGTTTATGAACAGCTTGAGAAAACATTTGGAATAGTACCAAATGTATTAAAAGGAATGGCAAACAGCACTGAGTTGTTTATGGGTTTTATGCCATTCTTAGGCGCAGCATTGGGTCCAAGTAAAGTAGATAATGCTACTAAAGAGCTAGCTATTCTTACCACTAGCAAGCTCAATGGTTGTAACTACTGTACCACTCACCATACTGCAGCCGGGAAAAAAGCCGGCCTCACGGATGAAAAGCTCGCGGCTACGCCCGATGAAACCAGCCCTGCTTTTGATGATAGGGAAAAAGCCGTTGTGAGATTCTCAAAAGAACTGGCACAGAATGTGGCAGCTAGCCAGGAGTCGTTGGACGAACTCAGAAAATATTTTGACGATGCTCAGATTGCCGAGCTAAATATGGTAAATGGTGTATTTCACGTATTAACTAGGTTCGCTGATACGTTTAAAGTAGAACTTGAGAGATAAGATGTATACAATAGTTATTATTAGATAAATTTGGAAGGCTTGGTTTGAACTAATGATTATTATCTTCCAACCCAACTTATATTCAAACCAAGCCTTATTTTGATTTGAACAAAATAATTTATTCGCTTTCAGTCTTGCAAATTTCAAGAGTAGTGCTTAATTTGCCTATAGCATAAGCATCATCAGTCTTAGTTTCAGTAATGTTTTGCATTAGATTAATGAATTCTTCTTTCGAAAACTCCTCAGAAAGTTTCTTCGCTGCACATTTACATTCCGTATCACATATCTGAGAATCAGGGGTTTCCAAAACACACTCTCTTATACAGTAGGCTGTAAGCTTTTCAATGGGGTCATTTGAATCACCCTGCAGACTGCAAGAAAAAGACAAGACTAACACCATTAAACCTAGCATACATGATAAATTGTTATTAACTAAGCATGGCAAAATATTAGTCAAGATTGATAACCTCTAATTTCTTACGATACTGTGACTTTCCGAGTTTTAATTTATTATTTTCTAATTCAATTGTTCCTACGTCCCTATCGCCTCTGACGATTTGCCCGATACACTTCATTATCAGCCTTTCTTCAATTTTTAATTTTCCCTGCTCATCAAAAAACCTGTAGTTCTCCAAACCAAATCTTGTCAGGAAAATTGTCATTGCTACCATGGTCCCGCCACTACTTGATCTGGTATCCAGTATATGAAGTCCACCGGAAGCTTTACCTATATACTTATATCCAAAATAATACCTTTCCCCAGAATCTTCATATTCATATCCCACATACCCATCGTCTGAAACTTTATAGTCCATAAAATATTCATTGCTTGAAACACAAGCTGCAACATCAACAGCTCTAACAATTGGTGGACCCGAATCTGCTAAATTTACATTAAATTGCTCGACACACCCTGGATGAATCGGTTTGCCGTTATAAGTGAAGCTCTTATTAGCCTCTTTTAATCTAGATTTATTAGTTTGAGTTTCATCTAATTTAGCAACCACAGTAATGGAAACTTTATCATAACAAACGGCCTGCAATGAAAAAGAAGCCAGGATTAATAATGTCCATATTATCTTCATAGTACTCTCCTCCTTCTTAATAATAGTCTATTACAAACTTACCTCACAGGTTTAAGCACTACAATCGGAATATATTGTGCTAATAATGCTGCACTTTCCTCTGAAATATCTAAATCCTTACTCACAATTAACCTTCCGGCTAATATTCGAAAGGCTGTTGGGTTTCTTACCGCATAATCCAATAAAATATCAGAAGCTCGATTAGTACTGACCCTCATTGCAACAGCATCAAACACGTTATTACTTGCCTGGACTCTTACTTCAGGTGTTTTCTCTATATTAAGGAACCAATTGGCTTTCTCGCCCCACCCTGATCCAATATAGTATATTCCAGATTCCGGCTCACTTTTGATCACTTCAAGTACCACTCGTTTAAGTATTCCACTATTACGACCAATATGAGTTAACATTAAAAAGCGACCTCCCAGTATACGGCCAAGCCCCACTTGGTAAAGCAGAATCGGGACTCGCATCAGAAGCCTGAATATTCCTTTGGGGAGATTGGTATCTCTAAGGGGCTTGTGCATAACGGTTTATGTAAATACAATTTAGTCTTTAAATCTAATCATAAACCCATCCGTATAAAACGTAAAGAAAAATGATTCTTGATTTAGCCATAATACTCACATACTTCGTCGTAATAATGATCATAGGTATATGGAGCAGAGCAAAATCAGACGTCGGAGTAGAAGAATATTTTCTCAGCTCGAGATCTCTTAAATGGCCCTATATCGCAGTTTCCACTATTGCAACTAACGTGCAGGCTAATCACTTTATAGCAATGGCCGGCTCAGCATATATCTTTGGACTCGCTCAGGCTAACCTTGAGATAAATGCTATATTCGGAATACTGATCGCCGCATTTGTTTTCGTACCCATCTATCTCAGGATGAAGGTAATCACAATTACACAGTTTTTTGAAGCTCGGCTTGGAGCTAAAGTTGCCTTGGTTTATTCGTTATTCATGATCATTTTGTATTCGTTCTTGTATCTTGGTACAGCTCTCTTTTGGGCAGCTTATGCCGCAAACGGAGTTTTTGGGGAGTTATTTAATTCTACGAGCCTGAGCGTTCCAGCAAGACTAGGAATTCTAATAGTTTTCACAGGCGCGTTTTCAGCTGTCTATACATACATGGGCGGTTTAAGAGCTGTGGTGAGAACAGATGTTGTGCAGTTTTGCCTATTAGTCTTAGGTGGTTTTGTTATTCTATTTGTAGCAATTCATCATCTGGGCGGCTGGTCTGAGCTATGGAACACGACAGGTGATTTAATGCACTTACACCTCCCTAGTGATCACGACACGCTGCCCTGGATCGGGATTTTTGGGATGCTGCTATTGAACTTAAACTACTGGGGAGCAAATCAGGTAATTCTTCAAAGAGCCCTTGCAGCAAAGGATTTAAAACAAGCGCAAATTGGGCTTCTGGTTGGAGGGGTATTAAAATACGTGATGGCGCTCATAATAATTGTCCCCGGAATCGCACTGGCTGGCATTTTAAAAGACAACCCGCTTCAAGACCCGGATCTCACATATCTGACACTTGTAAACAACTTTCTTCCAGCCGGAGTTAGCGGACTGATTCTGACCGGCCTATTTGCATCTCTAATGAGCACTCTAGACTCAATTTACAACTCTGTATCAACACTCTGGTCAATCGACATATACAAAAGATATCTAAATCCATCCGCATCCGAATCCCAAATTGTGCGCATGGGCAGGTATTCGATAATGGTATCCTTTATAACCGGGGCGCTTTTCGCATTTATTGTTATTTATGTAAAATTCGGGAACCCCGAATTCCCCCTTACTCACTGGTTTAACTCTATGTCCTATTATATTAAAATCGGATTTGTAATAATCATAATGTCAGCGATGTTCTTATATTCACCGCCGAGAAGGTTGGTTCTCTTCACTATGTTATTCAGCATTATTATTACATATGCATTTCAAACTCTACTGCCGGAACTCAACTACTTTGTCAGAACCTCTTGGGTGATTGTATTAGGTTTCGTTATAATAGCTATACCTACTATTATTAAAAATGGATTCAGATTGCCTGAAGGCCGATTTTTTGAAGTCTCACACAGGAGTGTATTACATTTCGGAATAATATTAGCTCTTTCCTTAATCGGTGCTCATATTATATTTCATTGATTATAAAAATAAGTCTAATAAATTCTATGGAATTTGGCGAGTTGAAATAATAAGATCCTCAGCCGGCGCTCGCAGATATTCGGGAATAGTGTTTGATATTAGATATCAATTCTGAACGTGAGAGAGCTAGGTACCTGGTTTCACAAAATAGATCAATTAAGCTTAAGAAAGGCAGTTTTGGTGTCGCGCAGATATAAACCGGCTTCCACTCTGGATCAAATTTATTCTTAAAATTAAAGAGACCTCTATAGTTATATGCAAATCTTAATATATGCCCGGCTTTAAACAAGAAAGATTCATGCAGAGATCGCTTAACAGTACATCTTAGATTATTTTCTTCCATTGCTTCGGGTGATACAAAGGGAACCTCGCCAAGGCTGAAATGCTTAAAACCTTCGTCCCTTAAGATATTCATAACAGAAACAAATAATGATTCCATGACACCGGCAGGGGCATTCTTTTCGCGCAGGATCATCTCAGTATGAGAATAATGCTTCCCTAAAACTGAAACTGTAATAACCCCCAGCCACTTGTCTTCTGGAGTGCTGAACACAAAACATCTGCAATGGGAATCAAAAGTATTATTGAACAAGTATTGTAATTTGGGTTTAGTTCCATACGAGGTATGGGTAATAAATTGAGATACCCTTTGTCGATTAATTTGAGAGAATGGAATCTCTTTTACCGCACCCCATCTATCACCTCTTTTTACGAGGTTGGTTAGTGTTTGTGATAGCTTCTTTGAATTTTCTAGATCGATGATCCCTTGGGCCCCTGTTCTAATTAAATCGCAACCTTTTTCGTTTAGATAAGTGGCTAATTCACTGCTGCATCCACGTAATAAAAATCCGTCTGGGAAGTTTGATTCGAGCTTATTACACAAATCTTCCATGGTGTAATTGGAGGGAATCTCAGCGGTATAAACCCACGAGAGTCCCGATAACGGCAGCTTAACCCAATGGAATTTAGGACATTCTATTTCTTTATGGGACCAGCTTAGAGGAATATTTCCTTTCAAAGTTTGACCAACCAGTAATATTTTGGTGAAAATCATACATCAACTAATACCACTTGCAAATTTCATTCGTCAGCTTGGGAATATTCTCTAGATTCTATATAATGTATTTACTATTGCTTTTTTAAGGAGGGAAAATTGAATACTAAAACTATATCCTTATCGTTAACTATATTTATATTTGGATTACTTCTTCTATCATGCGACCCAAAAGAGGAGATCAATACCGAGAGAACCTACGATAACCCCTTTGAATATTGCAAATCTGTGGGAACTATTGATACCCCCGGTTCTGAATACACAGGACCAAAGGTTCCAGAGATAATTGCGGAGAAGCTGAGACAAGAATTCGGTGCTCCCGAATCAGCACCTCTTGATGTATTTATTAACGGCACATTCTGGCGCTGTATGAACGGGAATGTTTATGCATGTAATGTTGGGGCCAATCTACCATGCCAGGAAAGAGGAGATTATAGTAAAGAACCTAACCAGGGAATGCTTAACTACTGTCAGGAAAATCCGGGTTCGAGTTTTATACCCATGTATGCTTCCGGGCGCGCTACAGTTTATGAGTGGAAATGTGACGGCTCAACTCCTGAGATCATAAAACAGATTGCAGAGACAGACGAGGCCGGTTACATAAAAAATATCTGGTACGAAATCACGCTTTAATAGAATTAACTTTAATTAAGATAATCGATAAAAGGATCTTATTTACGTCTTAGTACTTTTTTTACAGCTTTGATTATTCCTTTTGAATCAAGACCGAATTTGTGCATCAGCTCATTTGGCTCGCCAGACTCGCCGAATCTGTCCATCATAGCCACATATTCCATCGGTACAGGACTATTCTTAGCAACAACCTCTGCTACCGCATTACCTAACCCACCGTGGACCTGATGTTCTTCCGCAGTAACAATTGCCCCCGTTTCTTTGGCAGCTTTAATAATAGATTTCTCGTCAATTGGCTTAACTGTATGGCAATTTATTACTCTTAAATCTATTCCATCACCGCTTAGCTTCTCCGCGGCAACCAGTGCTTCATAAACCAGAGACCCGCATGCAATGACTGTTACATCCTGCCCATCCCTGTATGTATCTGCTCTTCCGATTTGAAACGGGGTTTTCTCTGTCGTAATTACCGGAATCTTTTCCCTACCAAAACGCATGTAAACTGGGCTTTCAATACCTGCAATGGCAATCGCAGCCTTTTTTGTCTCCCAATAATCACATGGGACAATAACCTTTAGATTAGGAAGACACCTGGTAATGGCTATATCTTCCATAGCTTGATGAGTGGCACCGTCAGGTCCGACTGAGATCCCTGCATGAGCACCCATAATTTTAACATTTGCCATGCTGTAGCAGATGCTGATGCGAATCTGATCCCAGTTCCTTCCGGGATTAAATGTCGCGTAGGAGGATATATATGGAATCTTCCCGGAAAATGCCATACCTGCGGCAATGCCGGCCATATTTTGCTCGGCTATACCTATCTCGATAAACCTTTCGGGGAATGTCTCTTTAAATTTTGCGTTACGTGTAGATTCTGTGAGATCACAACACAATACAACAACGTTCTCGTCAGCGTAGCCGGCCTGAACCACACCTTCTCCATAGCCGTTCCTCGCAGGAACCTGGTCAGGGCTGTCAAAAATATTTCCAGCTAAATGAAATTTTTTGTTTAGACTATTACTCATGCTCACCGGTTATCTTACCGCCTAAGGATCTTAATTGCTCAAGCTCTGATATTGCTTTATCAGCTTCTTCCTTATTTGGCGGCTTACCATGCCACTCGGGTTTAAATTCCATAAAGTCCACACCTTTGCCAGGAATTGTGTGTGCTAAAAGAACTTTAGGCTTTTCAAAAATTGTCTCTTCAAATGCTTCGATTAATCTCCTTATATTATGACCATCTACTTCAATAACGTGGAATCCAAAAGACGTGAGCTTGTCATGTAGAGGCTCAAGCGGCATCACATCCTCTGTAAAACCGTCAATCTGTATATTATTTCTATCTACTATAAGTGTGAAGTTATGAAGGCGGTTTTTGCTTATAAACATCAAGGCTTCCCAGACTTGCCCCTCATTCATCTCTCCGTCCCCAACCATGCAGAATACTCTGGAGCGCCTTGCGTCAATCTTTGCAGCCATTGCCATTCCTGCTGCAATGGATAATCCCTGGGCTAAAGGCCCGCCTGAAGCCTCTAAACCCGGCAGCGCTCCTTTATGCGGATGACCCTGGAGCCTTGATCCAAGTTTCCTTAGAGTCATTATCTCCTTTTTGGGATAGTAGCCTGCCTCAGCAAGTGTAGCGTACAGAACAGGGCAGATATGGGCATTACTTAATACAAACCTATCCCTTTCTTCCCAGTCTAGGTTTTTAGGGTCATGCTTCATTACATGAAAATAGAGGGTTGAGAAAATATCCGCCGTACCAAGTGAACCGGCTGAGTGACCTGAGCCCGCTTTCTCAAGCATAATAATAATGTCCTCACGAATGTGAGTCGCCATATCTTCGAGATATTCTATTTGAGCATCTGTGACCGCCAATATTCATTACCTCGCGAAATACTTACTGCACTCCTAATATAATCAAAACTGCTTTAGAATTCCATACTTAGAAAAAGGTGCACTAAAATCCATAATAAAAGAAAAATGGGAAACTTATACTCTAAAAACTAGACTGGCGATGACCTCGTTGAGGAAAGTTTAAACTGAGAATAGTTAGATCTTCTATGGAAAGAATTATTCCAACTCACTAGCACAGTTAAAACAGCGGTTGGTATAAGGCAGGGCTTCAAGGCGTTCTACTCTGATCTGTCCATCACATACATCACAAACGCCGTATTCATTCTTCTCTACTCGGGATAGAGCTTTATATATCTGATTTAATTCTATACGAAGACTTTCATCCAGCTTCTCAACAACTTCCTCGTTCTCACGCTCCTGCGCCTGTTCACTCCAGTCCTTTGCGTGAGTTTTTCTGAGTGAGTCTTCAACTCTATCAAGACGTTCTTCAAGCTCTTGCTTTTTCAAGTTTAGTTTTTTAACAATTTCTTCATGGTCACTCATAATAATCTCCCGAGGATTATGTAAGACTCACAACACAAGATTAACATATTTCGACTATCATATAGAATATTGAGCAAACTCAAAAAAAAATGCCGGAATCAATACTGCGATCTCAAAAATGAGGCAATAATATTGAATCCGGCTTAAATTGTTAAATTTCTTATTTTAATATTGCGTCTTTACTAAAGTACTTCTAAGATTGTCTGTTTGAATATTGGGTTTAGCTTGTCCATATCAGTATCTCTAATCATCCAGCAATCAACCGTTCCCGTATCTCTTGTGAGAACGAGGTTAAATCCGTTTTCCTTGCCCCAAAACATCTGCTCCTGAAGGCATGTGTAGTCCTGCTTCTCAGTATCATCGAGATCTCCAACAGCTTTGTTTAGAGTGGTTCTCTTAAGCTCTCCGATGTATATGTGACGTGAGTTTTTAGCTCTATAGTTATCTAAATTTTCTGTGTTAAGCATGATTTTTAAATTCTCCCCTTTGGTGTTCAAAACCCATCTTTTTACTTCACCGATATAATAAACACAAATTTTCCCATTTCAAGAGGTTCTCTTCTAAATACTAGAAAATTCACCCAGTTTTCAGACGGAATTAACGGAAAATTAACCCAGTAGCACTAGTAATGTTATAACCCACTAACACGGCTTACTTTTTTTACAGGACTGGACACAGTTATCGCCCTTATTTGGCCTGCAGCACTGGTTACCATTATCAATATTAAGACAGCAGCACTGACTGTCGGTACATGTTTCACTGCCGCATGAGTTTTGAGCTATCTCAATTCCGGAATCCGGAAAAGCATTGAAATCTACATCAAGAAATGTAATTTGCTGAGGCTGAGCAGACTCCGCTTGTACATCGCTTATATAAATAAAGCCTCCGGCTAATAATACAACTAAAACAGCGTTTAATATTAGTGCTTTCATTAAGTTTGTCATTTAGTAGTTCCTCCTATTAGGAGTATAAGTATTAAATATTAGGAGTCAATCCTAATTTAATACCATTGAGTCCACTAAACTATAATTCATACATTTTGTAAACTCGATAATATTTTTGAAGCAATCTACTAATTTTTACAATCTAATAAGTGAAACACTCATTATCAGATATACTATAAAATTTTTAGAGACAAGGGAGTTTCAGTGCAGACAATAATTTCAGTCAAGAATTTGAGTAAAACCTACGCCTCGGGTTTCGAGGCTCTAAAGAACATTAACCTTGAGATCCGCAAGGGAGAGATCTTTGCTCTCTTGGGTCCGAACGGGGCCGGAAAAACTACCCTGATCAATATTATTTGCGGGATAGTGAATCCTAGCAAAGGAACGATACTAGCAGATGGTCATGATATCATTTCAGACTATCGAGCGGCAAGATCCAAGATAGGTCTCGTTCCTCAGGAGCTAACCACGGACGTATTCGAAACCGTGTGGGCTACTATGAATTTCAGCCGCGGTCTCTTCGGAAAACCACCCAACCCAGGCTATATTGAGAAGGTGCTTCGCGATCTTTCACTCTGGGATAAGAAGGACTCAAAGATTATCACTCTGTCTGGAGGGATGAAGCGCCGTGTACTGATCGCCAAGGCCCTGTCACATGAACCGAAGATACTTTTTCTCGACGAACCCACTGCAGGAGTCGACGTGGAACTTAGGCGTGATATGTGGAATATGGTCAGAAGTTTAAGGGAAAACGGTGTGACTATTATCCTGACGACACATTATATTCAGGAAGCCGAAGAGATGGCAGACCGGATCGGCATAATTAACAAGGGTGAGATCATTCTAGTAGAGGACAAGGCTCTTTTGATGCAGCAACTGGGCAAGAAGCAGTTAAAGCTGTATCTGCAGAATCCCCTAAGCTCAATTCCTGAGGAATTCGCCGGACACTCACTTGAGCTTTCGCCCGACGGAAACGAACTAGTTTACACCTTCGACCCCCGTGGCGAGGAGATGGGTATTGCCGGGTTGCTAAAACGTCTGAACGAGCATGGAATAGATTTTAAAGATATCCATTCCAGCGAAAGTTCTCTAGAAGAAATCTTTGTCAGCCTGGTGAGTGAAAAATAATGAACATATATGCAATACGCTCAATATATTTTTTCGAGATGGCGCGTACCTGGCGAACGCTGATGCAGAGCATAGCTTCCCCTATCCTATCGACCTCTTTATATTTCGTGGTCTTTGGAGCGGCGATCGGATCACGTGTCGGAGAGATCGAGGGGATTAGTTACGGCGCCTTCATCATTCCCGGCCTGGTCATGCTTTCCATTATGACCGAGAGCATCTCGAATGCATCCTTTGGTATCTATTTGCCTAAGTTCTCAGGCACTATTTTCGAAGTTCTCTCAGCTCCCATCTCATACATTGAGGTCCTACTTGGTTATGTGGGCGCAGCAGCTACCAAATCAATCATTTTGGGATTCCTAATACTTGCTACGGCCAGGATATTCGTTCCTTACGAGATTGAACATCCTATATGGATGATTGGATTTCTTATTCTCACCGCAGTGACGTTCAGCCTCTTCGGCTTTATAATCGGCATATGGGCAGACGGGTTTGAGAGACTACAGGTTGTACCCCTGATGATCATTACCCCGCTTACATTTCTAGGCGGCACTTTTTACTCAATTAAGATGCTGCCTCCGATATGGCAGAAGATCACGCTCTTTAACCCAGTGGTATATCTAGTCAGTTGTTTTAGATGGAGTTTTTACGGCGTTTCCGATGTCAACGTAGTTGTCAGTTTGGGTATGACACTGTTGTTCCTGGCTCTGTGTTTTGCAACTGTATGGTGGATTTTTAAGACGGGATACAGACTCAAGACCTAAGACATGTCTGAACTTTGCGACCTGACTTTGGCTTTACGTAGATAACGAAAAGTAAGTTTTAATAACAGGTTTAATTATAAACTTGCACTTCGTTATATAAAGCGTCCCTTTCAACAGGTATAAAGCCCGCGTTCTTTATCATATTTATCATAAAATCACGCGTGTGCCCAAGCTCCGACTGGGCTCCGGCGTCGTGTATGATTTTCTCACGCATTATTGTGCCGTCCGCATCACTGCAGCCATAATGAAGCGCAATCTGAGCCATCTTCTCACCAAGCGTAATCCAGTAGGATTTTATATGAGGAAAATTGTCCAGATAGAGTCTTGCAAGAGCGTGCACCTTAAGGTCGTATGAGCCGGCAAAAAATTTTACTTCCTTTTTCATACCGGTATTTTCAGGCTGAAAGAGAATGGGGATAAACGCTAAGAACCCTGGCGATTCGTCCTCAACATTTCTAAGCCTGTCCAGATGATCCACAACATGAAACAGCTCTTCTATGTGTCCATAGAGTATTGTGGCGTTAGTGGGAATTCCAATACTATGGGCTATTGTATGAATCTCTTCCCACCTGGTAGCTACTGTCTTAGGAGCGCAAATTTTCTTGCGTATACCTGGGTGAAGTATCTCAGCCCCTCCTCCGGTGAGCGCATCGAGTCCGTTTTCTCTCAGTGTTTGCAGAACCCATTCTATGTCTTTGCCTGTCAGTTCCGTGAACCAGTCAATCTCAACAGCCGTGAATGCTTTTATATGTGTTTGTGGAAAATTAGTTTTTACAAGTTTTATAATGTCTAAGTAGTGCTCAAATTTCCAATCGGGATGAAGCCCCCCTACGATGTGTACTTCCCTAATATCATCGCTGAGCATTGATAAAATCTGCTCGTGAGAAAGCTCGTAAGCATTGGGGGATTTTTTGGTTACCCCAAATGCACAGAACCTGCATGATATAGCGCATATGTTAGAAGGGTTAACATGGCGGTTTACGACGAAATAAACTTTATTTCCCACCCTTTGCCTCTTAACATAATCAGCTAGCATGCCTACTGTGTTTAAATCTTCAGTACCCATTATAGTCATGCCGTCATCAAATGTGAGCCGCTCGCCCTTTTCAACTTTTTCCATTATAGGGAAAAGCTCTTTATCAAAGCAAAGTTTTTCTACGTCTGCCAGTATTCTTTCCATCTCTCTGTAACCGTCTCCTTGATATCCTCAGACATTTCGATCACCTTAGGATACCAGCTTTTTATCGTTGCATCTATCCCCATACACCCGCCGTAGACAACAGCCGAGCCTTTAAGCTCTGTATGTTCAAATATCACGTCTAAATAGGGATCAAAACGGGTAAATATGCCCCATATAAGCTCAGTATCGTTATGAATATCAATATCGGGGCTTACGATTGCGATAATCCTGACATTCTCATAGCCTTTGGTTTTAAAAAGTTTTTTAATGATCTCTTTTGGTTTCTTATCAACCTTTATGGCTAGAATTCCGCCCTTAAGGAGTCTCCAGTCAAGAATCTCTTTATGCTTTGCTCTGGGATCCGGCAATTTTGTGGGTACTGGTTTTTTCTTTTTTCCCGAGTTTGGTTTTCTGACAGCGTTAATACCCATCTTGCTGCCCACGTTAAACTTGCCGCTCGTGAAATCAAGTGTGTCTAAAGGCGCCCACGGGATCATAAGAAAATCTTCATTAGGATCAAAATTCTCACCAATCTCATTTAGCACTTGATCCCAGTCCCTCGGGTTAACATCGCTCGAAACCATTATCATAACTTTGGTTAGAAGCAGTTGTCCTGTGCCCCATAGCCCAAGCATGGCTTTGATACCGTTTTTAGGATAGCGTTCATCTACCGATACAACTAACAAATTATGGAACCCGGTTTCGGGATAAGCCCACATGTCTTTAACTTCCGGGTGGATAATGCGGATCAATGGTGAGAACATATCCTCCGCTGCCATTCCTAAGAAAACATCCTCCATTGGGGGCTTGCCTACTATAGTTGCAGGGAAAATAGGATTAATTCTATGAGTGATGCGGCTCAGGTTGTATATTGGAAAATCTGCTTCCATCGAGTAATGTCCAAAGTGATCACCAAAGGGTCCTTCTTCTCTAAGTACATTTTGAGGCACTACACCCTCGATTACAAACTCAGCGTTTGCCGGAACTGAGAGAGAGATACTTTTTCCAGGAACCATAGGTATTGGCTTCCCTCTTAGGTAGCTTGCAAACGCAAGCTCGTCCATTCCTTCGGGTAGTGGGGCAATTGCTGAGAAAATCATCTTGGGGTCTCCGCCAAGCACAACAGCTACTTCCAGATCCTTTCCAAGCTTTTTGGCTTCGTGAAAATGGGCAGCACCGCCCTTATGAGGGTGCCAGTGCATGCCTGTGGTTTTCTCGTCATATATCTGCATTCTGTAAATACCAAGGTTTCGTCTATTGGATACCGGATCTTGCGTTAGAACCAAACCCAGAGTAATGAAACGACCACCGTCTAGAGGCCAGCATTTAATTATTGGCAATTTGTTTAAATCAGGAAGTTCTTCAATTTCTTGCGAGAATCCCCACTTAACCTTTTTCGTTCTCATAGATAGAAGATCATAGGCCTTGGGAAGGATTGAGAAAAAGGATTTAAGAGAAGGCGGGTTTAACTTTTGGAACAAATCAACAAGCTCTTCTCCCACATCTCTAGGTTTTCTTCCGAGCGCAATCTCAACCCTTTCCTCAGTACCAAAAAGGTTTATAGCTAAGGGAAATGAAGCGCCTCTTACGTTCTCAAAAATAAGTGCAGGACCGCCTTCTTTAACTACTCGATCAGCAATTTCGGAAAGTTCTAAAATCGGGTCCACTTCTGCTTTAATATGTTTAACGTCACCGATCTTCTCTAAATATGTAATATATTCTCTAAGGTCGTAAAACTGCTTTTTAGCCATTATCTAGTCCTTCTATTGTTAAAGTAATTTAAGGAGCGGTTTAAACAAATTAGTATAAATGAAATTAGGAATTATTCTGGGAAAACTTTGGTAACAAATTACATCTATTAGACAATTACTCCAATTCTTCGTGCCTCCAGCCATTTCCCGTACTAACCCCGATAACGTTTAGAATTTTATCTACATAACCTTCTATAAGATCATTAATGCTTTCAGCATTTAAATAATGGGGAGGACTTATTGGCATTATTACAGCCCCTTCCCTCGAAAGCTTAAGCGCATTCTCAAGAGCAATTGAGCTAAGAGGGGTTTCTCTAAGCGCAATTACGAGTCTTCTCCTCTCTTTAAGAGCTACTTGAGCAATCCTTGTTATAAGAGTGTCAGCGATACCGTTTGCAATCTTTGCAAGCGTAGATATAGAGCATGGAACAATAACCAGAGTATCAAAATGATTACTTCCTGAGGAAAATGGCGCCCCCAAGTCAGAATCACTGTAAATATCATTGACCCAAGGACGGAGCTCTTCGGCCTTTAGCCCAAGCTCTTCTTGGAGCACCCTCTTTCCCCATTTACTTGCAATTAAATACTTGTCTCCAGGACACCTTCGGAGAAAATCAACGCCATAAGCTACTCCCGAAGCACCGGTAAAGCCTACTATTGTTCTCATAACTAAGGTAAGTATATCCCAGAGAGCACAAAAAGGAAGATATTAACCCCTACAAGTATATTGATTTTAAAGAACGCTAGATCAACGTTTTCGGCCTTTCTATGTTCCAAGAAGAGAAGAGCACCGATAATAACCAAAAAAATTCCCGCAACGATTGATTTAAACATAAAGAAAAATAGAAAAGCCGCAAAAAAGAAAGCAGCCTGATGAAGAGCACTAGAAATAATTAAAGCAATATCTCTCCCGTAAACCGATACCATAGAATAAATTCCGTTTCTTTTATCAGATTCTTCATCGAGAGTAGTATATATAATATCGAACCCCGAAACCCAGCATAGGGTAAAAAGCGAAAGTATTACTGCGGGTAAAATTCCATTAAACGAGCAAGTTACGGCGATCCAGCCCCCAAGTGGGGCAAGCGCGAGAGCAAGCCCTACTCCGAAATGACAAAGCGGCGTGAAGCGCTTCATCAAAGGGTAAATAATAAACACGACAAGAGGTATCGGGGAAAGATAGAGAACTAGATCACAGATCAGATAAGCGGATACAAAGTAAACGACAAGTCCCAGGACTGTTACAGCGTAAGCTTTGGATAAGCTGATTTTGCCTGACGGCAACTCCCTATCTTTCGTGCGGGGATTATGAGCATCTATCCTTCGATCTAGAATTCTATTTATTGCCAAAGCCGAAGTCCTCGCCCCTGTTCCTGCAAAAATAATTAGAACTAACAACTTCCACGGAGGAAAACCCTTTGCTGCCATAAATGTTCCGGCAAAAATAAGCGGCAGAGAAAAGAGCGTATGCTCAAATTTTATAAAGTTCATGTAGTTCTTTAATTTATCCATTCAGGCTAATGGATTTTACCTGATAAATCATATTATTTGCTTTACTTTTAATTGTACTTCTATAGAATAACCAACTAACTCACTTGGGGTGATATGACATGTCGAGACCTGAGCTCGCTCAAAGAATTTCCGAACACTTAACACAGGGAAATATAGAGAAGATCAGGGAAATTCTATCCAAAATACACCCTTCAGAGATAGCAAGTATTCTACAGACTTTTGACCCTGATGATCATTCTAAAATATTAGAAGCCCTGGATAACGAAACAGCTTCTGAAGTAATTTTAGAGCTAGACCCAGAGCAAAGAGAAGACATACTCGAGGATTTCGATGCGGATAAGATCGCCGATATTGCAGACGAGATGGCTTCTGATGACGCCGCCGACTTACTGGGTGAGCTTCCTGAACAAACAGCCAAAACAGTCCTCGATAAGATGGACCCGGAGGAAGCAAAGGATGTTAAGCCGCTTCTTAAATACCCGGACGATACCGCGGGCGGTATCATGCAGACCGAGCTTGTAAAGGTCAATCAAAACTTTACAGTCCGCGATACAATTAACTGGATCCGCCAAATAGCTGAAGAAGTAGAAGACTTTCACCTGATATTCGTAACTGACGAGCATAACAAGCTATTGGGCCAAATCTCGCTACCCAAACTAGTTCTAGCCACACCCAGCACCAAGGCAACAAGTATTATGGGGCCTGTGGAAGTTACAGTCACGCCTTATATCGATCAGGAAGAAGTTGCAAAGATATTCCAGAAATACGACATATTGTCACTTCCCGTAATTGATGGAATGGGTGTGTTGGTTGGCAGAATTACAGCTGACGATGTATTGGATGTTATAACTGAAGAGGCATCAGAGGATATGCTGCAAATGGCTGGTGTGGGTGATAGATTGCACCCAATGTATACGCCTACAATAACCAGAATCAGACTCCGAACCCCTTGGCTTTTGCTAACATTAATAGGGGAGCTATTCATAGCATTCATAATCGTATACGCATTTCAGCCGACTCTTGAAAAAGTCGCTATATTGGCAGCTTTCATACCTGCAATTATGGCTATGGGAGGGAACGTCGGGCTTCAAACTACGACAATTATCATAAGAAGTCTTGGAATGGGAACAATTAATGTAAATCAGATGTTTAAGTTAGTAATTTCTGAAATGAAAGTAGGACTTGCCCTGGGGTTAATATGCGGAATTATTGCAGCTTTGATAGGCGCTTTAATAAGCTATAATCAGCCAGAGGTAGCAAGGCTTGCTATAGCCGTATTTATCTCGATGGTATCTGCAACTCTGGCGACATCGTTTATAGGCGTTGTGGCTCCTCTTGTTCTCCACAGGCTGGATTTTGACCCCGCAGCCGCTTCAGGTCCTTTCCTCACCATGTTTAACGACATCTTCGGCTCGGTATTCTACCTATTTATCGCTATGCTGATTTTATGAGATTTACTAAATATTTAAAACCCAATACCGGACCATTCTATAACTAAGTATTATAGAAATATATAGTTTATAATTCTCGTATTATGAATAAAGTCCAAATCCGCCTGCGCTCGTTTATAAAGGAAACTTTAAAAGCTGGTTATTCAAAAGATCGGTAACTTATAGCTAAACATTGATTTTTAAGGAATAATATCCATTCAATGAATACCTCTGAAGCCCTTTTACTGCGCAAAACTCCTTACCGTGAAGCAGATTATATACTAAGCTTATTTACCAAAGACTTCGGTAAAATAGGTGGGATAGCGAGAAATGCAAAAAAAAGTATGAAGCGCTTTGGAGCAAGGCTTGAACCGTTCGTACATTTTAGGGTTATGTTCAAAGATAGTGCAAAGGAACTTAAATTGATTGAGGACACTGAAACAATCCAAGTATTCCAGGGCTTCATAGAAGATATAGAACTTTTTACACTGGGCAGTTTACTGCTCGAAACTACCGATGCTCTGATTCCAAAAGAATCCCCTACTGAGGAGCTCTTCGACCTTTTAATCGAAGCTCTTTCGAACCTGAATACTAAAAAAAGTCCTCTACCTATTGTATTACAATTCCAGCTACAAGCGTTATCAATTTCAGGTTATGAACCCAATTTAGACACGTGCGCTCAGTGTGGGAAAAAGATAGAAGGAGATTCTTACTTCAGCATTAACGGAGGCGGTGCGGTGTGTTTTGAGTGCGCAGGCGAGAGGAAAAATAGTTTTATTTTTTCTAAAGATTTTCTCTTAGATACTAATTTAATGGAATCAGAACTTGAAAAAGTGCTAAAATACATAAAACTTTTTACAAAATTCACACAGCGCCACACAGAAAAAGAGTTAAAGTCCGCAAGATTCATCAAGGAGCTCAAGTTATGATAACGATCCCAGGATTTTTAGGAAGCGGAGTATCATCGGGTGTAAAAAAGAAAGGGAAAAAGGACCTTGCGCTAATATTCTCAGAGGTTCCGGCTAAAGCAGTAGGTGTCTTTACAACTAACATTGTAAAAGCCCCGCCTGTATTAGTAGGAATGGATAGAATAAAAAGCGGCTATTGCCAGGCTGTTCTTATTAACAGCGGTGTGGCCAACGCATTTACCGGTAAAGAAGGGCTTAAAGACTCGATCCTGACCTCAAAGTATGCTGCTAATGAACTTGGCATTGCGGAGAGCCTAGTTATACCTTCATCAACTGGGGTAATAGGTGGACGCCTGCCTACAGATAAAATGAAAAAAGCCTTACCTAAACTTGTGAAAGATCTAAGAAAGGACGGGTTCTTGGACGTAGCCGAAGGAATAATGACAACTGACTCCTTCCCTAAATACTCCTCGACAAAGATCAGGATAGGCAATAAGACGGGAACTATAGTTGCAATTGGAAAAGGCGCCGGCATGATAGCGCCCAATATGGCGACAATGCTGGCTTATATTCTTACTGACATTAACATAGGAAGGAGAGCACTAACTAAAGCGCTTAAAAATGTTGTTAGCAATTCATTCAACAAGATCATAGTTGATGGTGATACGTCGACTAATGATACGGTGTTATTATTAGCCAATGGGAAATTAGGGAACACCGCTATTAAAGAAAGCGGGTCAGAATACAGAAAATTTGAGAGGGCAGTTACTGAGGTAGCGACTGAAGTTGCCGAAATGATTGTTCAGGACGGAGAAGGGGCTACTAAAGTTGCGAAGATTATTGTCAAAGGTGCTAAGACTGAAAAGGACGCTCAGAAAATAGCTCGTACAGTGGGCACTTCTCTTCTTGTAAAAACCGCATTCTTTGGTGAAGACCCCAACTGGGGCAGGATTGTAGCTGCAGCCGGGCGTGCTGGAGTAAACTTTGATCCAAATAAAATAGATCTATTTTTTGGAGACCAGAAAATACTAAGCAACTCAAAAGAGGTAATGAATGAGAAGAAAGCGCAAAGTATTCTTAAAAAACCTAAATTTGAAATAACGCTCAATATCAAAAGCGGAAAGGCAAGCTCTTTTGTAATCGCGAGCGATATAACGTTTGAGTACGTAAAGATAAACGCCCACTATAGGACTTAAGCACTACCGGCTGGAATCAATTCCAACTATATCTTCGAGAGAAGAAATTCCCTCCCGTTCTATATACGCTGAAATCCCTCTGTTTATCTTTCCGGCAACAGCGGTGCCCTCACCTCTTATTGCGGTAACTAGCTGAAGTGCTTTTGCGCCGGCCTTTATTTTCTCAAGCGCAGTTTCTGAGTCCTTAATGCCGCCTACTCCTATAATATCAAGCTTATCCCCTGCTTGCCTGTAAATATGTGAGATCATATCAGTCGTCATTTTTCTATAGTCTTCATCATCACCACTGAGTCCTCCTGGACTGTTTTTCCATCTGGTTCCGTATTTACCCTTGAGATCGGGGTTGACTGTAGTGTTAGAAGCTATAATTCCAGTTACAGAATGATCGAGGGCAACTTCTAATATTTCATCCACCGCTTCATAGCTAAGATCGGGAGCGATTTTAACAAAAAGAGGTTTTCTGGCACCACACTCATCCATTGCTTGATTCACGGCTTTTATGATGTCTACAGTACGCTCTTTCTCCTGGAGCTTTCTAAGACCGGGAGTATTGGGTGAGCTTACATTTATCGCAAAGTAACCCGCATAATCGTACATTCTCTTTGCAACAGTACCGTATGCTTTTGGAGCATCTCTGTGATCTACATCTTTATTTAATCCGAGACTTATTCCAATCGGAATACCGGTACTCTTATACTTATCAAGATTTTTTGCAACCACGTCCATACCGGGGCTGTTGAACGCGAGCCAGTTGATCGCAACTCCCGAGGTAACCATAAAAAGACGGGGTTTAGGGTTGCCCGGCTGACCATATTCAAGAACAGAGCCTACTTCTACCGATGCAAAGCCAATATGCCATAATCCTAAAACCGCGCGTCCTGCTTTATCCCAGCCTGCGCCCACAATTAACGGATTCTCTAATTCAAGGCCGCCTAAAGTTGTTTTAAGACACTTATCTTCAAACCTGCTATGTTTATCCGCAAGAAATTCTAATAATTTCAAGGTGATTGGTGTTAGTTCTGCTAAATGCAGGGATTCACGAGCCAGGTCGTGAAAGGTTTCGGAATCAAACTTATTTAAAATGGGTCTTATTATCTCTTTATACATTGAATCTAAAAAGTATTATATCACCATCTTTAACAATGTAATCCTTACCTTCAGATCTCATTTTCCCAACATTTTTCAGCGCCGCCTCTGAACCTGCTTTAATAAAGTCTTCATAACCCGCCGTTTCAGCCCTGATGAACCCCCTCTCAAAATCAGAGTGGATTATGCCTGCAGCCTGAGGCGCCTTTGAGTCTTTTCTTACAGTCCAGGCTCTTACTTCCTTAGGCCCCTGGGTGAAATATGTTATAAGTCCAAGTTCTTTATACGCCTCTTTGATTAATCTATCCATACCCGAATATTGAAGCCCGAGGTCTTCTAAAAATAGCTTCTTTTCCTCATACGGCAGCTCAGCTATTTCAGCCTCTATCTGTGCCGATAAAACGATTACATCGGCACCTTCTTTTTCGGCATATCCTTTGACCTTTGTTACTTCTTCATTCCCTGAAGCGTCGGCAATATCATCCTCAGGAACATTACATACATACATAACGGGGATTCTTGTAAGGAGATACATTTCCCTTATTACTTCTAATGATTGATCATCGATCGGAAAATTTCTTGCCTTATTTCCCTCTTCAACAAAATTTCTTAGTTTTGTTACAACCTCAAGCTTGTCTTTAGTAGCCTTGTCACCGCTTTTGGCCTGCGAAGTTAATCTCGCCTCTCGCCTTTCTATCGTCTCAAGGTCTTTTAAAAGGAGCTCATCTTCGATAATATGAATATCTCTCATAGCATCCGTTGAGCCTTCTACATGCATCACATTATCATCTTCAAAACATCTTACAGTATGAAGTATAAGGTCTACCTCACGGATGCTAGCGAGAAAAGCATTTCCACGCCCCTTTCCTTCAGACGATCCTTTCACAAGCCCCGCGATATCAAGTACTTCCAGAAAAGTAGGTGTAATTTTTTCCGGTTTTACAAGCTCAGCTATCTTATGGAGCCTGTCATCGGCAATCGGAATTACTCCCACATTATCTTCAACAGTGCAAAAGGGGAAATTCCCAACCTCGGCTCCTGCATTTGTAAGCGCATTAAAAAGCGTGGACTTTCCTACATTGGGAAGTCCTACTATTCCGCATTTTAGTCCCATAGTTTTTCCTTATTTATCATATGTATATTTGATGAAATTATTCGGGGAGAATTAACCGATAAGCTACCTTAAGGGTACACCGAGTCAAGGATTTAAGAGTCTTAAGTGTATTAAAATATTATGAGCAATTGAAACCTATTTTATTCCTCTTGATGATCTACACCCGATAACATTCGGTAAAGTTTCCTGTTGCCGTTAAGCCTATTAAGGTGATTCCATCTTTCCATAAGGTAATATTTAGTTTCTTCAAACCTTAGCGTCCAGTCTTCAAGATGGAGCTCAGTTTCCGCATCGTCCATTTTCGACACCCTATTCACAAAAGATAGGGTACATGAATAATAAAGCGGGATCAGAGCTTCAATCAGTTTCTTATTATCCAATTCCTTGTTAAACATAGACGCAAGAGCGAAATCAAAAAGTATTCTCGCCCATTCATCGTCTTCATAATGAAACTTCTCAGGATCCACTTTGCTAAGCCTCTGAATTACCTGCATGTTAGAGGGCATAAGCACCTGCTTCCATATATCGCCGTAATCTTCAGAACCACAAATAAAGGACTTATGCAGAAGATCAGTATCAATCTTTACTTCCTCACTCACTCCTGACTGTCCGAGTCCGAATCCGTATATTACACTCGGCCTAGATTCTTCAATATCCTTCCAAACGTATTCAAAATTCTTCATAAGCTTGAAAATAGTTCCAACTACCTGAGAGAACATAGGGCCTAAGTCGCTAGCAGGATCTTTTGGACGGTGTGATTTGGATGATCCCAAAAAGGCCTGACACACTTTGAAGTTACGGCATATTGCCACACTGGTCATCCATATATCGATACCGAAATTATATATATCCTCATCCCATGTGGGTTCAAGAAGCAAGCAGTCGGCAAGCCTTCCGGATATAGCGAAATCACCTGCTATGGGTTGACGTATTCTGAGACCAAATAATGTGCGAAGCATAGGGTAGGCAATATTGTTTGTTATAGTGCCGTCGTATTTGTGTCTCATATATATTGGTACGACAAAATCGTATCCATCCTTTAGTGGTTCCATGAAATATTTTATCCATCTAGGCGTTAAGCTTTTTATGTCAGCGTCTATCAAAATTATAGCTTTGGCTCCAAGACCCGAGGAAATCTCAAGAAGGTTACGTACGTTCCTGCCTTTACCTCTCATACCTTTTTTAGTAGACGCATAAATTTTTGGAACTTTAGTAGGAGTGCTAAAAAAAGCTTCTTTAGTACCGTCTTCTGAGCAGTTATCCACATTAACAATTACAGAGGACTTGTGCGGGAAATAGATATTAAGTCCTTTGCTTGCCTGCTCTACAGGGAAAGAAATAGAATCAGCTTCGTTATATGAAGGTATACCTATAACGATTTCTGCCGATTTTATATTAGACGGATTTACAATTTCAGAAATCATAAATTTATCCTCCTATCTCACCCTCTAGATTATATTTAACCAGACAATCTCTGATGTTATCAAGGTATTAAGTTGCAATATAGGTACCAATTAAAAGTTAACTCTAGAAATGATGGATATATAATTTAAGCTATAAACGTTATTATTTCTTGAAAGGTGAAATATATACTAGATTGCAGAAAAATCCATAGCTTAAATTCTAAGCAGCGAAAGCTACTTTTTTCACCAGAAATCAACTTTCAAAGTCAGTATATTCTGAATTTAGCATATAAGCTTTAAAATTATTATTCATAGACGTCTACACTTATGCTCGTCTTTTTTATATAATACAAATAGTGTATTTCATTTCACACTCCAAAAAATAAGGAGGTATTCAAGATGGCAAAATCATTAATAGATAAGTTAGGTGTTTTATTTTTAGGCATTGCGGCACTCTTTGTTTTCACACTTTGTATTAGTCATGGAGAAAGAGCTGAAGCCGCTTTTCAGTACAACTCCTCAGAATCAGCTTACCTTAATAAACTCACACCAATACTGACTGAGCTATCACAGTTAGGGGCAGAGGTCAGTAAGACTGCCATTGGTCTACAATCAGCACCGGAAAAGACATGCTCCAATGAATTTGGTTTCTATCAGGGTATAGTGGTATCTTTACGCAGCCGCTTAAAATCTGTCACCCCGCCGCCTAGGATCAGAGCCATACATATAAAATCTTTAGAAGGACTGAGCGACTATCTAACGGGGCTTAATATTTACGGCTCGTCATGCGTGGATAAAGACTATGCTATGAAGTCAAAATTGGTAAACAAAGGAACCGAATATTTGACTAAAGCCAGCCAGACAATAATTTCAGTAAATGATTTAATTGCAAACCCCGATCTCATACCGACTAGCACCTCTCCTGAAGATCAGATAAATGAATGGTGCGGAGCAAAGTGGGCGAATAACTACCAGATGCAGGAGCACTGCATACAAACTCAGACAGAGGCCAGAGCAAAGCTCACGAATATGCTTCGGATGAACCCACCAAGGACTCCGGGAAGAAAAGTTATACTCGACTGCAGCTCGCTCTGGAAAGACCGTTCCGGCTCACACAACTACAGGATGATAGTTTTCTGCGCTCAGAATCAATTGGGGAAATAAAGCCCGGAAGCTAAAGAATGGTTGAGATAATAAAATGTCATACTGTAATCGTTCATAAGACACTATGACAAACTCAATCAATTTTAGGCAGCTAAAGCCTGGAGAAGAAATAGAAGTCTGTAATTTAGCAGCCAGATCGTTTAATGAGTTCATAGCTCCAGGATTTACAGAAAAAGGGATCAATGAATTCTTCAAATACTCAAACCCCCGTGCATTTAAACGACGCTTGGAATCCGGCTATTTCGCAATGGTAGCGGAGTCTAAAGGCGATTTAGCGGGCATGATTGAGCTAAGAGGGAATAATCATATATCCATGCTGTATGTCGACAAAGCTTTTCACAGAAAAGGGGTAGCAAAGGAGCTTGTCAGACTGGCTCTGGAAAAAGTCTCTTCTAACAATGAGAGTCCAAAAGATATAACTGTAAATTCCTCAAGATACGCTGTACCTTTTTATGAGGGCTTAGGGTTTATTCAATACGAAGACGAGAAATCAATTTTTGGTGTAATACACATACCCATGGTACTTTCTTTATCAAATATAAAACAGTTGGCAAAATGAACACACCTCTTAATAAAAAATCCACAGTCGAGGAAATAAAAGCGCGTTTTGATCAGGATGTGGAGCCCCAAAGTGCTAAAAACCAATTGATAATTCTGTACATATCACAATATATTAGTAATAATTAACTTATCTGGAGGTTTTTATGAGTGATCAACAAAATGCAGGCGCCTTCTTATTTGTACTAAGTATCGTACTATTTGCGGCACTTTCAATCTATTTAGTATTCAGCTAAGAAACATTCGAAGCCCTATATTCACAATTAAAACATATTTCCTATATATCTCTCGAGAGAATTGTTGCATTTAAAATAAATCTTTAATTTCCTCTCGCTTCCTAATAATACTTATATCTTTGCCATCTATGAGAAGAACCGCAGGTTGAGGATAAATGAAAGTGCTCGACTGAGGAATATTATAAGCGCCTACATTCTTGACTAGGAGTCTATCCCCTACACTTAATGGAGGAAGCTCGGTTTTAGAGACAATATCGGTCTGAAGACAAAGTGGACCATACACTATGGTTTCCTCATATACTTCGTCTGATTTTTTTAAACA
>Ga0209980_10000253_pt1 | contig 28216 bp, 24 predicted proteins | sample CR02metaG_FD_183611 | JGI IMG/M metagenome (GOLD analysis project Ga0209980, IMG submission 183611) | Deep subsurface microbial communities from Mariana Trench to uncover new lineages of life (NeLLi) - CR02 metaG (SPAdes) (version 2) | ecosystem: Environmental > Aquatic > Marine > Ocean trench...
ACGACGACCTGTGCGCTATGCCCTGACCCGGGAAGAGGAGTTCCAGACCATTACGAAACATGGGGTCATCGTCAAAATCAAGACAGCTGTCAAGGACGGCGCCATCAGCGCCCGTCGCTGTGAGGTCTACTTTGATACGGGGGCTTTCGCAGAGATCGGGCCCAGGATAGTCCACAAATCCGGCTATACCTCGGCCGGTCCCTACCGAATCCCCAATGTGTGGATCGACTCCTACTGTGTCTACACCAACAAACCACCGGCCGGAGCGTTCCGCGGATTCGGTGTTCCCCAGGTTATATGGGCCTATGATTCTCAGATGGACACCATTGCCCGAGCCCTGAGCGTCGATCCGGTCGATTTCCGGATGCGCCACGCCCTGGACGAAGGAGAGCCGTTTGCGACGGGGACACAGGTCCGCTCCTTCGGTCTGAAGGAGTCGATCAGGCAGGCGGCTCAGGCAATTGAGTGGTCCAAGGCCAGACCACCGAAGAGCGGGACAAGGCTCCGAGGCAAGGGAATTGCAGCAGGGGTGAAGGCAGTGCTGACACCGTCCATCTCGGGAGCCATCGTCATTATGAATGCCGACGGGAGCGTCAACGTGCTGAGCAGCACCGTAGAGATGGGGCAGGGTTCGGAGACCATGATGGCCCAGATTGTGGCTGAAGAGCTTGGAATCTCCTTTGACCAGGTCCGTATTGTCCAGCCTGATACGGACATTACACCATACGACACCATCTCGGCGGGAAGTCGCTCGACCTATCACATGGGCAACGCGGTGCGCATGGCTGCGGGCAAGATCAAGGCCGAACTGTTCTCCGCGGTGGCTGCAAAACTCGAGGTCCACACAGAGGATCTGATCGCCCGCGATGGCCGGATCTCAGTGCGCGGGACAGAAGAGAAAGGGATGACGATCAGCCAGGCGTTCCTCGCCAAATTCGGCAGTCTTGGGACCACAATTACGGGGGAGGCCATCTGCCAGCCGACCGCTGCCCCTATGGACCCCGAGACAGGTCAGTCGGAAAAGTGCACCGAGTACTGGTTTCCCTCTGCAAGCGCAGCGGAGGTCGATGTCGACACGGAAACCGGGCAGGTCAGCGTTGTGAAATTCCTGAGCGTGGGGGACGTCGGGACAGCCATCAACCCCAAGCACTGCGAGCAGCAGCTATTGGGTTCGGCAACCACTCACCTGAGTCTGACGCTGTTCGAGGAGATGATATTCGAAGAGGGTCAGCTCCTCAACGGATCACTTCTCGACTATCAGATCGCTTCGATGAAAGACCTGCCTGAGACGTTCGAGCCGATTGTGGTGGAGGTGCCCCATGAGAGTGGTCCGTTTGGGGCCAAGGGTGTGGGTGAAACCGGGACACTTACCGTTTCGGCTGCCATTGCCAACGCCATCGAGGACGCAGTCGGAGTAAGAATTCGCGATTTGCCGATCACGCCGGAAAAAATCCTGCGCCTTCTAACTGAGCAGGGCAAAGTGAAGCCAGGGGGTTAGAAATCAGTATGAAGCGGACGATTTTGCTTCGAGTCAATGGCAGGGAAGAGCATCTCCAGGTCGAGGATGCCGACACGCTTCTTGACGTTCTCCGGGACCGGCTCCGGCTCTGGAGCGTGCGGGAGGGCTGCGGTGTCGGAGCCTGTGGCACCTGCACGGTCTTGCTCGACGGGCGGCCCGTGAGCTCCTGTTTCCTGCTGGCCGCAAGAGTAGAAGGACGCCAAATTGTTACCGTAGAGGGACTGAGTCAGGGCGGGACGCTTGACCCAATTCAACAGGCGTTCATCGAGCAGAGGGCTCCACAATGTGGCTACTGCACACCGGGCTTTATCCTTTCTGTCAAGGCGCTTCTCGAAGAGAACCCCAATCCGACAGACGAAGAGATCCGGGAATACCTGGCGGGAAATCTCTGCCGATGCGGCGGTTATCCGGATATCATGCGCTCGGTCCGCGCCGCGCAGGAAAAGCGCGACCCCGACTGAAATTTACCAGCCAAACTATAGTTCGCTCTTTTCCTGATTGCAGTGAAGAGTGAATTTACTTCACGAAATCAAATTATATCGACCTCTGGGTATGAAACCCTGTGGTCGATCAAAGGGAAGAGATACCGCTTTTCGGTAATGTCCTAATTTGATCGCCGTTTACGTTTTGGTTTTCTTCCAGTAGAAACACATTTGGGGCAGCGTCCATCCTTGGAGAGTGAGCTTCCCCCCATTGGTTGGACAGTTTTTGATCCGGGCTCTCTCCGGGTTTGAGATGGCCCCGCCTGTAGTTGGCGCTACTAGCGGGGCTCCCCTTGAAACGAAGCCAGCCGGTCGGGGAACCCCTGTCAGAGAGAACCCCGACCAAACTAGCCGTATTGAAAAGTGGTGGTGGTCTAGGCCTTTATGGCGCTTAACGCCGAAGTCTGTCTATACTAGGCTGGAAAGTAAAAGGGGCTTTTACTCTCTCACAGGTTTGCTCCTCCCAAGACCCCAGGTGGCCGCCAAGCTTCTGGGGTTTTGGTTTTTATGGGCTATGCTGCTATTGTTTCTCCATCTTTAATTATCAACATCCACTTAGAGCCTTCCTTTTTAAATAATTTAGGAAAGCGTCTTAAGCTATTATTGACTATTGTTACGCTGTTGGGGCCAGTCATTATTTTCCCACGTTTTATGATCTCTTGGGTAAGTTCAGCCGATGTCATTCCCCTTGTAAATTCCTTCAAGATAATTTCAGTGGCGCGATGAATCGGGAGATCCGAAAAATTATAGGGCTGGATAATACCCTGAACTATATCCACCGTCATTCCTTGTGAAACATATTGGTTTTCGCTTTCCAGGGTATACCTATAAGAGTCATAAGCCCTAGCCACGCTATCACGCTCTTTGCTCAATGTGGTGATTTGGGAATCAAGATCTTTTAGTTTGTTTTCAAGAGCCCGAACCTTTTCAAAGAGATAGTCGATTACCTCTTGTTTGCCCATAACTTATCCCTCCAGCAAATAACCATAACAATCATACCAACCAATATCAAGTGGTTGGTTGTTGATTTGATTACATTGGCGTTTAATTGGATGCTAAAATAGTTGAGCACTAACCTTGATGGGCCGATAGCTTAAGGGTATAGTGCCCGTGGATGGCAAAGTGGGGAAATAGCAAATACCCATTTTATTGGGAATATGGCCTGTAAGTCGATAATAAATCCTAGGGGGATTTTATGGCGGCGAAAGCGGTTTTACTCGATAATGATTTTGAGGTAATCGGGACAAGTACAATCGATGATAGAAAACGAGTTGCTCTCACAAAGGCGATTGATATACTCTTACAAGCTCATAACGAAGACCTTAAAAAAATCCATTTTGTAGTTCACCTGAATAAAGCTGGGCAAATCTTACTTTCTCCAGAATCAACTGTTCCTCTACATGAGGTGTGGCTCTATAAAAACAAAGAAGCTCTTGATAGCGTGAGGCAAGGATTAGAAGAAGTGGGTCGTGGCGAGCTTGTCGATGCTGGATCGTTTATTCAATATGCCGATGAAGAAATTGAGTAGTAACAGAATTGCCCAGCTTCAGTCTCAAATTCACCCATACCGCAAATAGACAAAGACAACAGCTTGAGAGCGACAACAGTCAAGAAAAACGGCTCAAAGCTGTTCGAAAAACTCTCGGCCTAATTCAACAAGATCCACGCTACCCCAGTCTTAATACCCACGAATATATTACAATGCGCGGGGCAAATGGTGAGAAAGTTTTTGAGTCTTATGCAGAGAATAAAACTCCCGCAGCCTTTCGCATCTTTTGGCATTATGGGCCGAATCGAGGTGAAATTACCATTATTGCAATAACTCCCCACCCATAAGCTGTCCGGGAACCGGACACTCTGTATTAAAATTGAAATTAGGACACTACCCGCTTCTCCCCCCTGTGGAGTGAAGCTCCCCACACTCCCGCGCGGGGCTTCCTGATACGGATAGCGGAACTCTCCGTAGCCTTTAGCCCTCCTTCGCTAAGGCTTCGTAGGGCTCTCCTCACCATTCATCCCCGCCCTCCCGGGCGGGGCATTCTGGCGAAGGAGAGTAATGGACCCCGACTCCACGGGGGAAACCCCATCGGCTTTGTGCCCGCCTTAAGTGGCGGGGTTTAAATTGAATCAAATGAGAAAAGGAATTCTATTACCAAACGATCGATCTCATCGCGCGAGCGCCGGAAGACCTCCCGGACCTCCTCAGGTGAACCAGTCGCCTGGGCTGGATCCTCAAGGGGCCAGTGGACGCGCCTGACCTTCGAAGGAAGGAGCGGGCACCTCCCCTCTGCATTCCCACAAACTGTGATCACATAGTCCATCTCCCGGGCAAGCTCCTCCGAGAACGGCTTCGAGTATTGCCCATGGATGTCAATTCCCTTCTCCCCCATCACCTCCAAGGCAAAAGGGTTTAGTCCCTTGGGCTCCATCCCCGCGCTGAATGCCTCGACTCTCCCTTTGCCATAAGCACTGGTGAAACCTTCGGCCATCTGGCTCCTGGCCGAATTACCGGTACACACGAAAAGAATCTTCGTCACAGGCACGTCAAAGGCTCCGGTAAATCCTGCCTCACTCAAGGCAAACGAACCAAAAGACGTAAGTAGGTTTGGGACAGGTCGTCTGGGGCTAAGTCTTAATCTACCACGCCTGCTAAGCGTTTTATGTAATGCTCGGGCTTTTTTTTGAACTCGTCTTCACAATGCGGACAACGACAAAAATAAAAAGTCATTCCTTCGCGGTCAAGCTTGGTTGTCCATTCTCTTGGTTTTTCTTTTAGGCAGACCGGGCATACAACTAAGTTGCTAATTTCTTCTAGATATTTCCCTGGATCAGTTTTGAATAGTTCAAGACATCCGTTGCAGCAGAACTGATATTCCCTATCTTTATGACTGTAAAAAACGGCCTTTTCTTTAGTGATCCCCAACCTGACAAGTGAGCACCCACATGGTGGGCATAGTGGCGTTTTCATTTTTTGTAACCCTCCTTATGGTATCCGCCCTGGCTTACACCATGTAACTGATGTCATCCGAGTGACTCGGATAGCTGTAGCGCACCTTTTTCAAGTCGTCCGCGCGAAGCCCAAATTGTATCGCCATCGTAAAGAGGTTAATAACCTCTTCGGCATGGAGACCCAACAAGTGCGCCCCGAGTATACGATTACTCTCCTCCTCAACCAGCACCTTGTAGCCGGAGTATTTCATCCCCACCCTCCGAGAGGAATACCAACCCGAGGTATCTGCGCGGTTGGTCTTGAACTTCAAGCCTTGCCGTCTTGCGGTTGCTTCCTGCAACCCCACGGAGGCGAGAGGCGGGACCGTAAAAGCTACAGTTGGCACTGCTGTATAGTCCGGATTATGGTGATTTCCCTCTAACAGATTTGCCGCCGCCACTCCTCCCTCCATGCTGGCCACGGGCGTCAAGGGCAGTCCACCGCTGGCCGCTGCGTCACCAGCCGCGTAGACAGCACTGTTAGACACACTTTGGAGGTACTCATTGACTGAAACTCCCCTTTTTTCGTAATCGATCCCCGCCTTTTCCAAATCCAGATCCCCTATCTCGGGTACACGGCCCGCGCCGTGCACTACCAGATCAGCTTTAAATACTTGCTTCGTGTCCCCCTTGGAAGCATGCACAATCAGGTGCCGGGAATCCTTTTCAATAGCTTGAACAGCAATGTTTAATTGAACGTCTATGCCGATCTCCTGCATCGCCTGCAACAACTGATTCACTAAATCGGGATCAAATCCCGCGAGGGGTCGGGCGCCCCTGTGGAGAATCCAGACCTGTGCGCCGGCTCGTGCAGCGACGTGAGCGAACTCAAAAGAAATGTAGCCGCCGCCTACAAAAATGATCCGCCTAGGAAGCTTCTCCAGCTCCAGAAATTGATCGCTCGTGGTTAGATGCTCTTCGCCGAGTATTGCCAGCCTTGCTGGCTCTGCCCCCGTTGCTATGATCACGTACCGGGTGTCCAGTGTGTCACTGCCCACCTTGATCGTAGTCTTATCTATGAAATGGGCTCGACCGTGAAACGGGGTGATCCCGGCTCTGGAAAATCCCTGCTCCGTGCTTTTAGGAACAGGTTCCGTGAACATTCTTTTGAAACGCATCAAGGCAGGCCAGTCGATCTCGATGCCCTTTGATGTAATCCCATTCCCATTCATGCGATTATTCCAGTCAATGACCTCTGCGGCGCCTACCAGCACCTTTTTGGGATCTCAACCCCGCAAGGGGCAGGTGCCTCCGAATGGCCTCGAATCGACGATTGCGACGTCCCACCCCGCGGAACGGCACCTATAAGCTGCCGTAGAGGCTGCGGCGCCGGTCCCTATAACGACAAGATCAAATTTCTTAGTCATAGTATGCCCCCATGTTCCAATCCGGAGATTGTACCTTCTCAAACCACTCTTGTACCTCGTTCTCGTTCGCGCTTCTAAGCGTACTTGAGAACGCGTCTTAGATTACTCGAGGGCGTACGAACCAAACTCGTAGGTGAGGCGAAATTCTCTGTTGCAGCAGCGGATGATATCCCCAGGCTTGGCGTCGTCGGGTATGATGATCTCCCGGTCACAGCTAGGGCAACTTGCCTTCTTGACTACCGATGCGACTAGCTGTGAGCCCTCTTCCCTCAGCCTGAGGGAGAGTCCGGCTCAGATAGGACAGTCGATGATGTCACCTGGCTTGAAATTTTCTGGGAGGTCCAACTCCTGCCCACAATCAGGGCACGTGACAGTCCTCATCTATTTTATATTCCCAGCAATCGCTGGAGTTTTCCCCGGTCAAACCCCACAATCACCTCCCCGTCCACCACGATCACCGGAGTAGCACGCCTGCCGGTTTTCTCAGTGAGCTCTTGTAAAGCCTCTGGATCTTCTGCAACGTTCCGATCTGCAAAGGGAACGTTATGATGCGAAAGAAACTCCTTCGCTGCATGGCAGGACCCTCAACCCGGGGCTGAGTAAACGGTAACTTTTCTTTCCATCTATAGCCTCCGTTCTCTATTGCAAAATGCTCTCGCTCCGCCTCTTCATTTTCCACCACCCAAAGAAAGCGAGGATTAAGAAAAACCCAAGGGCAGGAAAGAGCACATAATCTAGGTACGAGGTGAGAGCCGCCAGTCCAATCAGGCCAATCCCTACAACGAGCAGCGGTGTAAAACAACAGATCGCCGCGATGATAGAACCCCAGAGACCTGCCTTAAAGCACTTTCCTCCATCCGTGGCTTTCCCCTTAACTGCGACTTATCACGGAGCCCGCTTTTCCGAGGCCCGAAAGCCCACCCGGGCAACAGCCTGAGTCATTTCACCAACATTTGCCTTCCCCTCTTCAAAATAAACCACTGCCTCCTTTTTACTGAAGCTCACATCTGCCTTTTTGACTCCTTCGAGCCCTTCCAGGGCTCTTCTCACAATTAAGGGTCAACCCCCTCAGGTCATCCCCTCAATGCGCAAAGTGGCCTGGCTTAGACCGGTGATATCGACTGCCTCACTTCCCGATCCACAGCCTGAGAGCACTGTTAGCAATAGAAATGAAAGAATGCCTGATAAAATAATTCTATATCTCTTCATCAATGCTCCTAAAATTCTTACATTGCCTGCTGCAAAAGCTCGGAAACGAGGACTGGATATATGACCAAGAGCAACTCGGCAACCAACATCACTGTGGCAAGTCCAAGGAGTGTCAGATTGAATTTACGACCAACAAAGGCACAGCCAATGCTCGTGCAGCGTTGTTTTTCTCGAAAGTAAAAGTAATATCCCAGCGAGACTCCAATGACACCGATGGGCAGAAGGATCCAACGATACTGCATGGTCACCATCATGAAAGCACCACTACCCAAACCCAAAAGGACTACAGTTAAGGGCAAAAGACAGCAGAGAGATGCAATAAAGGCTGACGTGAAACTAACCAGCCCAGATCTAATACTGTTAAAATCCATTTTTGTTTCTGTTGTATGTCTATAATTCAGACAGTTTCTCAGAAAAATAAAGGGTTTCCATAAACGTAGAAGACACCCACCATTATCAACGTCAGGGCAGTCGAGACCCACAGGGTCACCGTTGTGAGCCGCCTGGCCCTCCCATGCCCACCCCAGTAAAGATAATGGGACCGACCTACTAGAATCAGGGCAACTAGGAAAAAGAGTCCACGAAACGGCCCCAGCCACTCACGGAAGGCCACCAGACTGGCGGCCAAGCTGGCGCCTCCGCCCAACAAGGCGTAGGCCAGCGCTGCAATTCATCACCAGCTTCCTATGAGGGCGCTAACTACCGAACCCAGAGAGTATTTTGTTGGAGAAGTATGATCCATAATCACTCGATTTAAAGAACTAGTTTTGCGTAAAGTATATAACAATAAAAGGTGAAAATCAGTTCCCTCTCTACAACTGTCTTTCTAGTCCCATGCAGGCGGGCTAGCTATCCTCGCTAGCGCCAATCACCGTAAAATTATGCCGCTCTCCAGCCTACACAAACATCTTGATAAGGCCGCCTGTAAACAGCCAGTAGTAGACAATGTAGGAGCCTGCAACCAGCAGGAGCACTGCGGCGACTCGCTCTACATAAGGGAGAAAGCCACGCAGGCCGGTCACGATGATCCCCTCTTTGACGAGGGCAATCCCAAGTGTAAGCACAATCAGCACTAAACCCATCCCCATGCCGTAGCTGACAAACTGAACCAGGCCGGAAAGGAATCCCCCGGTCGCCAGGGCACTCCCGACCACCACCAGGAAGATGGGGAGGGTACAGCTCAGGGATGCAGCCCCGAATGCTACGCCGAAGAGGAAGAACCCCCTGACGCCGATTTCCCTGGGATCGCCTATACGGCTGGCCAACTTCGCAAAAAACTCGGCGTTGACGGCGCGCCCTGTGAGCATCCAAAGCCCCAGGATCGCCAGGCCGATGCCAATTACGATGGCGATCCAAGGCATAGCGGAAATGATGAACCTCCCCCCTGCGGATACCCCGGCGCCGATGACTGCAAAGAGCAGCACAAAACCCGCCGAGACAGTCAAACCGACAAAGAGGGCCTTCAGAGTCCGCAGCGCGAGGGAGCGCTGGTGGAACGTGTCATCCTGAGTGCCCAGGTAGAGCGAGAGGTACGCCGGAAGCATAGCAAACCCGCAGGGATTAACGGTCGAGACCATCCCGGCACCGAAGGAGTAACCGACGGGGAGAAAATTCGCTAGGACTTCCAGCCAACGCCATGCGAACTGTTGGATTTCGATCATAGCGCCTTATCCACCTCGGAGCGCAGCTTCTCGTACGTCGTAACGCCCCCGTTCCGGTAGACGATTTTCCCCTCTCGGTCAATGATTATCTTCGTCCCGGCCGCTCTGACGTTGAAGGCAACGATGGCTCTTTGGTTGACGTCCTCGGCAAAGAGCGCATCTCCGCCACCCACACTCCGCCAGTAAGCTTCCCATTGCCGGAGGCTATACCTGGGGAAAATATTGATTGCCACGACTTCCATGCCCTGACCCGCTGTTTCTGACCGAACCCTGGCTACCGCTGGAGCCTCCAGCGCACAGGTGGGTCAACCAGGAAAAGAGAAATAAAGTAAGAGAACCTTCCCCCTCTGCTGGGAGAGGCGAAACTCGCCATTTGCCGTGTTCAGGGTTACATCTGGTGCTGGCTCCCCGGCAGCCCTTGAGCCTCCGAGTAAGTCGGTGACGAAGAGGCCGTACGCCACCAGCCCCACGATGAAAAGTAGACCGCCAGCCCAGGAAAAGCGCTTCTTCCTTGCCCCGGAGCTTTTTGTCTGCCGGTTTTCACCTTCCGTAACCGGAAGGCTTTCTTGCTCGGTGTATCCCCGTTTCCTCAATTGAGTAGTCATTAAAATACCTCGTTTACCGACTTCGTATTCTCCGCATTTTCGTTTTTTTCCTTCCCGCCGATGTAAAAACTATCCTATGAGTGCACCCCACGACCCGAGCAATTAAGGACTCTTCTGCGTTCATCGTATCCCGAGAGAGCCATTAATTCCTCCCGCTGCACGTAGCTATAAACTATCGCTGCCTTCCTCCTGTTCCTTGTCCTCCTTGATCAACTTGAGCCCCCTGGTGAGGGTGAGGAGAAAGATTGCTGCAAGACCAAAAATTAGCAAAAGGATGTTATCCCTCAGAAAGACCCCCAAGGCCGTCCCACCGAAGATGGCGAGATAAATTGGAAGGTGGCATGGACAGGTGAGAGCGGCAATGGCCAGGCTAATGTATCCTTTACGTTTCTGTAGTTGCATGTTCATCGTATTTTCTTTCCTTCCATATTAATTGATGGTACCTCTTTGTTATTCGTCCGTCTAATAACACCGCTCCACGGACCGGAGCCTATGGCAATTCAGCATAGACAGGAATAAAGACCGACTTACAAGTTCCCTTGATCATCTGGCTTAACGATCCTCCCTAGCTGCAATCACCGTAAAACTATGCCGCTCACCGCCCGCCGTTGAGGCAGCAATTTTAAGATCCTTCAACGTGGTTTCCTCCGGGCTATAAAGAATCTCAGCCTCGCCCAAATTATTTTCTAAGAGCTTGGCACGCACATCAACAACTCCCCGGAGATCTTTGAGGATATCCTCCACACGGGAGACACACTTCTCTCATGTCATGTCTCTAATAGTGAGCCGAACCCTACGAAGAACCATCTGGCTCCTCATCTACACAAGTTTTTTCTGCTTAACGCTGCCACAACCTGTGACCTACTCATGGATCCCTATATTTCCGTGACTGTCTATCCTCCCCAAAACAGTACCCCACAGCAGATCGAAAGAAGGAGTCCCGCCAAAAGAATTTTTAGGAAAGTCTTCATAAAAGAGTGTCAGCCACTATTATCGATTTGAACATCCATCCGTGTTTTATAAATATGTGTTTTAGGGGACGCTTGCTCGCGTACTGGAAGCACTTTTAAGACCTTGTCGCCCAGCGAAAATGAGCTTCAGATAGTGACGTGTCCGAGCACTGTCATCTCCAAGCGGTAACACCTTCAGGACCGTTTTGAGTTCCTGAGCTGCCTCCTCAGCATAGCCGAGAAAATAGAGGCTCACACCTCTGTAATAATGTGCGAGCGGATCGGTGACGTGCTGGGTCACCAGGAGTCTCAAATTTCGCTCCGTTCGATGAAAAGCCCCCAGCTCGTCATGATGCCGAATAAGATTCAAGAGGCGATCAAGCTCCTCCTCCCCCTCGTCCCACTCCAGCCGGTTTCTTAATTCCCGCAGACGCTGAATCAACAGGACCCGGTGAGCGGCAGCCCGCTCGTGTTTGCCTCCCCTGTCATAGACCTGGAATAGGTAATAGCGGGCCAGGACGTGATGAGGCTCTTCCTTATCTGGTGAGATCTTCAAAAAGGCCTCGAGCTCACGAGAGGCCTTATCATAGGAGCCCAAATAAAAGAGATTCACGCCGTTGTAATAACGAGGCCAGGGTTTTCCGGGATGCACCTCAACTGCTGTCGCCAAGTATCGTCCAGCCTCTTGAAAATGGGCACGGTCCTGGTCATATCGGGCCAGGCTCAGGAGGGTGCCCGCGTGGGTGGGATCCAGTTGCAGGGCCTGATTCCAGAGTTGCCGGGCCGTGAGATGGAATCCCCGCTGTGCCTGGATCCGACCGAGTAACCAATAGGCTTCAGCGCCCTCGCTTAGCGAGAGGCTCATTTGTACCAGGGCCTCCGCCTTGCGGTCATGTTTCTCTTCAAGAAACCTTCTCGCCAGCTTTAAATAAAAATTGACCTGCTCTAAAGGAGCGTCACCGATCCCCTTAATGTACGCCGCCATACCCTGGGAGGCGCTTTCAATGCTTTCATTATTCTCAGCGATCGTATCGACGTACATCGTCTTGGGCGCTTCAAATTCGACGAGTCCATTATTGTCGGTATTGAGAGGCCCGGCTCCTACATAGGCTTCGATTTCTTTAGGTCCCAGCTTAAATTTCATCAGAAGGTCCAGAGGATCTCGCACTCCGACACGCATTAGATCAGCGCGGATCCCAGCAACCCCCATTAACTGTGTGATCCGTTGGTAATCCATCAGGAGAGGCCTCTCAGCACCCAGAAGCAGGAGGTCTGCCTGTGAGACCCGGAAGATGAGAACCTCAGGAAAAACGGCATGGAAGGTGCGGACCAGCGCTTTCAGGAGTTCAGGTTTCATCCCGTACATCTGGATCCATTGGGCAAAGATGCCATTAGGTGTCAGGTGCTCCTTACCCAACTTGAAAAACTCTCGAGTGAAAAGCCTGGACGGCCCACTCATCCAAGGGTTGGAAGGCTCCGAGATGATAACATCAAAGCGTTCATCGGTGAGCCCCAGATAATGCCGTGCGTCATCCAAGACCAGACGGACCCTCGGATCCTCTAGTGGTTGATGATTTACTCTATCAAAATAACGGGAGGCCTCGATGACTGCCGGCTCGATCTCTGCAACCACCACTTGCTCCACGGGATACAAGAGGACACTACCGACCGTCACTCCGCTGGCATAGCCCACAACAAGCACATTCCGCCCATGCTCTGCCACCATGAGGGGCAGGTGCGCTGAAAGTACCTGGGTGGACATATCCCTGGAGGTTGAGGCATCGATTTTTCCATCGATGGCCATCGCAATATGTGGCCTTCTGGCGAGGTCGGGTTTTCGGAAGACAGTCAAGGTACTGTTCCAGCCTTCCTTATAGAAGAGTTCCTCGTAGCCGTTGAACAGGAGCATGGCCTCTTCCGGCGTGGGATAGAGCTTGAGGAGAACCGGCGCCGTCTGATAGACCCCACTGGCCATCACCAGACGGTTCCAGGATGGGGGAGAGGCGACCATTATGATACCAAGGATCACGGCAGCCCCGACGCCGCTCAGGACCATAACCCTTTCCCGGCTCCAGAAGAGGAGGATCAAGCCAAGGGCAAGATTGAGGATGACGAGCAATGTGAGGCTGGCCTGGATGCCCAAAAACGGGATCATTAGAAAGCCGCCGGCGAACGAACCTACAATGGCACCGATCGTACTGACCCCGTAAGCCCTCCCGACCGAAAGGCCGACCGTGCGGCTTTTCTCATTACAAAGTCTGACAATGACAGGGAACACAGCTCCCATCAGCAATGTTGGGGGAAAAATAATTAAGGCGGAGAGCAGAAACTTGCCCAGGATCAGAAGCGCTGGATTAGCTGAGAGCGTCTGAAAGAGGGAGAGGTAGAGCAAAGGTAGCTTCTCAAACTGAAACATCCCCCACAGGGCTGTCAACCCGATGCCGATTTCGAGTAGGCCGAAGATGGCCAGGGGGGAGCGCAGTCGGTCTGCCACCCTGGAGATCAGGTAACTCCCAAGGGCAAGGCCGCTCAGGAAGGTCGCCAGCATGAGAGTGAAGGCGTACGTAGAAGAACCGAGGAGAAGAACCAGCACCCTTGTCCAAATAACCTCGTAGGCCAAGGCCCCAAAGCCTGAGAGGCCGTAGGCTACAAGCACAAGGAGAACAACGGCCCCTATCGGTGCGGTTTGTTGTGACGTTGTCCCGGTCGAGAGCACCTCCCCGTGGTTTTCGGGTACCTCTCTCCCACGCTCCAATATCTTGAACAGACCAATCAGGGCGATACCGATGGTTAGGTTGAGAAGAACGGCGATATAGGTTGTCCCCTCCATTCCCCACCAGGGGAGGAAGAAAAAGCCTGCCCCGACCACTCCCAGAACGGCGCCGAAGGTATTGAAGGCGTAGAGTCGCCCGACGCCAAAACCTATCCCCTTCACTGTTTGAGTGTACCACTGGCTAATAACGGGAAGGGTCCCGCCCATCAGGATCGTCGGGATCAGGAGAATTCCTGTGGCCAGAGAAAACCTCAGAAGGCTGAATAGATAAAATGACGGGGAGAAGCCTTGTGCGACCAGGCGATAAAACGGGGTGAGGACTTCAAGAATCACCGGAAGCAGCAGCGCGTAGAGGCCGATCCCTACCTCCAGAAGACCGTAGGTCAAGAGGGGATACGACATTCTACCAGCCAACTTCCCGAAGAGAAAACTCCCCAGGGCCAGTCCTCCCATAAAGGCCGTGAGGACCGCACTGACGGCAAAGATCGTGGAGCCAAACAATAAGGTAAGCTGCCGCATCCAGACGATTTCATAGATGAGGCCCGCCGCACCGGATAGGAAGAAGAAGATCGCCACCGTGGTTCGAGCCCCTCGCCTTTGTCTCAGATCGATCATTTGCGTGCACTTCACTCGCTAACAAAGTTGTAGCAATTTCAATGCCCTGTCCAGATTTTGTCCCGGCCTACTTGACCGCCCCATCAACGATCTGGGCGAATAACTTGTCCAGATCCTTTCCCAGTCCACCCAGCCCCTTGTATGGAGCAAGCAGTGCCGAAGGCTCCTGGTAGGTAACCACCACCTTTCTGCCGCGTTCCTGGACCATGATGCGGATTGGCACCGCAATGAAGGCATTCAGGTCCTTGGCATGGATCTTCTTTCCATAACGTGGGTGAAAGACCTCAAAGCTCTTGGACTTCTTGGCGTTCACGCCGACCATCTTCATCATCGCCTGGTGGTCAAGCTCCTTGAGCAAAACAAGTCTGTTGGCCGTAATGCCCTTCTTGATTTTCTGGACGGTTTGGTCAAAGCTATTGGCCGAGAACTTCTCAATCACACCCGAGACCGCCGATACCGGAGCTGCCAGAACGAGATGGGATAATAGCAGTAGAGCGGCGAAAAGGCCTACCAGGGTAAACTGTCTTTTAGTTTCATCAATCCTCTTCATTTTTGTCTCCTTTCAAGTGAATCTAGTTTTGAAAAATGCACAGGGCTAGTTCTTTCCTCTCATAAAAACCTCATCCCCTCACCGTTCAACACCTCCTTTCAGGGGTTCTCAGTCTGCTTCAGTGTAAATCGCTCATCCAGATAGAAACGCCTCAGCCAGGTCACGATGTCATCCATAAGCAAATAGGCTACAGGAATGGCAATCAGTGTCATGACCGTAGAGGTGATCAAACCCCCGCTGATTCCGGTGGCGATGTTACGGAACTGCTCGGTTGCTGGCGGCGGATTGATCGCCACCGGCACGATGGCGATCACGGTGGTGATGGTGGTCATCAAGACCGGCCGGAGTCTCAGCATGCTGGCTGTCCTGACCGCCTCTTCCCGACCCATGCCCAGGCTGCGCAGCTGCAAGACCTTATCCACCACCAGGATGGAATTGGAGATGACAACTCCTGCGAGAATCACCATTCCCCACAGGACCGGAGGCGACCAGGCCATCCCGCGGAGATAGAGGGCCCCCAGGCTCCCCACACCTTCCAGGGGAATCGCCAGCATCAGGACCAATCCAATAGCAAAGGACCGAAACTGGATTACCAAAAGGAGATAGAGGCCTAGCAGGGCGATCTTAAGACCCACCTGGAGCTCATTGAAGGCCTGGAGCATGGTTCCCATGAGACCGGCCGGCCCCACCGCATAGCCCCTGGGCAAGCTCAACTGCATCTTGGCCGGCATCATAAGGCTCATGGTGGTCTCCTTCAGGCCCAGTTCTTTATAATAACCGAGGACGCTGGCCGCATAGAGGGTATCATAGGTGTGGATACGGTCGTATCCGACCGTCTCGCGGATCCGAGCCAGGGATTTCAGGGGCACCATCTTGCCGGATGGGATGGCAATCTTCAGGTCCTCCAAGTCATCCGGCGTTGACCGCCGATCTTCCCTGTAACGAATCAGTATACGGCTGTGATAGAGCATGGGTTCGGGGTTGAAGAAAGTGTTGGTAAAGCCTCCGTTGATGGCGTAATAGACCTGGCTCACTACATCCTGAACCGTCAAACCCATCGCCCTCGCCCTGGGTTCGTCTACCTCCACGCTTAGCTGGGGAACCCCATAGTCCTTGTCCAGATAAGGGCTGTGAAGGCCACGGGACTGGGTATGGGCCATCTCCAGAATCTGCTTACCATAGGCATAGACTTGGTCCAGGTCAGGCCCTTTAACCAGGACTTCAACCGGTGCCCTGGCCGCGGACACAGGTGTTGGCGAAATGGGCTGGAAGAAAAGGACATCGAGATCCGGAATGGTTGCCCTTGCTTCCTTCTCAATGGCAGCCTGGATGTCCCAGAGAGTTTCCTCCCGTTCCTTCCTGGCAATGGTCAGATTCATGATTGTCCTGGCCTCGTTGACCGTGTTGACCCCGTAACCTGTAAAGTACTGCCCCCAAACGGGAGACTTGCCGACCAGGGCCGAGGCATCCTTCACGCCCTTCTGTTTGAGTGCGATCTTCTCGATCGCGGTCACAATCTCCTTTGTCCGCTCAAAGCTGGTGCCCGGCCGGGCGCGGACATAACCCAGGAGCAGGGAGGTATCCGTGAGCGGCATTTGCTCCTGCTCCAGGGTGTCGTAAATCACAAAAGTCGACCAGATGAGGACGGCAGTCGCCGTTACTACGATCCACTTATAGGTGATCGCCCATCCGATCACTCGACCAAAGAAGCGCTCAAAGACAAAATAGTACCGCAAAAAAAGATGGTAGATGATCCGGCCGATCCGTCCGGGCGGCACTTCATATGTTGGCGCCATGGATTCGACGGTATCAACACGATCGAGCTCATCCTCGTCTTCGATGGCACCCGGCTTGGGTTTAAACAGGTAGGCCGCCATCAGGGGAGAGAGGGTCAGAGCCATCAAGAGGGATGCCAGCACGCTGGTAATCATCGGGATGGTCATGCTCCGAAAGCCTGAGCCCATGTCACCGGACATCTGTGTCATGGGGATGAGCATGATGACGAAGGCGAAGGTGGCCCCGGTGATGGCCTTCTGCACCTCTTCGGTCCCCCGAACGGCCGCGATCCTGGGGTGTACACCACGCTCGATATAGCGCCTAATCACCTCGACCACGACCACGGAATCGTCCACCAGCTTTCCCACGACAAAAACCAGCCCCATCATGATCCCAAAGTCCCTCTGAAAACCCATGATATGAATGAGAAAGAATCCGAAGGCCACAGTCGAGGGGAGGATGGCAGCGGCGATAAAAGTTCCCCCCAACTCCCCCAGGAAGAGGAGCATGACGAGGCTTGCTAGAGCTACCGCCAGGAAGAACTCAAAGAAAGCATTCTCATCATTCAGACCAATGTAGAAGGTCTTATCAAAAACCACATCGAACCGAAGCCCCGGAAATTCCTGTTCCAGAATGGAAGCCAGTTTTTTGGACTCCTCAGCCACTGTGACATAATCTCGCAAGGCTTCCGCCTGGACACCGAGCCAGATGGCCGGCTCCCCGTTATAGATGAAGTCACCATACATCTGGGCAAAGGTGTCCCTCACCTCTGCGACATCCTTGAGGTAGACAATCCCCGCCTTGTAACTTCCCACAGGAAGGTCCGGTAAACGCCGCATCAGATCCTTTTCCCTGAACTCGTTGGGGATGCGCACCTCGATCTGGTACCCTCCGTCTATCAGCGGGCCACCGCCCCGGTCCAGGTTGGCAGTATCGATGGCCTTGCGGATGTCCATGATAGAAAGGCCGTAGGCCTGAATGCGGTCCCGGTCCACTACAATCTGAATTTGCCGGTCAGGTCCACCAAAGGTTGACGCAGCCAAGACCCCGTCGATCTTCTGGAATTGCGTCAGGATGACGTTGTTGAGCTGTTCCTTTAAGGCGGAGCGGTCCATACCTTCACGGCGCACTGCAAACTGAATCAGGGGGACATTCTGTCGGTCCACATGGATCAGCCGGGGCACCGTGGTGTTGGCCCCTGCCCTGGGTAGCTCATTGGTAATGGTATCAAGGAGGGACTTCATCTCGGCCCGCTTCTGGGTCAGATCAACATCGTAGTCGAAGTAGACCACGATCTTGGAATAGCCGGCCTGCGAGACCCCCAGGACAAAGTTAATCCCTCCTACGATCTGGATCTTCTTCTCGAGTGGCCGAGTGATGTAGCGCTCCATATCCTCCGCCGACATCCCGGGAAATTTCGTCACCACGCCAATATTGGGTGTCGGAATCTTGGGAACCATTCGCTGGGGAATCGTCAGGAAGGAGTAAACACCCAAGCCGATCATGAGAAGAGACATGACGATCGTGACATGAGGGTGGTTCAGGGCGAATCTCGGCAGGCTCCAGCGCCGCTGTTGTAACCGCACAGCCTCCGACATCAGGGTCCTCCCTCTCTACGGACTACCATGACATTCTCGCCATCCGTCAGGCCTCGGTTCCCCTCATAGATCACGTATTCCCCCGATTTCACCCCCTTGAGGATCTGAACATACCGCTTGCCACGGACCCCAACCTGGACTTCTCGCGCCTCGGCTGGCCCCTGATCGGCAAAGGCCGGGCCGACAAAGACTACGGTCTTCCTGCCCGGGAGGGTTATTAGGGCAGACCGTGGGACCCGGACCGCCTTTTTAGCATGGGCCCTGTAAAAGTCCCCCACAACATACGTATTAGACTTAAAAACAGCACTTGGGTTGGGCAGGCGAACCTCCACAATGCCGGTCCGGGTGACCGAATCCACCGCGGGAAAGACCACCGAAACCTCGGCCCGGAGCACGCGATCTTCGCCCTCGGGATTGTGATCTTCACTCCCGGGAGTATAAACTTCTCCCAGCGATACGAGCTGAACGGCCTTACGATTTCTCAGATAATCAGAGAAGGCTTGTCGGATAATCCCGGACTCCACCTGAGGAAAGCGCAGATAGACAGGCGTCCCCTTGCGAAAATGCAGCAGATCCTTCTCGGCCACATCGAAATGGATTCGAACCCAATCCAGACGTTCAATCTTCAAAAGCGGGGTTCCCTTTTTGACATACACCCCAGGGTAGATCATCCGCTCCGAGACCAAGCCCGTAATCAGCGCCTTAATCGTCGCATAGCCGATCTGCGTTTCAATGAGTTTCACCTTGGCCTGGGTAACTTGATACTTCATGCGGGAGCGATCAAACTGTGAAGCGTTTATGGCATTGGCCTCGTAAAGCCTTTTGTCGCGCGCGTACTCCGCCTTCCAGAAATTCTCATCGGCGCGCGCATGCTCCAAGCGTGGCTCCAGCTCTGACGTTTCTAAGGTGGCCAGGACCTGACCTTTCTTCACATGAGCGCCAGGATAGACTTTCAGATCCTTCACAAAACCTTCTATGCGGGCAAATACGGTTACCTCTTCAAAGGGCTTGACCGTTCCGGTATAGGAGACAACGTCGGCCAGTTCCCCCTCTTTCACCATCGCTACCTTCACAGCCTGAGGTCCGATCACAGGGGGGGTAAAGAGCATATCAGGTGTCAGGGTGGGCTGGACCCACGCGGAAAAATTCTGGGCCAACCAGAGAATCAACAGTACACCGATGACATTCACCGTGAGCTGCCGAGCCCATCTGGACCCCGCATACCAACTGAGTGGAGTTGTGAACCACCTGACTGTATTTCCAATACGCCTTCCCTGCCAAAGCCATACGCCAAGGATCAGGATGAAGATTAGCCCTACCCCAATGCCAATCCAGCCCGAGGACTCCACGGCCAGTGCCTTGATTTTCTCCACAAAATCCATGATAAAATTATCTCTCTCTCCCTTGTGCTCGTTTCTTTAAGAAAGGGCTTGGCGTCTGATCCATGATGAAAACTCCTCGGTATCGGAAAAAATAGGTCACTAGCTTCGACCTCACGGTCCCGGCAACTCGATTGAACCCACAGCCTTTCTGAGAGCCACCTTCTGTACATTGAAATCCGAGAGGGCCTGAAAGTAATTGACCTCTGCCTGAAGCTGAGCCCTCTGTGCATCCAAGAGGAACTCCACTGTGCTCCTTCCCGCCTCGAACTTGACTTGCTCGATGCGCAGTGCCTCTGCGGCCTCTTTGCGAATCGCCTCGGCCAACTTGATGCGGTTTTCGGCCTCGATCACGTTCAGATGGGCCTTCTCTACCTCAAACACGGTCTTAAGTTTATACAGTCTAAGCCTCTCATTTCTCTCAAGTAACTTGGCCCGCTCCTTTGCGATCCTTGCCCGTAGCGGCTCGTCGAAAATCGGCAAGGATAACCTCAAGGCAATCGTCTCATCATCCGTCACGGGGAAAAAATCTCTATCACCCCCTACACCTAAAACATTTCCCTTAACGAAAACTTGAGGCCACCTTTTCGACTCTTCAATCTCAACCCGCTTTTGCTGGATCTCCACCTGTTTTTTGACAATCTGATATTCGGGCCTTCTCTCCAATGCCAAATCGATGTCGCGCTTGAGGTCCAAAGGTTCTATCCTGCGTGGCAGATCTTCTTTGATTTTCAGCCTTCTGCCTGGTTTTTCCTCCCCTAAGAGGGTGTTAAGGGCAGCGTGAACAAGCTCGACCCCGTTCTTGGCACCTATGAGACTTTGTTCCACAGAGGCCAACCGCGTGTTCACCTTAAAGAGGTCGGCCGGCACTGCTTTCTGCGCCTTAACTCGAGCCTCCACCACGCGTTTAGATTCAAGGAGACTCTTGCGCGAGGCCTCCGTCGCCTGCACTACTTTACCGAGCTTGGCAATGTTGTAGTAAGCGCTGGAAATGTTTAAGATAAGGTCGTCACGAGTTTGGTCTAACCGGTGTCTGGAGAGGACTTCGTTCAGTCGGTTCAACTCGATATTGGCCGTAATCCTACCCCCGGTATAGACAGGAATGGTAAGGATCGCTCCTAAATCAATAATCTGCTCATTAAAAACCTTTCCTCTCCTACTGAGGTCACTGAGTTGAGAGCGCGGGATAAGCCTCTTTCTCTCAGCCGGTGCAAAGAGATAACCGGAACCGAAGGTTATGACCGGGAGTCTCTCCCCCCTCGCCTCCTCGATCCCGAGGGTTGCCACCTCAATGCCACTTTTAGCTGCCGCAATACCCGGATTGCGCTCCAACGCCAGCCTTATCAGGTCAGACAGGGAGTAGGGTGGAGTTGGCTCGGCCGCAAAAATCCCGGTAACGGTAACGCCAAAAAGGAGAAGGAAAGTTAGAATACCTACGGCTCTTGACTCATCCAATTTAAGATGCATCATTCGTTTCCCTTCGCTATAAAGACCTACGCTGGAAACCCTCGCACGCCCCTGTGGCGGAGCCATACTGCAAATGGGCCCCCTGTGATGCAGCCCAGGAGAATTCCAAGGGCCCAACTGACGGCTATCCCCACGGAAAAGGAACCGCAGTAGAGAAAGACTTCAGGACTGAGAAGCAGGAAAAAGAAAAATCCAATCAAAATCCCATGGGTAGGAGCTTTTCCTAAACTATCCCTTCTTATAATGATGGAGAGCGACGCCAGCGGGATAAAGGCGTAGAGCGCGCCCAGGAAAAAGGTCCTCCCCACCGAGGTCGCTCCATCAAAAAGGCCTGCCGCGAACTTCTCAAATCCACTGAGTTCTGCCAGCCAGTTCAGGGAGATCCATATTCCCAAGGACACCAATGCGTATCGGGCAATAAAATTCAATTGGACATGCCTAATCCGAAAGCCCCCACCGACTTTACCCGCGGAGAGAAAAAACATGAGGTTATAGATCGCAACCCAAACAACACCGCAAATCAAAAGGAGCAAAGGGGAAAATGATTGAAGGCCCGGGCCGATTTTCTTCACTGCCAGGATAACGCCAAGAAATGCCATCACTGTAGCTGCTAATAAGGGAAGAGCTGTTTCGGCCAATTTTCTCCACAAATTCCTCCGACTCCTCCTTGCCTCCCTCCGAAGGCCTTCACGGACGCGTGAGAGTACTGAAGCCTCCACCTCCAGGGAGGGTTTTTCCTCCTCCCACTGATCCATATGACTCCAGAGCCTTGCCCACTTCTCCCGCTTGTTTCGACACCCGGGACAAGACTGCAGATGAAGGGCGAGATCCGACGGAGGGTCTTTCCCCAAAAGCTCGACTAAGTGTGACTCAACATCCTGGCATGAAACCATAGCGCAACCCTTTTAAACGATAAGGTACAGAAAAGGTTACAGCCGCTAGGGAGGGGACCAGCGCGGCAAACCACGGGGTACACTCATAATCAACCGGACAACTGCTTTAGCTGAAAGTAAACCCCGTACCACGGACTTACATCCGTGGCTTTGGGGTGCGGCCCCAGTAGAGTAATGGATCGCGACTCCACAGGGGGAAATCCAGAACATTCATCCCCGCGCTTACCCCGTTCCAACCGTGCTGGATAGAGGACGCATCGTTTTCTCACGACGGAGTTGGAACGGGGCTTACGCACGGGACGTTCTGTGGTACGGGGTAAAGTGGTGAGCCTGCTCCCGATCCATAGGGAGGCGAGTTAGTCACCTAAAGGTCTATTTCTTCGCCCGAAATATCTCTGTCTTCGGATAATGGTCCACCCAGCCAAACCAGAATGCAGAAGCCATCGGTAAATGCTCAAGTTTCTGACCCTTTAATCGGCCTCGAATCGCTCGCCCGGTTAGCCCATTCCAAACCGAGCCGGTGACATCATCAACGAGGAAAAATCCCCTTTGCTCTGTCAACTGGACCCTCTTAAAGGAAAGGATCTGACCTTTCACTCTGCGTGTGAAAGTCATCCCTGTTGCACTCTCTTTCTCAAAGGTCACAAGCAGAGGGACTGCTTCAAATACGTCGTTAACCACTGGCTGACGGCTCAGGGCAGAAAAGGGGTAGGCCTTGGCTTTGCCCTGGATCACCAGCCCAAGCACGAATTCCTTGGGGTAAATCCTTTTATCCGACCGACGGGTTGGAAGAATGCCGGTATCAGCGGACCGATAGTAAGACTCATAGGGGTCTCGGAGTGATCCGAACCAAGGAGTGCTCCCGGCGGTTAAAACTTTAGTCCCGGGGTAAAGCCGCTTCCACGTCTCCCAACTGGTAAAAATGGATTCTAAGAGTTTGAGTTTTTTTCCCTTCTGTGGTCCGGTTATGGCCGCCCCGACCAAGTGACTCCACAAGCTGTCTGTTTGATGATCGTACATGACCAGATTATTGGCATGGAGTTTACCTGAGACTCCAAAGGTTAGCTCCTTGCCTTCGATCTTACGGCCATACACGATGGCCGAATAGCAAAGGGGTCACCAGGTGACCGCGATTGGTATGCCGCCTACCCGATCGTTGACGATTTCAACTCGGCTCAGGATGGGCACAGGATAGGCGCGACTGTCTCCATTAATCTCGATGCCAATAATCGTATCTTTCCCTTTTAACCAGGGGGCGTTGCTCCCCTCTTCGAATGACGGAGAGAGGATGGCTGGAATAGCATCCTTAGGAAGAATGGTAACGATATCTTCCGGGCGTAAATCCTGGGCAGGGAGGTCATGCGGGGCCGAGATCAAAAAGGATAGGACCGCTAAAAAGAATATTGGATAAATCATCTGGTTCACCTTTTATCTGGGTTGAGCAATACTCCGGTCTAGGTCAAGCCGACGAAACCAGATCGAACGAAAACCGGGGATAGGCGCAAAGAGAATCACTTAGAAGGGTCGTCACTGGATTCGCCCTGCCCCGTAACTTGCCATCCTGAGCGGAAGCGATAAATGGCCCACCCGATGGCGAAAGCGGCCAGCACCGCCACAACTGGAAAGATCACCGGGTATCTCACGTAGAGAGCCCCTAGCCCGGCTCCAGTAGCCGTGAACACGATGGCGCCGGGCAAGAGTCCCAGGGCGGTGGTCCAGAAAAAGGTCAAGCGATGCAGCAGCGTGAAGCCTAAACCCCAGTTGACAGCAGTGAACGGAACAACAGGAATAAGCCTAAGGACTAAGAGCCCTGCCCAGCCGGCCGAGATGGCGATCCGATCCGCTTGGGCAAGGGTGCGTTTGGAGACGATCCGCGCGGACAGGGGGCGCCCGAACTTACGGGCGATCTCGAAGCTGATTTGCGCCCCGACGAGTGCACCGCTCCAGGTAATGACCGTTCCGACCACCGTGCAGAATACCATCCCGTTCACCATCGCGGGAATCTCGGCGGGAATCGGGAGTACAGCGACGACAATCATGAACAACGGGGCCAGGACGTAGGCCCACATTCCCGTTTGTTCGATCCACTGCGCTAGTGCTTCCATGATTTGTGTCGTTGCCCTATCATAGACCGGCTATGAGAAGCCCGCGCTTTTCCTGGCCTGCATGACTTGGGTTTAGTCCTCTTCCGTCTTGGACAATGGCAACCTAATCCCCTTGAATCATACCGTTGTGATTCCCTTTAAACGACCAAAGAACAAAAAGGTTACACCTGTGTGGAACAAACTCAGCATCTCGTTTGACTATTTTCTGACGAGACTCTGTGAGATGATAATTATCGCTAGAAGGGATACACCCCGAGCTGGTCTTTCAGGACTACCTCAAGAGTTTTCATGGCCCGATGGGCTTTGACTTTGACAGCTCCAGGAGTCGTGTTGAGAATTTCAGCGATCTCTTCATATTTAAAACCCTCGTATTTTGCAAGGATAATAACCTCCCTCTGATCGAAAGGTAGAGCCTGGACCGCCTGGCGGATATAGCCGGCGATTTCTCTCTCTCCAACCTCGACCTCAGGATCCTGCTGACGCGGAATCGAAAGCGGCTCCGACAGACTAGATCCCCCGGCAACTCTCTCCCTTACCTCTTCAAGCTCCACGATATCTGCCCGGTGTTTTTGTACCCGTGCGGCGTCCTTGAGAAGATTGCTGGCAATAGTGAAGATCCAGGTGGAAAACGCCGCCGATGGCCGATAGGACTTCCTACTGCGGTGGACCTTGAGAAAGGTATTCTGAAGGAGATCTTCCGCCAGGGACCGGTCGCCGGTGTGCCTGAGGAAATAGTTAAAGATCCTTAGCTCAAATCGCTTGAAAAGCAGGGTAAAGGCTTCTTCACCCCCATCTCCGTAGGAAAGCATCAGTTCCTCGTCAGATGGTATTCGAGTCGATCTCATGTGAGCTATTCCACGTGCTTAAAATTAATTAGCAACGATTAAAAGACAGCGAGAACACGAGGGCCTTGTGAATACGGACTTAGAAATTCTGGCCGCCCATAGCTGGGATGACCAGCAGCCCAAACGGCGTCTTCCCCACCTTCAGAGTCTTTACCACCTCCAATTCTGAGAGGTCGATCACCGAGACGGTATCGTCTCGCATGTTAGTGACGTAAGCATACTTACCATCCGGCCTGAAAACGGTGTTGACCGGGCCATTCCCCACCGCGATCGTCTTTACTACCTCAAAGGTGCGGGCATCAATCACCTTGACGACCTTATCGCCGATATGGGTGACAAAGGAATACCGGCCGTCAGGGGTAAACTCATTGGCAGCCGGCTTGTTCCCCACGGGGATCCTTTTGACCACCTCAAAGGTCGAAGCATCCAGAATGGAGACGACATTTGCGTCCCTCTCCTCAACCCATAGGAATTTGCTTTTAGGTGAAACAGTTAACATGTGTGGCTTACTTCCTTTCTTAAAAGGAATGACTCTGATGACTTCGAAAGTGGCGGTGTCGATGACTGACACGGTGTCCTGATCCCGGTCCGGCTCAAAGGCCAGCTTGCCGTCGGGGGCAATATCGATATCGCAAGGAAATTTTCCGGTTCGGATCCTTTTTATGATCTCAAAGGTGGAAGTATCAATGACGGCCACCAGATCATCGCCCGCAGCAGGGACCAGAGCCCGTTTTCCATCGGCCGTTAGCTCCACGCCAAACGAAGGGCCCTTCCCTACGGGGATTCTTCTCACAACTTTCAACGTTTTCGGATCAAAGATGAGCACAGCCGCCGTCGCCGGATTCCCGTCTACCATCCAGATATACCGTCCGTCAAAGTAGTTGCCGGTCGCAAACCACCGTACCTTGAAGCCCACATCCACCGTGACAACCAGCTCGTTACTCAGCGTATCGATAATTGAGACACTCTCAGATCCCACATTAAAGACATAGACATAAGCATGCTTCTGTTTTGCTAAAGGCGAACCATAGATGGTGCTTGGAGTTACCAGAACGAGCAGGAGAAACCCGCTAAACATTCCCTTCATGAAACACATCATTTATATTCCTCCTTTGTTTCGCTCAGTTGGTTAGCTTTGATACTCTTTATATTCTTACCGATAAAATGTTCAACAGAACGACTTCAAGAAAGTTTTTCGCGCCAAGCCTGTCCTAAGCAAAGCCGAAGGGACGCCAAGAACGCAAAGAAAACTTTTTTGATCCTCCTCCTTGGCGTCCTTGCGCCTTTGCGAGAGTCATCGTTTATCCGATTCCCTAAACCCAAATTCAACGGAAAATTTCAAATATCTTTGGCTAGATTTAATATAGCAGGCTGGTCTGCTGCTGCGAAGCCCTCGCCTCTCCACTAAGAGAAGAGATTATAAAACTTAGTATCTCTCAGACACATAGTCGATCAACCCTCCTTCCGCTCATTTCACTGCCGTCGGATCCCTCTTTTTTTTGTTGATTGCTTGATCGTACCTCCGGGAGATGTCTGCCTGCATCTCCTGCTGCTCAGCGGTCCACCAGGTCTTGATGACGGCTAAAACTGCCTCCAGATCATCTTTACCGAGATAAGTGAACCCGGGCATAACGCTATATCCTGGTCCTGGTTTGCCGTGGAGAATCCACTCCTTCAGCTGAGCGTCGGGATGGTGCCAGGTATGCCCCTTTTCGTTGTGGGGATGCGCCCTACCAATGCTCCCCTTGCCATACCGGTCTCCGTGGCACGGCTGGCAGGATGTGGCGTACACTTTGGCTCCCCTCGCGAGCACCTCAGTCGAACCTGATTGCTCCTCAACGGACGGTGTAAGGATACGTTCTGCCGCTACCTTGGAAGCCAGGGTAGGGACCCCAGCAGTTGAGCATGCGGCTACGCTAAAAGCTGCGGTCACTGCTGTTATGAAATCAGCACACCTGACAGCTCCAGCATACTGCTCCTTACTCTGCGCGTCCTTAAAGGTGCGGCAAGCCAGCATCAGTCCCATAACCTCAATAACGGACGATTTTATTGATCGCTCTGTACCTTTACATTCCACTCATCTTTCCCATCGTAAAAGGGAGCCATCTGATAATCTCGTCCACAAGCTCCCGGCCTAAGGGGACATGTCCTGGCCTAAAGCCAAAGAGGGCATATAGTGCAGTAACAAGGAGACCCGAGACAAAGGCTGAAAGGAACAAGAGACCCACAAGGACCATGGCCCGTCTTCTTCCAAGGAGACGAGCATATCCTGAGAGGATAAGAGGATTGAGCATACTTACTAGGACGAAGCTGACAACGCCGGGATATCCAATGGTATAAGTCTTAAAAAGGTTTGATATGACCGCGAGATTACCAACCGGTGGGACAAAGAGGATCATTCCTAAAATTGGTGCTACAAAAGCACTGAGTATATCGCTAAGAATGCCTCCGCCACCAATTTGAGAAAAATCGATCCACCATTTCTGCAACCCAGCAGCGAGGATCATCCCACCAAGCAAGATCCCGATAGCTAAGTTGAACCAGAAATATCGGAACTCCCCGCCAATGTACTTCAGGGCTTTCCACCAGCCGGATCCGGAGAGGAGAAGACCACTCCAGGTTGGTTGCAAGCCGACCACCCCCTCTGAGCCAACAGGACTCGGTTGGAGAATCTCTTTCCCCATAAAAAGACGCCACCCACTGGCCACAAGCAGGATCATAATAATACCACCCATGAGTTGACCGAGAGCAAACTCGGCACCCATCATGGCCATCAGAATCACCAGAAAATAGATCACCAAGTTCTGGCTTGCGATCAGGTAGGCGAGGACCTTTGCGGTTCCGACTCCCTTTTGCTTTAACTCCCCCGCAATACCCAGGGCCTTTTTGCGTGACGGGGATGAAGTGATCCCGTACAGCACGGCGGCAAAGAGTCCGCCCCCGGAAAGAAGACGGCTCCTTGCGCTCTCCTGATATCTTAGACTGAAGAAGGCCGAAAACAGGAAGCCCGGAATCCAGACCCAGTACATCATGCGGAAGAAGTGGAGGAAGAGAAAATAAGAAAAAGTCAATCCTTGATTGATCAGATCCATTTTTCCTATTCCCGTATAACGAGGGATAGGGCCGCAATCGCTGCCTCAACTTCGAGTTTGCCTACCGTTAACCCCGATCCGAAATTAATCAGTCAAAGAAATCTTCCCTGATGAGCATCAGACCACGACAAATACCTGTTTCAAGCATGAATCAGCAACTCACCTTTAGTGTAGTTGCAGACCGACGATCAACCCCGATCCGAAATTAGTCAAACCAAGAAATTCTCCCTGTTGAGCATCAGAGCACATCAATCACCCCTTCGCAGCGTGTATCAGCAACACACCTTTAGTATAGTTGCAAACCGAAGATCAAAATGTCGGTAACTGCTGTCATATCGTGGT
>Ga0209980_10000254_pt1 | contig 28136 bp, 26 predicted proteins | sample CR02metaG_FD_183611 | JGI IMG/M metagenome (GOLD analysis project Ga0209980, IMG submission 183611) | Deep subsurface microbial communities from Mariana Trench to uncover new lineages of life (NeLLi) - CR02 metaG (SPAdes) (version 2) | ecosystem: Environmental > Aquatic > Marine > Ocean trench...
ACGCTTGCGATTTCAATATCAGCGGTCCAAGCGGACAATTGATACTCTATGCTATTGAGCGTTTTCTTGACTGGTGTAACTAGTGTCATGTCAAGTTAATAATATTGGGTAATTTTATTGATTTTTAACATACTTCGTATTATATTGCCTCAAAGCAATAATATTGACAAAAGTTTTGAGGTGAGCAATGAAAAAACACATTATTCGATTAACCAGAGATGAGCATGAGAAATTAAATAAATTAACAACCTCCGGTCGAGGCCCTGCACGAATGTTTACCCGGGCGCGGATATTGCTTAAAGCAGACCAGAGCGATGACGGTCCTGGATGGCCCGATGAAAAAATTAGCGAAGCCTTTGATGTAACTGTGCAGACGGTCGAAAGGGTTCGTAAACAACTTGTAGAAGAAGGATTCGAGGCAGTTTTATCTCGGCGAGAATATAAGCAGAAAGTTTCTCGCAAAAAAATTGATGGTGACGTGGAAGCACATCTGATTGCTCTTTCGTGCAGTGAACCACCCGGGGGTCGAGCCAGATGGACACTCCGTCTGTTGGCAGACAAGATTGTAGAACTTGGATATGTGGAAAACATTTCCCATGAAGCCATCCGCCAAACATTAAAAAAAACGAACTGAAACCGTGGCTGAAACAGATGTGGTGCATTCCACCGAAAGCCAATGCCGCCTTTGTTTGTGCAATGGAGGATATCCTTGAAGTTTACAGGCGACCTACTAACCCGGACGAACCGCTTGTGTGTATGGATGAAATAACCAAGCAATTGACTCAAGAAATACGCCAGGCCATACCAGCGGAACGCGGTAAACCTGCTCGTGTTGATTATGAATATGAGCGCAATGGCATCAGTAATCTGTTCATGTTCTACGAACCCTTCGGGGGGAAGCGCTATGTTTCGGTAACAGACCACCGAACGAAAATCGATTGGGCTTTTCAGATAAAAGAGTTGTTGGACAATCATTATCCCAATGCAAAGAAAATTGTTCTGGTTATGGATAACCTCAATACTCATACTGGAGCCTCATTATACGAAGCATTGCCGCCGCAGGAAGCCAGACGGCTATTGGAACGATTAGAAATACACTATACTCCTAAACATGGCAGCTGGCTAAATATTGCTGAAATCGAATTAAGGATTCTGTCAACCCAATGTCTAAATCGCAGAATCCCTGACAAACATACATTAGAGCGCGAAGTGACTCAATGGCAAAAACAGCGCAATTTTCTCAAAGCCAAAGTCGACTGGCGCTTTTCATCTGATGTTGCCAGGATTAAGTTAAAACGTTTATATCCAACGTTGTTATCTTGACACAACACTAGGTTACAATTTTATTTTTTACTTATCAACAGTCCGAACCATCGCAAAGCTATTGTACCTTGTGAGTGAAAGCACTAATCGCTTATACTTGATTCATCTTTGATACCTACCATTTTGTTCTGTGCCAAAAAATGACAACGTTTCAATCTGGCACACGATAGATGCGTGATTTAACTAAAAAACGGAAACTTACACCCTCTTAATTTTAGTAAAATGTGGCACTTACTCACTGGGTGCATTTGTAGCTGTTCATGGCATCGATCTTGCTAAAGTAAATGAGTTTGAAACCGATGTAAAATTAAATTCCGGTTACGATTCATTACAGATTGATTATTATAAAGATGCCGACGTTCATTGGTCATACATTCGCAGGGATTTTTCTTAAAGAAACAAAGATATTTTCCCCCGCAAATACCGCTTTAAAGTCGCTTCTGGTTGCAGTCATTTTAGCGAATCTGGCTGATATCGATTTTTTACCAGGACTCTTTCTGGGGAATCCAAATCGTTTTCATCACGGGGTTACTCACAGTCTTGGGGCAACTTTAGTGACCGGCCTGGTTTTCGGTTTTTATTTTTATGCAAAGAGAAATCAATTTTGGACACCCTTCGTGTTTTCAGGTTTATTATATTTATCCCATGTTGTTTTAGATTTTTTGACGGTAGACACTTCGCCGCCGCAAGGCGTGCCAATTTTTTGGCCCCTAAGCGCTAAGTACTATCTGTCTCCAATTTCAGTGTTTTCAAGTGTGCATAAGGATTCTTCCAGCGCAACTTTTTTTCAAAGCTTGTTTGTCACTGAAAATGCCTGGACGGTCTTTCGCGAAATATTCATATTAGGGCCGTTTGTTTTGCTGGTTTACTTGACTAAGTTCGTAAAAAAGAAAATTCAACCAGTTTAATTTTTTAGGAATGAACGAAGAAAAAACAATTGAATATTCTGTCACAGTTCCGCTTATGAACGAAGAGGAAAATGTTGAGCTGCTTTACAATAGAATTATCGAAGCCATGGACTCAATGGGAGAGGCCTACGAAATTGTTTTCATTGACGACGGCAGCACGGATCGGACTTTCGAAATTATGCGAAAATTGCACGAAAGGGATAAAAATTTAAAAGTCATCAAGTTTAGAAGAAACTTTGGACAGTCAGCGGCTATGGGCGCCGGTTTTGAGTACGCTTCGGGGGAAATCGTTATAGCCATGGACGGGGATTTACAAAACGATCCAAAGGATATTCCGAAACTGGTTTCGAAGCTGAACGAAGGATACGATATTGTCAGCGGCTGGCGCCAGAATCGCCAGGATAAAGTGATCATACGAAAACTTCCTTCAAAAATTGCCAACGGTTTGATTAGACATTTCACTCAGGTGCCAATTCGAGATACCGGTTGTTCTTTAAAGGCTTATACAAAAGAAATCGTGAAGAAAATCCGGCTGTATGGCGAGCTGCACAGATTCATCCCGGCTCTGGCACGAATTGAGGGCGCAAGGATTGGTGAGGTTCCGGTAAATCACCATGCCCGTCAATTCGGAAGTTCTAAGTATAATATCACTAGAACTTTGAAAGTCATAATGGATTTAACGACTTTGAATTTACTCCTTAAGTATTTAAGAAACCCAATGCACTTTTTTGGCACTATCGGGATTGTATTTAATCTCTTTGGAGTGATTGCTCTGCTGTCGATGTCTTTTTCTGTTCTGGTGTTGAACAACACACTGGAGGAAGTTAACGTCCTGCTTTCGACAGCTTTTATATTTATTGCAGGTGGTTTTCAGTCGTTGTTTTTTGGTTTGTTGGCCAATATGGCGGTTCAAACCGGCGACCGGAAAAGTGTCCGGAATGTTGAAAATGGATCTACGGAAAAGTTGAATTAAAACAAGGTTGCTTTGATGGAAACACCAATTGTAAGTGAAGCAGAAACCCTCTTGACAAATTTGGTCGAGGAAACGAAATTGATTAAGAAGAAAATGACCATTATTGTCACGGTTCAGAATTTCGAGGAATCAATCGACGAAACGTATTTGTCTTTGAAGCAACACCTGGAACCGCTTAACGACTCGCTGGAAATTGTATTCGTAGACGATGGCAGCTCCGATCAGACCTGGAGACGTTTGCAGGCGATTTCGGAGAAGGACGCGGATGTCAAAGCCATTCGTCTCCGGGCAGATAGCGGAGAAGCGGCCGCCTTTGACGCCGGCTTCAAAAATTCCGATGGCGATAAAATTATTTTCATGAGCAGCCGAAAAAGAATCGACCCCGCAGGCATCCCCAACCTTCTGAATAAACTTGATCAGGGATTCGATCTAGTCATTGGGTGGCGCCACCATCGCGCAGATTCAAAATTAAATCAAGTGATTTCAAAGGGTTTTAACTGGCTGGTGAAAAAACTCTACCGGGTGAAGCTAAATGATGTCAACAGCGGGGTGTTTGTCGCAAAGCGTGAAATTTTTGAAGAAGTACCCATTTACGGTGACATGAATATATTTGTGCCTGTGTTGGCAGCTCGAAAAGGGTTTAAAGTTGGGGAAGAAAAAATCGACCAACTTAGCGGGTCATTTCGCCAATCAAAATTTGTTTCCGAGTACATCCAACGCGTTCTAGACGTTATAACAGTTATATTTTTAATGAATTACTCAAAGAGACCACTGCATTTTCTCGGTTTTCTTGGGTTTATTTTTACCTTTGCAGGCGTGTTTATAAATTTGTATCTTTTTGTTGATCGAATGACCGGAGTAGACGGCATTGCAGGCCGGCCTATGCTGTTGCTCGGAGCTTTGCTTCTGGTCATCGGAATTCAAATGATATCAATCGGCTTGATTGGTGAAATCATCATTTTTACACACGCGCGTGATTTAAAAGAATATTCGATAGAAGAGATTCTGGAGTAGATTGATCCAATTTCTTATATTTGGCTCAATTGTTACTTAAACTTATAAATGTCAAATGAAAATAGCGATTATGGGAATCCGGGGTATCCCGGCGAATTATGGTGGATTCGAAACTTTTGCAGAGCATATAGCACCGCTTCTGGTTGAAAAAGGACACGACGTAACTGTTTACGGACGCTCCAAAAACGTTACTTATAAAGATGAGTACTATAAGGGAGTCAGACTCATTATACTGCCTACTATTACACATAAATACCTCGACACTGTGGCCCATACTTTTCTGTGCGGTTTGCACTCCCTGAAAGAGAGGTTTGACGTCATTTTAATGTGTAATAGTGCAAACAGCATCTTCGCTTTTATCCCGCGGTTAATCGGTCAAAAGATTGCGTTAAACGTGGACGGTCTCGAATGGCAGCGAGCGAAATGGAACAAGTTGGGACAATGGTATTATAAACTATCAGAATTCATAGCAACCTTCTCGCCCAATGTCGTCGTCACGGACGCCAAAATCATCCAGAATTATTATCTTCAGAAGTACAAAAAAACTTCTACTTACATTCCTTATGGTTCCCCGGTTGAAAAGGTGGACACAAAAGATGCACTTGACCTGTTTGGCGTAAAGCCGGACGAATATGTCCTCTATGTAAGCCGCCTCGAACCTGAGAACAATGCGCATTTAGTGATTAAGGCCTTTGAGAAGGTAAAAACAAATTTGAAATTGGTGATTGTTGGAGATGCGCCATACAGCACGGAGTATATCAAAGAACTAAAAAGTACAAAAGATCCAAGAATAGTTTTTACCGGATACGTCTTCGGGAACGGCTATCGAGAGTTTCAGTCGAACGCGTATTTCTATGTTCAGGCAACTGAGGTTGGCGGTACTCATCCTGCGTTGCTGGAGTCCATGGGACACGGCAACTGTGTTCTCGGAAATGATGTTCCAGAACACCGCGAAGTCTTGGAAGATGCCGGTGTTTATTTTAATACTGAGGACCGGGACAATTTAAAAAACCGGATGCAGTTCCTTTTAGATAATCCGGACGTCGTTGAAGAGAAAAGGAAGTTAGCGCTCGAAAGAATTCAGCAAAATTACACCTGGGAAAAAGTTACTTCTGAATATGAGGCGCTGTTTTTCAAAATGGTTGGCGGTAAAGTGAGGATAACTCAGGGGAAAAAAGTGGAGCAGGTTTTTGAGCAACAAGTCTAAAGGACTTACCATTGTTCCGGCATTTAATGAAGAAAACAACATTAGCACTACAATAAAGGAATTTCAGAATTGCCGCATTAATTTAGATGTCCTAATTATTGACGATGGTTCAATAGGTGCAACTGCTGAAGTTGCTCGCTCAAATGATGTTCCAGTGGTTTCTCTACCTTTTAATTTATGGATCGGTGGCGAGGTTCACGTTTGCATTGAGAAACGGATACGATTATGCGATTCAAGTCGACGCCGACGGGCAGCATATTCCTTCTGAAATTGAGAAGTTATTAAAACCTTTAACTGAGGAAGAATTTGATGTTGTTATTGGCTCACGATACCTTGATAAAAATGATTATCAAACAACGTTTTTGAGACGTGTCGGAGCAGTTGCCCTTTTAAAGAATGAACTTCAGACTAAAAATGAAAGCGAGGCTCCTGAGTCGAATAATGTTAAAAGCAAAGACACATCCAACAGGTAAGCATGAAAAAGAACTGGCAAAATAGTCAATGGGTTGAATATTCCGTCTTAGCGGTGATTACCATTGCAGCTGCGTTTTTAAGATTCTATAAACTTGGAGCATGGAGCTATTGGATCGATGAGTACTATTCACTCGAATCGTCTCTCAGACCCTATTTGCAGAATTTGAGCAAACCGTTTTGGCTCATCACCAGGACGTCATTAGACTCTTTTGGGATCAGTGCAATTTCTTTAAGATTGCCGCCATTTGTTTTCGGAGTTTTAGCAATTGTCGCGTTGTACTTTCCGTTCAAAGCTATTTTTGGTAGGAGGGTTGCGTTACTATCCGCCTTTTTTATGGCGATTTCCCCATGGCATATTTATCTTTCACAACTCGCGAGATGGTATTCGTTGCTCTTACTTATTAGCACTGCTGCTTTGATTTCTTTTTACTTTTTTATCGAGCGCAATTCATTAAAATATCTCATTCTGTCAATCATAACTTTTTTGTTTGCATTTATGCTTCATTTGACCGCTGGATTCATCATTATGATTGGAGTCGCCTACTTATTTTCCCTGTCTCGAATAAAAAATATGCAACCGGAGCGATTTGATACCAAGAAAATCAATATCCTCTTTATCGTTTTGATTTTGGGCGCAATTGTGTTAATGCCCAAGTTCCTTGAATTTGTGAAAGTTTGGAATGAGATTCAGTTAAGGGATGGTTACTGGGGAACCACGCCGGTAAACTTTGCCTCAAAAGTTCTGTACCACCTGACCCCAACGATGGGCTTTGCGTCGCTGCTTGGGCTTATCCTTTTACTATTTTCAGGGGGCAGAAAGGGATTGTTTATTTCAATTTTCGCCGTGCTCCCGGGCGCTCTGCTGATTTTAGCAGCTCTGTTAAAAACCAACATCAGCACTAAATATATATTCTTTACGCTCCCGGCCTTGTTATTGGGAGCTAGCTTTTTGTGCATCTACGTGATTGATCAAACTCAAAAGTACAAAGCCATTGTCTCAGTCGCCATCATTGGATTGGTTGCCATTCCTTCTTTAAAAACAGATTTTCTGTACTTCTCCAGTGGTTATGGTAACCGCGATCGATTAACGGAGGCTGTTCAACATATTCAGCAAAACTGGCATCCTACTGATCAGATTTTTCCGCTTTATTTTTTTCCGAACCCGGAGAGGGCTCAAGATTATTTAAAAACAACCGCTGAATTAATTGATTTTCACATAGAAGATGAACAGATCCTGTTTCCTGAAACGCCTGAGGAACTTGACCGAGAAAGAAGAATTTGGGTGGTCACGATTGGTAAACCTTTGCCGCCTAATTCAACCGGATTTTATGAGTGGGTCTCACTGAAGACAAATATGGTAGCAGAGTTTAAGGCAAATAAAGGACCAAAAGATAATACAGTGCGAATCTATTTGCAGCGTCCCTTAAAGAAGGATCAGGGAATTAATAAAATGGCTTTTGATTCTTCAAAACATCAAACATTGGATATAAGGGAGTATTGACGATGCAAAATTTAACAGTGGTCATCCCAGCTTACAACGAAGAGCACGGGTTGACCAAAGTTCTACCTGAGTTGATCGAAAATCTTGAAAATGGCTGGGAAGTTATTGTGGTCGATGACGGCTCGACCGACAAAACCGCGGAGATTGTTAAAGGATATAAGAAGATTCAACTCGTTAAACATCCTTATAATAAAGGATATGGCGCGGCTTTAAAAACCGGAATAAGGGCTGCAAAGAATGAAGCTATTCTTTTAATGGACAGCGATGGACAGCATTCTATTAAAGATTTTCATCGCATCATCAAGAAATTTGGTGAAGACGATTATGATCTGGTGATCGGCGCACGCTCCACCGAAGCCTACCAAGTCAAAACCAGGGTTCCCGGTAAGTTTTTGTTAACCAAAACAGCCGAGTACCTTATGGGGACAAAGATAAAAGATTTGAACTCCGGTTTACGAATATTTAAAAAGAGCAAAGTCGTGCCGTTTTTTAATATTCTGCCAAACAGCTTTTCGTTTTCGACAACCTCGACGCTTGCCTTTTTAAAGGAAGCGTTCAATGTCGCATATATTGACATTGAGACCGAGAAAAGAGAAGGTAGAAAAAGCTCTGTTAAATTTGCCAGAGATGGCTCCCGGACTTTATTGCTGATTACTCGCGTTATTATGCTGTTTAATCCCCTAAAGATTTTTTTCCCGGTTTCAGTTTTAACTTTTGCTCTTGGGGTGCTTTGGGGATTATACGGCGTTGTTATTTTTCAACGCATTCCAAACAGTTCGGTGATTTTGATGGTCTTTGGTATGTTTCTTTTCTTTTTTGGCATGCTGGCTGATCAAACCGCCTCGATTCGGAGACAGATTCATGTATCGGAATAAGTTCTCTGAAATCGAAGTTCGGCAATTTTGGGATGAAGTGAGCGAGATCTATGATGTCGCCAATGATGACATTGGCGGTGCTCATTATCAGCGATTTAAATTTGCCATAAATTATATCCCTGAAAAAGGTCATTTGAATTTACTTAATGTTTGGAGCCGAACCGGAAATGCGAATGCCTTTCTTTTAAAACATAATCCGGAGATCAAAGTTTTTAATGCTGAGGTTTCTCATAAATTAATGCAGATTGGCTTGAAGAAGCAGAAATACAAAACCAAAAAAATATCACAGGTCAGGCTGGACATTTTACCTTACAAAAACGACAGTTTTGATGCTGTATTGTCGTTAGAAACCCTCGAGCATTGTTCGCAGCCTCTGTTATTCTTGCAGGAATTAAGAAGAGTGTTGAAAAAGGATGGCGTGTTGGTCATGAGTCTGCCGCCGGCGACGGCAGAGTTTGCCCTGCGCCTCTATGATTTATTTTGTTTCAATCATGGCGAAGGGCCGCATCGATTTCTTCCTTCGCGAAAAGTGAAGAAGCTTTTGAAGACGGCCGGGTTTAATTTATTAATGCACAAAGGAACACTCCTGATACCGGTTGGACCTGAAAAGTTGAAAGCGCTTGGTGAAAAAGCGATCGATAGATTTCAAAATACATTTCTTTCAGAATTCGGGATCCGACAATTTTATATTTCAAGGGCGTAGAGATGTCATCCAATTCGAAGATTGAAAATATTCAGGATATTGTTAATAAGAATCTTTGCCACAGGTGCGGAACTTGCGTGGGTCTTTATCCCGACAAATTGGAGTTTGTTGACGTGCTTGACAGCTACAAAGTTAACGTGAAGTCTCCTTTAACCGCTGAGGAGAATCAAAATGTAATGAAATATTGCAGCGGTCATGAAGTTGATTTTCCGGAGTTGAATAAAGCGTTGTTTGGGTCAGAGTATGACGCTAATAATTTCATCGGCCATCACGAGAATCTCTATATTGCGTTTGCGAAAGATCAGGAAATAAGATACAACTCGGCGAGCGGAGGGATACTATCACTTCTTCTGATCTATCTGCTCGAGTCAAAGCAAGTTGACGGAGCAGTTGTTTTGGGGATGGACCCGGAGCAGCCGTGGCGGGTGAAGCCTTTTATCGCGAAAACCCGAAAAGAAGTCATGCAATCTGCTCAAAGCAAATATGTGATCAGCAGTGTCAATGAAATACTCCCGGAGATTTTAGATTTCGATGGCACTCTGGCTTATGTTGGCTTGCCGTGCCAGGTGCACTCTTTAAGAAAAATGATGCTTGACAACCAGTATAAGTTGTCAAAGATCAAATATATATTCGGACCGTATTGCGGTAATACGCTGCACTACTCTTCTTTAAAAAGTTTCTTAAAGAAAATGAAGGTCAAGGATATTTCCGAAATTAAAGAGCTGAATTTCAGATACGGTGAATGGCCGGGGAATATGCGCGTCGTTACAAAAAGCGGCCAAGAATTTCTCATGCCAAAATTCCATGCTAATTATTTGATCCCTTTTCATATTGAATCGAGATGCCTGACCTGTACCGATCTGTCGAATGAATTTACGGATATTTCAAGTGGCGACGCCTGGGCGCCCAAGTACGAAGAAAGAGGCAAAGGCTTTTCGATCATGGTGGTTCGCAGCCAAAAAGGCAAACAACTGGTCGATGAGCTTATTGAGAAGTCCCTTGTGGATGTTGTGGAAATTGAGCGCAATAAAGCAGTTGAGATGCATTCTCATGGGTATGATCTGAAAAAGAGAGGCGCATTCCTACGAATATCTTTTCTAAAGAAACTGCACAAAGGTGTTCCGGAATATGGGTATGAAGTCAAAACCTCCAATTCGACCAGAATTGTATTTGAACTTGTTTTAGATTTTTTATTCTGGATATGCAAACAGAAAATATCCAGGAATATAATTGATCTGATTCCTCATAAAGTTGTCGGTAAAATCTTTGAAAAAACCAGAAAAGTTTGGAAAGGTATAACCAAGGAGATTAAGAAAAAAGATCTGGTTGAATAACTACTGTCTGACTGAAAAATTTTGTGAAGGGTCGAAGAATTCTGTTTTCACATTACGATTTTCCGGTTAGACACAATCAATTATTTTGGATAGAAATTTTGAGCAAGCACCTAAAAAAACTTAAGAACCTGATCGGGCCGGTCATTCTTATCTATTTTCTGATAAAGATTGACTTTGGCGCTTTGAAAGAAGTTTTAACTGGAGTCGATCCTATCTTCTTTGCAGCGCTGATGATCTTCTTCCCCATGATGATGATAAAAACCTACCGGTGGCTTGTTCTACTGAAAAATTTCGGAGTCAACATAGATTTTTCGAATTTGTTCAATCTGAACTTGAAAGGCGTCTTGTACGGTTCAATCACTCCGGGCAGATTAGGAGAAATTTCCAAAGGCTATATGCTTGGGAAAATGAAATACTCGTTGTCCTCGTCAATTGTCTCGGCCGTCCTTGACAGAATCGTGGATATTTTTTTCTTGCTGGGTTTTGGCCTATTTGGTTTTTTTTATTTTTATAAAGAATTTCAGATTGATGTGGTTTTATTGGTAATTGTCGTCGGTGGAATCGCTGCTGTCTCGGCGTTACTGCTGAACCGGCGAGTTCGCTTAAAAATTACAACGTTCATTAGAAAAAAAATAAAAGATGATGATGGCGACGTTATCCAATCTCTGAAAGAAATCAAGAAAGATAAGATGTTGGTTCTGTCGGCTTTATCAATATTGGCCTGGGTATTGTATTTCTGTGAAATATTTTTATTCAGCGAATCTCTTTCAATTGATGTGGATGTAATTTTTCTGGTGTCTGCGATTAGTGCGTCCACGATAATCTCGATACTGCCCATCTCGATTCTTGGAATGGGAACACGCGACGCGACTTTGATTTTTCTTTTTTCAATGAAAGGTATCGCAACGGAAAAAACTCTGGCATTGTCATTTTTAATTTTATTGATGTTCGGCTTTAATATTTGTGCTTGTTATCTTTATTCGTTAGTGTATGATTTAAAAAATTACAAAAACTATAATGTGATATCAAAAGGAGAGTGTTAAATATGGCATATTATTTAGTTACCGGCGGCGCAGGCTTTATTGGTTCAAACATCGTTGAAGAATTACTGCGAAGAAAGCACAAAGTACGGATTTTAGACAATTTTTCAACTGGTAAAAGAGAAACTGTAGAGTTCTTGGTTAACAAAGCTTCAAAACTTCAAAATTCTAATGGTAAAAAAACCAACGGAAATGGTAACTCAAACCTGGAAGTATTTGAGGGAGATCTTCGTTCGTATCATATCGTAAGAGAAGCTGTAGATGGTGTTGATTATATTCTGCATCAAGGGGCGCTTCCCTCGGTTCCACGGTCAGTTGGCGATCCAATCACAACGAATGAAGTCAATGTGGTTGGAACTTTAAATATCTTAAATGCCGCGAAGGAGGCCAAAATCCGCAGTATTGTTTATGCTTCGTCCTCCTCTTGTTATGGTGATTTGGCGCAACTGCCAAAAACCGAGGACATGCTTCCGAATCCTCTTTCTCCGTACGCGGTTTCTAAACTGGCGGCTGAGAAATATTGTCAGGTATTTTATAAATTATATAATTTGGAAACCGTTTCGGTCAGGTATTTTAATGTGTTTGGACCGCGTCAAGATCCAACCTCTCAGTACTCGGCAGTGATTCCTAAGTTTATCAGCATCATGATGAAGGGCAAAGCCCCGGTCATTTACGGAGATGGCGAGCAGTCGCGTGATTTTACCTATGTTCAAAATGTCGTTGAAGCCAACTTGCTGGCTTGTGAAATGGGACAGGAAGAATTGGCCGGTGAAGTTTTTAACATCGCTTACGGCAAAAGGATCACACTTAATGACCTGGTTGAAAAAATTAATGGTATTTTAGGAACGACTATTAAACCCATTTATTCGGAACCAAGAGCCGGCGACGTAAAACATTCATTGGCAAATATTGGAAAAGCCAGACAATTCTTAGGCTATGATCCAAAGTTCGATTTTGACCAGGGCCTTAAGATGACAATTGACACCATGAGAAAACCTGAGGTTGAAGAATATGCTAAAGCAAGTTAGTCTTTTCTTCAAAAAAATACCTTTGCTATCGGAGAAAAAGCTTTTTCTCTTGATTTTTATCTCAGCGTTTGTCATTCGGTTTGCTTATACGCTGACGATGGAGAACAGGTGGTACTACTACGATACTGTTCATTGGGATAAAGCTGCAAGCGCAATTCTAAACGGGGAAGGTTTTGGTACCGGCTACTCGTTTTCGAGTCTTGGCTTCGATAAAGAATACAGTTTGGAACCTGCTTACCCGATTTTCCTTGCGGGAATTTATGGTGTCTTCGGCAGAAATTTCCTGATTGTCCGTATTTTCCAATGTCTAATGGGCGCCGCTGTTTGTTATTTAGTGTTTCTGATCGGCGCTAAAGTTTTTAACCGAAATGCCGGAATCATTGCGTCTGCCATTGCTGCTTTTTATCCATTACATATTTTTATTTCAGGAATGCTGTATCCGACTCTGCTTTTTACTTTTTTTATTGCTATGACGATTTTTTCTCTTCTTAAAATAGATGAAAGTGAAAGCTACCTTTATCCGATTCTTGCAGGTTTATTTTTAGCTCTTGCTACTCAAACGATTCCAATAATTTTTGCTTTTTACCCATTTGCAGCTTTCTGGCTTTTAGCCTTTGTGAAAAAACCGCACGCGCAAAGATGGAAGCATTTGCTGGTAACTTTTTCAATTGCCTTCTTGGCGCTTCTGCCCTGGACGATTAGAAACTATCTGGTGTTTGGTAAAATTGTGCCGGTCCGAGCGTCTTTTTCAGATCAATTATTAAAAGTAAAAGTAAATGTTGATTCTGATATGAAGGTTGACCTTTATAAAGATGATGTTAAAAATTCCGGGATAGGCCAAACTGAATTAGGCCGCCAAATAGAATCAATGCAAAGTAAAAATTTTTGGAATAAAATCAGTAGTGTAGTACTGGATAACCCACGAAATTTTTTAAAGAGATATATCGGTGAATTTTTTCATTTTTGGATTTTTTATCCGGATCCCGACAGAGTTATAACTAAAAATAAATATCTTAGTCCATTTACAAAATGGGTTAGTATTTTTTCTTTTAGTCCAATTTTTTTATTCAGTATCATTGGGCTGTTTGGTTCCAAACGAGTCTTACGGAATAGTATACTTCTTGTTTTTATTATTTTTTCTTTGGTTTTAGCTTATTCATTTTTTATTACACAGATGAGATATCGTATTCCAATTGAACCGTATATGATTATTTTTGCCGGTATTGGTTTAATTATTTCTATAGAAAAATTTAATAAAATTTTGACTAAAAAGCCTGTATTGCGAGGGGGCCCAAGCCAAAATCGTTCCCAAGTTTAAAACCTTGGAAACGAATAATTCCCTTACCGCTCCTGAATGTTAGGTAAACCCTAAAAAATTTGAATGTAAGCCAATGGAATTAAGCACGATTCGGAGAGTATTGTTATTCCTTCTAATATTTCTAGCTCCTTTTCATACTGGTTGGATTTTTCGATTTCATAATGGGATTTTTTTTATTGATGTACCTCTAATATTACTTATTTTTTTGGGTTTTATTGACAATCGTAAGTTCAAATTTTATTGGAAAATTCCTGCAATGGGATTTATTGTTTGGGTTTTGCTAACGGGAATGCTAGCAATCAGGTATGATGTGGTTTTTAGTGAAATAACTCGATTTATTAGGGGGTATCTTGTTTTCTTATATGTTGTTAATTCTACTCGGGATAAAAAAGATTTTAATACCCTTGTGATCGCACTTTTTGCCTCATTTGGTTTTCAAAGTATTCTTGGGTTTATTCAATGGCGATCAGGCTATATTGGTTTATCTTTTCTTGGCGAGGATAGTTTTTGGTTTCGCGCCGGAGGTCTTTTCAGTCATCCAAACGTATTCGCAGATTTTTTGATTTTTAATCTTCCTCTTGTTCTTAGATTATTCGTATTCTATAAGCATAAAAAGAGATCACACAATATCTTTTTTTGTGCATTGTTTTTAAGTGGCCTAGGTGCGCTTTTTGCAACTTACTCCAGGGGAGCTTGGCTAAGTTTTGTCGGTGCAACTGTATTAATGTTATTGTATTCACTATTTAAGTATAAATTTTTTCCTAAGGTTGTAAGCGGCGTCGCATTCTTAGTCTTACTCGGAACAATATTTGCCGTCCATTATGTTCCAACCGTAGTTAGCCAATTTGAAGCCAAGAACAGACAAAAAGCTGCTGCAGTTAGAGTACCTTTGAACAAGGTTGCGTTCAGCATATTTGCAGACAATGCAATTTGGGGTGTAGGTATGGGGCAATACACTTTTCACACACACAAATATGCTCATGAACATGTTACCGAAGAACATGATTATTATCAGCTTTTGCAAGTAGTTCATAACAGTTTTCTTTTGATATTATCAGAAACAGGAATCGTCGGGTTCCTGTTTTATGGAGGAATTTTTTTCTTGATTTTTAAACATGGAATCAGGGTTATGAAGAATAAAAATCCTTATGTTTCTAATATGGGTTTGGGAATATTAACTGGTTTTCTAGCATTTTTTATAGCGATGCTCGCAGGCCCGGATTTACGAGATCATCAAATCCAAATGGTATTTTGGATTTTAGCGGGATTTTTAGTTGTTCTTAGTAAGGTCAAATCAAATTACGGAAGACCGAAGGATGGGTTAACAAGCAATTACAAACTAAAGAAAATGAATGGATTAGCTTCGAGAGCATCTATTTAGAATCACATTGAGAAATTGAGTTGCGGACATCCTATGGCGAAAGATTTAAAGGAAAATTTTAGGAAAGCACCCCTGTGGGTTACAATCGAGCAGGGTGCGGGACGGCTAGTCAGGGTCAGCGCTTCCATTCTGCTCGCTCGCATTTTGGTGCCAGAGGATTTTGGGGTCTATGCACTTTCCCTCAGCATCCTAGAAATGGCAAGAATGTTCGGAAACATTGGCATTGGGACAACTGTAATTCAAAGTTCGGATGAACCGGACGAGCATTTGAATTCCGCTTTCTGGATCAATCTTTGTGCTTCTGTTTTTATGTTTGTGTGCTCTATTGTCTGCGGGTGGGCAGGCTCTCAATTTTTAAGTTCACCCTTATTGGTCTACACCGTTCCACTGTTGGGGATTACGCTTCTGACCGGTGCGATCCCGCACATAAACCATAGCCTTTTAATCAGGAGGCTCGAATTCAAAACGCTGGCAAAAGCGTCGTTTGGTAAGCTGGCGATTGAGAGTGTGGTGTCCGTTGCGTTCGCGTTGGCAGGATTTGGGGTGTGGGCATTTATCATTGGTTACCTTTTGGGTGATTTCACTTTTTCAATACTAATATGGAAGTTGACGACTTGGCGTCCGCAGTGGAAACCTCAATTTGTTTTTCCAAAGCGGTATTGGATTTTTGGCGTCAGCATCTTCTTTTTTGAGTTTTCGAATTATTTATTGGAGCATATCCCAAATCTAATCCTGGGACGGTTAACAACCATCTATATCCTTGGGCTTTTTGCCTTTGCGTGGCGCCACGGAAGGTGGCTGGCGGAAGTGCCAAGGCTTATAGGCAGGAACTATCTATTTCCGGCATTCTCCCGGCTTCAGAAAGACAAGGTTGAATTTCAGCGCTATTACGAAAGATGGCTGCGGTTTATGCTGGTGTGGGTTGCTCCTCTATTCATTATGCAATTCAATCTTGTGCACCTTTATTTACCAACAATTTTTGGTGATAAGTGGATTCCGGCAATCCAGACTTTACGAGTTTTCATCTTTCTCGGTTTTTTCGAGGTGACATTTTTTGTCCCTCATTTATTCGCGCTCAATGCAATGGGTGAGGTTCGCTATAACACATACTGGAACATCATCGAATCAGTTACCAGGGGACTTGCTTTGGTTATTGCATCTGGCTTTGGTTTAATGGCCATTGCTATGAGCATGCTAGTCGTTCGAGTCATCATTTTGCCCTTATTTGTTTTTTTTACATTTGGAAAATTAAAAATCGATTTTTATCCCTTACTGAGAAACATAACGCCAACTATCCTCCTATGCGTTTTGGGTTGGTTGGTGGTGCCCCTACTTCAAAAAGCGTCACTGGCGTGGTTCCATTATATCCCAATTTATCTATTAATTGGATTTATCTGGACAATTTTGGGAGTTAAGTTTGCACCTGAAATCAAAACTTTGATAGCCCATGCGTTCGCTAGTATTCAAACAGTCGCGTTTAACTCGAAGTCAAAATTCATGGCAGTAGGGAAGAACTAATAGTGCTATTATAGCTTCATGAAAGTAAATTGAAAATGGAAAGCATCAAAAAGAATCGGGGAGATGACATCATTGTCCAGTAAACAGCGATCTCAGATAATTTCGCGCATCGCGCTTCTATGTGGTTCATCACTCTTTTGCTTGTTGGTTATTGAGATAGGCTATCGAGTCCTCGACCCATTTCGGCATATCACGTCGGACGAAATTAATCGCACGGAGCATGGGAATCTTTCAGAATATGACCAAACCCTTGGCTGGAGGGGAGTTCCTGAAGGACAGGCCGAGTTGGTCACAGAGTGCAATAGCGTTTGGCTACAGCATAACCGACATGGGTTCAGAGATGTCGAACACGACGATGTCGGTGACCACTGGCCGACGATCGTTTTCCTTGGAGATTCCTATACATGGGGTTATGAGGTTGAGTTCGACGAGATGTTCGTCAATAAACTGAGGGATATGCTGCCGAGGTTCAACATTTTTAATCTCGCTCACCGAGGTTATGGCACTGATCAGGAACTACTAACATTTAAGCGCTGGCGCCACGACGGACCCATCCGGTGGGTCGTCCTGATGTTTAGCGAAAACGATGTTGCAGACAACAATTCCAGTTTTCGTTGGGACAAACGGAAGCCGAAATATCGCATGATTCAAAACGAATTAGTGCTGACGGGAGTTCCGGTTCCTAAGCTTGCTGATTGGACGGATTCTCCGACTGCCGAAAGAAAATCAGCTTCATGGAAGAGAAGAATTAAGGATCTCCTCTACCATTCGCACTTTCTTCACGACCTTTCCTTTCGGACCAGACTGCATCGATCTTCGAAGAAAAGAGAGAAGATGCAGGTCATCGACGACGAGGAAACAGATCTCACATTGACGATTGACATCCTGAAAGAATTGAAAAAGGAGGTCGAAATGAGAAACGCGAGATTGATAGTTTTCTTTATTCCATCTAAAGGAGAGATTGAGCAACTAGACGGTTCTCCTGCATATCAGTCTGCGGTTGCTAAGTTATGTGAAAAAATCGGAATTAAGTACTTTGACCTTGCCCCGCATTTCAAGACGACATGGTTCCGAACCTACTTTCGGTTAGGCATGCACTGGAACTCAAAAGGTCATCAAGTAGCAGCAGAGGCTATTTATGAGTATTTGATCCGAGACGTGCCTCTTGAACAAAAGCAGCGCGATCAAACCAAATCGGGAAGATCAGCAAACAAACAGGTAAGGTGATGAAGTATCGGCTTAAAATTTTAATGATCAACAAATATTATTTTATCAAAGGCGGCTCTGAACGCTGCTTTTTTGATCTGAAAGCCCTTTTGGAATCAAAAGGCCACGAAGTGATTCCCTTTGCAATGGCGGATGACCAGAATGTTGAGTCCAAGTACGATTCCTATTTTGTTGATTCGATTAATTATGATTTCGATTCGAAACTCAACAGGCTGTTGAGCGCTCCTAAAGTTTTCGGGCGCATGACTTACTCTTTACACGCGAAGCGAAAAATAGAAGAGCTGCTTTCTAAGGAAAAATTCGACGTGGCGCATCTGCACATGATCGAACACCAGATTTCTCCTTCAATTTTGCACTCGCTGAAGAAATTTAATGTACCAGTGGTACAAACGGTTCATCAGTATAAAGCCGTTTGTCCAAACTACCGCATGTACATTCCGCAAAAAGGTGAAATCTGCGAAAGGTGTTTGTCCGGCAACTATTTTAACGCAGTTAAGCAAAGATGCCATAAAGAATCGTTGCTTGCCAGCGCCATGATTGCCGCGGAAATGACCATTCACAAGTGGATGAAAATATACAAAAATAATATCGACACGTTTATTGTGCCCAGCAAGTTTATGGGATTGAAACTTGCCCAGGGCGGAATCCCGGAATATAAAATCAAGCTCATTTACCATTTTATTGAAACGGATAATTATCCCTTTTCACTGGACCACGAAGATTACTTTGTTTACCTGGGCCGGCTCTCGGAAGAGAAAGGGTTGTTTACTTTGCTTAGAGCTGTGGCAAAGTTGCCCGAGGCAAAGTTGAAAATAATTGGCGATGGGCCTCTAAGAAACGATTTAGAAAAATTCTCTGACGAACGTGATTTGAAAAATGTCGAGTTTCTGGGCAAAATGTTCGGAGACGATTTGAAGAAGGCTGTTTCAAAAGCCATGTTTGTCGTTATCCCATCTGAGTGGTATGAAAATTCGCCGATGGTCATTTACGAATCATTTGCCATGGGTAAACCGCTTATTGGAGCAAAGACCGGCGGCATCACCGAGCTCATTCGCCATAAAGTTGACGGCCTGCTTTACGAAATGGGGAATGTTGAGGAATTAGCTAAGTGCATTGATTACATGTTAACACATAAAGAGATAATTCCAAAATTCGGAGAAGCGGGCCGAGCGCGGGTTAAGAGTGAGTTTAATCCGGAATCGCATTATGAGCAAGTCCTGAATATTTATGAATCACTGATTCCTGAGTCAAACACGAATGGAAGTGTGAAAATCAGTGAGCGAAGCGAAGGTGTTTTTACTTGAGTCTTATTGTAGTGCAATGCGTTAGCATTGCGTTTTTTGACGAATTGCGATATTAGAACGTGAGAAAAAATAAAAGAAAAATTAATCTACTTCATATAGTTAACGGTTTTGCAATCGGCGGCGGCGAACTGAAGCTTCTTGAATTGGTGAAGAACCTGGTTGAAAAACGGGCTGACAAATATAATGTCACAGTTTGCAGCGTGGGGCAGGGAGGAACGCTCCAGCCGGAATTTGAAAAATTGGGCATCAAAGTATTTGTAATTCAAAAGAAGCACAAGTTCGATATCAGCCAGGTTTTTAAAGTTCGCAGGATAATCCGACAGGAAAAAATCGATCTGGTTCAGACCACGTTATTTTACGCTGATGTCATTGGGACGCTCGCTGCAAAGTTGGCTGGGGTTGATGCGGTGATTTCATGGGACACCGTTTCGCATCCGCCGGACAGCTTTGAGACGCGACTCAGACACAAATTGTTCTATCAATTCTGCATGCGTTTTGTAAAAAAGATTGTGGCTGTTTCCGAAGGGGTTAAGAGATATCTTATGGAGGAGAGAAAAATCGATTCTGGAAAAATTGACATTATTCATTACGGGATCGATTTGTCTTTATTCAACAGCAGAAATGGATTTCTTGATAAAAGTAAGAGAATTGAATTGGGAATACCCGATAACAAGATCGTAATCGGCACGGTCGCCAGGTTGGAAGTTCAAAAAGGGCATCGATACTTAATTGAGGCTGCACCGAAAATTATTGATAAATTCTCCGATGTTGTTTTTGTGTTTGCCGGCGATGGAACTTTGCGCCAGGAACTCGAAGAACAGGTCAATGAATTAGGTTTACAGGAGTATTTTCGATTCCTGGGTTTTCGGAAGGATGTAAAAGAACTCCTTTTTGCTTTTGATGTTTTTGTTCTGCCGTCTTTATTCGAAGGGCTGCCAAACGTAATTTTGGAAGCGATGGCCAGCGGCAGACCGGTTGTTGCAACAGCTGTGGACGGAACACCTGAAATTATTGAAAACAATAAAAATGGTTTGTTGGTGTCTTCTAAATCGCCAAATGCTTTAAGTCAGGCTATTTTAAGTTTGCTGGAAAAAGACAACAAAGCTCAAAAAATCGGGGAAATGGCCAGACTGCGTGTTGAAGAGAAATTCTCGTTTGATATGCAATTTCAAAAATTCGAAGAGATTTATAACGAAGTCTTAATTTTGGATGAAAACCCGTAGTCATGAAGATATTATATTTCGGTTATTTATATGATATTGATGGGGTATCTTTAGGTGCGAAAATAAAAGTGCTGGAATTGTTAACTCCGCTCCAAAACTTAGGACATGAAGTTAAAATCTACTGGCTGAACAGGCAGCCTGATAGCAAAAATTCTGCTAAAATTAAAACCAGACAGTTCTTCAAGGAAAAATTTTCCAGATATTTGCATGAACCGAATCAGATTGTTGCCAATTTCAAGTATTTTTGGAAAGAAAAAAAAATCATTCAAGCTGAAAAACCGGATATCATTATTGCGCGCTTAGATGTCTATAAATTTTCATCATTACTCATATCAAAATTGTACAAAATCCCGCTTCTAATCGAATTGGATAGTCCAGTCGTTTATGAATTTCGTACTTTTCAACCACATTACAAAACAAATATTTTCTTATTAAATTTTTTAGAAAAGATTAATTTAAATTATTCGCATAAGATTTTCACTGTAAGTAATCAAATTAAAAACTATTATGTAAAGAAGGGAGTTCGTCCCGAAAACATTCAGTTTATATCAAATGGGGTAGATATTCAGAAATTTCATCCTCATATTGATAGGAAAAAAATAAATGCAAAATACGATTTGAAACATACTTTGACAATAGGTTTTGTGGGAACTCTTCATTTTTGGCACGGGATTAATAACTTAATGAAATTAATAGATACGATTCTATCCTGTAATAACGAAGTTCGATTTTTAATTGTTGGTTCCGGGGGACCGTTACACAATGAAATTAAAGAATTCGTAAAAAACGGGAGGTTAGAAGACCGAGTAATTCTGACCGGCTTTATTTCTTACGATGAAATGCCAGATCATATTGCCGCCATGGATATAGTCTTAGCACCCTATTCTAAGCTAAGTTTTTTTTATTACTCTCCCTTGAAAATATTTGAGTATATGGCATGCGGGAAACCAGTGGTAACAGCTAAATTAGGGCAAATTGTCGAAATAATTAAAGATGAATTTAATGGTCTATTATGTGAGCCAGGTAATATTGAAGACATGAAAAATAAGATAATGGCTCTAATTAGTGATCGTGAGTTTAGAGAAAGAATAGGAATGGAAGCTAGGAAAACAGTTGTTGAACAACATGCGTGGAAAAATAAGGCACTTCAATTAGAGAAGCTTTGTCTTGAGGTAGCTAATTCCTGAATTTACTTATCTTAAGTAAGTATCAAATATTAATTAACCTGAATAATTCACAAACCTGCATTTTGGGCAGAAACCTAGCCAGCGCAGTGGCAATAGATGGTTGCGGAAATTCGCGAAGCGGTTTCCGCAACCTCGGCACTGTCGGAGACCGGATCGCTTAACTCCGACACTATCCGATGCCTGCGGTTTATGAATAATTAAGGTTAAATTACAAAGGAAAAGCAGAATTTAGGGGCGATTCTTGTAACTCTGAATATTTTTAAATTTAAAGTTACTGGAGACAGAAACCAGTAGTTGATACTACGACAGGGGAAAAACAATCGTTATCTGTCATGGGTTAAGTTGTGGGTAAGATTCGAATGAGAAAAGCGCACGTATTAGGTAGAAATCTTTTGCTAACAGTTGGTTCCATGATACTTTTTTTCTCAATATTGGAGATTGGTACCAGACTGTTTTGGCGTGTTGAAGTTCAAAAAGCACATGTTGGGATTATCGTCAAAGAGGGGAACCAAGAAATTGCACACGAGGGGAAGCTATACAAGACCAATTCTCACGGGTTGCGGAATAAGGAGCTCCAAACCGAGAAGGTTGCTAGCGCTGAGCGTCGTATATTGGCTCTCGGGGATTCGTTCGTTTGGGGAGACGGATTGCCAGAGGAGGACTTGGTAACTGTTAAGATTGAAAGTTTATTATATAAACAAAGTCATCAAAAAGTAGCAGTAATAAATGCCGGCATCCCAGGGTTCAATACCATCGATGAATTTCAACAACTCGTTCGGCTGACGCCTAAATACAAGCCGGATTTGGCTATGGTTTTCTTTTTTACAAACGATGTTCTTGCAAAAGGTACAGATGGCGAAGTGAAAGGAAATCAGGTTGTTAGTTGGAAGCAAAATGTTAAGGAATCGCTGAGACAGAATTCCAAGTTTGCAGCCTTTCTGTATTATCTATATAAAAGCAAGTTTGCTGCTAAGGTAGGTGTCCCACAATTTATGTTACCGGCCGATTATTTCAACCTTGATGATTCAAAACCGGGGTGGGTGGCATTTAAGGATGGGATTATAAAGATACAGAGTTATTGTCAGGCAAACAACATTGAATTCCTATTTGTAATGATTCCTACTTTGACCAATTTGGATGTGAACTATCCTTACTCTGAATTGCGTGAGAAGGTTGTGAAATATGTCAAGTCAAGAGATATTCACCTAATCGACCTTTTCGGAGTGTTTGCAAATTATCAGCCCTCAGATTTATGGGTAAGTCTTGAGAATAGTCATTGGAACGGCAAGGCTACTACTATAGCTGCTGATGAGATTGTAACTTATATCAGAAGATCCAAGTTGCTGAAGTAGCCTGGAAGGGCCAAAGAGCTTTTCATAACAAAACTGTAAGAGTTTGTCGCGAATAATCAAAGTCGTGCGCGCGAAATTTGATCATTAGAGCTCCAAAGAATTGCGATAGATATTCCAATCCAGCGTTTATCACTTTCAATTACCTTCAGGATTCTGATAAGGAGCACAATCAATTATAGGGTCTTTTAGTCGATATTGGGCACAGTTTAAGCTGTATTTTATTATCCGATTATTTCTTGGGTGAGCTTAGGTTATGAGCGAGTTGCAGCAGACACGTTATTGGTTGTTGTACACTGAATTGTCAAACCTTGCACGAATCGCCCGGTGACCTGATTGTGGCGTGAGTTTTGCAGACAATTCTGAAAATACACCGACAAACAGCTCCTTAATATGATACAAAAGTACAAAATCATGAAACTAAAAAAAGAAATAGTCTGTTAAAAATTAAGATTATACTGAATCATTTCAATTAGTTTAAACTAAGCGCATCATTATGTCGATTCTATAAATGTATTTAAATTCTATGCCTTCACCAGTCACAAGGATTTCAGGATCTGGAAAATTAAAAATTTGAATTCAATCCAATTAGGAGAAACCACGATGTCAATTAGAGATTTCAAAATACCAACTAGGCTGTTTGCTATGGCTGTTCTTTTGTTCCTCAATCTGTCTTTCTTAGCAATCCCGGCAAAACCTCAGGATTTTAACCCTCCATACCCAAGGATCGGGCAGATATATTTTTACTGGCCCGTACAAGGGCCTGAAATATGGAAAAATCACGATTTGGTTATTATTCGTTATAAACATAATGATGCAGCGCGGGAGATTAAGCGACTAAATCCTAATGCTGTCCTCCTAGCCTGTAATGACCGGATTGTAAGTCATGAGGGCAAGTGGCCGGTTGAATGGTATTTGAAATGTGATCGTAGCATGTGGGGCCAAGGACATTGCACAAATGAGGGAATATTGTATGCGGGAGCTCTACCATTATTGAACATTACAAATGAGTGTCCCAGGGTTGACAATGGGTATGGACCGCAGAGGTTCAATGAGTTTCTTCCTCAACATTTGGTGGACAACACCGACTATAACTATTTTGACGGTACGTTTTTCGACTATTGGGGCAAGCAGATTTGGGGAAGCAAGGTGGACTATACTGATATTAATAATGATTACGTGTCTGATGGCGGATCATATGTCAATCAAAAATGGAGAGAAGGAAATGAAACCTTGGTCAATAATCTCCGGGCATTGAACAGTAAGCCTATTGCTGCACATGAATCCGATAATGATTATTTGAATGGTAACGGTTTTGAGTTTTGGCCGGACCTGGATAAGAAAAGAAGAATGGTAAATGCTTTTAAAATACAGCAGAAATCAAAACAACCGGCCATAATTTTTGCCGAAGGTTACGGATATGAAAAAGGGCCAGATTTCGGGCCAAAATGGCGGGTTGATTTTACTTCATCGCAAATTGTCGGAGCTTTTTTTGGTCATGATGAAGGTACTGCAGCGCATAGATTTACTTTTATCCATGACGAATATGAAGCGGATTTGGGACACCCTTTGTCCGGCTCTGCTGGTGATGCACAACAAATCATCCCTGATTTATGGGTTCGATACTTTGAAAAAGGCGCCATTATTTCGAACGTAACAGGAAGCTCCTACACACTAAATAACAGCCAATTGGATGGTCGTCAATACTGGCGGTTCAAAGGTGGACAAGATCCTGCCTTCAACGATGGTCAAAAGTTCACAAGTGTAAGCTTCGACGGTTATGATGGCATCATGCTCCTTACTGAGCCAACAACCTTAATGACGCCAATAATAATTGACAATGTATCAAAGAATATGACATCTCCCGGTCAAAGTCCGGTCAATTATTCCGGCACATGGGAGCAAATCAGGTGGGTCTGGAACGTACAGATCGGCAAATCAAGTTACGGATTAGGCGTCACTTGGGGTAATGAAGGATATTTATATGCCATCAGCCATCAACAGGGTGAGGCTTCATATCGGCCTAAATTCAATGTCGCTGGAAAATATGAAATTTATGAGTGGCACGCAGACGTTCGCGAGGCAGGCCAAACACCGTGTGATAATGTTAAGCTAGTCATAACTTCTGCCGAAGGTACGGCTGAAAAAACGGTAGATCAAAGCGTTAATTCCGGTCAGTGGAATTCTCTAGGTGTTTATAACTTCGACGAAGGCTCTGCGGGGAATATTGTCCTGAAAGCTCCCGATGGTTGTACAACTTGCTCCGATGCCATTCGATTTGTCTACGATGATCCGAATGTTCAGATTGCTGATAGAACGCCGCCAAATCCGCCAAGAAATATTAAAGTAAATAGCAACTGAGAGACTAAATGCAATGACAAGCCAGGACTTTTCGATGACGGGCAATAAATCCACTGTAAGTAATGATGCTTATGACAAATTATTTCGAATAGAAAAAAAACAAATTAGGCGTAGGAGTCTATTCCAGGGCATTTTTATCGGTCTATTTATATGTTTATTACTCTTTTGCAGCTTTGTATTCATTCTGTGGGTGAACCAGGATAAAATTGCAGAAGCGGCTTTGGGTTACTTGGCTGACAACTATTTTCAGGATTTATTTGCTTCTTTCCCCGATGCTTATGTATCCTTTAATCAGCACAAAATTCTTCCAATTCTGGATGGATTTACCAATGCAGCTGCGGCGAAGAGAGTAACGAAGGACGAGTTTAAATATATCGGTAAAAATATAATCTTAGCGCTAAAAGATAAAAAACTGACCTACCATGAAGTCACCGATATTTTAACACAAATGGAAACAGCTTCAAGAAGAGGATATAATTTTTAGTCATAGGTGGATCTTAAATGAATAACAAAAGTATTTTTATTTCGATTACGATATTCTTTTTTGGTACTGTTTTCGGTTCGTTTTTCGCAACAATTGTTATACGTGAGGCGGTACCCCTCCGAGATCATTACGTAATGATAATCATCAGTTTTGTTAGTTCCGCGATTTTGATGCTGGGGTTACTCTTTTGGTATTTTAAAGTGGTTAATTCCTGCAAAAAAGTTTTTGGTGAGAAAGGTGGAGGAATGATTAACACCATCATGAGCTTTCTTTTGGTTAGCATTGGAATCTTTTATCTTTTGGTAGTGAGCATTTTTTATATGGCGATTGCGTAAAAATTTCTGTTTTACATGAGTGTTTAAATCCCGAATTTCAATATTTGTTTGAAAATTTTTGTGGAAACTTAAAAAGTTAAGTGCTATAATTCATGAAATCACTCTACAAAATATGACCGCAAAATTAATTCTCGACGATGGATCGGTATTCACTGGAAAGGCCTTTGGTGGTTCGAAGTCCACTTCAGGCGAGGTCGTGTTTAATACCGGAATGGTGGGCTACCCAGAGAGCTTCACAGACCCTTCCTATAAAGGTCAAATTCTCATTTTAACATACCCATTAATTGGGAACTACGGCGTTCCTTCTCTCGTGTCCAACGATGGGCCCCTGGGTCAGGATTTTGAGTCCGCGAGAATTCAAATCTCCGGGCTGGTTATATCCGAATATTCAACTAATTTCAGCCACTGGAAAGGCGTGCTAAGTCTTGATGACTGGCTGAAGAAATATGATGTCCCCGCGGTTTCCGGAATTGATACCAGACTTCTCACTCAGAAGCTAAGAGAGCAAGGTTCGATGTTGGGCAAACTGGTCGTGCAACAGAACGACGTTGAGATGGTCGATCCGAATGCTCGCAACTTAGTTGCGGAGGTCTCCTCCAGCAAGCCGGAGTGTTACGGTGAGGGTGAAAAGCGGCTCTTGCTCATCGATTGCGGCTGCAAATTTAATATCATCCGTTCACTGGTCAAAAGGAAATTTTCAGTTAAAACCGTTCCCTGGGATTGGGATATCTCCAAAGAGCAGTTCGACGGCCTGGTGATTTCTAACGGCCCGGGCTCGCCGAAAATGGCTGCCACCACAGTTGAGAATGTTCGCAAACTTTTAAAGCGGAATATGCCAATATTTGGGATTTGTCTTGGCAATCAAATATTGGCGCTGGCAGCCGGCGCTGATACCTATAAACTGAAGTATGGACATCGCAGCCAAAATCAGCCGTGCCTGATGGTTGGCAGCAAACGTTGTTTTATCACTTCGCAAAATCACGGTTATGCCGTGGATGAGAAGACTTTGCCGGATGACTGGGAACCATGGTTTTTCAACGGCAACGACGGCACGAATGAGGGTATTCGCCATCGCACCAAGCCTTTCATGAGTGTGCAATTTCACCCCGAGGCAAGTCCCGGTCCTGTGGATACCGACTTTCTCTTCGATGAATTCAGTTCGATTCTTTAAGTATGATCAACCACGTTAAAAAAGTCATCATTCTTGGCAGTTCGGCCCTAAAAATCGGCGAGGCCGGTGAGTTTGATTATTCCGGTAGCCAGGCCATCAAAGCTCTAAAGGAGGAAGGAATTCAAACTGTATTAGTAAATCCGAATATTGCCACGATTCAGACTTCCGAGCACCTCGCGGACGATGTTTACTTCCTCCCGGTTAACGCAGATTTTGTGGAAAAAGTCATTGAAAAAGAAAGACCTGACGGCGTCCTCCTTTCTTTTGGCGGGCAAACCGCACTTAATTGCGGCCTTGAATTGGCTAAAAATGGAGTGTTTGAAAAGTATAAAGTCAATGTACTCGGGACGCCTCTCGAAGCCATTATAAATACTGAAGACCGGGGACTCTTTATCGACCGGCTCAATGAAATCGATGTGAAAACTCCACGCAGTGTCGCAGTCAATTCCAGTGAAGAGGCTCTGAAAATCGCCAAAGAAATCGGCTATCCGGTGATGATTCGAATCGCTTTTGCACTGGGCGGGTTAGGCTCTGGCGTCTGCACCTCTGAGGATAAAGTCCGGGAGTTGGCTGAAAAAGCGTTTTGTTTCACCCAACAAATTTTGGTTGAAGAGTACCTCGAGGGTTGGAAAGAAATCGAATACGAAGTAGTGCGCGATCTCCACGACAATTGCATCACGATTTGCAATATGGAAAACTTCGACCCGTTGGGAATTCACACAGGGGAAAGCATTGTTGTGGCACCAAGCCAGACGTTGAACAATCACGAGTATCATGGGCTGCGCGAGATTTCAATTAAGGTGATTCGCCACATCGGTATCATTGGTGAGTGCAACATTCAGTACGCTTTGGATCCAAAGTCGGGAGATTACCGGGTAATCGAAGTGAATGCGAGATT
>Ga0209980_10000258_pt1 | contig 27849 bp, 26 predicted proteins | sample CR02metaG_FD_183611 | JGI IMG/M metagenome (GOLD analysis project Ga0209980, IMG submission 183611) | Deep subsurface microbial communities from Mariana Trench to uncover new lineages of life (NeLLi) - CR02 metaG (SPAdes) (version 2) | ecosystem: Environmental > Aquatic > Marine > Ocean trench...
AATGACACAGTATGTAATCATAAGCAAATCATCCGGAACAGCTGGGAATTAGTACAACTCTATTTGGCACGTGATCTGGCCGGGATGATGGCGTTTAGTAATCAACCGCATTTTGATGAAGGTGTATTTAATCGCTATATACAGGGGATCCTATACAAGCGTAATGAAAGAATGCTGGAGAGAATCATTCCGTATCTAAATGATGGCTCTGCATTTATAGCGGTGGGCGCGCTACACCTAGCTGGTAAAAATGGACTATTGCGAGTACTGAAGAACAAAAACTATCATGTCACCCGGGTTTATTAATCATTCGATAATCAAACACCGTTTTAGTAAGGGTAACAAATGATATCCCCATCAAATGGCTCAGGTGCCAGCTTTGTCTGCAGTATTCTATTTTCATCATAAAAAAGACGGAAAATTTTATAACCGTTGTCAGACAAAAAATCCCATAACTCTTCAGGCGTGTTTTCAGCTCTACTCAAAAATTGTCGATTTACTTCAAGGGTCAGGATCGGATGCCATTTTTGTATGATGGATTTTGCCCCGAGCAGTAATTGCATTTCCCAACCTTCAATATCTGCCTTGATGAAATTGATTTTTTCAAGTCTTTCATCCTCGGCAAAACTGTCCAGTGTGATTATTTCAATTGTTTCAGATAGCATAGTTCTCACATCCTGTTTATCACTCCCCAGATGACTTAAGCCAAAACCCAGACTCCCGGATTTTTTAACCGGGATATTCAAGCGATCTTTTTTACATTGTTCTCCCAGACCTTTATTTACATAAGTAACATTTCTTAAACGATATATACCAATAACTTTCTTAAGGATTGAGCTAGCATAACTGCCTGGCTCAAAAGCATAGACCCTTCCAACAGGAACAATTGTCGAAAACAGTTTTGTAAACTGCCCGGAATGTGCACCAACATCGATAATTATCGAATCATCACTTAACGATGACTTCAAAATAGGCAAGTATTCCAGATGATGTTTCCTGGTGAGTGCTTTAAACAGATGCGCTAAATACGTCAGTTTCCCATGTAAGGCAAGCTGTGATGTGACAGATTCCATCATTAATGATTATTGACTATTTTTGTTCTCGGCAAATGTATCCAGTTGTTCCTGACTGGCTTCTTTCTGATATTTTTCTTTCCACTCTGAATATGGCATACCGTAAATAATCTCTCTGGCTTCCTCATAATCCAGTGTTATCCCCCGCTCTTCTGCAGCCGCCATATACCATTTAGAAAGGCAATTTCTACAAAAACCGGCCAGATTCATTAAATCGATATTCTGTACATCTGTTTTTTCCTGAAGGAATCCTACCAGATGCCTGAAAGCAGCAGCTTCCAATTCTATTTGTGTGTGTTCGTCCATTTGCATTTTTACCCTGTTATTAGATCTATTCGTTATATCTATGCCTCAATAAAAAGCTATTATATCGCCCCTTTGGCCCCATTCGAGCAATTTACTGGAATTATTGTTAAATGAACACATATAAGAATCTTCATCACATTGTTGTCGTCGGCGGAGGTGCTGGTGGACTGGAACTGGCAACAAAGCTCGGCAACCAGCTGGGTAAAAAGAAAAAGGCTGCAATCACTCTGATCGATTGTACTTTGACACATTTATGGAAGCCGCTATTACACGAGGTCGCTGCAGGTTCACTCAATTCCTGTGAAGATGAATTAGATTATCTCGGACAGAGTCACTGGCACCATTTCCAGTTTCGTCTTGGCAGGATGGATCGACTTGACCGTAAAAAACAGGAAGTCAGTCTGGCACCTACTCTGGATGATGAGGGCAACGAATATATTCCACGTCGAACGTTCCATTACGATACATTGGTGATTGCCGTTGGCAGTACAACAAATGATTTTGGCATACCGGGGGTTCGGGAACACTGTATGTTTCTGGATACGCGCAAACAGGCTGATTACTTTCATCAGTATTTGTTCAGAAGTTTTTACACCGCTCATGCACAGAAAGAACCATTGCGGGAGGGACAATTACATATCGCGATTGCAGGTGCAGGTGCGACAGGCATTGAACTATCCGCAGAATTGCATGAATCAGCTTACCAACTGGCTGAATTTGGTCTTGATCAAGTTAAACCGGACACCGATGTAAAGATTACCATTGTAGAAGCATCAGATCGTATACTTCCTGACCTGCCACCGAGACTTTCTGAAAAAGTGAGCAAGGCACTGGAAAAACTAAATATTGAAACTTGCACAAATCAAAGAATCACTGAAGTAACGGCCGATGGATTCAAAACTGAAAGTGGTAAATTTATTCCAGCGGAGATCAAGGCCTGGGCCGCCGGTATCAAGGCACCTGACTTGCTCAAGGAGCTTGATAGCCTTGAGACCAACCGTATCAATCAACTCGTCGTAAAACCAACATTACAAACAACACTGGATGAAAATATTTTCGCATTCGGTGATTGTGCCGCCTGCCCCCTGAACACTAATTCCAACCCGGATGCAGATGAAAAGGGTGAAACGGTACCACCAAGAGCCCAGGCAGCGAATCAACAAGCATCGATGCTGGTTAAAACCATGCGTCAACGTTTAAAAGGTGATAGCTCCCTACCTGTGTACAAGTATGTCGATTATGGCTCGTTGGTGAATATGAGTCATCACACAGCCGTGGGCTATTTAATGGGCAAACTTTCAAAATTATCAGGTTCTGTGATGATTGAGGGAATAGTTGCGCGTTTTGTTTACATCTCCCTGTACAAGATGCACCTGATAGCCCTGCATGGGCCCATCAGAATGGGACTATCAACTTTGGCCAATCTTTTAACACGTAAAGCCAAACCCAGAATGAAATTACATTAATGAAACTTGATTAATGAGAATATCGGAGCTTCCAGATAAGAAGTCCCTATTACATAACATAAGTTATCCACCAAATATTTTTTTTAGATTATCAAACCCCACTTGATATATGCCAGCGATAACATCCATCGCTTCGTTTTCCGCAGCACCCTTTGCTTCGAATTCACTTGACCATTCTACTGTCGTCTTTCCTTCGCCATCCTCTTTCACGCGAATGGTTGCCGTATAATTTGAAACGGGTAATGGGCTATCGATTATTGAGTAAGTATAAACTCGTTCGCTATCATCAAGCTGTTCCAGTTTTTCTACAATCGTGCCACCGCCAGTTAGACTGAGACGGCGCATGCTCCCCTCTTCTTCCAGTTCACTTTTCTCAATTGCTGGATGCCAGTCCGGTAAAGTATTGAATCCACCAATCAGCTTCCAGACTTCATCTGCTGCGACATTTATATTGGTTTTCATATTAATCTTTGCCATTATTAATCTCCTGTTTGCATATGATTATTATGTAATGTAACGATATTTAAAAAAATAGCTTAAGGGTGCCCTTATTTATTATAGGTTGTATTTCTTCATTCTGTATCTTAGCGCCATACGGGTAATATCCAGCTCCCTGGCTGCCCTGGATACATTGCCATTTGCTTTTTCCAGAGCCTGTGTGATCAATGTGAATTCTGCTGACTCCAGGGTCATATCCTCAATATTTGAATCTCCAGCTAGCGAATTTTCTGTAGTTCCAAAACGGGTTCGGTTGGTCAAACCAAGAGCGGCTGAGGAAAGTTCTCCACCACTATTTAACAATACCGCTCTCTCTATTAAGTGTTTCATTTCACGCACATTACCTGGCCAGGAGTATTCCATCATTGTTTGTGCTGCTTCGTCACTGAATCTTGCATTTTCAAAACCATAACGCCGTGCTGTTTGTTTAGCAAAATGCTTTGCTAAAATGATAATATCGTTGCCACGTGCTCTTAATGGTGGCATCTCTATATTTAAAACGTTCAACCGATAATATAAATCTGATCTGAACTCTCCTTTTTCTAACAGGGTTTCAACATTCCTGTTAGTTGCAGCAATAAACCAGGCACGAACAGGCAATTCCTTCGTTGTGCCCACACGGCGCATCAGTCTTCTTTCTAATACAGCCAGCAACTTGGACTGTAAATCCATAGGCAAATCCCCGATTTCATCCAGAAACAATGCACCATCTTCGGCTGCTTCTATGAGTCCAGTACGCGCTATATGAGCATTTGTAAATGCACCTTTTTCATGACCAAATAGCTCAGCTTCAATGAGATCTTTTGGTAATGATGCACAATCTACTTGCACAAAAGGTTTATCACTCAGTGCAGCACTTGCATGTAGTGATCTTGCAACAACATCTTTACCAGTCCCTGTCTCACCTAGTATCAAAACTGTTGGCGGCACTGTGTCTGATGCATATGTCAAGCGACTAATTTGTTCAATCTGCTGCCTTATCGAGACAATTCCTGGACACTCCCCGATAAATTCAACAGATTCAGAGGCATTGCGCTCGCGTTTACTTGAATAAGCTAATTTTGTCTCAAGTTCATTTTTATCCAGCACTTTCTCAACATTAATCAGGAGCTCTTCCAGGTCTATTGGCTTCTTCAGGTAATCTGATGCGCCCAGCTTCATAGCAGAGACAGCATCTTCAAGTTCACCATAAGCGGACATCACTAATACGGCAATATTTGGATTCTCCCCGATTTTGACGGCTTCGAGAAAGTCGAGACCAGAGCCATCTGGAAGACGCATATCAAGTAAAACCAGATCGGGCGTCAGTGATTCAAATTTTTCTTTTGCCGTATTCAAATCACCTGCGATTTCACTTTTGTAACCCGCACGCGCCAACTGTTTTTTAACTGCTTTCGCAAATACAATTTCATCTTCAACGATAAGAATCTGTTTTTCGATAGCAGGCACTTCCATAGAAGTTATTATTGGTTCAATTTCGTGCATATTAATCGTCCTCTTCAATCACTCTAATGGGTGCAGTAATCATTACTTTTGTTCCTTCTTGCTCCGAAGAATCAAAACTTAAATTCCAACCATGTTTCTGGCATATCTTGAAAGCGATGGGTATCCCAAGACCAGTCCCGAAACTTTTGGTAGTTGGACCAGGCGTTAACTGATTGGGTTTTGGGTCAAAGGGCAAACCTGGCCCCTGATCATGAATAGACAATTCAAGTTCAGCATCTATTTTTACAAGCCCGATCGTCAATGTAGAGCCATCCGGTGAGGCATCAATCGCATTGGCCATCAGGGAGTAAATAGCCTGCTCCATTAGATCAGGATCCGCATTGAGTCTTAAATCATTCTCCCAACCAATTTTATCTACCTTCAACTTTTTTTCTTCTATTTTCGGTTTTAATAATACGATGGCTGCCTCAAGCATTTTGCTCGCTAATACAAGTCTGTAATTTGGTTTTAGCGGATGCAGGTAAGAAACCAACGCGTTCACCCAACGACTCAGTCTATCCGTCGTTTCTATGATGGCATGTTTACTTTCCTCCAAATCTTCCTTGTTTTCGGGGTCGTCGAGTAATTGTGCGGTTGCCCTGATACTGGCTAAAGGATTGCGAATATTATGTGCAACAACAGGAATCAAAGAACCTAGTGCGGCCTGTTTTTCACTCTCCACCAGAGCAGCCTGACTGATCTGAAGATCGCTAGCCATTTTATTGATGGCACCAGCCAAATCTTTTACTTCTTCGACACCCTGCTCCGGCATCTTGGTTTCGAGATGACCAACACTGATGAGTCGGGCACCAGCGATGATCTCGGAAATCGGTTTCAGGAAATCCTTACGAAAAGTCATTCGTGCATAAATCACCAAAAGAAATGCCAGTAACAAAGGAATTGGAATAACGACAGGTGCGTATTGTGACCATATCTCTAATTGGTGATTCAATGCATTGTGTTTTTCCGCTAACATATATTTCAATCTGCCGTACTTCCCCTCAAACCGGCCTATCATTCGATCAGCAAAACGTGGGTCAAGGATTCTCATTCGCGTTTGTAAGCTAATTGCATAGGGATCGGCGAAAATTGAATTCATGTCTTTCTGAATTTCTCTATAAGAAACATGCAGATCCTGAATGGCAATATTTTCATCACGTGAGATTGCATTACTGCGAAGTTTGTTGAAATTTTTATCAATACGTCGCGAGTATTCCCCATACAATTCCAGAGATCGCACATCTTCGAAGAGCCGGGCGCGTATGGCTTCATGAATTTGTCGAAATAATTCACTACGAATTTGCTCGGTCACGTAGCTTAGCCCATTTAACCGAACTGACTCCTCCGAATTCTGTTGCCAGAAATAAGCGGATAGACCACCTAACAAACCTGTGAGAGCCAGTAATAATAAAAAAGCGACTTCTTGAACAAACAGGAGTTTGCGTAATGAATTCAGGTATTTTATCTTCATCAAGATCCGCGTGTGAAAATTGTGGCTGGTTCATATTAACCAATTTCTCTGGTTGTTGTTATCCATTATTTAGACTTCGTCTAAATACTTCCCGAAAACAATCCACTCTACAACAGTCATTATACGGGTAACATATTGTTTTTACGTAGTATTTTCATTCAATCAAATAATATCTAAAAACTGGCATAGTTTCTGCGCATAAGCAGTTGTGTCTGGAACGCGTTGACACTCGGCGAAGGTCAGAATTTAGACTTTTACCGAAATTTAGGCTTTTTAATTGAGTAGTATTCTTACTTTAACTGAATTAGGAGAAGCATGATGAAATGGGAAACACCTGAATACAGCGACATTCGCTTTGGTTTCGAAGTAACAATGTATATCAACAACAAGTAATTCTATTACATGTTGTAAAAAAGGGACCGCAAGGTCCCTTTTTTATGTACATCAAATTCATTTTCATAACATTTATTCCCTAGCATTTATTTCCTTGCCGGGATCATTCTTCTCAAGATACTCACTTCACCTTGATAGACATGGACGATCACACCACATAAGTGGATCACTATCAGACACAATAAGGTGACAGAGCTAGCCACGTGTATATCTGTGAAAAGCTCATTTAACGCAGGTGATTTCCATCCCCAATGTGGAAGTGACAAGCCCCAAATTTTTGTTTTGTATCCACTGAATGACGAAGAAATGTAACCGGATACGGGCTGTATAAACAATACCAGATATAGCAGCCAGTGTATCAATCCAGCAATTGCTCGTTTAAATTCTGTAGTAGATTCAGGTAATGCGGGTGGCACATGCGTGAAACGCCAGACAAGCCTTATCAAGGCTAGTAAGGCCATTGTCAGCCCGATTGACTTATGCAGGGCAAAAAACCAGCTTCTCTCATCACTACCTTTTGGCAAATCCACCATATACCATCCCAGGCAAAATAAAGTGATCACCAGAATCGTCATCACCCAATGCAAAAACATTGCGGTTGCGCTATATCTCTCTTGATCAGTTATCATTCAAAGCCACTCTGTTCATAAGCTGACACAGAAATAGTCTTTTCAGGGTCAATTTTCCAAACACGTTGTTTCAGACACATTATATTAAGCAATAAAAAAGCCGAGCACCCCCAGCTGCTCAGCGACATAGGGTAATATTAGCAGAATTTTTAATTTTTTAGTTACCGTATTTGTGCTTTTCCAGATAAAATAGCCAGGAAAATATCTGGGCTGAAAATTCATAAGTAAATGAAAAATTTAAGTGATAGTTCCGGGACATTGCGCACTTACAATCTACGAAAGTTGTACCTCATCTGTTCTTTATTGTTGCTCTGCAGCAATGTTTGCGCAGTGGGAAACAAATATGATTTAGTTATCTCCAGATCATCCCAGGAACTTAAAGTGATGGATGGCAAACAGGTTGTTAAGCAATTTCACATTGCGTACGGGAAAGGTGGTAATGGTGCCAAAAGAATACTGGGAGATAAAAAAACGCCATTAGGTGTGTACAAAATTATTAAATTCAAAGTTGATAGTAGATTCCACTATTTTATGCAGCTTGACTATCCCAACTTGTTAGATGCCTGGTATGGATATAAAAATAAAATTATCAGTGCAACTGAATTTAAAAATATCACAACTGCAATCAAACATCACAAAGTAGCTCCTCAGGACACAAAACTAGGTGGTTATATAGGCATACACGGCCTGGGAGATACTACTGAACAAAAACTTGCTATTCATAGTGAGATTAACTGGACGCAAGGTTGTATAGCGTTAACTAATGAAGAAATCAATGATTTAAAAAAATATGTCGGAATAGGTACGAGGGTCATTATCAACGAATAATGAAATGTTCCTGTCTATCCCTTGCCTTTCTATTTCTCTTCATGCAGTCAGGATGTACTACTGAAGTTGATGAAAATATCAATCATGATTATTACTATCAGATGGAAACTGATAAACCTTTTGAAGAAGTTCTTGATGATGCAATCTTCGCTATCACCGAACGTAATTTTCGTTTGACCAGCCATCTGCATATTGGTAAGTCAATTAGGGACAGAAAGAATCCGGATTTTCCAGACTACGAAGTGCTCCTTTATTGTAACCTTAGCCACGCGAAGAAGATGCTCGAACTGGATCCGAATATGATCAGTTCCTGTCCGGGACGAATAACCGTCCGTCAAAATGGTGACAGGGTCAACATTACTGCGCCATTATGGCCAGAGAAAATGAAGGATAATGAGCTAAAGTTACATATGCAAAAATTGAATGGCCTCATCCGCGAAATTGTTGACTATGCAGCTGACGACTGGCTGTTGGTGTATGATCGGAAGTCAGTTAGCTCAGAATAATTAACCCAGAAATAATTAATAAGGGAATAAAATGCAAAAACATGAACATCATTTATTTCTTGTCTGGTTAATATTTACTGGCATCGTTTTTTTCCTACTTGTACTGGCATGGCATCAAGGTGTCCTTTCTCTCCTGTTTTCTACAGATCGCAGCAAAATATCTATAGTCATCGCCCTATTATACTGTTGCGTAACAATTCACTGTGCAAGGAGAGTCTTTCACATTTCATCACAGATTAATGACTCCAGAATTGTTGAATCAATGATTGTTAAAGAAAGAGATTTAAAATTGGTTACTTTAGAAAATAAAGTCAAAATTAACAATGAGAAATTTCTTCCTGACTGTCTGGTGACTGACTATATCCACGACCTTATCAGCAAAACAAATGCTGAAAAAGATAACCCTGAAATTAGAAGCACGGGTTCAGATCATATCGAATATTATGAATCAAAATTAAAATCCCCCCATGATATTGGCTGGTTCACAGCGGATGTCATGATCAAGATGGGCTTATTAGGGACAATCGTAGGATTTATCCTTATGTTGGATTCGGTCTCCAACATTACGGATTTTGATGTCACAAACATGCAAAAGATACTCAGTTATATGAGCTCCGGCATGGGTACTGCCTTGTACACAACGCTGGCCGGACTGGTGTGTAGCGTATTGGCTGCAACACAATATCAAATGCTGGATCGCAGTGCTGATGATTTAATTGCTTCAATCAGACACCTTACCCGTGTATATGTTTTGCCGAGATTAAGTTAAATATATGTCTGCCAGGGAAAGATTTAAATCCGATCCTTTTACCGACTTGTTATTCAATGCATTGCTTGGATTTACATTCCTGTTTCTTGTGGCCATCATGTTCATGAATCCGGAAGCCAAGAGCGGCATCATTGATCCAAAAGCAGAATATATCATCACAACCACCTGGGAAGACAACAACCCTGATGATATTGATACCTGGGTTGAAGATCCTGAAGGCAGAATAATCTGGTTTAGAAATGCAGAGGCAGGTTTAATACACCTTGACCGTGATGATAGAGGGAAATTGAATGACACAATCACTATCAATGGCGAGGAAATAGAAAATCCACTGAATCAGGAAGTCGTTACAATCCGTGGCATTGTTAAAGGAGAGTATGTCGTTAACTTGCATTATTACGCGTCAGAAACGGGGAAGCCTGTTGAAGTCAATGTCCGTCTGGTTAAAGTCAATCCGTCACTGGAAATTATCTACTATGGAATGGTTAAAATGGAAAAAACTGGTGATGAAAAAACTGCTTTTCGATTCACTATTGGCAGAGATGGTAAAATATCGAATGTGAACTTCATACCAAAACAGTTGGTCTCTCTGGAATAATCAATAATGTTTAATCACCTATATCAATTGAGATATCTTTTAGGCGTTAAAATCAAACAGTAAGGAATATTTAAACAATGACCCTGGGAATTTCTGGCCTAATAGCAGCATATATCCTGTTAGCAGCATTATTATTGAGTGTCAATTTGTACTCGAAATGGTCGTGGCAGCTTAAGACAATTACCATTATCATTACATCGGTTTTTTATATCATTTCCTATATTTCTTTTCCACCATTACTGGGTTGGCCAACAAATCAGAAATTGCCTGCGCATTTCAGATTACTTGCTACAGAAGTACACCAACCTGACAAACTAACAGGAGACGAGGGGTCTGTTTTCCTGTGGCTAAAAGAAGTTGAAGATATCACCGCTCTTGTCTTGCCAAGAGCGTATGTGCTCCCATACTCCAGCTTATTACATGAAAAAATTATCAATGTTCAATCAAAGATTGACCGAGGTATCCCACAACTGGGAGAATACGAGGAAGATAGCATGAGGCGGGAAGTGATTAATTCATCAGAAACAGGGCAAAAGAGTCTAGATATACAATTTTACGATCTGCCGGATCCTCTCTTTCCAGAGAAATAAAACCTGATAAATAAATCAAAAATCAATACGCTGGGAGAATAGATTAATGTTATGAAGAACATGAAATATCTGAATTTTGTGGTGTTATTGCAATTATTTTCAATCACGGCTATAGCACAGGCCTACGTGCTCAGTCATATCACCGACGACATGGTTGTCACTTGTAAGCAATCAAGGGACAAACAGGTGTTATCCTGTCATTATAGAAACAGGACTGCGGCTCCTGTTCTGTCTATATCAGCTGAATACGAAAATACAAACCTTCTTGTCAAGGAAGGGGATTCCTACCCTCATCCAGACGATATCACTGCGATACTATTTCTGGTCGATACCAGTGATCCCGCACGACAAAATGTCATCGACAAAAATATTGAGCATATAAAGACGATTTTGTCATCATCCAGAGATTATCATCGTTATGGTCTTGCCAGCTTTGATAAGGAATTGCAATTAGAAGCCCCGATTGGTTCAGATATTACAACCATTAATAATGCAGCAAAAAAATTGAAGGCAATCGGTAGCACAACAGAATTGTACAGAAATATGCTTGAGGCCATCGTACTATTCAAAGATGTTGATGCTGCCAGAAAGTCAATCTTCCTTTTCTCCGATGGGCTGGCAGAAGATAAAGCCTATTTTCATAATGATGTTGTTAATGCGGCAAGAAAAGCAGGAATTATCATAACGAGCATCGGTTATCCGAGATCTGTCGCACAATCCGTCTCACTGCAGACATTAAGAAGACTCAGCGAAGAAACCGGGGGCATATTTGTAGAGGCCAATTATCAATTTGATATCTCACCCAACTTTTTAGATCAGCCTTTTGCCAGTCTTGATAATGGCGGAGGCTTCAATATTCCATTGGGCAAAATAATCAACAACAGGGTGAATAACGAAACAAATATCATACTCAATTTTGAAACTGATATCGATACTACGGCTATTCCTGTGCCCGTGGTATTTATTTCTCCGCCTGTAATACAGATACCAACAACGATTATTCAGCAAATACCTGTCATCAAAGAAAAACAAGGCAAAAGGGAATTCCAGGCAAGCACACCAATCCAGATTGTTTCGCAAGCACAAAGGACCAACCCGCTTGAGAGCTGGCTATGGTATGGCATACCTATCGCACTGTTTATATTAATAATTCTGACAATTGCCACTTTTTTCATATCGTTAAGACGACAAAATAAAAATCAGGTAACTACAGTGAATTTTCCGGAAGTAAAACCGTATGCCTTCCTGATAACTCATGATGATCCAATGGTGAGATATCCAATCATCAGAAGCACCTGTAGACTTGGTCGTAGTAAAAACAATGAGATCACATTAAGAGACGCTTCAGTCTCCAGACGTCATGCAGAAATTCATCGGGATACAGGAGATGAATTCACCATAATAGACCTGAATTCACTCAATGGTGTCTTCGTTAATGGTGAAAAAATTGACAGATATAAACTGAAAGAAAGTGATGTGATAGAAATTGGGGATGTAGAGCTTAGATTCACGCTAATGCCCACAGATTATCAATTTGAAGAATCAACTGTTATGCTTGACACAAGGGTACCGTCTGTAAATTAGCTTTTAAGGTATTAACCCTCCATGTTGCAAGTTGATTATCAAGCACTTGCCTTTATTCCGCTTGTCTTGAGCCATTGATTAATAAGATCTGAGCTAGCAGTAACTGATAATTCAGGTATTTCTTCTCCGAACAAGGCATTTTTATTTTTATTGATTAACGAAAGAATATTTTCAGCCCTCACACAACCTTTTTTATTTCGACACCGTTCTGGATAAGCCGCTAGCACTGCCAATGCAGCACCCAAAATACGCTCCTTGCTCTTACCGTATGAAACTTCATTTTGTTTTTTACTACTACGCGAGTTATTATTAAAATTCGTAGTGGGAACCAGTGACTTCATCACAAACTCCATTAAGAGTGACAATTCTTTTGGTAGTTCCACACGACTTATTGCCGCCCATTTATAAACATCAATAGGACTTGCTTCCCATTCATCTGCTGGACACTCCCGATTCAGAACAAAAAGCAATTCTTGTTCAACGCAATGCTGGGCATGTTCCCATAAATTCTGATATTTTTGTTTAGTCTCTTCATCACATAATGATGTTGAAACGTTTTCAGGATCCATTGAGAGCAATAAAGGAATTGCCTGATTTTTTAGATGCCAACTTTCTTTTACAACCCATTTCTCATAGATCTTTTGTTGTTCAATTCTATCTTCACCATAGATATCCTTCTCCTTTTGCCTCATATCCAGCGTCGAATGACTGCCAGAATCATTCCTATCAACGTGGTAGCAAAGAGATGTTTTAGATCGGCCAAATATATTTTTGATTGTGCTAATCAATCTATTTAATGTGTTTTTTGCTGTCATGTTATGTTTTCTATCATAGTTAATTTCGAGGTACTAATACGTGTTTAATTCACTCATAGGCAGCCTTCATACAGGTTCCTGGTCGTCAATCCGGTCCATCCAACATCCAGGCCCATTTTATCTTCCAGCCAGACTCAGACTGAGATGCTGTGTATTTATGTTCAATCCATAAATCACCCACTGCAATTAATTCATTTTCAAAATAAATTAATGGGATTCGATCACGAAGCCATGGAAGCACGCCCTCATCCTGGTACAATTTCTTTAGTTCATGTGTATGATCACGGCCTGATGGCCTGATTTTTTCCCCACCCTGCCTATATCTAATTTCTACACTGTCACTTGAAATCATCTCTCTTCTGATACCATGGCCCTTGCTAAGGTCTGCCTTTAGATAGCCCGATGTTAAGCTGAGTGTTTTTTTTAAATCCCAAATGATTGTCGTTTTCACATCATGAATAGACAGTGGTCGCATAACGTACAGGAATCCCCGGTAACGCCTGATCTCTCCTCCTGCCCATTTGATACATGGATTTTTCTCACTATTAGCATGAATAACTTCATCATTGATCTTTTCAATAATCTGAGCATTAGGAATCTCCATGTGATTCCTTTTAATCCATGCTCTCAGGACATTCTTTTTCCTGATAAGAGATAACTTACTAAATTCAGTTAAATTAATTTTTGACCATTCATTTCCACATACAGTCTCTAAATCATTTTCTGCGATCTCATTGATAAGACTCCTTGCATCAGCCTGGTGTCTTGTTGCACGACGAATTGTCTTTAATGCGCCTGGCCAACGTGTGAGTAGTCCAGGAATAATTTCATTTCTTAAGTAATTACGATCGTATTGGTTTGATTTGTTACTCTCATCTTCGACCCAATGCAGCGATTCCTTCAATGCATATTCATGAATTTCTTCTCTGGAGTAATCGAGTAAGGGCCTGACCAGGAATCCATTTGAAAATTCTCTGGATTGTGGCATGCCGGCCAGCCCATCCGGCCCAGATCCTCGGATCAATTGTAGTAACATAGTCTCCGCTTGATCATTAAGATGGTGCGCCGTTAGTAATAAATCATGCTCCATCATCAAGTTAGCAAATATTTCATAACGTTTCTCTCTGGCAAATGCCTCAGTCCCTTTATTGCTTTTTTGAGCGATATCTATCGTAAAAGTCAGGAACTTAATTGCATGATTTTCACATACGCTTTGACAATGTTTCTGCCATGATTCCGCATATCGACTCAGACCATGATTGACATGAACTGCAACCAATTCTGGTTTAATTTCATTCTTAATGAGCGATAATGTATGTAAAAGCACGTGAGAATCAAGCCCACCACTAAATGCTATCCAACATGTCCCGGCGTCTGGAAATCCGGACAAAATATCTTTTACATGAGAGACAAAGGAGAAATGATTGTTTTGAGACACTGAATGGGATTAGAACTCATATTAAACATAAAACGACTTAGGGGCATCCCTATTAATTGTCTTTTCACACGATTCAATGTGCCATTCCCTAATCCATTTTTTTAAAGGTAGCGACGTTGGCTCGACAACTGCTACCGGCGTTGTTCTACCTCCTGCGTCCGTGCTCAGATCCTCATGTATGTTATATACACTGCGTTCTTGCGCGCGACACTTCCTTGCACTCACGAAATAATCCAATTTAATAGAGACACCCTTAAACATAAAATAACATTTAATTATTGAAGCAACCGTATTGTCTGATGCGAGCCTGTCTGGTATCAACCAAATCATCAATATCATTTGATACTAATTCATTGACTGCCCTGACTAATGAATTCTTTAGCATTTCAGCTGTTTTATCATAATCTCTATGTGCTGCACCAAGAGGCTCCCCAATAATTTCATCAATCAAACCAAGTTCCTGCAAATTTTTGGCTGTGATCCTCATTGCCTCTGCGGCTTCTTCTGCCTTGTCGGCATTTTTCCATAATATAGAGGCACAGCCTTCTGGTGAAATCACAGAATAGGTACTGTATTCCATCATAAACAACTTATCTGCCACACCAATTGCCAGAGCACCACCCGAACCTCCTTCTCCAATCACTGTCGCAATAATTGGTGTTTTTAGTGTTGCCATGGTAATCAAATTTCTTGCAATCGCTTCACTTTGCCCACGTTCTTCAGCACCAATACCAGGATAAGCACCTGGCGTATCAATAAATGTCAATACAGGCAATTTAAAACGTTCTGCAAGTTTCATAATCCGCAATGCTTTTCTGTAACCTTCAGGCCTTGCCATACCATAGTTTCTATATATCCTGTCATTGGTGTCACGCCCTTTCTGATGTCCAATAATCGCAACAGGAACACCTTCCAGCCGACCGATCCCACACACTAATGCAGGATCGTCGGCAAAACTTCGATCACCATGAAGCTCTTCAAAATCTGAAAATATCCTCTCGATATAATCCAAGGTATAGGGCCTCTGCGGATGTCTTGCAACTTGGGAAAATTGCCAGGTTGATAATGAAGAAAATATGGATGCAGTTAATTCATCACTGCGTTTCTGCAATCGGATAATCTCTTCATTTATATTTATTTCCGAGTCATCACCGACATATCTCAACTCTTCAATCTTTGCATCGAGCTCTGCAATTGGCTGTTCAAATTCCAGAAAATTCATTATTCAATTCTGCTTCCTGTTTGTAATTTGTATGTATAATTCTAATGTATAAATTGTGTGAAATATGCTTATTTTATTATGAAAGAACTTTGTACGATGTGAGTTTTTTGTCAGAGTAAGGCAAAAAGAGTCAAAAAAGCGCACTTTGCACATGGTAAATGAGCATTTTGAGACTCTTTTTAACGCAGCTATGGTGATAAAGTCGCTTCGTGCAAAGGTCTCTATGAGTGATAATCCAGATATACATTATCCTTACCAAGATAATTTCTCAAGGATTCCAGCAACGCATCATCAATATTAATTTTCCAATCCTCACCCAGGGATAATGTGCATTGTCCCTCATCATTCCTGTATTCTACACTCACATAACTGGTACCTCTACAGTAGGAAGCCAATGTTTCTTTCAGGTAATTCATGTCGGCACGACAATCGCCCTGTTTACACAGTCTTAGTCTAAGGTTTGCATGCTTCCTCATTTGTGCCAATGTATAAATATCATTGGCGATGATTGAATAACCACTCGTAAAAAAATCATCCTCAACCACTTCGCCATCAATAATCACTAACTGATCCTTAACCAGATGATTACTATATTTTTGAAATACATTTGAATACACTGTTACATTAGCTCGAGCTGTCCTGTCATCAAGCAGCACTTCAGCCATTTTCCCACGGTTACCCGATCGGGTTCTCATTCTGTGAATATAACCTGCTACTCGTACATTATTACCTATCTTAATATCCTTCAATCTTGCGCCAATCAGTCCCTTAAGTTCAGATTCATATTTGATAATAGGGTGACCTTCCAGATAAAACCCCAATGTCTCTTTTTCCCCGATTAATCTTTCGTCATCTGACCATTCAATGGCCTCCAGAAATGCCGAGCTACCGGCCTCTTTGCCAGTCTCTTTGTCAGTTTCAACGACAGGAAACAGGCCAAACAAATCATCCTGACCGCTGTGAGTATTATTGCTTGATTGTTCTGCTAACCGAATCGCCTTATCAAGACTTGCGCTCATGCGACTACGGCCAGGACCAAGTTCATCGGCGGCACTTGAACGAATGATCGAATCTAGGACACGTCTGTTAACTTTTCTCAAATCAAGTCTGCGACACAAATCAAATAAATCGATAAACAGTCCGTTCTCGTCTCGCTCATCGGTAATGGTTTCAATAGCCGCTTTACCAACACCTTTAATTGCACCAAGACCAAATCTGATAGTGCTTTCATTTTCTACAGTAAATTTATAATGACTCTGGTTGATGGATGGTGCCTCTAGCTTGAGGTTCATTGTTTCAACCTCATCACGAAGCATGACAACCTTATCGGTATTATCCATATCAGATGAAAGCACCGCAGCCATGAAATATGCCGGGTAATGCACCTTCAACCAGGCAGTTTGGTATGCAATAAGTGCATATGCAGCTGAATGTGATTTATTAAAACCATAGCCAGCAAATTTTTCCATTAAATCAAAAATACCTTTTGCGACCGATTCATCAACACCATTTGACACCGCGCCCGCTGTAAATATTGTCCTTTGCTCGGCCATCTCCCCAGGCTTTTTCTTACCCATTGCTCTTCGTAGTAAATCTGCCGCACCCAATGTATAGCCAGCCAGAATCTGCGCAATCTGCATCACCTGTTCTTGATACAAAATTACACCATTTGTTGGTTTTAATATATGTTCAAGTTTTGGGTGGGGGTATCTGATTCTTGCCTTGCCATGTTTACAATCTATATAATCATCCACCATACCGGATTGAAGTGGTCCAGGCCTGAATAAAGCTACCAGGGCAATCAAGTCATCAAAACCATCTGGCTGCAAACGCTTGATGAGTTTCTTCATACCATCAGACTCGAGCTGAAAGATGGCAGTTGTTTCATTTCTACGGATGAGTTCATAGGTCTTTTGATCATCAAGCGGGATGTGATTGATATCAATTGGAGACCTGCCTTCCCTGTTTCTGATCAGATTGATATCTCGAATTGCCCAATCAATAATCGTCAGCGTTCTCAAACCAAGCAAATCGAATTTAACCAGACCAATAGCTTCAACATCGCCCATGTCAAATTGTGATACAGGTGACTCCGACCCCTGTTCACAGTACAGCGGCATATAATTTGTCAATGGTCTTGGCGAAATTACAATACCACCCGCATGCCGACCTGCATTACGTGATATACCTTCAAGTTGTTGAGCCAGATCAATCAGGGTACTAACTTCATCTTCATCTCTATAGCGTTGTTTAAGCACAGCCTCTTCTTCCATAGCACGGGCCAAAGTCATATTGAGATCAAAAGGGATTAATTTTGCTATTTGATCAACAAAACCATAGGGATATCCCAGTACACGCCCAACATCTCTCACCACAGCCTTGGCTGCCATTCTGCCATAGGTGATTATTTGAGAAACACGATCACGGCCATATTTACGCGCCACATAGTCTATGACTTCATCCCGTCTTTCCATACAGAAATCTATATCAAAATCTGGCAGGGAGACACGCTCTGGATTCAGAAAACGCTCAAACAGCAGGTCATATTGAAGAGGATCAAGCTCGGTGATCCCTAATGCATAAGCAACCAATGACCCTGCTCCAGAACCACGTCCAGGTCCTACCGGAATGGCATTATCCTTTGCCCATTGAATGAAGTCTGCCACGATAAGAAAATACCCGGAAAACCCCATCTCTATGATGACATCGAGCTCTACTTCCAGCCTTTCCTGATATACCCCCTGAAGTTCATTAAGATCTTCATCATCGTCAATGACCAGTCGCTGTCCCAGGCCCTCTTTAGATTTATGAATCAGCCATTCGTCTTGATCAAAGCCTTCCGGTACTGAGAAATCGGGTAAATAATTTTCTCCCAGAGTCAATTCAAGGTTACACCGTCTTGCAATCGCAATCGTATTTTCAATTGCTTCTGGGATGTCCGAAAATAAATAGGTCATCTCTTCAGCTGTACGCAAATATTGCTCGCTGGTATAGAGATGTGGCCGTCTGGAATCATCAAGGGTGTGCCCTTGATGGATACAGACACGGGCTTCATGTGCTTCAAATTCTTCCTCTGACAGGAACATGACATTATTCGTTGCAACGACAGGCGTGTTTAATTCGGTGGCCAGTTCAACAGCAGAATAAATATAATCATTCTCTCCTGCATGGTTCGTTCTTTGTAGTTCCAGATAAAATCTATCGGGAAATATAGATAACCACTCACTTAAAAGAGTCCTGGCATGATTATAATTCCCGGCAAGTAACGCTTTACCGACATTACCTTGTTGTGCGCCTGATAGTGCAATCAATCCTTCGGCATAGTCTTTCATCCATTCCTTCTGGACAAATGCAACTCCCTGAAATTGCCCCTCACGGTAACTTCGTGTGATTAAACAATTGAGATTTTGATAACCATTATAATTTTGACATAGTAAAACAAGTTTACTGGATTCCTTATATTCTCCATGATTATTAATTCGTAGCTCAACACCGACTATCGGTTTAACACCAGATTTCTGAGCAGCACGGTAGAATTTTAAAGCTGAAAAAAGATTGCCTTGTTCGGTTAAGGCAACAGCAGGCATCTTGCCTTCAGAAATCTTATCAGCAAGCGCACCTATTCTTATCAAACCATCTTCCAGTGAATACTCGGAATGAACGTGTAAATGTACAAAACTATCTTTCACTAAATCCCTCAAATTTGATTTTGATTATTCCAACAACCGTTTTACCGGAGAAAAACTTTTCCTGTGTATCGAGGAAACGCCCAATTCTTTTAATGCGTTTATATGCATTTTCGTTGGATATCCCTTATGTTGAGAGAACCCATAACCCGGGTATTGGTCGTCCAATGCGACCATCTCGTTATCCCTTGCAACTTTAGCAATAATTGATGCCGCTGAAATCGCAGCTACTTTGCTATCACCTTTTACAATAGGTTCTACTTTACAATCGACAACAGGTCGATAAATTCCATCAACCAGAACCAATTCCGGCATGATTGACAGTGATTCAATTGCTCGTTTCATGGCTAATAAACTTGCCTGTAATATATTGATTGAATCAATTTCATCGTTCTCCGCACGCCCTATGGCCCATGACAATGCCTTCTCTCGTATCTCCTTCGCTAAAAGAATACGTTTTTTCTCACTGATTTTCTTTGAATCCATTAAGCCTTGTATAGGGTTTTCAGGATCCAGAATAACAGCAGCAGCAATAACTGGACCTGCCAGAGGTCCTCTTCCCACCTCATCGACCCCAGCCATCATCCCGCCATCAATAGAATCAAATAGTTCCATTTATCCTGCTATTCATTCAATGTGAAATTAGCAGCATGATTGCGTCAACGGCTGAGTGCCTTTTTTGTTGAACCATGCCTTGATGTATGACATCAAATTCGTGCTTTAATTTCTCGACAGCAGATTCATCATTCAACCAGGCTGATAATTCAGCACCTAATTTTTCAGGCGTACAGTCATTTTGTAAACATTCCGGCACAAGTAATTTATCTGCCAGTAAATTAGGCAGGGCGGCATAAGGGGCATGGATAAGTCTGCTAAATATCTGATAGGTTAACCATGAAACCCGATAAGCGACAACCATAGGTTTTTTTAAAAACATGGCCTCCAACGTTATTGTTCCTGAGGCTAATAATAAAAGATCACTCGCTTCCATGGCGCGTCTCGAATCACCCGTAAATATGGTAATGGGTAAATCAGGACATATTTCATTGATTGCTTTGCTGAATATTTCCCTAGCCTGTTCATCAACCATATTTGCTACAAAATGGAGGTTGTCATGCCGCTCTTGACACCAAAGAGCAGTTTCTAAAAATATTGGACTATGCTGATTAATCTCACTTTTACGACTGCCCGGCATCAATGCAATGATTACTTTATCTCTGGGTAGGTCAAGCACTTCCCTTACGCCATTTTTATCAGGTGTTTCATTTAATTGGGTTGCGAGCGGGTGACCGACAAATCGTGCGGTAATATTATTTTTCTCATAATAGGGTAATTCAAATGGAAACAATACCAACATTAGATCGACTGCGCGCGAAATTTTTTTCAGCCTGCTTTCTCTCCACGCCCACACTGATGGACTAACATAGTGTACCGTTCTGATACCCTGACTTCGCAAATTTTCTTCCAAAGTTAGATTAAAATCAGGCGCGTCGATTCCAATAAAAATATCGGGTGGATTTTCAACAAAATACTTTGTTAATTTCCTACGGATACCGAGCAGTTCATAGTATCTTGCAAGAACTTCGAAAATACCCATCACTGACAATCTTTCCATATCGAAAAGACTTTGGCATCCATTTTCAATAAGATGTTTGCCTCCGATACCTACAACTTCAATATCGGAATATTTCTCTTTCAGATCCTGTATCAATTTCGCACCAAGTAGGTCACCTGACGCCTCACCTGCGACTATACCTATTCGAAACATGATCAATTTTCCAGCGTATTACCAGGCAAGCTGGTTTTCATGGTAACAAACCCGATTGGGAATTAAACCCAATTGATTCAGCGCGCAATTCCACGCGTAGATTTTTCTATAAAATGAGAAAATTCTTTAACGGCTTCCGATTGTGATACAAATTCTTCAAGCGCTTCAAGCGCCTTATCTTTCGTGAGTCCACTACGATAAATTATTTTGTATGCCTTACGTAATAAATCTATCGTTTCTACCGTAAATCCATGGCGTTTCAAGCCCTCACGATTAAGGCCACTCGGCTTTGCCGTATTACCCGCAACCATCAGAAAAGGTGGAATATCCTTCACCACAACAGAAGAAATGGCAGTAAAACAATGTTTCCCTATATGGCAGAATTGATGTACTCCGGTGAATCCCCCAAGTATCACATAATCATCTATAGACACATGCCCCGCTAAAGTGGTGTTATTTGCAAATACAGCGCTATTACCCACAAGACAATCATGGGCAATATGAACATATGCCATAATCCAGTTATCACTACCTATAACAGTTTTGCCACCACCCTCTTCTGTCCCTCTATTTATTGAACAATATTCCCGAATAAGATTTCCGTCGCCAATCTCAAGGGTTGATTGTTCATTGCCACTATATTTCTTATCTTGCGGATCATCGCCGATTGAAGAGAACTGATAAATTCTGTTAGATCGACCAATTTTTGTTGGGCCTTTAATGACAACGTGAGGACCTATCCAGCTGTCATCTCCGACAACAACATCCGGGCCAATAACCGAATAAGGTCCAATTGAAACATTATTTCCAATCACTGCTTGCGGATCGACAACGGCGTGCTTATCAATCAATGTTATACATCCGCGACAGTCGTCAGTATCTCTGCGGTAGCAACGAGTTTTTCATCTACCGTTGCACTGGCTGAAAATCGCCAGATATTTTTCCTCAGCTTGATGAATTTAATACTAAGCGTAATTTGATCACCTGGATGCACCGTTTTCTTAAACCGCGCTTTATCCACACCGACCAGATAGTAGATTGACCCTTCTTCCGGCCTCTCTTCCATCGTAATACAACCTAATAATGCCGCGGCCTGTGCCATCGCCTCGATTATCAGGACACCAGGGAAAATAGGTCTTTCAGGGAAGTGTCCCTGAAAACACGGTTCATTGAAGCTCACATTTTTGATGGCTGTTAAAAATTCTCCCGGCTCATATGCCAACACTTTATCAACTAGCAAAAATGGGTAGCGATGAGGCAGTAATTCTCTGATTTTCTGGAAATCTAATGTATTCACCATTATAAAGACTATCTCTTTTACTTTATCACTTCTTCAAGTTTTGCAACTTTCCGACCTAAATCATCCAGTTTTCTTATTCTTGCAACTATCCTTCGCCATAGCCTTGCCTCAGTCACAGGTATGCCTGACGAATACGTGCCGGGTGATTTAATCGAGTTCCCAACAGCAGAACACCCTGTAATAACGACATTATCTATTATCTTGAGATGCCCACCAATTGCTGATAAGCCCCCTGTCATACTATGACCGATTTGGACCTGATTATCTATTTTACACCCTGCTCGATCACTGTATTTTCAAGTGCGCCGCGATCAATGGATGTATTCGCACCAACTTCAACATCATCGTCAATGATGACTGTGCCAATTTGGGTAATTTTCGTCCAGGCACCTTTGTCATTAGCAATACCAAAACCATCAGCACCGATGACCACACCAGGATGCAAATCACCCTGCTGCCGATTACGACCGCATGGCACAACACAACATTGGGATACAAACGTGTATTCGAGCCGATGCTGACATCAGATTGAATCACACACCCTGAACCTATAAAAGTTCCTGGTCCAATCACCGAGTTATCTTCGATGACGACATTGGGGCCGATACTCGCCGAACTGTCACTTTTGCAGATGAGCTTACGTTTGCTGAAGGGTGTATGCCCGGAATAATCTCTGGATCAGAATGAAATAGCTTAACGACACCTGCAAAACCCAAATAAGGATCGTCAGCAAGCAATGCAGATACTGGACATGCCTCCAGATCTTCACGTTTAATGATGACTGCTGACGCTTTTGTGTGCTTCAGGTAACGGTAATATTTACGATTTGATAAAAAACTAATCTGACCTGACTTGGCAGACTGTAATGCTGCAATATCACTGACTTCACACTCTGGATCACCATACAACTCTGCGCTTATATGGCCAGCTACTTTCCCGAGGGTAAAAATCATAACTAAGTGTAGTAATTAATCGGTTACTTCTCTTGCTGTTTCTCTTTCAGGTAGTTAATCACCAGATCAGTAAAATCAGCCTTGTCACTTGCATAGGCAACACCATCAAATAGCACGAGGTCATAACCATTGTCTTTTGCTACTTTTTGAATGGCATCAAATACTTCTTTCTGGATTTTTGCTCTTTCTTCATTAAACCTGAAATTTACATCTTCACGAAACTCATCCTGCCCTCTTTTTAATTCCCTGCGTACACCGATGATGTCCCTTTCAAGTTTTTTGCGTTCTTGATCACTCATGATGGCACCATCTTTTGCAAGACGATCTTCCATTGACTTAACTTTTTTCTGCTGCGCAACCAACTCCCTGTCTCTTGAAGAGAATTCTTTTTTAATTAACGCATCGGCCGATATTGCCTGAGGTGATTGCTCAAGAACACGTATTGTGTTTACTGCTCCAATTTTAAGATCTTCTGCTAAAACACTATTTATTCCAGCGGTTGATAGAAAACAGATTATCAGAAAAACTGTATTAAAATTTCTCAATGTTTCTACTCCATATTCTCGTATTAGAAAGAAGTTCCAAATGTAAACTGGAAGTTTTGTATGTCATCCCCTGCCTGATCGGCAATAGGTTGTGCGATGCTCGCGCTTACCAAACCAAATGGTGAGACCCAGATGCCACTCAACCCGACCGAATACCTTAATTCACTCGCATCAAAATCCTCATCATTTCCATAGACATTACCAGCATCAAAAAAGCCTGCGATTCTTACTGATTTGACATCTTTGAAAAATGGTACCGGCAATATGACTTCAGCACTACCCACCAACCTGAGATTACCACCTAATGGTCTGCCAAGTGAATCTTCAGGACCCAGTGTATTTTCCTCATAGCCTCGAACAGATTTTGGGCCACCTGCGTAAAAATTTTCGAAAAATGGTAATCCCCCTTTGGTATCACCATACGAGTCGCCGTAACCAATATTACCTTTTAAAGAGAATGTATAATCTTCAAATATTGGGGTATACCATTGAATCTTATAAGAGATCTTGTAATACTCAAGTGAATCCCCCAGTGAAGGTAATGCTATTTCTGCAGTAATTCGATGCAATGCGCCCTTATCAGGCAGGACCGTTCTATTACGTGTATCGAATGACAGACTATTGGACCATCTCAGTATATTGTATTGATCGCCATTCTCAGTGATAAAATCCACCACTTCCTGAGCTGAACCGATTCCAACACTAATATCAGTATTTTCATAGCCCAATTGTGTATGGAAGGTGTTATATTCAGTAATCGGAATGCTGAATCCTACAGTACCGCCCCAGATTGTATTATCAAAAACAGTAATGTTCGCATCAAAACTATCGGTTTCCTGATAAAAGGCACTCAGGCTTCTGCTCACACCATCGTCCGTATAGTAAGGGTTGGTGTAACTAAATCCAAAGCGTCTGTTTATTTCACTATTGTTGAATGAAAAACTGATTCTTTTGCCACTTCCAAGAAAATTGTCCTGAGTAACTGATGTCTGAAATACTAATCCGCCTGTCTGCGAAAAACCAAGACCCAGAGATAGATTTCCTGAAGGTCTTTCTTCCACAGTGTAATAAACATCGACCTGATCCGTAGTCCCTGCCACTGCCGGGGTTTCAACATTCACTTCTGCAAAGAAACCCAATCTTTGTAGCCTGATTCTACCGCGATCTACTTTACCTGTCGCAAACCAACTACCTTCCTGCTGACGCATTTCGCGCCTGAGTATTTCATCTCGTGTTCTTGTATTGCCACTAAAATGTATTCTTCTTACGTAGGCACGTTTGCCAGGATCAACAAAAAATGTAATTGCTACAGTTTTGTCTTCATCATTAATTTCAGGAATCGCATTCACATTGGAAAATGCGTAACCATCATTACCCAGGAGTGTACTTATCGCATCACTACTGCTTGTTAATTGCCTACGTGCAAATATATCACCACTCCTGATACTTATCAGATCGAAAATATCATCCTCAGGTAAAATAAGCTTACCTGTGAGTTTGACCTCGGAGACCGTAAATAATTCTCCCTCGGTAATATTTATGGTGATATAAATACCTTTCTTATCTGGTGTGATAGAAACTTGTGAAGAGTCAACATTGAAATTGATATAGCCATTATTCAGATAATGTGATCGAAGCGATTCAATATCTGCGGTCAATTTCTGACGCGAATATTGATCATCTTTGGTAAAGAATGAAAATAGTGTTGGTGTTGTTGATTTAAATAACTTAAGTAATTTTTTTTCTTTAAAAACCGTATTTCCAACGATATTTATTTTCCGAATCTTAGCGACAACACCTTCAGAAACATCAATAGCCACTGCCACTCGGTTATTATCCAGTTCAGTAACCGTTGATTCCAGTTTAACTGCGTATTTTCCCAATGAATTATATTGTCTTCTCAATTCCTGCTCTAATTTCTCCAGTTGTGAACGATCAAAGGCACGGCCTTCGGCAAAACCTATCTGTCTTAAACTATCAATCAGATCCTCACTACGAATATCTTCATTACCGCTTAAGGTGATACTGGCTATTGAAGGACGTTCCTCCAGAATAATGACCAGTATTCCCCCATCACGTTCTAACCTGACATCTTTAAAGAACCCTGTCTTGAATAAAGCCCTCACAGCCTCAGCAGACAGTTGATCATCATATGTATCACCCACCTTCATTGGCAAATAGTTGAAGACGGTTCCTGGCGTAATTCGCTGTAGCCCTTCTACACGAATATCCTCAATCACAAACTCCTGAACTGCATAAACATTCATTTGCAAAAATAGGTAGATAAATGAGACGTAAAGTAATTTCTTAAGTAATTTATGCATATAATTGTTTTTTATATTTTTATAAATTAAAACGCCCTCATCCCATCAGGCGCGCAATATCATTATAAAATACAAGTACCATAAGACCCAGTAATAATGTAAATCCGACCTGCTGACCGATAATTTGTGTTGATTCAGAAACTGCACTTCCTTTAAAGAACTCAACGATGTAATACAGTAAGTGTCCGCCATCAAGTAATGGAATTGGTAACAGATTAAGTACGGCCAGACTGACACTAACGATACCGAGAAACCATAAAAACGCTGCAACACCACCTTTAGCTGAGTCACCTGCATATTGTGCAATACTTATCGGACCACTCAAATTTTTGACCGACGCCTGACCTGTGATCATTTTGCCCAGCATACGCAGCGTTAACCACGACATGTCCCATGTCTTTTCTACTGCCCTGAAAAATGCAGGCACAAATGTATAGGACTCCTTGCCAAATATCGTTTCAACAGGCTGGTTAGCAGCACCAATAAACCCTATCACATGACCATCATCTTTTACTTTTTTGTCCGGGGTAAGTTCCAGACTCAAATATTTATGTTGCCTTTCTATTTCTATCGTTATTTTTAAATTAGGATGGGCCTGTACATATTTAACCCATTGCATCCAATCATCAATCAGATCACCGTTTGCGGAGATAATTAAATCGCCCGCAATCAGACCAGCCTTATCCGCAGGCAATCCAGAATGTACATCACCTACAATGGCAGGCACTTTAAACCGCTTTGGTGTGATCCCAAGTTTATTTAACAGGCCTTGTTCTGCCAGATCATCAATTGATACTTCCTCAAGATTGACAGTCAGGATCTTAACGACCGATTTATCACGAATGGTAATGTCTACTTTGCGACTATCAATAATTTTGTTGATAAACGCGTCAACAACCATGGCCCAGGTATTTGTTTCGCGTGAATCAACAGCAATAATCTCAACACCGTTTTCGAGTCCAGCCTGGTGTGCGATTGACCCGTATTGCACATCACCCACGATCGGTTTTAGCCCGGTCAGTCCAATCATAAACATGAGCCAGAATGCAACGATAGCAAATATAAAATTAAAGACTGGACCGGCTATAACAATTGCAGACCGCTGAGCCAATGACTTCCTGTTGAATGCACGATCCAGCTCGGACTCAGGAACATTTCCTTCTCGCTCATCCAGCATTCTGACATAACCACCCAAAGGTAGTGCTGCTATCACCAGCTCACTTTTGTCTTGACCAAAATATCTTGACCATAGTGGTTTACCAAAACCAACTGAGAATCTTAAAATTTTGACATCACATTTTCGTGCAACCCAAAAATGTCCAAACTCGTGGAACGTTACCAAAATGCCAAGTGTGAAAACCAGGGCAAAAAGATAATATAAAAAATCAATCATGAAATAAGTTTTTCCCTTACCAATTTATCTGCAACATACGCAAGCGCAAACTGCCGCGCTTCTGTATCAGCTGCTAACACGGTATCTATAGAATCGGCTTCCACCCCAGAAATATTTTCCAGTGTTTCTTCAACGAGTTCAGGTATCGCTGTAAACCTGATCTGCTTGTTCAAAAATGCTTCAACCGCAATTTCATTTGCAGCATTCAT